>QMCE01000666.1_pt1 | contig 17926 bp, 8 predicted proteins | sample 1821851 | NCBI WGS metagenome assembly QMCE01 (sample SAMN09453174, study PRJNA476694) | Termite gut metagenome, whole genome shotgun sequencing project. | isolation source: worker | host: Odontotermes sp. | place: South Africa:Pretoria | collected 2016-01-28
TTTGCATTCCACCAAGGAGTGCTGCAATCTCGTGCCTTGCATAAAGCCCGCCTGGCGGCGCGCTAACGCTAATTCATAACTCGGTCAGCACACTAGCTGCTGGAAACAAACTCCATCTTATTTACCAGCCACTGGCCGTCCTGATATTTCAGTTCCACCTTCTGGCGGTTTGCGGCATCCTCGTAAGCGCCGGCCTCTGCGCCGTCGGCGGGGCGAGGGGTGTAGCGGTATTTGAAGTTGCACTCCACGGTCACGGTGGGCACGCCGCTTGCGTCCGACGGGCTGATGGTGGAGGTGTCGCACTCGGCGCTGACGTACTGGAAGAGGTTGGAGGCGTTGCCGGAGGACTTGATGCGGTCTGTAAAGAAGGTTTTGCCGCTTGCGGTCACCCGCTGAATCAGGTCGATGTTTTGTTCGTTGATGCTGCTTAAATAGGAGGGGTAGAAGGCCTGGATGATGCCGTTGATGTCCGACGCGCCGAGGGCCTCGGCGGTTTGCAGGGCCTCGGAGGGGGGCGCCTCGCTGGGGGGCGCTTCGGGTACGCTTTCGGCGGGGGCGCTGTCAGCAGGTTCCTCGCCGGGCTGTTCTTCGGGGGGCGTTTCGGCGGCGGGGCTGCCCTCGCTTGCAAGGGTCGGCTCGGCCACCTTGAACAGCAGAATCTCAACGGGAGGCGCGGCGGCGGGGTCTTCCCCCGGGCCGGCCAGGCGGCACTGGTAAAGGCCGGGCATCAGGTTTTCATACAGCACGCCCGCCTCGGTGGCCTGGCCGCCGTAATTTGTCTCGTTCAGGCGCACCACCGTGCCCTCCGGCGCGCTTGGCGCCAGCAGGCTTACCCCGCTGATGGTGATGGCGTACTTCTGGATAAAGGGGATAAAGGGGCGGGCCTCAATGTCCACGGCGGGATAGGCCATCGAATTGATGTCTGTGGCCTCGTCCTCGGCCAGCATCAATAGCTGGGCCTTGAGGGCGTTGGCGTTGGCGGGCTGCGCGAAGGCGTCGCAGAAGGCCTGCCACTGCTCGTCGCTGGGGGAGAAACCGGGGCGGGAGGCCTGCTCGTTCAGCGCCGGGATGTCCCGCGCGGCAACGGCCTCTACGAAAGCGTCTACGGTATTGGCCGGGCGGTTGTTGAAGTAGAGGATGACGAAGGCCACGCCCAGCGTGAGCACGACGAATATAAGCGCCACGAACACGAAGGTGAGCACCCGCGAGCCGCCGCGCCTCGGCTCCCGCTCGGGTGGCAGCGCCACCTGGGGCGGGGCCTTGCGCGCCGCGCGCTGTGCCCGCAAATCCTCCTCGTACAGTTCCTGCCGCTCGTCGCGGCCGCGCCGGCCGGGTTCGGGCTTTTCCTCGCGGCGGGGCGCCGGGCGTTCGGCCTTGGCCTTGGCGGCGGGGGCATCGTTGCGGCGGGGGGCGGGGCGGGGTTCCTGCCGGGGCGGTTCACGGTATTCCTGCCGGGGAGGCTGGTAGACTTGTTCGTATTGCGGCTGGGGAGGCTGGTAAGACTGGGCGTACTGCTGCTGGGGCGGCTGGTAGGCCTGTGCGTACTGCTGCGGGGCCTGCCGGGGCGGCTGCTCGTAAGGCTGCGGGGCCTGCAGGTACTGGCCCGCGCCCTGGGCGAAAAGATCCGCCGTGCCGGGGGCTACGCCCGCGGCCCCAAGGCCGAAAAGGGTGGGCGGCTGCTCGGCGGCGGCGGGCTGCTCGAAAAGGCTGCCCGGCCCGGCGGCCGGCGCGCTTTGCTGAAAAAGGCCCATGGTTTGCTGGGGCTGGGCGGCGGCGGGCTGCCCGGCGGGGGGCGGGGCTGGGTAAGCCTCCGCGGGCGGGGCCGCCTGCGCAAAAAGGTCTTCCGCCGCGCCGGGGGCGCTTTCGGCCGGGGCAAAGAAAGCCTCCCGCGCCGGCGCTTCGCCCTGCGCGAAAAAGGCGGTTTGAGGCGGCGGGGCCTCGGGGAAGGCTTCGGGCGCCTGGGCAGGGCGCGCGTCCTCCCGCAGTTCAAAAACGCCGGTGGCCGCGTCGTTCTCCGGGGCGGCCTCGGCAAACAGGCCGGCCTGCGCCACGGTGGACGTAAAAGCCTCGGCGGGTATGGCGGCCTCGGGCATTTCGGCCTCGGGCATGGCAGGCTCGAATGCCGCCTCGAACGCGGCCTCGGGCAACGCCGCCTCGGGGGCAGCTTCCGGCGCGGCTTCGGGCCGGGCGAACAAATCCTCCGCCGGGGCTTCCTGCGGCGGGGCGTCTTCGCAGGCCTCGGGGCCTTGCTGGGGCGCGGCGGCTTCCTCGGCGGCTTGCACATTGTCTATAAGGCTCAGCAAATCGGCCTCGGGCGCGGCGGGCGCCGGCTGGGCCAGAACGGGCAGCCGCTGGCCGCAGGCGGGGCAGAACTGCTCGTCCGGGCTGGTGATTTTGGCGCCGCAGTATGGGCAAAAATTCATCGTGTGAACCTCCCTAACCCTATTACGTCACTACAGTATAGCACTATTTCCCGTCTTTGATAAGGGCGTACATCTTCATGTCGGCAAGGCGCCCGTTTTTAACGGCGTTTTGCCGCAGGGTGCCCTCGCAGGTGAAGCCCGCCTTTTCCAGCACCCGGCACGAGGCAATGTTCGCGGCAAAGGGCTCGGCGAATATGCGCACAATGTCGGTGTGTTCAAAGATATGCCCGCAGGCCAGCTTGACGGCCAGCGTCGCAAGGCCCTTGCCCCAATAGGCTTCGTCGATGTAGTAGCCCATCTCGGCGGTGAGGCGGTGCACGTTTTCCTTGCGGAAGGCCCCAATGCTGCCAACGGCCGCGCCGTTTGCGCATATCGCCCAGGCGAAGGTAACGTTTGGGTCCGCCGCCAGCATGGCCGAGATAAAATCCCCGGCGTCCGCTTCCGTATAGGGAAAGGGCAGGCCGTCGCGCAAATTATCCTGCACCCTTTGGTTGCTCAGCGCCTTCGCAAGGCCCGGCGCGTCTTCCGCCCGCCAGGGGCGAATCTCAATATTCATGTGCGTTCCTCCCGCCAGCACGTCTGCTGACCAACAATTAAAGATTCTTCACTTCGTTCAGAATGACCTTTTGCGTTAGCCCTTCGCCACGCAGTATACAAGGCAGCTTGCCTTGTTGGGCCAGCCCATGCCGTTGGCGGCGTCCACGGCCCGCACCGTCACGCGCACCGTGCCGTTGCCCTTGGCCGTCACCTTGCCGTTTGCGTCCACCGTGGCTATGGCGGTAGGCCCGCCGTCCGGCGCGGTAACGCTCCATACAAGGTTCTTGTTGCCGGGGGTGGCGGCCTTGGCTGTGCCGGGCAGGGTTTCGCCTATCAGCGTGGCTTTCAGTGTGGCGCTTTTGCCGTTTTGCAGCCACAGGCTGTTTTTGTCCAGCCGCAGGCTGTGTACGCGGGCGGCGTTTTTGCGCACGTTTGTCACCACAATGTCCAGGTTGGCGCTTTTGCCGCCGGGGGCGCTGGCCGTCAGGCGCACCGTCACCGAAGTTTTGCCCGCGGGCAGCGCGGCGGCGGCTTCTACGGTAACGGCCCCAACCCCGGCGTCGGTGGTGGTGGAAACCTTGCTGCCGGTTTCGGCCTCAACGCCGCCGCCTACAAAGCCCAGCACCTCCCGGTTCGCGATGGTCCAGCTAAGGCTGTCCCACTCGGCGCTCAGTTCCTCCAGCCCCGGCGTGGCGGCGGCGCTCAGCGTAACCTGCCGGCCTATATAAAGATTAAATTTTTTCTGCTGCATGGTCACCTTGGTGGCCTTGGCACAAACCGTCACCTCCAGGCTGCGCGCAATGCCGCCGTCTGCCGAGGTGGCCGTGATGGTGCAAACGCCGTCGGCCAGGCCCTTCACCACGCCCTTGGAGGAAACGCTGGCCACGGCGGGGTCGCTGGATTCCCAGCTAAGATTCTTGTTCTTGGGGGCAAAGCCCTTGGCCCCGGCGTTGAAAGCCGCGCCCAGCGTGAAGCTTTTTCCCCTGTCCACCTTGGCCCCGCCGCCCTCGGCCTGGTTGGCCTTTGGCGCCGTGAGGATAAAATCATCCACCTGCTGCACCACCGTCAGCTTGAAACTGGCGCTTTTGCGGCTGCCGTCGGCGGCGGTGGCCTTCACGGTGGCGCTTCCGGCTTTCAGGCCCGTGATGGTGGCGCTGCCGTCGCCGTTGTCCACAAGGCGGATAACCTTGCCGTCCTGGGCGCTGCTCCAAGTGACCTCCGGGTTGCTCACGGTATCCGGTGCCACAGCCGCCGTCAGCACCAGGGTGTAATCGGCGGGTACATCCCGCCCGCCGCCCCAGGCGGCGGGTTCCACCCCAATGCTCTTGCGGCCGTCCGGCGCGCTTATCTTCACCGAGGCGGCCGGCTGTGCCACGGCGAAGGAATAGCTTTGGCTGAGGGCCGGGTTATCGCACGAGGCGGCGGTGATTTTGATAAGCCTTCCCCCGGTGGGCGCAAGGCCCTTCACGGCGCCGGTGCTGGTGTTCAGCAGGATATAATCCTGCCACTTCGCACCCTCGGGCCAGCCCGCGCCGAAAAGCTCCGCCGTCCACTCCACGTTTCGGTTGCCCGGCGACGCGGGGTTAAAGCTCAGTGTGGGCGCGCGGGTGGTGCCCACGGGCAGCGGGCGGGCTTCGTCCGGCCCGCTTTTGTGCGGCTTGAGGGTGAAGCCCAGCAATTCTTTGTAATTGGCGGAGCCCGCCGCGCTTAGCACCGTGACGGCCACCGTGGCTTTCAGCGTCTTGCCGCCGGTGCTGGTCACTTTGGCCGTCACCGTCACCTTCACATTTTTGGCCAAAGGGGCCTCGGGGCTGGTGGAAACGCGCAGGCTGGGGCTGGCGGCGGCGCTGGTATAGCCTTCGCCCCCGGCAAACACCAGCGGGCTTCCCTCGGGGATGCTCCACTCGTAGCGAATGTAGGCTCCGCCGCTTTGCGGGTCGGTCTCGGTCAGCGGCCCGCCGCCGTTCAACATAAGGGAGAGGCCGCGGTGCAAGTCGGTTTGGGTGGCGTCCTCATAGGGCGCGCCGCTGCGCATCTGGAAGGCCCCCTGCCGCATTTTGGCGCTGGTGGCGCGGGCCACCACCCAAATTTCAACACTGTGGCTCACACCGGGGTCGTCCGCGCTGGTGGCCGTGATGACGGCACTGCCCGGCGCGAGGCCCTTCACCTTGCCGTTGCTCGCGCCCACGCTGGCCACGGCCGGGTTGTCGCTTTCCCAGGTCACCTTCCGGTTAGACGGGGCCGCCTGCGCCAGGGGGTTATCGGCCACGGTAACCTTGAAGCCGGCGGTGGCCCCGGTGGAAAGGTGCGCGCCGCCCAGCGGGTTTTGGATAGAGAGCGCCGCTACAGGCACCACGATTTGCAGGTTGACCTTGGCGCTTTTGCCGCCCAGCTTGGCCGTTATGCTCACCTTGCCGGGGGCCAGCGCCGTCACGCGCAGGCGGCCGTCCCCAAGCTCTTCCGTGCGGATGTACTGGCCCTTCTTGTCGCTGCTTTGCCAGCTGAGGGCGTCGGTGCTGTCGGGGGCCGTCTTCACGGCTGTCAGTATCAGCACCTCGCGGTTGTGGCGCGGGTCTTCATCGCCCGCGTTGGCCGGGTTGCCCTCGCCAAAGCGGCTGCCGAAGCGGTCGCCTTCCCCGAGGCAACTCTCCGGCACCATGCGAACGGTCTTGCCGGTCAGCAGGGTATCCTTGTCGTAGGGGGTATCGTGCTCAATAAACTTCTGCGCCTCCACAATGCCTACCTTCGCGGCCGGGCGCAGCACGCTCAGCTCACAGTAGGCCCTTTGGGGCTGGCCCACCACGGGCACGGCGTACAGTTCTACCCGCACCGCGCCCGGCGCCAGGGCGCTCACCTTGCCCTTGGCGTCCACCGTGGCAATGGCCTCGGCCGCCGCCAGCGCCTCTTCGCCGTATTCGCCATTCTGGCTCTCTTCAAGGGGCACCACGCGCCAGGCAAGGCTGTGAACGGCCACTTTGGAATCGGCGTATTTGGGGCTGAGCGTGACGGTTTTGCCCGCGTTCAGGCGGTGGCTTTTCTTGTTCAGGCTGAAATTGTTTTCGGTGAGGGCCGGGGCCACCCGCACGGCGATAATGCCGGTGTGGCCGCCGTCGGCGCTGGTGGCCGTGATGTTGGCGCTGCCGTAGCCCGTGGCGGTAACGGTGGCCGTGCCGTCCGCGTTGCCCGTCACTTCCGCAATTTTCTTGTTGGAGGTGGCCCACTTCGCGATGCTCTTATCCGCCGCGCCCTCGGGCAGCACCGTGGCGAGGATTTGGGCGCTTTGGCCCTTGTCCAGCGCGAGGCCGCCAAGCGGATAGTCCTCAAGCGGCGCAAGCTCCACCGCCGCCGCGCGCTCTACCACGCGGAAAGTGAATTGCGCGGTTTCGCCGCTGTTCAGGTCGGTGGCCTCCACGCTCACCGTACCTTTAAAGTGCGCCGGAATGCTGAGGGCCGCGGCCACGCTCTCGCCCTGCGCGTAAGGCGCGCCGAAGCTGAGCGCCTCGGGTTTCGTTATGCTGTCCGCCTCGGGCAGGGCCGTGGCCTTCCAGCCGGTTTCGTAGTGGGTCCAGTCCTGCCCGGCTTCGCCGCTCATCACCAGCACCACCTCGCGCTCGGCAATGCCCATGTCCACCCTGGCCTCGCCGCTGGCCTCGGGCAGGGGCAAGCCGTCCACCCACAGGGCCAGCGCAAAGCGCCGGGCGAAGCCCGCCAGATGGAAGGGCAGGCTGCCGTCCCAGCCGGCAGGGTCGGCGGCGCCCGCCAGCAGGGGCAGCGCGCCCTGTGCACAGCGCCAGCCGGCGGCCTCGGCAAAGCCCGCGCCCTGCCAGAAGGCCGGGCGCGCCAGGGCGGAAAGCGCCGCCGTGGCCCCGTGCACGCCGCCGCTTTTCTCGGCGATGGGGCTGTCCATGGCGGCGGTGGCGTAGCAGCCGCTCAGCGTGACGCCGCTGCCCTGCGCGCCCGCCACCCGGCCCACGTTCTTGGTGTTTTGGCCGTCCCGCACGGCAACGTTCAGCGCCACCGAGGCCTTGACGGTGTTTTTGCCCGAACTGCCCGAGGCCGTGGACGCCAGTTGCCCGGCGATGCCTCCGGCGTAGCCGCCGCGGCCCTCCACCCCGGCGAGGGAGTAGCAATTGGTAACGGAGCCGCCGTATTTTTTGCCGCTGGGGCTGCCGCTTTGCACAATGCCCGCGATGCCTCCGGCGTAGCCGGCCTCGGCCAGCACAAGGCCCGTGGTGTAGCAGTTCTTCACGGCCGCGCCGGAAACGGCCCCGGCAATGCCGCCCATGTAGCGTTCGCCGCTCACGCTGGCCGCGCTTGCGCTGGCGGCGGCCTCGCCCCGCAGCAGTTGCCCGGCAATGCCCCCGGCATAGCGGGCGGCCCACACGCTGCCTGCGGCGCGCCCGGCGCTTATCGCCACCGTTTCGGCATAGCCCACAAGGCCGCCGGCGTAGTAGGGGTTGGTGGTTTCGGTGGCAAAGTTCTCGGCCCTGATGTTCGCGTTTACGCTGCACCCGGCAAGGCTGAGACCCTTGGCGCTGCCTGCGATGCCGCCCACCCGGCTGATGCCGGACAGGCTGCCGCTGTATCTGCAACCGGTGATTTCCCCGCCGCTGGCAACACCCACAATACCGCCCACGCCCACGGCCCCGGCGGCAAAGTCGCCCTCGGCGGTGCAGTGGGTGAAACTGCTGTTCGTGGCCGAGGCCACCAGCAAGCCCGCGCCCATGCCCTGGTTCAGGCTGGGGTTTTCAAGCACGGGGTGAAGGGCAAGGCAGTCCGTAAAGCTGCTGCTTGCGGCGCTGCCGGCCAGGGCTGCTGGCATCAGGCCGTTTTGGTGCACGCTGCCCGCCACGGTAAGGCCGCTTATCGCCGCGCCGTTCACATAGCCGAAGAGGCCCCCGGCGTTCTGCTCTATTGCGTGGCCCGTGGGCAGCGTGGCCCCGGCGGGTACCACGAAGTTTTGTATTGTGTGGCCGCCGCCGATCATCACGCCGCCGAAGGGCTTCGAGGCTTCGGGAATATTGGTGCCTATGGGCGTCCAGCGCGCCCCGCTCAAATCAATGTCGTTCATCAGCTTGAAGTGGCCGTTGTAATAGCCTACGCGCCCGCTGTTCACGCCATCGGCCATGGCAAACAGGTTGGCCGGGGTGTACAGGCGGTAAGGGTCTTCAGCGGTGCCGCCGCCCTGTAGGCTGTCGTAGGGATACTTGCCATCGAGATACTTGTCATCGAGATACTCGTCAAAATACTCCGGTATCTCGCCACGCTGCGTGTGCGCAAGCCCCGCGAGGATGGGCAGGCGGTAACCGCTCACCAGCCACAGGCTTTCGTCATCAAAACCGGGCATGGAGGAAAAATGCCTGCCGTCCAGCAGGGCGGCCAGCGCCACGCCCACGCCGTTTTCGGCGCTGTCGCCGCTTTGCACGGCGGGCATCTCGGCCCAGGCGCAGTTGTTTTGCGTCAGGTGGCCGCCAGGTTCCAGCTCGCAAACCACGCGGGCTTGCAGCAGCCCGGCGCTGGTGCTGAGGGCCACGCAGCTTTCCACGCTGCCGGGCACGTCGTTTTTGCCCCGCACCACCCCGGCTATGCCGCCGCCGCGCGCGCCCGAAACCCCCGCCGCCGCGTAGCACTGCCGCAGCGCGCCGCCGCTCACCGCGCCGGCTATGCCCCCGGCGGCGTCGCCGCCGGAAACAGTCATTTGGTTGTTGTAGCAGTTCAGCACAAGGCCGCCGTCCAACATGCCCACGATGCCGCCGGCGCTGCCGTCTGCACCTGCTGTTTGGATGCTACCGTCGCCGCTGGCGCTGCCCTGCACGAAAGAGCTTTCCACCGTGCCGCCGGCAAGGTTGCCCACAATGCCCCCCGCCAGCGCGCCGGTACCATCGGCCTCGATGCGCCCGGCGAACATACAGCCGGTGAACCGCGCAAGCGCGCCCGCCGCGCCGGCAATGCCGCCGATGCCGCCCGCGCCGCTGCGCCGCAGGTTAAGGTCCACCCCGCAGCCGCTCAGCACGGCGCTTCCGGCATCGCCCAAAAGGCCGCCCACGTTTTGCGTTCCCTGCAAGGGCGCGGGGCTGGGGTTGCTTTCGTCTTCATAGCGGGCGTGGCAGTTTTCAATGCGCACACGCCCGCCCTCGGCCACCTCGCCCGCCAGCGCGCCCACATCGCTGCCGCCGCTGATGCTGCCCACCGTCACCGTGAGGTTTTTCACCGCGGCGTTTTCAAGGCGGCTGAACAGGCCCGCCGCGCCGCTGTGGCCCGTGAGCGTGAGGCCGCGCAGCGCGTGGCCTCCGCCGTCGAATTCGCCCTCGAATAGATTATCGCCCTGCCCAACTGGCAAGCCGGCTGGGTTCGCGCCGGGCAGCGTAATGTCCGCCGTCAGCAGCACGCGCTTGCCCCGGTAGCTGTCGCCGCCGTTCACGGCGGCGGCGAAGGCCAAAAATTCAGCCGCCGTGCCGATGGTAACTGTGTCGAATATATAGCCGCCGAGAGGGTCGAAGTAGAGGGGCGGCGCGGCGCTTTGCCCGGCCAGCCCGGCCAGTACGGGCAGTTTGCCCTCCGCCGTTTCCCAGGCCGCGCCCAGGGGCAGCGCCTCGGCCCAAAAGGCTGTGGAAAGGGCGGCTTCGGCGCTCAGCGCGGCGCCGTCCGCGCCGCCGGCGTTCCCCGCGCCGGGCAACGGCCCGCCGTTCACGCGCATACCGTCCCAGGCGTGGGCAGTCGTCAGGCTGCCGCCGCCCCCCGCCACACGGCGGGCCTCGCCGCCGTATACGGTGGCGGTAAGGGCCGCAAGGTCGGTGGCGCTGGCCGCTTGGGCCATTTGCCCCACGGCGCCGCCGGCAAAGCCGCCGCGCACCGTGCCCGTGGCCAGCGCGCGGCGCAGCGAGGCGTTTTCATTAAGGTTACCTACAATGCCGCCGGCGGGGCCTTCGGCGCTCAACTCTGCGTCGGCCCGCACGTCCTCTATGCGCGCGCTGCCGGCGGCCTCGCCCACAATGCCGCCCACGGGCCCGCCGCCGGCCACCCTGCCGGCCACGTATACGCGGCGCACCACGGCCTCGCCCAGCAGGCTATCGGCCAGTGCGCCCTTGGGGCCGCTGCCGCCGGGGCCAAGCGCCACGCCGGCAAGGGAAACATCGCTGATTTCGCCGCCGTCCACCACGCCGAACAGCCCGCCGCCCGCCGCCGAGGCAAGGCCCGAAACCACGTGCCCGCCGCCGCTGAACACCCCGGTGAAGGGCCGCTCCCCGCTGCCGATGCGCGCCATGCCGCCGTCCACGGTGATGTCGGCGTCCAGCGTTACATATAGCTTTGGCGGGAACTGCGCCGTGGCGAAACCGCCGCTGTTATAGCGCCGGGCAAAGGCCGCAAGGTCTTCGCCGGAGGCAATGCGAATGGGGTTCGCCTCGGTGCCCACACCGGCCACCCGTGTGGCCGCCTGCCCGGCGTCCGCGCCCTCCTCCGGGGCGGTGCCCGCCAGGGGCAATTCCTCCGCCGGAGGTTCCTCCCCCAAGCCGCCCGCCGCGCCGGGCAGCGCCAGCAGCAGCGCCAGCGTCAGCGAGGCCGCGCGCAGAAAAATACCGGTGCCATTCATATCGTTCCCTCCACATTGCGCCAAATCATGCTTCCCCAACCACTACATATAGTAATCCACTATGCATTATACCACAATTTCTGCAATTTGCACATTTTGTGGAAATTTGCCGCCCATTTTTCTTTTCCCAGCATAACCCCGATGTGTTGCCAAAATGTTGCAAGCAAAAAGCGCCCGCCTGGGCGCTGGGGTCTCGGTAAGAAATGAATGAATTAGATAGCTTGTCATCCTGAGCGAAGCGAAGGATCTTTTCTTCGTATAAAAGCGACCCTTCCGACACAAAGATTCTTCACTTCGTTCAGAATGACATTTATTCAGCGATTATCTGGCAACAGAACGCCTCAGGCATTCGAAAGAGTGGCGCCTTTCTGCGCAGGGGGCGGCGTCTGCGACGCCCCCTGCCGAAATTCTAAGATTCTTCTGTTTCTATCTCCCGCACAAAAGCATCCACCATCTCATCCGGCATACGCCCCTGCAGCTTGTTCGAGTGCAGCGAATACTGGAAGCCGTCCTTCTTCCACACGGCAATGGCGGCGCCCTCGGCAGAGGAGGTTTGCCGCACCGTCACGCCGTCCGCCTCGCGCTCCTCCGGCTCCCGGTAATAGCTGTCGTTGTATAGCGTTACAAGGGGCATTTCGTCCTCCCTGGCCACGCGCAGCACCAGCAGCCATTCGTCCGGGCTGTGGTATTCCAGCTGGCCTATCCAGCCGTCTATGGCATAGCAATTGCCCAGGCTCAGTTCATCGCTGTCCGGCCAGGCCGTCACGCCAAAGCCCAGCGCCTCGCCGAACGCGGGCGTCTCGAAGCTCTCGATGGCCGAGACGCGCGGGGTGGATTCGGGCGCGTCCTGGTTCACGCGGGGGCTCCACTGCCCCACGTTTTGGCCAAAATTCCGTGCCAGGCTGCTGCGTTTGCATCCGGCCAGCAGCGCCGCCGCCAGCAGTACCGCCAGCGCCGCCAAAGCGCGCTTCCCCATTGCCCGCACCCCCTTTCGCGCAACGTTTCCATGGCCATTTGGCCTTTCTATATGCCTCTCATTATACGCCCTGCCGCCGCGCCACACAAGCCACCCGCTTTAGCGAGAGTCTCTAATACTACTCTCTGACTAAAATGGCAAACATCTGAGCGAGTTTTTCTACACGTCATTGCGGGCTTGACCCGCAATCTCCGGGATGGTTCCCTTGGGTATTAGATTGCGGGTCAAGCCCGCAATGACGACGTGAAAGATGTGCCTTCGCTTTGCGTCGACACTCCCTATTGACAACCTTTGGTCGCCACCCCACACAGGAAAATCAACGCACTGGGATACTCTCACAGGACACTCTCAGTCACTACCCGCTTGACAAGATCGCTGATGCGCGTAAACTAAACAATAAATACATAAAAATGCACAGGCACAAAAACAAATGAAGAAGGTGTTACTCCCATGGATGCCCCTTCCCCCGGCGCCAGATGGACCAGCCGCGCGCTTTACCGCCTGATGTGGCCGCTTGTTGTGGAACAACTATTCGCCGTGTCCATCGGCATTGTGGACACCGTGATGGTAAGCGCCGTTGGGGAGGCGGCGGTGTCCGGCGTGTCGCTGGTAGACTCTGTCAACGTGCTCATCATTACGGCCTTCACGGCGCTGGCCACCGGCGGCAGCGTGGTGTGCAGCCAATACCTCGGCCGCCGGGAAAACACCAATGCCTCGGCGGCGGCCAGGCAGCTGGTGTACATCATCGGCCTGGCCTCGCTGGCGCTGGCCGGGCTGGTGCTGGCCTTCGGCCGCCCGCTTCTGGGGCTTATTTACGGCAACATAGGCGCCGAGGTGACGTTCCACGCCGAAACCTACCTGTGGTGGTCGGCTCTCAGCTATCCCTTCATCGCCCTGTACAACGCGGGCACGGCGCTGTTTCGCAGCATGGGCAACAGCAAGGTGGGCATGCTGGTGGCCTTCGTGGTCAACCTTCTCAACATCGGCGGCAACTCGCTGCTTATTTTCGGCTTTGGCATGGGCGTGGCCGGGGCGGCCATCTCCACGCTGGTAAGCCGCGCCGTGGCCGCCGTTATGCTGATAACCATGCTGCTGCGCCCGCACGCGGGGCCGCTCACGCTGGCAGGGCTTCACCGGGTGAAGCTAATGCCCGAGATGCTTCGCCGCATTTTGCGCGTGGGCCTGCCCAGCGGGCTGGAAGGCTCCACCTTCCAGGTGGGCAAAATTTTGGTGGCCCGCCTGGTGTCCTCCTTCGGCACCACGGCCATCGCCGCCAACGCCATCGCGGGCTCGGTGGTGCAAATTGCCACCACGCCAAACCAGGCCTTCGGCCTTGCCATGCTTACGGTGGTGGGCCAGTGCGTGGGCGCGGGAGATTACGCCGCCGCCCGCCGCAACGCCCACAAGCTGCTGGGCGGCGCCTGGGTGGCGCTCGCGCTGTTCAGCCTGGGCATCGGCCTGGCGCATTACCCCCTGCTTTCCATCTTCCGGTTCAGCGCCGAAACCACCGAGCTTGCCGCCGGCTGCCTCTTGGTGTTCTGCTTCACCGCGCCGCTGTGCTGGGCGCCCAGCTTTGCCCTGCCCAACGCCCTGCGCGCCGCCGGAGACGCCAGCTACACCATGTGGGCCTCCCTTATTTCCATGTGGTCGCTGCGCATCGGGGCCTCGTTTATTCTGGCACAAGGCTTTGGCCTTGGCCTTTTGGGCGTTTGGGCGGCCATGGCGATGGACTGGCTGCTGCGCACCATTCTTTTCGCCTGGCGCTGGCTGCGCGGCAAGTGGATGACCAAGCGCGTGGTATAGTAGTATAACTTTAAAAATGGTTCGCTATTTTGAGCTTAAGCAAGTATTGGTTGACAGCAAAGAACTGCGGCAAACGATTGAAGCAATCGCTTGTCGCAGCTCTTTGTTTTTCAGGATATCAACCCTTCGACGGATTCACGCATCCGGCGGTGAACTCGGGCGAGCAGGCCACGGCGTTCACGTCGAAATCGGGGGGAAGCAGCGGCTCCTTGGCCTTCCACAGGCCGTGAAGGTTGCAGTAGATGTACACCTCTTCCGCCTCGCCGGGCTGCAACTTGAACTCCACCTCGGGCGGGTCGCCGGGGTTCAGGCTGCAATGAATGCCGCCGAAGGAGGTTTTGACGTAGACCCATTCGATGTAGTGCTCCGTCAGCATGGGATGGGGCGCGCTGCCGATGCGCACCACCAGCTTGCCGCGCTCGAAGGCCACCACGGGCACATGTTTTTCCACGGCGGCGTCCGTGATGTTGGGGGCCAAAAATTCCTTCTGGCCGTTGGGGCAGGGCTTTGGCGGCGGGGTCATTTCCAGCACAATTCCGCCGCAGTCGTCACATTTATAAAAATTGGCCATATCTGCGTTCCTTTCACTGAGGCTTTTGCCTGTTGGGTTGCGGTTTGACGAAGCCTTGGAGATGGTCTTTCGCAGCCTCAGTATAGCCTATTTCCGCCCGCAATGCAAAACCTTTCTTGGCGAATGCTTTCGGGAATGCTCCAGCCCCCGCTCAGCCCAGCAAAGCTAATGATACTGTCATTCTGAACGCAGTGAAGAATCTTTGAGTCGGAAATTTTGTATCTGCCCGAAGGAAAGATCCTTCGCTTCGCTCAGGATGACAGGATCCGGGACTGATCGTTGCTCTATTCCCCGCCCAGCCCGGCAAAGCTGCCGTGCAGAAGCTTTGCCAGCGCGCGCATGCGGCCCTTGCCCAGCTTCGTCACCCGGCGGTCGGCCGTGAAAATGCCGTTCACCTCGTCCTCCACGTCGCTCACCTGGGTGTAAATGGCGGCGGACAGGCCCTTTTTCATGGCGGGCAGCACGTCGCGCCGATACAGTGCCGAAATCGCCGAGGCCAGCGCCTTTTTGCCGGAAAACATCTTGTAGCCGTAGGGCTTTTGCGTCGTCATGTGCCCTTCGCAGGGCAGGCTGTAGCCGCCGAACTCCGTAAGGGCCAAAACGCGGCCAAGGGCGTCCCGCTTCGGGCGGAAACGCTTGAAATAAATGTGGTAGCTGGCGAAATCCCCGGCGCCCTCATCCATCCAGCCGCTGGCATGGTCCACCTGGCGCGTCGGGTCGGCTTCGCGCACCGTCTTTGCCATCTGCGCCGCGCCGAACTGCCCCCAGCCCTCGTTAAAGGGCACCCACACCGCGAGGCTCACGATGTTGTACAGCAAATCCATCGTGCGCCGCGCGTCGCGCAGGAAGTTTTCCCGCCCTTCGGCGCTTGCCCGCCCGTGCAGGGCATAGCGACCCGGCCCGTCGCCCATGCGAATGCCCACGAAGGGGGCGTAACGGGTGGAAGAATCGCTGTAAGGCCCGCCGCCGCTCACAAAATCCTGCCACACCAGCATGCCCAGGCGGTCGCAGTGGTAGTACCAGCGCAGCGGCTCTATTTTAATGTGCTTGCGCAGCATGTTGAAGCCAAAGGATTTCAGCTCGGCTATCTCCCAGGCCATGGCCTCGTCCGAGGGCGGGGTGTACATGCCGTCGCTCCAATAGCCCTGATCCAACAGGCCGTGGTGGAAGAAGGGCTTCCCGTTCAGGGCCAGGCGCGGCAGGCCGTCGGCCCCGGCCAGCACGCCGAATTCCCGCATGCCGAAATAACTTTTCACCACGTCGCTTTCAAGGCTTACTTCAAGGTCATACAGGAAGGGCGAGTCCGGCGTCCAGGGCTTGAAGCCGGGCAGGGAAATCAGCGCCTCGCCGCCGGAAAGCCCGGCGCGGGCCACTTCTTCGCCGCCGTCTAAAACGCGCACAAGGCCCTCTGCGCCGTCAAACGTGTCCGGGCCCTCAAATCCGGCCTCTACCTCCACGCGCACCGCCGCCTCGCCAAAGCAGGGCGTAATGCGCAGCGCCTCAACGCGGCGGCTTGGCACCACCTCGCACCACACGGTTTGCCAAATGCCGCTTTGCCCGGTGTACCAAATTTTGCCGCGGTTAAGCTTCTGCTTGCCCCAGGCCTCGTCGCCCGCGTCGCTGTCGTCGGCCACCGAAACTGCAATCACGTTTTCGCCCTCGCGCGCAAGGCCGGTAATGTCGAAGCTAAAAGGCCAGTAGCCCCCGGCGTGGCTGCCCGCCACAAGGCCGTTGCAGTGCACCGTGCAGCGTTGATCAACCGCGCCAAAATGCAAAACGAGGCGTTCGTTTGGCCCCGGCATCGGCTCAAAACGCAGGCTGCGCCGGTACCACAGGCGCTGGCCGGGCAATAGCTGCCGCAAGACGCCCGAGAGCAAACACTCCGGCGAAAAGGGAACCAATATCTCCCCGTCCCAGCTTTCGGGCTCGGCCTCGTCCCCCTCCGGCAAAATGGCGTATTGCCAGGGGCCGTTCAGGCACTGCCAGCGCGCGCGTTCAAGCTGGGGCCGGGGGTATTCGGCGTGCGGGCAGCCATGGTCTACAGTTTCGCCCCAGGGGGTGTAAAGGGGAAGCAGGGCCTGCGTTTCGCTCATGCCTCGCTCCTTTCGGTCTGCGGGGCTTCCTCGCGGATGCGGCCGTAATAGCGCCGGGCGGCGAAAAAGAGGGGCACAAAAGCCGCCAGCACCAGAATGCCGGCCCACAGGTAGATGGATTCGGTGGGGATGTTCTCGGTGATGCCGTACTCGTTCACCACCGTGCCCGCCCCGTTTTTCACAATGATGTTGCCGATAACCGTGCCGGCGAACATGGGAATGAGGGTGAAAAAGAGCACGCGGATGCCCTCAAAGCCGCCCCGGCTGTCCTCGGGGTATAGCTGCTTCACCCACATGGTCATGGCCTGCGTCATCAGCACCTGGCCGGCCCCCACCAAAAACACGGTGAGGAACAGCGGCAGGTTGGCCGCGCTGAATATGGCGGTGGTGTTCACGCTGCCCGGCCGGATGAACAGCGTGAGCGTCCACAGCCCGACGAGGTTCAGCACAATGGCCGCCGCGGCCACAAGGGGGGTTTTGTTCCTGTTAATAAATCCGATGGAGGGGATGACGAGCAGCGAAGCCAGCAAAAGGCTCAGGCCCTGGACGATGCCCATGCTGTCGGCCGCAAAGCCCATGCGGTAAATCATCCAGTTGCCCATGTGCACAAAGTAGATGTTGAAGGGGATGTAGAACAGGGCGGCGGTCAGGCAGGCCAGCGCCAGCTCGGGCTTTGAGAAAAAGCCGCGAAAACGGAAGGTGGTGGCCAGCTGCGTCCGAAGCGAGCCCTGCGGGCTGGGCCTCAGCCCGGGCGCGTCTTTCAAGAAAAACAGCGAGAGGATGCCCACCGCGATGACGAAGAGGCCCATGGCCCAGAAAAGGCGCTGGTAGTTGTCGTCTCCGCCAATCAGCAGGCCGCCCAGCACCGTGCCCACAATGGTGCCCACCACCGGCATAATGGCCAAAAGCGCGCCCACCTGCCCCCGGTTTTGGCCGGTGGTGTTGTCGTTGCTCCAGGCGTTGTAGCCAAAGTCGTTGCCCATCGAGCCGAAGAAGCTCATCACGTCGTCGGCCAGTATCACCAGCACGGCGGCCAAAACGGAGACCTTAGCCCCCGCGCCCACCGCGCCCCGCCCGATGAACTCGGTGAGGCCGAAGAGGATGGTGAAAGCGCCCCAAGCGATGTAGCCGATGGAGATGTAGCGCCGCCGGGTGCCGCGACGGTCGGACAAGGTGCCGAAAAGAAAGGTGGAGAAGGTGGTCACCAGCGCGCTGGTAATCACCATCAGGGTGACGATGGAGGAATCCTTGGCGATTTTGGCGTAGATAAAGGTGTTGAACCACTGGTTCTCGATGTTCCAGCAAAGCTGCCCCGCCAGGCCCAGCCCCCACATTAGCAGCCAGAAGCGCCCCTTGCCCATGGCGCTTTCTGTGCCGCGCCCGGCGCCGCCCGCCGCAGGGTTCCCCGTGCCACCTGCCGCGTTGCTTCCTGCGCTTTCCACATCCTTGCCCAAGCCGCCGCCGACGTTCTTCATCACAATAGCCCCCTTTGTCTTTGCATCCACACAAAGTATAAAGCATAAGTATAAAGCATAATGAGATTATGCAATCCGCGCGCGGGTAAAGTCAAGGAAAGATTGGCGGCGAACGCTGGAACAACCCCGAAAACGGGAATGCCGGCAAAGTATAAAAGCATAAAAGCAGTAAGACATGGCCGAAAACATGGCAAAAAGCGCCCCAAAAACAGCCGCAAAAAAACACCGGCAAAGACCTTGTAATGTGCCTGGCAATTTGCTATAATACTAAAGCGTTGGGGGAGAATTCCCGAGTGGCCAAAGGGGGCAGACTGTAAATCTGTTGCGTTTCGCTTCGATGGTTCGAATCCATCTTCTCCCACCACCCAAATGTCAAGGCCACGACAAAAGAAATTTTGTCGTGGCCTTGACTCTTTTGCCGCGAATGCTCATGGTGCGACAAAAGGCTGTGCCTCCC
>QMCE01001116.1_pt1 | contig 17894 bp, 16 predicted proteins | sample 1821851 | NCBI WGS metagenome assembly QMCE01 (sample SAMN09453174, study PRJNA476694) | Termite gut metagenome, whole genome shotgun sequencing project. | isolation source: worker | host: Odontotermes sp. | place: South Africa:Pretoria | collected 2016-01-28
TCACAGGACGCGGGCCGCTATATTTACCGCCAGAAAGAGCTGTTCCCCCGCGGGGCCGAGTGGAACGCCGTCGCGGCGCGCCGCTATGGGGCCGTGTCGTTCGACTATCAGCTCCCCGCGTGGTATCCCGATGGGGGGATCAACTCGCTGCTCTACTTCCGACGCGTGAGGCTCAACCCGGGTGTGGATTATGCGCGGTTCAAAAACTATTGGGCGGCGGACGGCGGAGAACGGTGGCACGGCCTGTGGTCGCTGGGCGGTGACGTCATATTCGACATCGTCCCGCTGCGCCTGCCCTCCAACACCTCGATGACCCTCACCATCTCGATCCGCAAACCCGGCGACAGCGACAAGGTGAGTGGCGGGTTCTCGCTCTCCCTGCCGATATAAGAGGTTGTTCGGAATTTTCAAAGAGGTTTTCGATGGTGGCGATTTTCGAAAAAATTACTATATTTGCACCCGCAAGCGTTATGGGGCCGTGCGGCGAACGCATGACTGAGAGACGCCCAAGGTAACTTTAATCACAAAAAACAATGAAATCTATCGAACTGAAAGCCGTGAAACGCGAAGTTTACGGCAAAAAGGAGAGCAAAAAACTCCACCGCGAGGAAATGGTGCCGGCAACGCTGTCGGGAAACGGCAATACGGTCCACTTCGCACTCAGCGTGCGCGACCTGAAGCCGCTGATCTACTCCGAGAACTCCTACATCGTCAATTTCGACATCGACGGAACGAAAGAGCTGGGCGTTCTGCGTGAGGCGCAGTTCCATCCGGTGCGCGAGCAGATCCTGCACCTCGATTTCTACCGCGCCGTTCCGGGCAAGGAGGTTTCGATCGACATTCCTGTGCGCCTGACAGGTAACTCTATCGGTGTTAAGCAGGGTGGTAAGCTTGCTTTGAGCAAGCGCAAGATACACGTGCGCGGCAAGTTGGAGCAACTTCCCGACGAGATCACGATCGACGTAACGGACCTCGATCTGGGCAAGTCGATCTTCGTGGGCGACGTCGTGCGCGAGGGCCTGGTGATGCTCACTCCGCCGACAACGGCGATCGCAGCGGTCAAGATGACCCGTGCGGCACGTGGTGCGGCAGCTGCGGCAGAGGCGGGGAAATAATATTTTAGTGGTTAGTGGTTAGTGATTAATAATTAGATTATTAACCGTTAACCACTGACCACTGACCACTAAATAAAGTATGCTCGGGAAGTTAAAAAATATTTTCCGCAAACCGAGGCCGGATAACGAAACTCAGGAGGTCGTGAAATATCTGATAGCCGGGCTGGGGAACATCGGCGCAGAGTATGCCGGGACCCGCCACAACATAGGATTCACGGTATTGGACGCTCTTGCAGAGGCGTCCAATACTGTATTTACACCGTCGCGCTACGGGTCGGTGGCCGAGGTGAAGTTCAAGGGGCGCACACTCGTGCTGCTCAAGCCGTCGACCTATATGAACCTGAGCGGCAAGGCGGTGAGCTATTGGCTTCAGAAGGAGAAGATACCGTTGGAGAACCTGTTCGTGGTCGTGGACGACATCGCGCTGCCGTTCGGCACGGTCCGGATCAGGGGACGGGGGAGCGACGGGGGCCACAATGGGCTGAAGAACATTAACGCCGTATTGGGCACGGACAACTACGCGCGCCTGCGTTTCGGCATCGGCGGCGACTTCCCGAAAGGGTTCCAGGTCGATTATGTGCTCGGCGAGTGGACGCCGGAGGAGAAAAAGGATATGCCCGCCCGGCTCACGGCCGCGGGTGAGGCGATCAAGTCGTTCGCGGCGATCGGCCTCGAACGCACGATGAATTTTCACAACAAGAAATAACATGATACAGAACGAGATTCACAACATCAAATGCCTCGGCATACTCACCTCGGGCGGCGATTCGCCGGGGATGAACGCCGCGATCCGCGCCGTGACCCGCACCGCTATATTCAACGGAATCGAGGTAAAGGCCGTAATGCGCGGTTACAGGGGCCTTATATCCGGCGAGGTGGTGCCGTTCAAAACGCAGAACGTGAGCAATATAGTCCAGCAGGGCGGTACGATCCTCAAAACTGCTCGCAGCAAGGAATTCATGACCCCAGAGGGACGTCGCACGGCTTACGAGACGATGCAGAGGGAAGGAATGGACGCGCTGGTGGTGATCGGCGGCGACGGATCGCTGACGGGGGCGCGCCTCTTCGCGGCCGAGTTCAATATTCCGATAGTCGGCATCCCCGGCACGATCGACAACGACATTTTCGGCACCGACACGACGATAGGTTACGACACGGCGCTGAACACGATCGTGGAGGCCGTGGACAAGATACGCGACACGGCGACGTCGCACGAACGCCTCTTCTTCGTCGAGGTGATGGGTCGCAACGCGGGATTCCTCGCCTTGAACGGCGCGTTGGCGTCGGGCGCCGAGGCAGCCATAATCCCCGAGATCGCCACGGAGGTCGACCAGTTGGAGCAGCTTATAGACAGCGGGTTCCGCAAGAGCAAGAACAGCAGCATCGTGCTGGTCGCCGAGAGCGAATTGACGGGCGGGGCGATGGGCCTTGCCGAGAGGGTGAAGAAGGAGTACCCTGAGTATGACGTTCGGGTGACGATCCTCGGCCATATACAGCGCGGCGGCTCGCCGAGCGCCAGCGACCGCATTCTGGCCAGCCGAATGGGCGAGGCCGCGGTCAACGCCCTGCTCGAAGGGCAGCGCAACGTGATGGTCGGGATCGACGACGAGGAACTGGTCTACGTGCCGTTCACCAAGGCGATCCGCAACACGAAACCGATCAACCGCGACCTGCTCAACACGGTCAAGATACTGTCGATATAGGCGCTTGCCCTGCGCCGCGGATTGCATTTCGCGAAGTGGGCTTGTGCAATCTTCTCTGTCGGGCAGCGTGGAGCTTGCCCGACAGTCATTATCGGATAATGATGAGTACACTTTCCCGTAAAATCATTATATTTGTAAATAATCTAAAGTGCAATGAGACTTAACGGCCTTATAGCGGCATCGGCAGGTGCCATTCTTTTGGGAGCGTGTTCGCAGGACGGCGAAGTGAAATTGAACGGACGGTTTGCCGGTCATTCCGAAAAGAAAGTGTACCTCGAACAGGTGCTTCCCGGCGACCAGCGCATGGTCGACTCGACCTCGCTTAACAAAAAAGGGGATTTCCGCCTGGAGGTCACTCCACCCAATACGCCCACGCTGTACAACCTGCATTACGGCGACGACGTGATCCCGCTGTTCATTTCGCCCGACGAAAGGATCACGGTAAACTCTATCGGCGATGTGGCGCAAAATTACACGGTCGAGGGATCGCCCGAGTCGGAACGCCTGCGCGAGTTGAAGATGCTTCTGGGCCACGGAGCGCTGAAACTCGACTCGATGCGCAGCGTGATCGTTAACACGACGGGCGACGAACAAAGGGCGGCATATACGGCATTCGTCAGGGAGACCCACAGGATCATGCGCGAGCATTTGGCGTTCATAATCACGCAGCCCTCGCTGCACTCGTCGCTGTACGCCCTCTACCAGCGCCTCCCCCACCAACAATATCTGTTCGACCAGAACAACGACATACTCTATTTTCGCATGGTGGCCGACTCGACGAGTAAGTACCACCCCGAGTCCCCATATGTGCAGGCCCTGCGCAGGGAGGTGGACGAAGTAGACAGCAAGAGCAGTTTCTGGAGCATGGTATCGGAGAAATTTGCAGGCGACGGCGACAAGTACCCCGACCTCTACATGCCCGACATGTACGGTAACAACCACCTGCTGTCGAACCTCGACGGCAACGTGATCCTGGTCGATTTCTGGCACTCGTCGCTTCCTGCGTCCACGCTCAACAACGCCGAAGTGAGGAAAGTGTGGGACGAGGCCGAGAGCAAAGGGTTCAGGGTATACCAGGTTGCGCTCGACACGGAGAAGGCGCGGTGGATCCTGGCCGTGCAGAACCAGAGGCTGCCGTGGACTACGGTGTGCGACTTCAAGGGGAACGATAGTCCGGCCGTCAGGCAATACAACATATCCCGTATGCCGACCAACTTCCTGCTCGACCGCTGCGGCAATATAGTTGCGCGCGACCTGTACGGCGAAGATCTGGCGCGCGAGGTACGTAAACTTTTATAAAACCCCGCCTGCGATGTACTATTTCGCTTCGGATATGCACCTCGGCCTCACCTACCGTATGTCCTCGCTCGAAAGGGAGAGGATGGTGGTCAGGTGGCTCGACGAGGTATCGGCCGATGCCCGTGCGATTTTCCTCGTGGGCGACGTGTTCGATTTCTGGTTCGAGTGGAAGCGGGTCATACCTCGCGGGTTCTCGCGCCTGTTGGGTAAGTTTTCGGAACTCACCGACCGTGGCATCAGGATACACTTCTTCACCGGAAACCACGACCTGTGGGCTTACGAGTACCTCCACGACGAGTGCGGCCTCACGCTGCACCACCGCGCTGAAGTGTTCGAACTGTACGGCAAAGAGGTGTTCGTGGCGCACGGCGACAACCTGTACCTCAAAAAACCGTTGGGCATCCGGGTAATGAACCACTTCTTTTACTCCCGCCGTTTTTGGCACAAGATATTCTCCGTGGTCGTGCATCCCAATCAGGCGATGCGTTTCGGACTGTGGTGGTCGAACAAGAGCCGCAAGTCGAAACGCATATCGCATTACTTCGCCGGCGAGGAAGAATACCTGATACAGTACGCGCGCCAGTACTCCCGGTGCGTTGCGGTCGACTATTTCATTTTCGGCCACCTGCACACCGCCGTCGACTACGACATGGGTGACGGCCGCCGGACGATAGTGCTCGGAGAATGGATCGTGAACCCCACTTATGCAGTTCTGAAACCCGACGGCGAAATGGAACTGCGGGCTTACGGCAGTTAGCGGTCACGGTCATCTCGAAGCGTTGAGTGAGATCTCTCGCTCAACGCTTCGAGATGACCGTGACGAAAAAAGATAATTCCGAAAACGTATGCAGCAATATTTGGACCTGCTCCGCAGGATAAAGGCGGAGGGCGTCGGGAAAGGCGACCGCACGGGAACGGGGACGCGGAGTGTGTTCGGGCACCAGATGCGGTTCGATCTGGCGGCGGGGTTTCCGGCGCTGACGACCAAGAAACTGCACCTGCGGTCGATCATCCATGAGTTGCTTTGGTTTTTGCGCGGGGATACGAATATCAAGTACCTGCACGACAACAATGTGACGATCTGGGACGAATGGGCGGATGAAAATGGCGATCTGGGGCCGGTGTACGGCTACCAGTGGCGCAGTTGGCCGACGGCGGACGGACGGCACGTCGACCAGATCGCGCAGGTGGTCGAGTCCATACGCGAGAACCCCGATTCGCGGCGGCATATCGTGAGCGCGTGGAATGTGGGGGAGATCGAACGGATGGCCCTGCCGCCCTGCCATGCGCTGTTCCAGTTCTACGTCGCCGACGGGCGGCTTTCGTGCCAGCTTTACCAGCGCAGCGCGGATGTTTTTCTGGGGGTGCCTTTTAATATAGCGTCGTACGCCCTGCTGACGATGATGATGGCGCAGGTGACGGGGCTCGCGGCAGGCGATTTCGTCCACACCTTCGGCGATGCACACCTCTATCTGAACCACATGGAGCAGGTCGACCTGCAGCTCACGCGCGAGCCACGGCCGCTGCCCCGAATGGAGATAAACCCCGGCGTACGGTCGATATTCGACTTCCGGTACGAAGATTTCGATCTCTCGGGTTACGCCCCCCACCCGACCATAAAAGCCCCCATCGCCGTATGATCTCAATAATCGTGGCCGTGGCCGAAAACGGCGTCATAGGCAGCGGCAACCAAATGCCGTGGCACATATCTGAAGACCTGCGCCACTTCAAGGCGATCACAACGGGCCATCCCGTGGTTATGGGGCGCAAGACGTTCGAGTCGCTCGGGCGGCCGCTACCCAACCGCACCAATGTGGTCATCACCCGCAATCCGGACTATGCGGCCGAAGGGGCGGTGATCGCAGGTTCGCTGGAAGAGGCGCTGGCTATGTTCCCGGCCGGGGAGGAAATTTTCGTGATCGGCGGCGGCGAGATTTACCGTCAGGCAATGGATTGCGCCGACAGGCTCTATATCACCATGATCGGCGTGCCGTTCGACGGGGACACCTGTTTCCCCAGCATCGACACCGGCAACTGGCGCGAGACGTGGCGCGAAGAGCACCCCCGCGGAGAGAAATTCCCCCATCCTTTCCAATTCGTCAATTACGAAAAGATCAGGAATAACTTATCTCTTTAAAAAGGTATTCGCCGATCGAACCGTCGGCGTGGCGCAGGAGAAGTTCTCCGCCCGGACGGACGCCTTCGATAGTGGCCGTAATAATAGTCCCGTCGGGGAGTGTGTACCGTGCGGGTTCTCCGAGGCGGTAGAGGAGGCGGTGGTAATCGCATATTATCGGGCCGCGGTCTCCCGATGCGAGCGTTTCATATCGCGCCGACAGCGCCCCGAGAAAGCGGCCGAGTATCTCCCGGCAGTCGAAATCACGGTCAGCGGCAAGTTTCATCGACACGGGATTGGGCAACGAGGGGTCGAATTCCGTCTGGTTGACATTGAGGCCGATCCCCGCGACCGAACGCGCCATCGTAACGCCCATAATATCGTTCTCGATCAATATTCCCGCGATCTTGTTCCCGTCGACATAAATATCGTTCGGCCACTTTACCCGGGCCTCGATGCCATACTCCCCGAGAGTATCCGCAACGGCAAGCGCAACCGCCTCCGAAAGCAGAAACTGGTCGGCCACCGGAAGAAAAGTAGGTTTCAGAACCACACTGAAAGTAAGGTTCGCCCCACGCGCACTTTCCCACCGGTTCCCCCGCTGCCCGCGCCCCGCCGTCTGCACCTCCGCGACCACCACATCACCATGTCCATACGTGCCGTTCCGTGCAACGTCGTTCGTCGATGCCACCTCGGTAAAGTATTCCACTTTCATATCACTTGCCGGTAAGGAGAAACTGTCAGGTTATTTACGCACTAATCACTCGTTTAATTTTTATAAATAGCCTATTTCACCTGTGTCTATGTTGACTGTAAAGTTGCGAACTAATTTTCCCCCTGAATAAAGCGTTATATTTGCCGAAATAGTCCAAATATTCCCGATTTTAGAGCTTAATGTCCAACTGTCATAACGGGCATCATCCGGCACATCGGGAAATATAATGTAGTAAAATGGCCATGCCCACATAGAGACCCCTGTTTTAAAATTCATCCGGCTACAATATGGGCGAGGCCAAGAACTTCCATCGGAACTCCGTTGGTGAATTACAAACCCCTCTTCAAAAGATATCAGAGAATAAAATTTGTTATAGCTGAAATCTTTCCATGAAACAAATTTATATTGCTCCTCTCCTGAATAAGAGTAGCACCATCCATCTGCCGATGTCCCATCATAATAAGTCACAAAGCAATCATCTGTCCATTCCGCGATTTTGAATAAATCGTTGTTTTGCTCTAAATTCGTCATCTCTACATGCCCATAGTTGTCTACCACAAGTTTGGATATGCTATACGCCTGTTTGCCGTAGAAAATATTTACCGCAAAAGCAAATTGGCCTGATGGGTTTTTCGTCCCAAAAGCTTGCCAAATTCGGTCAAGATTATGTGTCTTTTGCTCTCCATAGGGCAAGTTCTCTATTATGGTATCTTACATGTAATCCCCACCAGTCCATTCATAATATGGAACGTATTCGTCCCCTACTTCCTCGACAATCCCCAGCCATAGCTTGTTGTGTCTCAAACCACAATATAATTCCACCGTTTTATTATCATATAAAAAGTCGGAGGCACTGTGTAGTGTTAAACCGTCCGTGTAGTTGAACGCCTTTAGGATGCGAGCAGTGTCGTCAAAAAGATCTTCCTCGACCACTGTTTGTTGTTCGGGATCATTCGAGCATCCGATTAGCAGGATAGACAATACGGCTGTTAGTAATAGTCGTTTTTTCATAACTATATTTTTACATTAAACAAATTTGAAATAAAAAGCATTCGTATTCTGTTTACCAACCACTCACTTCCGGTGCTTCCCATCCTCTTCGAGCGTTTTCAGGTAGCTGATATAGCGGCTTTCGGCGATCCTGCCCTCCTCCACGGCCTGCAGCACGGCACATCCGGGTTCGTGGGTGTGAGTACAGTTATAATATTGGCATTCGGGGGAGTACTTCATCATTTCGGGGAAATACCTGTGGAGTTCGCCGGGGGCTATGTCGATCAGCCCGAAACCCTTGATGCCGGGGGTGTCGATAATGTAACCCCCGCCGGGCAGCGGGTACATGCGGGCGTATGTCGTTGTATGGCGGCCTTTATTGTGGTAATCCGAGATTTCCGAGATCTTCACGTCGGCCCCCGGGTCGAGCGCGCGGATAAGCGTCGATTTGCCGACCCCCGAATTGCCCGAGAAGAGCGTCGTGCGGCCGCGCAGCAGGTCGGCCAACCGGTCGATATTCTCGCCCGTGAGCGCCGATACCTCCAGCACGTCGTACCCCGCGAGGTCGTAAATATGGCGGAACGCGGCAACCTGCTCCGGATAATCCCGGTCGAGGTCGGTTTTGTTGAGCACGATCGTCGCCGGGATCCGGTAGGCCTCGCATGTCACCAGAAAGCGGTCGAGAAACTCTAATTTGACCTCCGGATTGAACAGTGTGGTCACCAACGCCGCCCGGTCGATGTTCGCGGCCAGGATGTGGGACTCTTTCGAGAGGTTCGAGGCGCGGCGGATGATATAGTTCGTGCGCGGATGTATTGCGGTGATCACCCCCTGCCCGTCCTCGCCGACCTCGTAGTCCACGACGTCGCCCACGGCCAACGGGTTTGTGGAGCGCACCCCCCGCAGGCGCAACTTTCCGCGGATACGGCTGTCCACCGTTTCGCCGGTCTCGCGGTCGCGCACCGTGTAGGCGCTGCCCGTCGACCGCATAACTATGCCCGTACCTTGTTTCATTCTGTATATTTCAGGCGGCAGCGCTCCATGCACGGCCGCAGTCCATGTTCTTAGTTCCCAGACCGTCGAGGTCTGCTTAGTTCTCGGGACGCAGCCAACGGTGGGTTGTGCGTAACGTAGTGGAGCGCGGCCCTCCGCCGGGGGTGGCTGCAGGCCGCAAGTGCCGACTAACGTCGCCCCGTCCAACGCACGGGCCAGCCTGCCGGATACCCTATTCCTCTTCAGGCAAAAGCCTGTCCTTCACCCTCTCCATATACGGGAACGTGAACTCGGCGATCGCCGTCAGGGGTTTATAGAGATAGGCCCGTTCAATCCTTTCGCCTTTTTCCCAGTCGAGCGACCGGCTCATATTGCCGAATGCCCACAGCAGCAGCCCCAGTATGAAGGCTACTTTGAGGAGCGAGAGCAGCGCACCGCCGAAGCGGTCGAGTACCGCGAGCCCCGCGAAACGGAACACGCCTTTGAGCAGCCGTCCGATTATCGAGATGGCGACGACAGTAAGCACGACTATAATTATGAACCCTATCACGTTATCGACCGAGCCGTCGATATTGAGCCATACGCCCACCCGTGCGCCGTAACGGAAGGCGAGCCACACACCCAGAAGCAACCCGGCCATGCCTCCGAGTTGCACTATCACGCCGTTGCGGAATCCTGCCCAGAGCGCCCAGACGAGCGGAATGGCGAGTATTATGTCGAGTATGATATTCATATTGGGTGATCGTCAATTATTTTTTCCTTATTTTTGCAAAAATAAGGAAAATAATCATCATATGATGAAAATAAGGGCTATACTATTATTAACGGTATTTTTGGTGTCCTGCTCCTGGGAAGACGATCCGCCGCTTCCAACGAAGACGGAGCAGACGCTGTTCATCTATCTGCCGTGGTCGACCGACCTTACCGATGCTTTCGAAACGAACCTGAGGGATTTCGAGACGGCAATGAAATCCGATATTCTCGGCAATAACCGCGTGATCGTGTTTTTCTCATCCTCCCCTACCGAGGCCACTTTATTCGAACTGAAATACAAAAATGGCAAGACTGCGCGCAAAACGATAAGATCATACCAGAATCCCGCCTTTACGACGGCGGAGGGGATAACGGCCATACTGAACGATGTCGTAAGCACCGCCCCGGCCGACAGATATGCCATGACGGTCGGCTGCCACGGTATGGGCTGGCTGCCCGTCACCCCGGGGGCGCGCGGCGAGGCGGAGAAAATGCACTGGGATCATGAGGGCGTGCCCCAGACCCGTTATTTCGGCGGCCGGACAAGCCAGTATCAAACCGAAGTTACCACATTCGCCGAGGGCATCGCGGGTGCGGGCCTGAAAATGGAGTACATTTTGTTCGACGATTGCTATATGTCCTCCGTCGAGGTGGCCTACGACCTGAAAGATGTCACGAACCACCTCATCGCCTGTCCGACGGAAGTTATGTCATACGGTTTCCCCTATCATATCGTTGCCCCGCACCTGCTGACGAACAACTATTCCGGCATCTGCGACGGCTTTCATGAATTTTACGAAACCTATGAATATCCCTACGGGACGATAGCTTTGACAGACTGCACGGAGATCGAACGCCTCGCCGGAATAATGCGGGAGATCAACGGGCGTTTTACGTTCGATCACCAAATGCTGGGCACTCTTCAGCGCATGGACGGTTACGGGCCCGTGATATTTTTCGATTGCAGGGACTACGTGCGCAGGCTGTGCGGCGACCCTGATCTGTTGGCGGAGTTCGAGGCGCAGTTGGAACGTACCGTCCCCGAAAAGTACAGGCTGCATACCACGCGTTTTTATTCCAGGAGTATGGGCACGATCGCAATAAATACATATTCCGGGATAACGACCTCCGACCCCAGCATCCATACGCGGGCGGCGACGGATAAAACCCGAACGGCATGGTACGATGCGACGCATTAATCCCATCTGATAAAATAGTATGAAAAAATATATGGTAGTCGCCCTGTTATTTCTCGCCGCACTTCCGGCGGCAGGGCGCGATGTCTACAATCTGAACGGCGGGTGGAAATTTTTCACGGGCCGCGCAACCACGAGCGACAATGCGAAGACCGTGACGCTTCCCCACACATGGAACAGCGACGCCACGGCGGGCAACGACGACTATTACAGGGGGATGGGCAACTACCTGCGGGATGTCGATGCGCCCGCGGAGTGGATCGAGAAACGTGTGTTTCTGAAGGGATACGGGGCCAACTCCATTGCGACGGTATTCGTGAACGGACGGCTGGCGGGCGAACACCGCGGCGGCCATACCGGGTTCTGCTTCGAGATAACCGGCCTGCTCAACGCAGGTGAGAAGAACTATCTTCGGATCATGGTCAACAACTCCCCGCAACTCGACGTGCTTCCCACGGCGGGCGACCAGAACGTATATGGCGGACTGTTCCGCGACGTGGAGTTGATCGTGACGGGAAAGGACGTGATCTCGCCCGCCGAAAACGCTTCGGACGGGGTTTATATAAAACAGAAAAAGATTTCGCGCCAGCGTGTCGAGGCCGAGGCCGAGGTGAGGATCGCGGGCGGGCGCGACGCCAACCTGCATGCGCGGCTGGCCGTGGTGTCGGCGACCGGCGATACTGTTGCGGTGAACGGGGTCCGCGTCAGAACGGCTGTCGGGCAGAACGTTACGGCCGTTGTCCCGTTTGCATTCGACAATCCCCGGCTGTGGAACGGCCGTGAATATCCGCACCTTTACACCGTGGTGGTCGAACTGACCGACGGCGCGGATGTGCTCGACGCGGTTGTGGTCGAGACCGGCTTTCGCATCGTTTCGGCCGATCCGGCCCGCGGTTTTTTTCTCAACGGCGAACGCTATCCGCTTCGGGGCGCGGTCGTGCACCAGGACAGGCCCATCTCGGCAAATGCCCTCACCCTCACGCAGGTCGAGGAGGATGTGGCGATCCTTGTGGACATGGGCGTCAACGCGGTACGCGTCTGGGGAATGGCCCATCATCCGGAATTCTACCGCCTGTGCGACCGCGAGGGTATACTGGTATGGAGCGATTTCCCGCTCACGGGCGAAGCCTATCTGACCGACAAGGCGTTCGTCGATACCCCGTCGTTCCGCGAAAACGGCATCGCGCAGGCGACCGACATAATCCGCCAACAGTACAATCACCCTTCGGTGGTGATGTGGGGTATTTTTTCGAACCTTCACATGCGTGCCGACAATCCCACGGGATTTATCGCCCAACTCAACGCGCTTGCCAAGAACGAAGACCCGTCGCGCCTGACCGCGGCATCGAGCAACGCCGACGGCGACCTGAATTTCATCACCGACCTGGTATGTTGGCAGCACCACTTCGGCTGGCAGGAAGGGCAGCCGGCCGACATAAACGTCTGGAAACGCCTGTTCCTTGCACGGTGGAAAAACCTGCGTTCGGCGGTAAGCTATGGCGCGGGGGCATCCCTGCACCATCAGGCCCCGGCCCCCGTGCGCCCCGACCGCGACGGGAATTGGCATCCCGAACAATGGCAAACGTACCTCCATGAGACTTATTACGACAACCTGAAAGCGGACTCGATGTTCTGGGGCACGTTCGTCTGCAACATGTTCGATTACGGGGCCGTGGGCCGCGACTGGGGTGAGGACAACGGGGTGAACGACATGGGGCTGGTCACCTTCGACCGCAAGGAGCGCAAGGATGCGTTCTACTTCTACAAGGCCAACTGGAACGACGAAGACCCTTTCGTCTACATTGCCGAACGCCGCCGGAACAAACGTCCCGGCCCCACGCAGGATATTAAATTATACACCAATATCGAGGAGGCGGAGCTGTTCGTGAATGGGTTCTCACAGGGGCGCAAACCGACCTGCAACGGGACGATCGTATGGGAAGGCGCCGTGCTTAAAGAAGGGATCAATCTTATAGAGGCGCGCGCGGGCGATCAGGGTGACTTTGTCCGGATCGAGGTCAGAAGCGGGGCCTGCGAACAGAAGTCACTGTGATAATGCGTATTTTATCAGGGTTCTCCATATCTTTGTAATATAACCCGGGTTACTATGATACTTAAAATCCTTCTGCTAATATCGATGGCCCTTCAGGTGGCGGCGACGGTGATCGCGATAGGGATGATCCGCCGTACGAAGTTCAACTTTTCGTGGATCGCCTTCTCGATCGCCCTTCTGATGATGATCGTGACGCGGTTGGGCGAATACGTGAGGCTTTCGGGCGCTTTCGACTTGCACGTGCCGGCCGATTTCTTCGTTTGGCTGGGGGTCATCACCTCGCTCTGTTTCGCGGGCGCGATGTTCTATATCCTCAAGATATTCAACTGGCAAGACAGGCGCGACTTCCAGCGTGCGCTTACCGAAAAACGCATCCTGAACACCGTCCTGCGTACCGAGGAAAAAGAGCGCCTGCGCTTTTCCAAGGAGCTGCACGACGGCCTGGGCCCGCTGCTCTCATCGGCCAAAATGTCGCTGTCCGCACTTAAAAAGGGCGCCCTGCTGCCCGCCAACGTGGAAATAGTGGACAACACGGCCTATGTGATCGAGGAGGCGATCCGCTCGCTGCGCGAAATTTCGAACAACCTCAGTCCACACATACTCAACGACTTCGGCCTCGGTCGCGGGATACGTAACTTTATCGAGAAGATACCGTCGAAGACGATGGAGATCGACTTCACGACCAACCTGCGCGCCGAACGCTTCGACACCGATGTGGAGGTGATACTCTACCGCGTGGTGTGCGAACTGGTCAACAACAGCCTCAAACACTCGGGCGGCCGCCGGATCGCCGTCGCGCTCAATTATGCCGAGGACCGCCTGACGCTCGACTACGCTGACGACGGCCGCGGGTTCGTACCCGGCGCGATGCTCGATGTGGGGATGGGCCTGGCGAACATACACTCGCGCATCTCGTCGCTCAAGGGCGACTGCACTATCGAAAGCGCACCGGGAAAGGGTATGCGTGCCGCCATATGGATTGACCTGAAGGATAAAGATGGAGAAGAAGATGCATAAAGTCCTGCTGGTCGACGACCATACGCTGTTCCGCAACGGTCTGCACGGCCTGCTCTGCTCGGAGGGTATAGCCGAGGTCGTTGGCGAGGCGTCCAACGGCGTGGAGTTTCTCGATATGTTGCCAGGCAGCGAAGCCGAAGTTGTGCTGCTCGATATTGATATGCCCCGCATGGGCGGCAGCGAGGCGGCGGCGCGCGCTCTCGAAATAAACCCTGCGCTCAGGATAATCACCCTTTCGATGCACGGCGACGAGCACTATTATTTCTCGATGGTCGCAGCCGGGGTCAAGGGTTTTCTGCTCAAAAGTTCCGGGATCGAGGAGGTTGCCGCGGCGATCGACACCGTGGCGCGAGGCAGTACCTACTTCTCGCAGGAGCTCCTGCAGGGACTTGTGGGCATCCTCAAGACCTCGCCCCGCCCCGAGGAGCCCGACAGCCTCTCCGAGCGCGAGTTGGAGATACTCCTGCTGATTTGCCGCGGCTTGTCGAACCAGGAGATCGCCGACCGCCTGTTCATCTCCAAGCGCACCGTCGACAAGCACCGCGCCAACATAATGGCGAAAACCGACACCAAGAACACCGCGAACCTCGTCGTTTACGCGATTGAATATGAAGAAACTTTTCCTCGTCGATGCCTACGCGTTGATATACAGGTTCTACTATGCGTTCATGCACAGGCCGATGCGCAGTCCCGAGGGGATGAACACGTCGCCGGTGTTCGGGTTCGTGAAGTTCATCCGTGAGATCATCCGGCGCGAGGAGCCCCACTATCTGGGTGTAGCGTTCGACTCGAAGGGGGCGACATTCCGCCACGAGATGTACCCGGAGTACAAGGCCAACCGGCAAGAGACCCCCGAGGATATACACGCTTCGGTACCCTATATCAAGGAGGTGCTTACCGCGATGCGCATCCCGATCCTCGAGATGTGCGGCTGGGAGGCCGACGATGTGATCGGCACGCTCTCGGCAAAGGCGTGCTGCGAGGGTTTCGAGGTCTATATGGTCACTCCGGACAAGGATTTCGGGCAGTTGGTCAACGACTGCTCGCGCATATACAAGCAGCGTTCGGCGGGCGAGGGGATCGAGGTTGTGGGCGCGGAGGAGATCAAGGCGAAATACGGGATCGGCGACCCTCGGCTGGTGGTCGACATACTCGCGCTGTGGGGCGACGCTTCGGACAATATCCCGGGTGTGCCCGGCATCGGCGAGAAGACTGCGGCCAAATTGGTGGCGGAGTTCGGCACGGTCGAACAGATACTCGAACGCGCCGACGAACTGAAAGGCAAACAAAAGGAGAACATACTCGCGCATAAAGACCAGATGCTGCTCTCGAAGCGTCTGGCGGCCATCGACACCGACGCCCCGATACCGTTCGAGCCGGACAAGCTGATCCTCGAAGAGCCCGACCAGGAGGCGCTGTACGAGATCTTCCACCGGCTGGGGTTCAATATGTTCATCCGCGAAATGGGGTTGACGCCGCCCGCCGGGACAAAACCTGCCCCGCCCCCGCGCCCGCAACAGCCCGCCGACTTGTTCTCTGCCCCGCCGCAGCAGGGCGACCTTTTCGCCGAACCGCAGCAGGCCGGGGAGCAGGGCGACCTGTTCGCCGCCGGGAGCGCCGGGAGTTACGAAACCGCGGCGACCACACCACCCGAATACCATCTGATAAGGGACGCGGCCGGGCTGCGCGAATTGGCGGCGCGGCTCACTGCCGCCGGGGAGTTCTGCTTCGACACCGAGACCACGGGCATCGACCCGCTGACCTCGCGCCTCGTGGGTATCTCGATCGCGGTCGAGGCGCACGAGGCATGGTACATCCCGTTCGACCGCACGAACGCGGCGGAGTACGTAAAGATACTGCGCCCCGTGTTCGAAAGCGAAAAGATCGCCAAAACGGGCCAGAACCTGAAGTTCGACATAATGGTACTCGCGGCGGCGGGGATCGGCGTTGAGGGCTTCCTCTGCGACACGATGCTGCTCCACTACCTGCTCGACCCCGAGTCGCGCCACGGCATGAACTACCTTGCCCGCACATATCTTAACTATGCGCCGATCGAGATCGAATCGCTCATCGGGCGCGGCGCACGCCAGATCACGATGGATATGGTGCCGGTCGAGAAAGCCGCGGAGTACGCCGCCGAGGATGCCGACGTGACGCTGAGGCTCAAGGAAGTGCTATGGCCGCAGGTCGTCGAACAGGGTCTGGAACGGCTCTACCGCGAGATCGAGGAGCCTCTGATCCGCGTGCTGGCCGATATGGAGACCGTGGGCGTAAGGATCGACACGGCGATACTCGGCGAGGCCGGCGGCGAACTCACCGGGCAACTCGCCGACCTCGAAAGCAGTATCCGCGAAATGGCCGGCGACCCCGAACTGAACGTCAACTCGGCGCGCCAACTGGGCGAGGCGCTTTTCGGCCGGATGCGCCTCGACCCGAAGCCCAAGATGACCAAAACGAAGCAGTACCGCACCGACGAGGAGTACCTCCAATCGCTGGCCGGCGACAACCCGATCATCGGCGCGATACTCGAATACCGCGGCATCCGCAAACTGCTTTCGACCTATATCGAAGCCCTACCCGCACTCGTCAACCGGCGCACGGGACGGGTACACACGTCGTTCAACCAGGCGGTCACGGCGACCGGACGGCTAAGCTCGTCGAACCCCAACCTGCAAAACATACCGATCCGCGACGCCCGTGGGCGCGAGTTACGCCGGGCGTTCGTCCCCGCCGACGGCGACCACCTGCTCCTGTCGGCCGACTATTCGCAGGTCGAACTGAGGCTGATGGCCCACCTTAGCGGCGATCGGAACCTGCTTGAGGCGTTCCGCAACGGCGAGGACATACACAGCGCGACGGCGGCCCTGATCTTCGGCGTACCGATCGCCGAGGTCACCCCCAACCAGCGGCGCATGGCCAAAACCGCCAATTTCGGCATCATCTACGGCATCTCGGCGTTCGGGTTGAGCCAGCGCCTCGGTATACCGCGCACGGAGGCGAAAGAGATCATCGACGGCTATTTCCGCTCCTACCCCGGCGTACACCGGTACATGGAGCGCGTCGTCGAACAGGCGCGCAAACAGGGCTGGGTCTCGACGATATTCGGCCGCAAACGCCACCTGCCCGACATACGTTCGGGCAACGCCACGGTGCGCGGCCTCGCCGAACGTAACGCCATAAACGCCCCCCTGCAAGGCAGCGCGGCCGATATAATGAAGATCGCGATGATCCGCGCCTGGGAGGAACTGCGCCGCCGCGGCCTGCGCTCGCGGATCATACTTCAGGTGCACGACGAACTGGTGGTAGACCTCTATAAGCCCGAGCGCGAGGAGGTGACCGCCATAGTCGTCGACGCCATGGAGCATGCCGCGAAACTCTCGGTCGACCTTTCTGTGGACTATGGCGTCGGCACGAACTGGCTCGAAGCGCACTAACCAGAATTTTTTATTTGTTATTTCGGAAACAATAGGGTAACTTTGCACAATTTGTTTCGTGCCGTGCCGAGACAGTCGACCCGACGAAAAATAAAACTAAAATAAATTAAGAATATGGGTAATTTCCTGACATCTTCATCTATCGGCAAAAAGCTGGTGATGAGCATCACTGGGGCTTTCCTCGTGCTGTTCCTGACGTTCCATGCGGCGATGAACTTCGTGTCGATCATCTCCGAGGAGGTCTATAACCAGATTGCGGCGTTCCTCGGCGCTAATTGGTATGCTCTGGCGGGGACGCTGGTGCTGGCCGGAGGCGCGGCCGTCCACATTCTCTTCGCCATGATCCTCACCGCGCAGAACATGCGCGCCCGCGGACAGGACCTGAAAAACCTCGACGACGCCAAAGCGCGCAACTTCCGTCGCTATGCCGTCGAGAAACGCCAGAAAGGCATATCGTGGGCTGCGAAGAACATGCTGGCGCTGGGGATCATCGTCGCGATCGGCCTGCTC
>QMCE01000785.1_pt1 | contig 17862 bp, 16 predicted proteins | sample 1821851 | NCBI WGS metagenome assembly QMCE01 (sample SAMN09453174, study PRJNA476694) | Termite gut metagenome, whole genome shotgun sequencing project. | isolation source: worker | host: Odontotermes sp. | place: South Africa:Pretoria | collected 2016-01-28
CCGGCAACAAAACCTTTAATGATTTTTTGATCGGGCAGCAGCAAACAAACAGCGCGCTGATGGTAGGCATGACGTTCTTGCCATGGGGCGGAGAATGCAGCGAAGCCTTCCCGGGCGTAAGTGGTCAAGGCTCTCACAATTTCTATCAATATCGCGGCAAGCAAGGCGTTGCGGTCAGGTACGGTTTTACTGATGTTATATAAATCGGTGACCGCCCGCGCAATGGGCTCACGCGCCCGGCGCGGAAAATAAAGATTCAGCCCGACGCCGATCACCGCGTAAGTGGCGTCGGGAATATCGTTATTCAGTTCGACCAATACGCCGCCGAGTTTTTGAAAATGAAACACAATATCGTTCGGCCATTTAAGCCGAATGTTGTTGGCAAAGCCTTCGCGCTCCAGGGTGTTGGCAATGGCAAGGCTGACAGCCATCGGCAGCCCGCTTAAAAAGTGGCTGTCTTGAGTGAAGCGCCAACCCAGCGAAAACATCAGGCTGCCGCCGGGGAATGCGTACCATGGCTGTCCATGGCGACCGCGTCCGGCGGTTTGCCATTCTGTCGCCAGCGCCAGCGCGTGAATATCCGTGTGCGGCAGACGGCGCATCAGTTCATTTGAGGTTGAGTCGATGGTGGCAACATTTATCAGTGAAAGCGGCTGTTTGTTTTTCGATAACGGGACGAGGATGGTGCGGTGTCCGGCGTTGCTCTGCGTTTTGGATAGTTGCGCGCCGCGTGCTTGCGCGGCCTTTTGCCATGCGTCAAGATCAAGCCGATCAAACGGACGCAATAAGCGGTAACCCGCTTTGGATTTGTGCGCGACGTCAATACCCACAGCCTCAATGTCTTTTATGAGCGCACGTATTTTTTGCGGGTTAGTATCGAGCTTTTCGGCGAGCGTTGCCGCAGATTGCGCCTGAAGCGTATCAAGATGGCACAGAAGTGCGATACTGTCGGGAGTCATAAAATAATAAGCGTCGCTTTATCAACGCGCGGGAAAAACAAAAAAAATATCAGAAAAAATCAGGAAAGATCGTCATCGCGCCATTCGTTGAACTCCGGCGCTTCGGGCGCATGCGACAGGTCCGGCGGACACCAGGCGGCCTCAAGGTGGGAGAGCAGCATGGATGCCTGATCGCTGTCGACATCTTCGCCGAGCTTCACGTTGGATGGGAGGGCGCCGGTGATCAGGTGACGTTTTCTTTTCCGCGTTTTTTATGCGCGCGCGCAGTGCGGCGCCTTGCGGTTTTTCCAGATTGACTTCAAGAAAAAGGCCGATCTGAGGCACACTGGCATCTACCGGGAAAACCTTGCGCGCCAAGCGCGGCAACCAGCGGTCGATCCACATGATCTGCTGCGAGGAAAGCATTGAGGTATTGGCCAGATCAAGCAGCAGGATATGTACATAGGTAGAGTGACAATTGACGCGGTTTTCCGTGGTGGAAAGTTTATCGGCGATATTCTCCTGTTCGCATTTAAGCATTTCGGCAAAACGATAATACGCGTGAATTTCTTGCCAGTATCGCTCCGAAAAGCTTTGATATGCCAATGCGTGAATCAAACGGATTTGTTTACCGACGAACAGCGCGCGCTGTAAAAGCATTGCTTTGTGGCGCACCAATCGTTCGTCACCGCCTAATAACGGTTTTAGTTCCGCCGAATACAATGCCCACAAATTTTGCCACAATGAAACATCTTCCGAGAAAGCTTTATTGTCGCTTTGGTAAAGAGGCATCCATTTTTTATGAATGCCCATGGCCAGTACACGCGCAATTTCAGTGATTCGGATAACTTCATCCGGAGCGATCTTTTTGCGCAAAAGTTTATCAAGCTCTTCGCGCAATAAAGCGCTTGCTTCCGATAAAGGCGCTGCGAACAATTGCGTTGCCCAACCTTTTTGCATAATCCAGTGTGGCAGCGGCGTTTCGCCCGTTTGGTGGTATTCCGAAGAGGTCATCGGTGGTTCCTTAGTTGCCCGCGTTTTTGACTTCATCCAATTTTGTCATTATCGCTTTTTTTAACCGATCAATAAACTGTGGTGGCAACGTTGGTGTGCGGGATTCGCGCAGCGATTCAGCCCAGATGGGCTGCGGGTAGTGCGAATCGGCGGCAAAACGTGGAATGATATGCCAATGCAAATGCGGCGTTATGTTGCCCAATGATGCGATATTCATTTTTACCGGGGACAGCAGTGAACGCAGCGCCCGCTCTGTGGCCGCAAGCATATCGGCACAGTGCTGTCGCTCTTTTGCGGACAGATCAGAAAATTCCGCAACGTGGCGATTCCATATCAGGCGGCAAAAGCCGGAGAAAGGTTCGGCGGTCAGTACCACACGGCACATCTCATCAAGATAAACGGGGATACCGCCATCTTCGCGGCAGAAAATGCATTGATCGGGAATATGGTTCATGACTCAGGAGTATCGCCAAAAGGATACGGTGCGGCGGACATACTCAGCGTTATTGTTTTTCATGATATGCCTTTCACAAAAAAAGCCCAGTATCATAGCGGGCTTTTTTTGTGTGCAACGGAGAAATGTTTCAGCAGCCCATTCCGGCGGCGTTCTGGGCAAAGATATCCGTAGCTTGTTGGCACGAACTCTCCAGTGCTTCCTTGTTTGCCTCTTTTGTCCATATTTCACGCAATTGCGCTTCCTGCTCTTGCAACATATTGGCAGTTCCCGCATTGTTGGCGTTTTTTTGTACGCACTCGTTAATTTTGGCCAGATAAGCTTCACAGGATGGCGGTAAGGCGGATGTCGCGGCCTCCATTGGCGCTGCTGTTTCCGCAGGCGTTACGGGCATTGCATCGGCGGGGGCTGGCGTCGCTGCCGCCGGAGCTGGTTGTTGCGCGGCAGGCGGCGCAGGCGGAGTCGCTTCTTTCTTTTCACACGCGGTTAATATGGTGGTCGCAGCCAGCAGACTGATCAAAAGAACAGATATTTTTTTCATCGTGATTTCCTTATATTTGAAGAGAGTTAAACGCCCCTGTTACAGGGAGAGATTGTGCATCAGGGATACAAAACTACGATATTGCCTTAATAAGTGCAAGTATTTTTTCTGTATTTTTACATAAATGTAACGGGATATTTCCCGCAACAGACATGAGCAATCGGGCCGTCCGTTGCGTGTCGATGGCGCTCAAACAAGGCGGTCGTGTTATGGCGATTACGATAGAGGCAAGCCGATCTTATGGGGTGATTTGCAGTAAATGGCGGCGCAACATATTGAATAGCGTACTTGCCGAGAGTGCACGCACATGATCGCGTCCGCGATTTCCAAAAGATTCGGCGCGCGTCAATATTTGCTCGTGGTCGGCGATGGCAAGGCATACCGTGCCCAGAGGTTGGTTGTCTTGCATGTCGGGACCGGCAACGCCGGTGGCGGCAATACCGATATCGGCGGCCAATAATCGACGGACTGATTTTGCCATTTGCGCCGCGGTTTTTTCATTGATGACCGGCCCTGGCGCAACGTCCAGAAGCCGAAACTTGATATCGCTGGCGTAGGAAACCAGCGCGCCGCGGAAAACGCGGCTGGCGCCAGGCACGGAAGTTAAGCGTGCGCCGATCAGGCCGCCGGTTAACGATTCGGCAACCGCCAGCGTTTTATTTTGCGCGAGAAGTAATTGCAATACAGTTTTTTCCGGCGAAGGGCAATCAGCGGCATCTTGTGCTTCGGCGTAAACAATATCGCCGAGCAATGGCCGGATACGATCCGCTTCATCGATGAGTAATGAGCGGGCGTGCGTGGCGTTAGCGGCTTTGGCCGTGAGACGTACACGAATACCAAGGCGCTCGTCGGCGAGAAAGGCAATGGTTGGGTTCGGTTTCCGGTCAAGCGCGTCGAAGCGGTCGGCAAGCCGTGACGCGATGGCGGATTCCCCTTGCCCCCAGCAATAAAAAGTGTGGCTTTGTATCACGGACGCCGTATCGGCCAAGCGCTTGATGTCGGGCAACACTTCGGCAAGAAACATCGTTTGCATTTCCCAGGGGACGCCGGGCAGTGCGTAAATTCGTTTGGCGCCGAATGGGCAGATCAAGCCGGGCGCCGTTCCCGGCAGCGTTGCCATCGGCAAAGCGCCATCGGGAACATCGGCTTGCTGGGCATTATTATCGAGAAAAGGGCGATTGCGCTCGGCAAAAACCGCGGTGATACGTTTGATCAGCAAAGGATCGCGCTTGAGCGGAACGCGCATCGTTTGGGCGATAGCTTCGCGGGTAAGATCGTCCTGTGTCGGTCCCAGTCCGCCGCAAGTAATCACGATTTCGGAACGCGCCAGCGCCGCGCGCAAAGCTTCTTCAATACGTGCCAGGTTATCGCCGACGCGAGTCTGGAAATGGCAGTCAACACCGTGCAACGCCAGTTGCTCGGCAAGCCAGGTTGAGTTGGTATCGACAACCTGTCCCAATAAAAGTTCAGTACCAACGGCAACGATTTCGCAGCGCATGTTTTTTTAGTGAAAGTAATCCCAACATTGTATCCGTTCATTCGATGATACAGGGCGCGGTTATATTGGAAAGATGGCACGCAAAGAAAAAGGCCTCCGATTTGGAGGCCTTTCTGCAGAAATATGGCGATGCAGGAAAAAAAGCGGGAGTTTACTCTTTCGCGGTTTCCGGTGTTTCTTCGACAGGCGTTTCTGCTTGGGATGATGCCGCTTCCGCGGCAAGCCTGTCTTTGCGCAGCACAAGCTTTTCTTTAATACGCGCCGATTTTCCGGAGCGGGAACGCAGGTAATACAGCTTGGCGCGTCGCACGTCGCCGCGGCGCTTTACCGCGATGCTGGCGATCAACGGGGAATAGGTTTGGAAGGTACGCTCGACACCTTCTCCGGAAGAAATCTTCCGGACGATAAAAGAACTGTTCAAACCGCGATTGCGTTTGGCAATGACAACACCTTCAAATGCTTGCAAGCGTTCACGGTTGCCCTCTTTCACTTTGACCTGGACAACAACAGTGTCGCCGGCTTGAAATTCGGGGACAGTTTTTCCGAGGCGTTCGATTTCTTCACGCTCGAGTTGGGCAATCAGATTCATGGTGACTTTCTCCGGGTGGCCTTCGGCCTGTGGCGCACAGCGCAGGCATTGCCTGATATGCGCGGTTTTTACGTAGGATAAAATTATCCGCCTGTTTGCCGAACTGATCGGCAAAAAATACTCCATTACCGCTGACGGAATTCTTCCATCAGCTTTTTTTCTTCCTCGCTGAGACCGCGCGCCGCCAACAAATCCGGACGGCGCGCCTGGGTGCGCAATAACGACTGCGCCAAACGCCAGCGCGCGATTTTAGCATGATCGCCCGATAACAGCACGTCGGGGACGGCAATGCCGTCGAATTTTGGCGGGCGCGTGTAATGCGGGCAGTCGAGCAAGCCGTCAACAAAAGAATCTTGCTCTGCCGATTCGGTATCATTTAATGCACCCGGCAAGCGGCGCACCAGCGCATCAATCACCATCAATACCGGCAGCTCGCCGCCCGACACCACAAAATCGCCGACGGCAAGTTCCTCATCGACTTCGTGCAATAGAATGCGTTCATCAATACCTTCGTAGCGCCCCGCCAGGAAAATCAGCCCGGTTTGATGCTGCGCGGCTTTTTGCGCCAAAGCGGCGATGCTTGTATGGGTGGTGGGCGCGCCGGTGGGCGACAGGTAAATTACATGGCTGCCTTGGCAGCCATTTTCCTGTTGCGCCGTCCGCGCTGCGATGAGTGTTGCTTTCAACGGAGCGGCCAGCATGACCATGCCCGGGCCACCGCCGTAAGGACGGTCATCGACAGTGCGATGCGTGTCCGAAACGAAATCTCGCGGGTTCCAGATATGTAACGACCACAGGGCGTTATCAAGCGCCCGGCCAACGATGCCGAATCGCAATGCGTGCGCCACCATTTCGGGAAAAAGCGTGATCACATCGATGCGCATGGTCAATAATCCGGCTGCCAGTCAACGCATAAAATGCCGTCATCAAGCGCAATTTTATCAATATAGGCATCCACGTACGGGATCAAAATTTCTTTGCGCGCGTCGGCGGCTGTTTCCGGGCGTACATGCAATACTGGTTGCGCGCCGTACTCCCGGACATCATCGATAATGCCTAATGTAGTGTTTTCACGGTTGATAACGCGTAATCCGATCAGATCGGTGAAATAAACATTGTTTTCACCGGAGTCAGGTAAAGCACCACGCGGGACGGTGATTAGCCAACCGCGTAGCGCCGCGGCGTCTTCCCTGCTGCTGATATTGCTGAGCAATACAGTCAAGAACCCGCCATGTTCGCGTCCCTCTAAAAGTCGGTAATCGATTTCCCTGCCGTTGCGTTCGTTGCGCAGCGTCCATTGCGGGTAACGCAGAAGGCTATCGGGCGCAGCGGTAAAAGGCTGTACTTTTAACCAGCCACGAACGCCATAAGAAGCGGCAATTTTACCCATCACAACATTTCGGGAACCCATTGCCGCCACCCCGGATTCAAGAATCAGGAGGCCTGGCTTTCGGTACTTTCTTCAGAAGCAGCTTTTTTGCTGGCTTCGGCGGCGGCTGCAGCTTTGGCGAGCGCTTTTTTGGATGGTTTTACCTTTTTGGCCGGCGCCGGTTTGCCGTTGCCGCGCTTCACCAACATGGCGACGGTATCCGATATTTGTGCGCCGCGCTCTTGCCAGTGCGTGATTCGATCCATCGCCAAACGAATACCTTCTTCGTTATCGCCGGCAATCGGATTATAAAAGCCGACGCGTTCAATAAAACGGCCATCGCGGCGATTACGGGAATCAGCCACGACAACATGATAAAAAGGGCGCTTTTTCGCGCCGCCACGAGCCAGTCGAATGACGACCATAGTCTTATGCCTCAAAAAAGGTTAATGCAGAAAATCGCAAATTATAGCAGGGCGACCGAAGAAAAAACAACGAAATCTATATGTGCTTCTCGATTTTTACCGCGTCGGTATTGCTTGGACATGAAGTCATCGCTATCTTATGTTAAATGGTTCAACGCGGTGGGACTCCTACAGCGCAGGCGGCTCGGTTTCAGGAGGCTGTTCGCCGCTTGCTTGCGCTTGCGGTTCGGGCGCTGTCGGCGTTTTGGTGTGCATGACAGATGTGTGCACACCGGCGTCCTGGGGATAACCGCCGCCATTGAGCTTGCTGTTCCACGATTCTTCATTAAAGCCGACGAGGAAACTATCGCCCACACGAAGTACCGGAACCGTGGTTTTGGCTGTCAGCGCTTTCAACTTTTGATCACCGTCTTCGGTCTGGGTATCGATATAGGTGTAGGGAACGCCGCGTTTTTGCAGTAGCGCCTCGCCGGATTCGCATGCCTCGCCACATGAGAAAGCGTAAAGCGTGACCGGGAAACGTGCCGCGGCCCGGCGGGTAGCGGCCGACATTTTGTCTGTTTCGACGAAATTACCGCCCGCCTGTTTCAACTGAATATCTTTGGCGTTATCGGACGGGAAAGGTGGGCGATCCGCGTATACCACTTGTCCATTTCTGTCTGTGTAGCGATAAAACGTTTGCGCGTCGATATTGATGGCGTTAACCAGTAAAAGAGCGGCGCATGCAATAGGTAATGTAGAAAAAGTTTTCATGGTTCACCTCTTGGCGGAATCTGTTCTTTCAAGAAGGCCATTATGCCTGAGAAACGCCGTGATTTGGGGCGGACGTCCGCGAAAAGCAATAAAAGACGCTTGCGCGCTTCGTACGCTGCCACGAGCCAGAATTTCATCGCACAGTTTCTGGCCTGTGGCGCGTAACGAATGTTCGCGCTCTTCAAATACGTCGTATATATCTGACGACAAAACTTCCGCCCATAGATAACTGTAATAACCGGCGGCATAGCCGCCGGCAAAGATGTGGCCGAAGCTGTTCTGAAAGCGGTCGTAGTCGGCATAGGGAACAACGGCAATTTCACGGCGCACCTGTTGCAGTGTGGCGCGAACGTCAACGGATGATTTTTGCGTGCAGTTTTGTGTGTGGATCAGCATGTCAAATAGGCCGAATTCGATTTGTCGCAATAAAAACATGCCGGACTGGAAATTACGTGCCGCCAGCATGCGGTCAAACAGCGCGCGCGGTAAAGGTGAGCCGGTATCAATATGAGCGCTCATCGATTGGACGATTTCCCATTCCCAGCAGAAGTTTTCCATCAGCTGGCTGGGCAATTCCACCGCATCCCATTCGAAACCTTCCATGCCGGAAACACCCGGCGTAGCTTCGCGGGTCAAGAGGTGGTGGAGACCGTGCCCAAACTCATGGAACAGCGTTAACACTTCATCGTGCGTCAAAGTTGCCGGTTTGCCGTTTATCGGTGAGGAAAAATTGCAGGTAAGATACACCACCGGATTTTGTTTTTCGCCACGATGCATGCGTAGCGGCAACGCGCCGTTCATCCAGGCGCCGCCTTGCTTTTTTTCGCGCGCGTACAAGTCGAGGTAAAAGCGGCCAATTAGCCGGTTGTTTTCTTCGTCGCGCAATTCAAAGTGGCGGACGTCGGCGTGCCACGACGGTAACGGCGCTTCTTCGATGTCCAAACCGTACAATGTCTTTATGAGGGCGAATAACCCGCTTAAGACTTTATGTTCGGGAAAATAAGCGCGCACTTCCTGATCGGAAAATGCGTAATCCCGTTCTTTTAGTTTCTCCGAAGCAAATGCGACATCCCAGGGCATTAATTCGTCCAATCCCAACGTTTGCCTGGAAAATTCGGCGAGGTTTTCCCAATCGCGTTCGGCGTAAGGGCGCGCTTTTTGCGCGAGGTCGCGTAGAAACGCGATTATTTCCTCGACGGATTGCGCCATTTTCGGCACCAGCGACAACGCACCGAAGTGCGGGAAATCGAGCAAACACGCTTCTTCTTCACGCAACGCCAAAAGCCGGTCGATCAAGGCCGTATTATCGCGCTCGGGGCGAACGCCAAGCTCCGAGGCGCGTGTTGCGTATGCTTTGTGCAGCGCCGCACGCAACGGGCGATGTTCGGCGTATTGCATTACCGGTCGATAACAGGGCGCCAACAACGTTAGCCGCCAGCCTTGCTCATGTTTTTTCTCGGCTTGCGCGCGCGCTTCTTCAATGACATCGGGCGGTAAACCGGCAAGTTCATTCGGATCGGCGACCAATAGCGAATAATCTTGTGTGGCGTCCATCACATGATCGTCAAACATCGCCGAGGTTTTCGCCATTTCTTCCTGAATCTTCTTGAAATGATCGCGTTGCGGTTCGGCCAAGGCCACACCACCCAAGCGAAAATCACGTAACGTTTTGTCGATAGCCACTTGTTGCGCTTCGGGAAGCGCGGCAAAAACATCGCTATTGCGCAGCGACTGATAACGCGCATATAAGCGCTCGTCTTGCGCCGTCGCGCTGTGAAATGCCGTCAACAGCGGCAAACCGGCGTTATAAGCCCGGCGCAATTCCGTAGAGCTGACCACGGCATTCATATGTGCGACGACACCCCACATCTGCTCGAGACGATCCAGCGCATCGCATAAAGGCAGGGCGAGATTTTGCCAACAAGGAGCATTGGGTTCGGCAACGACTTGTTCAATGACGGCACGCGCCTCACCAAGACGCTGCTGCAATGCGGGCAATACATGCTCGGGCATAATGCGGGAAAAATCAGGCAATCCTGACGCAACAAGAAGGGGATTATTCATGAATGGCGGTATTGGAGATTGGAAAATTGATCGTATTTTATGCGATGGCGCAAGCGATGTGTTTATGGCTTGGGTGAGAGCCGGAGGCAATAAAAAACAGGACGTTTTACCGTCCTGTTTTTGCTGTGGGGCGAGGTACTATTCACGCTGTCCGGCAAACGCCAGCAGAATATGAAGCAGCGACACAAACAGATTATAAATATCCAGAAATAACGCCATGGTGGCCATGATGTAATTGGTTTCGCCACCGCGCACAATGCGGTTCACATCATAGAGGATGTACGCCGAGAAAATCAGTACCGCAACGCAAGAGATCGTCAACGACAAAGCCGGGATCTTGAGAAACAGGTTGGCGATGGACGCGAGGATAATCGTGATCAACCCGACAAACAGGAATTTGCCCAGGAATGAAAAATCCCGTTTGGTGGAACTGGCGATTCCGGCGAGCACAAAGAAAATGGTTGCAGTCATTCCCGCCGCCAAGGCAATCAGTTGCCCGCCGTTGCTGAAGTGCGCCGCGTATGTCAGGATCGGCGTCAGCATGAAGCCGAAAATAAAAGTAAAGGCGAACAATGCGACGATGCCCCAAGCGCTGTTACGCAATGCGGTAACGACAAACATCATACCGATTGCCAGCGCGAAAAAGCCAAGCGGCGCGGCAATGGGATGGCTCATGAAAATGGCGGAAAAATTAAATGCCGACGCTACAAAGGTGCCGATGATGGTTGGAATCAACGATAACGCCAGCAGCGTATAGGTATTGCGCAAAACTCGGTTTTGTTGTGCCAGTTGTTGTGCGTCGGGCGCTTGCGCGGCAATAGATGACGATATTCTGGGATCCATAAACAACCTCCTGAAATAAGAAAAACTTTAGCGCCGCATTGTATCAACCAAAGCCGCGAAGCAGGTTAAAAATATTCCTCAGTCTTCTTTTTTTGTAACAAGATCAGCGGACGAACGCATGATGCCGCGGGGTAGCTTCACGAAAGCGGCCGCGTAGAACTTCTTCTTTAAACATGTTACGATGCGCGTCCTGAAAAACGGAAGAGTGGCAGAGCGGTTGAATGCACCGGTCTTGAAAACCGGCGATGGGCGACTATCCGTGGGTTCGAATCCCACCTCTTCCGCCAGAGTTTGCGCTCGACAGCGCGGTAAAAGATTGCGGTAAAGCCTGCGCACGCAGGCTGATAAGCCGACAGGCTTAATCTGCTCCTGTCGGCTATTTTATTCAGTTGAACGATTTTTCAATTTGGCGCAGTTCGGTTTTGATCCGATGATACTGGCGATCGGTAATGGAGTTGTCAAAAGATAATGAATCAACCAGATCGGTAATGACATTAAGCAGTTGATTTACTTTTTGGTTGGCCTGTTCCGCCTGATCAATATGTTTCGTTAGCTTTTCTTGCAGTTTTTCAACGGTCGCGTTGTCTTTCATGTTGTCCTCTGTTTTAAATAACGTTCGAGCAAATACCCAAACGCGCGAATCGATGGTAGCACTTTCCATTTTTCTTTTCTTTATATCTCGCAACAATTCATATCAAATTATCGATAGCAGTTTTCCGATAACTATTAATAAACATATGAGTATTCTAAGAATTTATCAAATGTTTGACTGGATACAGCGTGAACAATTCTGTTTCTTATCGAGTACGGGGTTTTCAGCAATTGTTTGCCGATTCATTTGCTGTTCATACCGAAAAAAAACGCGTTGTAAATTGTTGGTATATTGAAAAAATGGCAAAACAAAAGCGCCGAATCATTCGGCGCTTTTTCAATAGTTATCCGGTTTACGATTTTTTATTTTTAATGCGGTAACTGATCCACAGCAGCAGGATCCAGAACGGCATGATGATGACGGAAATACTGATGCTGCTCAGCAACATACCGATTCCCTTGCCGATTTCGCCTTGAGCGATAAGGGCGTATGGTTCGGTGCCGGGCATCAGCATCAGGATGACCAGAATGAAAAGCATGAAGGCAATGCACAGGTAGTTGCTGAACGGATAGGCGATGGATTTGAATTTGGTTAAGACGCCTTCGCGATTTTTGGCGGCGCGGAATTTTAGATGCGCCAGGCTGATCATCGCCCAGTTGATGACGAGCGCGGCAACGACCAGCGACATCAAAAGGGCTAACGCATCTTTTGGGATGGTGTAATTAATCGCTACGCAAATCAGCGTGGCCAGCGACGATAACGCAATCGCAAACACGGGAACGCCGCGGCGATCCACCTTCATCAGAAATTTCGGGCCATTGCCTTGCATGGCCAAGCCGTACAACATCCTGCTGTTGCAATACACGCCGCTGTTGTACACGGAAAGCGCGGCGGTAAGGATGACGAAATTCAGGATATGGGCGGCGCTGGGAATACCGATTTGCGAAAAGATCAGTACAAACGGGCTGTTGCTGTAATCATGGCCGCCTTGGCCGATGATTTCAACCAATTGGTTCCACGGATACAGTGCGAGCAAAACGGTCAGCGCGCCGATATAAAAAATCAATATTCGGTAGATCACCTGGTTGATGGCGCGCGGAATCGTCCTTTCCGGATCGCTGGCTTCAGCGGCGGTAATGCCGACCAGCTCAAGCCCACCGAATGAGAACATGATGATCGCCATCGCCATCAGCATGCCGGTCACGCCCATCGGAAAGAAACCGCCATGCGCCCAGAGATTGCTGACGGTGGCTTGTTCGCCGCCGGTCTGGGTGAGTAAAAGATAAGCGCCGAGGAGAATCATACCGATGATGGCGGCGACTTTGATGATGGCAAACCAGAATTCCATTTCGCCGTAAAGGCGAACGTTGGCCAAATTGATCGCGTTAATCAGCAGGAAGAAGGCGATCACGGAAACCCAGACGGGAATATGCGGCCACCAGAATTGCACGTAAACGCCAACGGCGGTTAATTCGGCCATGCTGACCAGAACATAAAGAATCCAGTAATTCCAGCCGGAAAGAAAGCCGGCAAAATCCCCCCAGTATTTATAGGCAAAGTAGCTGAATGATCCGGCGACGGGTTCTTGCACGATCATTTCGCCGAGCTGGCGCATAATAAGAAAAGCGATGAGACCGCCGATGGCGTAGCCAAGGATCATCGAAGGCCCGGCGGTTTTCATGACGCCGGCGGAACCGAGAAAAAGCCCGGTGCCGACGGCGCCGCCCAATGCAATTAATTGAATGTGGCGGTTTTTAAGCGCGCGCCGCAGTTGTCCATAATGTCCTGTTTCCATATTTTTCCCCGAAGAAACGCATAGATGCGCAAAAGCACGATGGTAAACCCGGGAAACGGTACCTCAAGACGGACAAATTGCCAAGCGGTTAAGGTCAAGAACGAATCAAATATTATCCAGGAACGCGCTTGTTTCTTTGGCAACGGCATGGCCGTTTTTCACGCAATCGCCTAAAGCGATGCCGCCTTTCCAATTGGCGCAGAAAAAGATGCCGGGAAATGACTGTTTGATAGCGTCAATGCGCTCAATGCGTTTGAGATGGCCGAAAGTGTATTGCGGAATGGCGCGCGGGTGGCGGTTGATTTTGGTCCACAATGGCGGTTTTTTTACATGGATTAACTTCGATAAATCGCTGGTCATGATATCCAGCAAGGCCTCGTCGCTTTTATAAGGCAGGCCGGGATGGCGCATGCCGCCGATGAATGTGGTCAGTACCGCGTGGTCGCTGTCGGTGCGGAAATCAAACATCGAGCTGGAAAATAAGGTGCCGAGAATCTCCAGATTTTCCAGACGCGGAGCCAGAAAACCAAAACCGTCAAGCTGGTGGGCGATGTCTTCGCGTTTCCAGACGCTGACCAATGTCGCGACCGGCGCATAGGGAATGGATTTGAGCGCCGCCGCCGCGTCTTCGGCAAAAGGCGCCAACCAGGAGGAAACAGCATCGGCGGGCGCGGCAAGAACGACTGCCGCCGTTTGCCAGCTTCGTTGTTCCCCGTCACGGATACCTTGGATATGCCATGTGCCCGAACCGTCGCGCCGAATACTTTCAACGATGATATTTGTCTGGATGTCGGGAAGTTTCGCCGTTAGCGCGTCGGTGAATGTTTGCATGCCGTCTTTAAACGAGAAGCTTCGGGCTTCGTTCTTGGCTTTTTCCGCACTTCGCTTGCGCTCGCGCGCGCCCATGATCGCGCCGCGAATCAGGCTGTGATAGCGCTGCTCCAGAGCGAAAAGCCGGGGAAATGCGGCCTGTACCGAAAGGATTTCAGGATCGCCCGCATAAATACCGGAAACGAAAGGATCGATTGCAAAATGCAGAAATTCCTCGCCTAAGCGACGGCGGACAAAACCGGCCACACTTTCTTCTACCTCCGGCGTGGAAGCTTTGATGAATGGTTCGCGCAGCAAGCCCAATTTGGTTTTGTGCGAAAAGAGTGGGGTGGTTAAAAAAGAAGCGGGTGACATCGGCAACGGAATCAATTGCCCATCGCGAACGATAAAACGACGATCGGCAATTTTATTGGCGCCGATACGTTGCTGGCGGATGCCAAGATCGTCGAGCAATTCATTGATCAGTGGCGAAGTATCCAGCCCGTTATTGGGGCCAGACTCCCAGAGAAAACCGTCTTTTCTTCCCGAACCGATGGCGCCGCCGGTATGCGATTCTTTTTCGAGTACGGTAACGTCAAAGCCTTGTTTGTATAAACGATAAGCGGCAGTTAAACCGGAAAGCCCGGCGCCGATAACAATGACTTTTTTAGGTGTAGCGGTTTCCACGTGATCTTTCCTGTTTTGATGAGCAAAGGGGGGAGAGAATGAGATGGCAGCAGCACGTCAGGGCGTCGATTCTACGACAGCTGCGCTGGTTTGTGCTCCCGGTTCAGCTTCAGCGCGGGCAATGGCAATGCTTAGCTCTTGGTAAGCGCGCGATTCGGGGTTGAGCATTTCACGTAATGTTCGCCAGTACCGCGCGGCAGTTTCATAGTCGTGTATTTCATAAGCGGCGCTGCCGCCCATCTCCAACGCCACCGGATTGCCCGGCGCCAATTCCAGAGCTTGTTTGACAAGTTCGTTCGGGCGACCGCGGAACGTTCCGCCTTGCCCCATGCCGATTGCTTCCGCCAATTCGCAAAGAACAGTCGCGTCGTTGGCCACTTTACCGGACGTGTTAATGGCTTTTTCAAAAGCGATTGCGGCTTCGTGAAAACGGTTGGCTTCCATTTCGGAGCGGCCAAGAAATACCCAGGCGCGGGCATCGTTCGGATTTGCGGCAAGGTGCGCGCGCAGGTGCTGGCTGGCGGACTGTTGGTCGTCCGATTCATTATTCATCACAGCGAACATCTGGATATTGCCGATGTGCAGATAAAGGCCGATCGCGAGTACCGGTATCAAACCCATCACAATCATTCCTGCTTTTCGTGTGGGCGCAGAAAGGCAATGCGATAATGGATAACATTTCGGACCGTTGCTTTCCTCATCGATTTCCGAAAGCATGCGCCGGCGAAGCTCAGCTTGCGCTTTTTCAAATTCTTCTTCGGAAATACGGCCATCGGAAAATTCGTCGGCAAGCCGTGCCGATTCATCTTGATAGATGAGCAGGTTGGAGGTTTTTTCATCCACGTCGGGCTCAAGCTTTGACGCAGAAAAAAGGCGTGGGCCAATCCAGGCCAGCGCCGTAATAATCATTAGCGCCGCGATAACAATAAAAAGATAAAATGCAAAAGAAGTCATGTTTATAAAAACTAAACCAATACACAATATCCGAACGGAAATACTGTCTCTTACAGGCTACGTATCATTCTGCGGCAATACGCCACACAATGAAAGCGGGTTTTGTGATTTGCTGTAACAGTCACGGTGTCTTTGTGAATGTGTACATTGGACGACAGGGGCGCGCGTCATATGTTTTTAAGTTGATCCGGCATGGAGATTGGCCTGCGCCGCCGCCAATGCCGCCATGTTAACAATGCGACGTACCGTTGCCGATGGCGTCAGAATATGGATGGGGCGGTTGACGCCCAGCAATATCGGGCCGATGGTCACGTTGCTGCTGCCGGTAATTTTCAAAAGGTTAAACGAAATATTGGCCGAATCAATACCGGGCATTACCAAAAGGTTGGCCGGACCGGCAAAACGCGCATTAGGGAAAACGCGCGTGCGTACTTCTTCGCTCAATGCGGCATCGCCTTGAATTTCGCCTTCGATCTCAATATCCGGCGCCAGCGTTTGCACCAATGTCAGCGTGTCGCGCATTTTTTTCGCGGTCGGCCAATCGCTGGTGCCGAAGCTTGAATGCGAGAGCAACGCGACTTTCGGCTCAATACCGAAACTGCGTACTTCTTTTGCCGCCATCAGCGTGATTTCGGCCAACTCCTCGGCACTGGGCTCACGATTGATATATGTGTCGGTGATGAACAGGGTTTGGTTTTGCAGCATCAAAGCGTTCATCGCCGCATAAGTTTTTACGCCGGGTTTTACACCGATAATTTGGTCGATATAGCGTAAGTGACGCATGTATTCCGTGACCAGACCGCACACCATGCCGTCGGCCTCGCCACGACGAATCGTCATGGCGCCGATCAAGGTTGGGCGGCGGCGTACTTCCAGCTTGGCATAAGCGGGTGTGACACCTTTGCGTTGCGTCAATGAATAGTACTCTTCGCAGATTTCATCGAACCGTTTGTCTTTTTCAATGTCGATGATTTCAAAATCCCTGCCGGGACGAATACGCAAACCGAGCCGCTTAATCCGGCGCTCGATCACCTCAGGGCGGCCGACCAGCGTAATATCGCACACTTTATCGTCACGGATAATCTGTGCGGCGCGCAGCACACGCTCTTCCTCACCCTCGGCAAGCACGATACGACGACACGTTACTTTTGCCGCATTGAACACCGGCTTCATGATAAAGCCCGAGTGATAAACGAAAGAACGCAGTCTTTCCTGATAAGCGTCAAAATTTTCAATCGGATGCGTGGCCACACCGGTATCCATGGCCGCTTTGGCAACCGCCGGCGCGATTTGCAGGATCAGGCGCGGGTCGAACGGTTTGGGAATCAGATATTCCGGGCCGAAATTGAGATCTTCAATGTTATAAGCGGCTTCGACAATATCGGACTGTTCGGCCATGGCCAAATCGGCAATCGCATATACTGCCGCGGTTTTCATTTCATCATTGATTTGCGTGGCACCGACATCAAGCGCTCCCCGGAAGATGAAAGGAAAGCACAAAACGTTGTTGACTTGATTGGGGTAGTCGGAACGTCCGGTGGCAATAACGGCATCGGGGCGCACTTCTTTGATAAGTTCAGGCAGGATTTCCGGCTCGGGATTGGCGAGCGCGAACACCAGCGGTTTTTCTGTCATTGCAGCAAGCCATTCTTTTTGAACGACTCGTGCCGCAGATAAACCGAGGAAAACATCGGCGCCGTCCAACGCTTCCCGCAAAGCACGCTTATCGGTTTTTTGCGCGTAATACTCGCGCAACGGGTTCATGTCGACGGTGCGCCCCTCGTACACAACACCATGAATATCACACAGCCAGATATTTTCTTTTTTAGCGCCCAGCAATTCGAGCATTTTCAAGCACGCCAAACCGGCTGCTCCCGCGCCGGAACAAACGATATGGATATCCTTAATATCTTTTTCAACCACACGCAGGCCGTTGATAATCGCGGCGGCTACGATGATTGCTGTGCCGTGTTGATCGTCGTGAAAAACGGGAATATTCATGCGCTGGCGGCATTGTTCTTCGATGTAGAAGCATTCCGGCGCTTTGATGTCTTCCAGATTGATGCCGCCAAAAGTCGGCTCCATCGCGCAGATCATATCGACCAGCTTTTGCGGATCGGTTTCGTTTAATTCAAGGTCAAAACAGTCAACGCCGGCAAAATTCTTGAACAAAACCGCTTTGCCTTCCATGACCGGTTTTCCTGCGAGCGGGCCGATATTGCCCAAGCCGAGTACCGCTGTACCGTTGGTAATCACCGCAATCAGGTTGCCGCGCGCGGTGAGGGTGCGCGCCTCATCCGGAGAGCGGACGATTTCCTCGCAAGCGGCGGCGACGCCGGGCGTGTAAGCCAATGCCAGATCGCGTTGTGTTACCAGCGCTTTGCTGGGAACCACTTCGATTTTTCCGGCGGGCGATTTACGGTGATAGAAAAGGGCGGCGTCGCGAATGTTTTCGGTGGACATATCTATTATTCGAGTTTAAAAAAGTTTACCGACCAAACGGAAGAAGGAACATTACCGCAGCCAGTATGGTTGG
>QMCE01001377.1_pt1 | contig 17860 bp, 23 predicted proteins | sample 1821851 | NCBI WGS metagenome assembly QMCE01 (sample SAMN09453174, study PRJNA476694) | Termite gut metagenome, whole genome shotgun sequencing project. | isolation source: worker | host: Odontotermes sp. | place: South Africa:Pretoria | collected 2016-01-28
TCCACAAAACCGCTGAAAAGTGGTATAATAGAGGCAAGGTGGTGGAATAAAAATGATGACAGAACGAAACGGGATACAGCTAAAAAAACATTGGGTAACAATAGACGAATTAGTGCCAGAGGATGACCAACTGCGTGCAATAGAGGAAGCGGTGGATTTTACGTTCATCTACGATGAAGTGCGGGATTTGTACTGAGCGGACAACGGCAGGCCTGGTATTGCTCCTTATGGTGCGAGGGAACATTTGCGGCACAGAAAGCGAGGCATAATCTGCAACGCTTGTATCGTCGCGGCCTTGAAGCCGCCGAGGAGCATTGTTTGCTGGCCGCTATAGCGATTAACCTAAAAAGGATGGTGAAGTGTGCGGGGTAATACCCTGCTTTTTCTTTTCGAGACAGCATATTTAATTGAAGTGCGTGATGCGGTGCCGCCATCGCTCTGATGAGCGGCTTTGTCAACAGTTCCAACTTGGCCAGAAGCGGGAACCGCTGAATGTGACGGGATGCCGCGCCGCCCGATTCGGCCTGTTGCAAGACAACAGTTATCCACGGCGCGGCTATCCCTGCTTTGATCTTAACGATGGGTAAATCCTCATAGCGCCACTTGGTGTATTTTTCGTCGTAGGCGGCGGCGTCCGCGAGGCCGACAAGGTGGCCCACATCCACGACCGCCGATCTGTACGCCCACACCGACTACACCTCCAAGCTGCTGTCGGCAGGGGCTATCGAACAGGCGTTGACTAGGAATATGGGCAAAGAAAAAACGCCTCAACCCGCATACGACCGTGTCTTTTAAGGTCTTTTGTTAGTCTTTGGTTCCTTAAAAAACAGCTGTATTATGCGGAATATTCGACAAAAGGCTTTCGCAATCGGCATCCGCGCAAAGGCCGGGAAATAATCCAAACCGGAGCGGTTTGTTAGTATTCTGTTAGTCCGAAAAGAATCGGACACGAAAATTAACAGCGGGAAAGACTGCCACTGACAAGCTTTTAATCTTCCCGCGTTCTTGTAAAAACTGCTGACGTAGGGTATAATGATTTAAGTGGCCCGCCTTTCGGCGATGGCCGATGATACCATGTAAACATGGTATCATGAAACCAGAAATTTCAGCATGGGAGGCGCTGTCATGACCGAACAAAAACACGGCGAAAGCCTTTACAATGACTTTCTGCATTACGATTACCACGAGCTTGAGGCGTTTGTCAGCAAGGCGAAGGACAAGACCGAGCGCGAGTTTTACGCGCGGCTCTGTGATTTCTATCTTGCCAAGAATCAGCCCCGCGTGATGCGGGAGAAACCGTTTTGAAGCGTTACACTATCTTTGCGGGCGTAAACGGTGCGGGCAAGACCAGCCTGTACAACGTGGCCTTTGAACACAGTGAGGCAATAGGCTTGCGCGTTAATCTGGACGAGATTGTTCGCGGACTCGGCGACTGGCGGGATGAAAAGCTCCAGTTTTAGGCCGGCAAACAGGCTGTGCGGCTAGTGAGACAGTATCTGTCGGAGGGCATCTCGTTCCATCAGGAGACAACGCTCGCGGGTAAAGCCATCTTCCGAACGATCCGTGAAGCAAAGAAATCCGGCTTCGAAGTTGTCATGTATTACGTCGGGTTAGACACTCCCGATATAGCTAAAGTTAGGGTTCGGGCCCGCGTTCAGAGCGGAGGTCACGGCGTCGAGGATGCCGTTATTGAAAAAAGATTTGCCGCCTCGCTGGAACATCTGAAGCTTGCGGTTGCCTTGTGCGACGCTGTTCATTTCTACGACAACTCCGGCGAAAGCCTACGCTACGTCCTGTCAATAGAGCGCGGCGTCATCAAGGAACGCGAGGCTATACTTCCGCCGTGGATGCAAAATGTCTTTGATGATTTGCGAATTGGCTCGTTAGAATACAGGGGTTGCCTCGGAAGCGTCTGCTACTCCGCAGAGGACAGATGCTATTATGGGAAGATTCTCGACATAAACGACCTGTACTCATACGAGGGCTCTGACCTATCCGAGCTTGAAACCGCGTTCTATGAGGCTGTAGATGAACACCTAGACCGTTAGTAATCAGTGCCAATACGCTCTCCACCATCCCGGTGGCAGGGCGTTTTTTTATTGCCATTTTTCAAGAGGAAGCCGATAATTTGTCTTTGAAAATCCAGTATACTGCGCCGTTCACTATCGTCGATACCGTGAGTTTATCGACTCCATCCCGGAGGAGCTTCGCGCTGAGTTGCAACAGCGGTTCGAACGGATGCAGGAGCAGGAACAGGAGCTTGAGCAAACTTTTTATGAATAGCGACCGCGAACGGCTTGACAATCAGTTTTTCCCAAGCTAACATCACGACACGGTGGCCACCGGAAATCTTTTTGGGAGGTCGATAAATTGGCAGATTACAGAAAAATGTACCACAAGGCTTTTAACGCACTCACTGACTCGGAGCAACTTGTTTCGCAGGCGAGGCGTATGATGCGCGCCGCGCAGCAGGAGTGCGAGGAGATGTTCGTCGAGGCAGGCGATGCGCCGATTAAGCTGGCGGATCGCAAGCCTGAGGAACCGAAAGAGTAAAATCACAAACAGGGTTAGCTGACCGAACGGGAGGGAGCGGCGAGGTGCCGCTCCCTCTTGGTATAGTGCAGCAGTACGTTTTAGGTTAAGTGACACCGCATACTTCTATAACATCAATTAGAGCTTCAACAACTGTAGTATTGTTTCTATGTATATCAAAAAGAACCTATCATCACAGAAATACCGCCCATTTGTCTAATTGGGCGGTATTCTGTGTAATGTGATAGCTCTTTAATTATTTTTTTTGTTTTTGTTATCGGATTTTTGCCCGTTTCCTAATATAAACGGCGCGACGGGCCCCGCCGGTAAAGCCACCGCAACGACCTATGATCCAAATCAAACCTCGACCTATACCCCCGGGCAGATCGTAATCGGCCCGGACGGAAAGCCTTATGTGGTGAATACTTCGAATCCTACCGGCACGCCGGGAAGCTCGTCGTCCTATTCACTTCTGACCGGCGCCACGGGCCCTACGGGTCCCGCCGGTAAGGCCACCGCCACGACCTATGATCCGAATCAAACCTCGACCTATACCCCCGGTCAGATCGTAATCGGCCCGGACGGGAAGCCTTATGTGGTGAATACTTCGAATCCTACCGGCACGCCGGGAAGCTCGTCGTCCTTTTCGCTTCAGCCACCGGCCCCACGGGTCCCGCGGGGAAAGCCGCCGCAACGACCTACGATCCGAATCAAACCTCGACCTATACCCCCGGTCAGATCGTAATCGGCCCGGACGGAAAGCCTTATGTGGTGAATACTTCGAATCCTACCGGCACGCCGGGAAGCTCGTCGTCCTATTCGCTTCTGACCGGAGCCACCGGCCCCACGGGCCCTTGCTGTCCCGGTTCAACCGGCGCCACCGGAAGCCCGGCATCGGTCGCCTATAATCCCGCAAATTCAAGTCAATATACCACGAACCAGATAGTCCTTTACAACGGCGATTTGTATTCAGTTGACAGAAATGGCCCTACAGGCATACCCGGAACTTCCGGTTCTGGTTTCACCCAGCTTACCAGCAGTTCCCGTATTGGACGTGACGTCGGAAGTACTGTTCCGAATTACAACCCCATTGACGCGGCGTCATATACACCGGGGCAGTTGGTGACTTTCAACGGTCAGCTTTATCAGGTTCTAAGAAGCCCGCCCAGCGGACAGCCGGGTTCTTCGCAGGATTATCAGAATCTTAGCGGTGCAGGCCCAACCGGCACAGGCGTTACCGGAGCGACCGGGCCCACGGGAGCAAGTGTGACCGGCCCGACTGGTCCTACCGGAGTTGCCGGAGTTACCGGCGCAACCGGCGTTGCCGGAGCTACCGGGGCCACGGGAACAAGCGTGACCGGCCCGACCGGTGTTGCTGGCGCCACGGGAGCTACGGGTGAAGTCGGTCCAACAGGCCCGGCCGGCGGCCCGCAAGGCCCTATCGGATTGACAGGCGCAACCGGAGCCATGGGTTCCACGGGAGCCACGGGAATGACCGGCCCGAGCATTACAGGCACGACCGGAGCCACCGCACCGTCTATTTATACACAACACATTTTCTTTTATATAGTGGAGATTAAACGGCGGGTTTATTCTCCACTAAAACAAGGTTGTTGCGGTTGTTCTCGATATAATCAAGTATCTGCGCGTACTGGTCGGAGAAGTTAAAATCAATCATTAACTCGCCGTTCTCATGTACCCAAATTGTGTCGATAAGCTCAATGATAATTCCACGGTTCAAGCTCTGGATATTCCTATGCTTTAGAAAGGTTTGAAAATATGGGTTGTCTGTGTCGATACCGTCAGACATGATTTGCATTTCGTCCATAAGCTGTGCAATTGTTTTTTCAAGCTGTGTTATCTGGTCTGTGAATTTGCCCTTTAGCCTGTGATACTCCTGTTGGGTTATATCCCCCGACTTCCAATCCATATACAGGCTGTCAGCGGCGTTAGTGTTCTTTGCAAGCTGTTTCTTCGCGTCATTCAAAGAATATGTAAGCCTTGCAGATTGACGGTGAACGACAGGCGCATTGTTTATCCGCTCTATTTCCTTTTCCAAAGCTCCCGCCAGTTCTATTTGTTTCTGAATCGAAACCAACACGGCTTTTTCAAGAACATCATGCCTTATGGAATGTTTGGAGCAAGTCTTTTTATCAACAAAGGGGTGCATAGCCTTGTGACAATCGGCGCAACGGACTAGACCGCTAAACAATGGTACTTCTTTTGCGCTGTTAGCTGTGCGTGTGTCGCGCTGATGGAGCGTCTGCGCCTTTTCAAAGGTTGCCTTGTCAATAATAGCTTCGTGGGTGTTCTCCACAACAAACCAGTCACTTTCAGATGTTTGTATTTGCCTGTGTACCTTGTAGGAAATGACACGGTAGCGGCCTTGTACCATTGTACCGATGTACATAGAGTTTTGCAATATACGCGCTATCGTGCTTGCGCTCCAAAGGCCGTCATTGATACAGGAGTTAGGGTTTTGATACTTCATGCTGTTTCGGTTCTTGTACTCGCTGGGGTTTGGAATCCCCTCGCTGTTGAGCTTCTGCGCAATGCCCCTTTTGCTAAATCCTTCGTTGACAAACCATTGAAAGATGTTGCGTACTATCTGCGCGGGTTCATCATCAACCACAAGATAGTTTTTGTTGTCGGGCGATTTCTTGTAGCCGTAGGGAGCAAATGCCCCTATAAACTCGCCGCGCTCACGCTTCATCTTAAAGGTTTTGCGGACTTCCTCGGAAGTGCTTGCGGCAAACTGTTCATTGAACAAGCCGTGTATGGGAACTTCTAGGCCAGTTGCCGAGCGGGGATTGCTGTGTGTGTCAATGAAAGGCGTTCCGATACAGATGAATCTTGCGCCGTGCGAGGGGATAAATTCTTCTAAAAATTTCGACTGGTCGCCCAGATTGCGGAAACCTCTCGCAAGGGATTTAATGATAACGCAGTTAATCCGCTTGCTGATAATGTCCTCGGTCAAACGCTGGAATTGTGGCCGCTGTGTGTCCGTTCCTGTGCGGCCATCATCTGCGTAAGTATCTACAATGTTATAGTTTTCCGTCTCAAAGTAGCCGCCGACAAAATCATTTAGAATTTTACCCTGATTGATAACGCTGTCGCTTTCGTCCTCGTTTTCATCCTCGCGGGATAAACGGATATAAATGCCAATGTTCCATGTCTGCGCTTGCCGTTGCTCTGTATTTCGGCTTTTTCTCGTTCGGGGCATTGCAATTTCTCCTTTCCTCGCCCCTTATAACCACACTCTAATTATAGCATAAATAGGCGAAAAATACAAGATAAAGCACTATTTATTATGAGTAAAATAATCCTCTAAAAGCTCTTTAATATGCGGTTTGTCGCTCTTGAACCTTACCTTTACGGGCGTGTTTTCCACCCTGTAGCAATAGGGGTTTTTTATTTGCTCCAAGAAGTTTCCGAGCCTGTCAATATCGGGAGCGGCGGGGTTAATCTCCACCGCTGAAATGTCCACCAGTCGGGAGAGGTCAAGCTGTGTAATGTCAGCGTTGCGCATAGCTTCCAATTCGTTTTTATCCATAGCTTAACCACTCCAATCTGTAAAGAATATGTTATGAGGGTTGTCCTGTATGCGCCGCCTTTATTTGACATTTATTTACAGTCGGCGCGATTAAGGTGTCCGCGCAACGGCGGACGGCGAACGGCAAGCTGTGAAGCCGTTAAGCCTTTTCTTCGGTCATTCCTCTTTTTCATCTTCGGAATCAGCAATCCGAATATAATTCCGATAGCCAATATCCCACCTGTATCGCTCAATCTGATATGGTAAACCGCTTTGTGTACCATTTTCCTTTGTATGAATCAAGTCACCGTCAATGGAATCGTCTAAATTCAATTCCTTGTGTTTCTGCTTGAATATCCCGCCATACCCAATAAGGCGGCGATTTTCCAGAGCGGAATCGAGAACCCACACTATTTCGTCCGTTATCTTGTCGGTGATTCTTTTGGCCTCATTTAGAATATCCTGCCCATGCTTGGAAACCTCTTGGAGATTAGCCATGATGTTACTGGCCTTAATCGTGTACTTGGCTACCTCTGCCACTTCTTTCCCCTTGCCCTTTTCCGATTCTGTAAATGTCCTAACGTCTACAATAGGCTTATAATCGACCGATAGGCAATCTTGCCACATACGGCAAAATTCATCTTGTGTTATGTAAAATGATGATGTAAAATAGGTCTTGTCAACGGCCAATATGCAATGGAAATGCGGATGAAATTCTGCGCTTTTCCAGTTGTAAGTGATTTCCAAAGTCCGATACCATCCATGTACTGCGGCCTTGAACCTTTTCCGCAGGCAAAAAGCCTTATATGCTGAAAACAATGTGTTTAATTGCCTGTTCAAATATTCGCCGCTTATGTTCTTGCAAGTTAAGGTCAAAAATACAAAGTCGTAGTCATTTTCAAGGCTGTTTTTAATCTTGCTGACTTGTGCGAATGTCTTATAGCTTCTGCGCCAATTGCAAGTAGGGCAGAGCCGCGTTTGACAGAAATTAGCGGTATGCAGCTTCATTGTATTATCCTCGTACCGCCTAAACTCCATATATCCCGCGCAATTAACAATCCTCTGAAATTTCGGGCTGTCAATCCTCTTGTAAGCCTGTGCCAAACGCAATGTAATCAAACGGTGTAACTGCCATTTTACCTCCTTTGCGTTGCCGTGCTTAATATCGTAAAGAATTTCAATACAGTTACTAATATCTATCATCAATATCACCATACAATCAGTCGCAAATAGCCAATGTTCACATGGTATCAAGTGAAAGTGCGGCGCGGCCGCTACGCCTTGCGGCTTCGCGGCCGCGCCGCTTTCATCTTACTGTACCTCGCTTGCTGAACGGTTCAATTTCACACCAGCAGACTTGCTTACGGTAATTCCACTAGAAAACACTAATCCTGTTGGAATCACTTTTACATTGCCCTTTGAATCCGTTGAGAACTCAATATCCGCAGTATAGAATGCGGGAAGTGCCTCGTATTTATCGTAATCTTCATAAGGCATTGTAACTTTTGCTGGAACTCTACCCTTTGGGGGTATAACTCCCATAGCCCGTGGCGGCTCGACATAGGGCAGTAAATTGTCTGTCAGTAAGTAGCGGACTGTTGTTCCTTCGTTATCTACCACATCTGTATCATTGCCATCTTTGTCTTTTACAAAGATTCTGTACTGACTGGCAGAAAGTACGATAATTAGTTGTGTCATAATAATTTTCCTCCTAGTTATTATTTTTATGGGGAGACATTACGCATTGGGCGGCGAACGAGAACGTGGTGTTACCATTGGTTAATCCTCCTGTGCTATCTGATTAGTTTATCTATCGCAGTATCCAGAGCTTGCGGGTCTGTTACTGTCGGGACAGTGATTGCAATAGGTTTCTGACCGTCAAACAAGGCATATCCTCGTCCTATCTCTTGCGGCTCCATCATGTCGCCGTCCTCCGCCGAACAGAAAGAGCGTATGCTTTCTTTGGACGGCGCGCCCATCATAATCACGTTCAGACAGTCGCGTGAACCGTGGCTGAAATCTGTTGCCATAGCGCGCTGACATCCCAAAATAACGTGCATATTCAGGGAACGCACCATAAACAGTAGTTCTGAAATCTGTTTTTTGATTTTGTCCGCTTCTTTGTTTTCCATGCTAGAGAGCCACGCGACATATTCGTCAATCAGAAGCAGTCTGAAATCTCTGCATTGATTACCTTGAAGCCTGTCCTCAAATTCTGCGCGGAATTGCTCCACTCCTAACGCCACGTTCTTATATCCCCAAAATCTCGGAGCGTCAGTTTTCAGCAATTCGTTTTTGTAGCAACACACATGGGCTTTCGGGTTTTCCGTGTACTTGGATATATATCCTAGCAACAAGCGGATGAAATAAGATTTGCCGCTACCAGTATTTCCCAATATAGCTAGGTTCGGATATTTTGCATATTCCCACTCTATGTATTTGCGGTGGTCAGCAAAATCCAAAAGTCGGCTGTCATAGGCGAGGGGGATTTTACTCATGGCATCCTCCCAAAAATCTTATCTTCGCTGTTGTGCTTCTTCGGGGTTGTCTTGTCGGGGGATATGAGCAGAATAATTCTGGATTTACCTTTGGGAGTAATATCAATACCCATCTCCAATTCAGATTCAAGCTGTGCTTTGTTTTCTGTAAAATCGTCTGCCGTATTACCGTTCAAGTAAATCTCTAACGCAATCAGAGAAGTCTCTTTGTCTTTATATCTGTCTATAGCAAAAGGGGCTTTTCTGGCCTTTGTATAGATACCTGATGATATACAAGCGTTTTCAATTTTCTTACCCCACTTGTGTATATGACCGAGCAAGTATAAAAGGCCGAGAAACAACGTGCTTTCCACAAAAGGTATAACGAGCTTAAATACTTTTACCGCCATTGCGACCCAATTGTTTTCGAGGATAGGCACAAGCAATAAAAGCGGCTCAATGCTGATAAACAGGATGATTGAAAGCACTATGAAAATAATGGTTGCTCCCAGCTTTAGCGGATTCTTGAATAGAGACTTGAAACCTCGCAAAAGCTGAAACCGCATTTTTTTAGCCGCAGACGCTTTCTTGATGTTCTGGATTTCTTCTCTTGTCAGGTTTTCGCGGGGTTGATTATTTAGCCTAATCATTCTTCTCATCCTCCTTTGATACGCTGATAAATCCGTAAATCTTAACGCCGAAAGGCTCAAACATATTAAATAATGTTTCGCGGCGGAAGTCGCTGTCATTACTAACAATATCCACCCACTCCGACACCGCACATTCATTGATTGCGTTTTGGATGATAAACTCACAAAATGCGCCTGTGCTGGTTTGCTCACAATGCAAAGTAATAATATTTGCGTTGGGATAGCGGCGGTTGATGTTGCGAATTATGTCGCTTTCGGATTCGGGGTTTTGTGGGGTAACTAAACCGATATTCATTGGATTGGGATTTTTCGCCTTAGTTTTGTTGATAAACATTTTTTCTCTCCTTTGATTTTTATTTCTTATTCTGGATAGGAGCACTTACGCTCCTATCCAGAATAAACCAAATGATTTAATTTTCTGACAGAGTTTCCAACGTGCGCTCACAGAGTACGCGCAAAGATGTAAAATAGTCAAAATAGGTAGCTTTGGATTTTTCGTCTTTTACTTTAGGAATTTCCGCAACAATGTCATTGATAAATTCTTCAAAGCTCTTCATTTTGCTGTATATATTGTCAACAATGTCATGCTTTTTAGTGGCTTTATCAGATTGAATCTCGCCGCTATTTTTATAGTCTTGCACATGCTTGTTAAAGGCGCGTGTGCTAATTTCATACACACTCTTTGCCTCACCACTTACGTCAAAAGTTTTTGATAAAAACTCTTGGCGCTTTTCGGGGTCTGGTAAAGCTAAGAGCATTTGCGCCTTTGTAAAGCCCAAATGCGCAAGCGCCTGCGCGTTTCCAAATTCTTCCGATATTTGCATATAGCACTGGGCAGTTCGGGGTGAAATGTCAAGATGTTTTTTAATCCAAAATTGGAAATCGCCATGTGGAAGCCTGTTTTTCAACTCGACTAAACGTACACCCATTTCATAAATTGAGATTTCGGCGGTTGTTTTGAAATGTATAACCTCTTGCTTTAGTGTCTCGATGTCGAGTTGGCTTACGTCAGGTTGCATATTTACGATAATGTCTTCGGCGGCGATTATAACCTTCTGCGGTTCGTTTACGACAAGTGCTTCGGTTGGAGTTGTCTCGTTCGGGGACGTTTCGGTTATGGACGCTTCATTCGGGGTTATCTCGGTCATGACAGTCTCGGTCGGGGCTGTCTCGGTCGGGGTCGCTTCTGTCGTGACCTCGGCTGTTACTTCTGGCTCTTGGGCGGGAGTGACGGGTTTCTTTTTGATTGACATTTTTTTAGCATCTCCTTTTTGTTTTGAATCTGATAGATTTTTTCGGTATATCAAAATTATAACGTTACCAGATGTATTCGTCATTTGACAAATTCTCATTTTTCTTGTGTTTTCATATGATTTGATGTATAATTTACTATACACTAATTATTTAGGGGGTAATTATGGGAACAAAGGACAGCAAAGAGCTACAAGAGTTGGTAAAGAAAGCAAGAGAGACTGCTGGTGAGCGGCTAAAACTCTATAGAGAATCTAAAAAAATGTCGCATGCTGAGTTGGCCCAGCAAATCACTGTGAGCGGTTCATCTATGGTAAGTGCAGAAAATAACAACAGGCCGCTCACAGATACTAACGCGTTAGAAATAGCGTTAGCGTATGGCGACCTCAGCTTAGATTATCTTTTTGGTTTGCGCACTAACAATGAAAGAGATTTTATGACCGATATAGTTTTTGCTCTAGGCAAAATTATGAGGATTAAAGCAACACCGCAACCCACTCTGTTTATACACGATAAGTTTTATGAATACCTAAAAGCTATTCAAGATTTGCAAAGTTTAAGACTGGATAATCAAAGTGTAATATCTGATGAAGCTTTTAAGCAAATGCGCAGGGATATTCAAGAGAACTACAAGGAGTATCTTAGCGAAATATTTGAAATGGAAGATGTAAGCATAAAATCCGAAAAATATATTGAAATAGGTGCGGCTTTCTCACTTTCTTTAGATTTGTTATCTCATTTAATTACATCTAACTCTCTCCCCCGACCAAATGATTATAGTGAAATAAAACTTCCTGAAATTGAAGATAAGTAAAACCCACACCAAAGTATAAAAAGGCCGCGCCACTTAGTTAGAGTAGCGCGGCCTTTTCAATTAAATAAAATGACCTACATCATTTCTTCTTCTGTATTATCAAATAAACTATCATCAAAAAATTCACGGACAGATATTTTCAATCCGGCGCAGATTTTCGCCACCGTAGAGAGCGTGGGATTTTTGCTTCCAGTATTGATTATGCTACTCAATGTCGATTGCGTCAATCCACATTCAAGAGCCAGCCTGTTTATTGTCATATTATGGGATTCGGCCAAGTCGAGAATCCGTTGCCGAACTGCGTTTCTGATAATCATTTATAACAACACCTTTGCTACAGCGTTGTTATAATTGTAAAGGACTACCAGCTAGAAGGCATAACGACATGCCGTTGATTTTCTTTACAAGATGTGCTATAATGGGATTGTCGGAGGAAATTTATAACATTTAGGGGGAATCAAGATGAACCGATATTTACAAAGGCTAGACAGAATAAGGCTTTTATCCTTTGCGCTTGTACTCGCGCTCATTTTCACAACCTTTAGCACTAACGCCATTGCCGCTGTAGACCAACAACCGAAGCCACTCACCATTAACGAACGTCTCGCCGCCATTGAAGAAACTTACGGAATCGCAATGCACGAGCCGCAAAGCCAACTTTTCCCGGGCGCACTCTTGGAAACAATGGATACAAAAGCGGTGGAATCTTCTCTGACAGTTCTAGAAACGGCTCTTGCAATGGTCGGCCCTGGCTTTATGAAACTGCTTAATAAGGCCGCTACGGACGAAAGACTTTCATCCAAAGCCAATGGAGCTACATATATTACTGCTCCGAACTACGAGGGAGAAGATGTCACTGGCTTTTCTATCGGTATTCTCACTTCGCCTGGTTCCACATGGTCAATAAGTAATGATGTAATAAGTGTTTCATTGGGAGGAAATGTTGGCGTTGACCAAATAATCATGACGCTTGCTTTTTCTTACATGGAATTTAGCGGTATTAGGGAGCCTACAGGAAGTTTCGTTGGTCAACCTTATGGAAACTATCAAACTGTACCTACGGGGTTCTTATCAGTTTCGAGCGCACAGAATTGGCAAAACGATTATTGTGCCGTGTTTTCTCATCTAGTGAGAAACAGTACACAAAATCAATTAACACATAATTCTGTTCTCTGGAATAAAGGAAAAATTGTCTATGACGACCTTGTAAAATATGTCGGCGCAGGATCGCGCGCAACGCAAAGAGCCGCACATAATTTAGGGATTGAAATTCCAAAGGCATAATTGGGAGAGAATGATAATGAAACAGTTTATATACGTACTCTTGGCGGTAGTCATAGTACTTATGACGGGTTGCAGTGACGCCCAGCCCGTAAGTGATACCCCTGCACCTACACCGCCACCTGCAAGTAGCGCCCTTACACCTATACCACCACCTGCACCTATACAGACACCAGCAAGCAATATCTCCGCGCCTATGCCGCCGCCTACAGTTACGTCACCAGAAGCAATACCCAACGAAATTCCAGAAACTTCAAAAAACTCCGATGATGATGAATCTGGATTTAATGACAGTACAGCTTCACGCCTAAAAGAATATCTAAGTCAACCGCAAGTTCCCGCTCATGTAGGCGAATGGCTTGAAGCACAGCAAGACAGGCTAGGGTTTTCTTTTTCTGACCCATCCAGTGTGCGCGAATACAACAAGGGAATTATAAATAGTATCAATGAAAAAACAAGCCAAGATATAACCGAGCGGGGAATATGTGAGCTAATCATCCGAGAGCTTGACATGATAAACGAGCTTAATGAACGGGCAGAACATGAGTTGTCGGGATATAACTTGAAAGCATGGGAAGCCGTTATGTCTTTTGCTTTGTCAAACAAAAGTATGCAGGAGGTTAATTTTCCAGAGTTAAAAACGATTCCGTCACAGCTTGGTGATAGATATGCACATTGGCTGTATTCTGGTGGAAGTTATGACCTGACGTTTGAAGATTTGGTTTCAGACAATATCGGAAGCGCGAATAATATGTCAACAGCCTGTTTCCATGCGTTGCTTTTTCAGGGGATTTTTGCTCTTGACTACCAAAACACAGAAATAATTCTTCTTTTTAAGGAGAGAGAAGACTACATAAACGGAGACGGTATAAATACTTCTTATACGGCAGAAATACTGATTGGCGATACGAATTGCGCTGTATATTTTACAATATCGGATGATGAATTAGTGTTGGTTGACATGTCAAAACGATATTGATTAAGCCTTTATACAAGAAGAACATGGCTAAAGAAAGTGGTATATATCTTTGCCGAAACAGAGAGCGGCCACGGCAGACATACCATACCCAAGCATGGCAAACAAGGGCAATAAGGTAGAATATGCGGACAAGCCGCGCCAATGACAGGGTTAGATCTTGTCCGCACCCGTGAAGCTCCTACGCCCTGTACCCTCGGCGCATTGCGCCCAAATAAAACAAAGGCTCGCCCCGTGCTTTGAGCATGGAGCGAGCTTTTGTGTGTTATAAGGGGCTTTTCCCTGTTGTGTATATATTGACGCACCCACCGGTACTACGGGTTCTACCGGTGCCACAGGATTGACCGGAGCCACGGGAATGACCGGCCCGAGCATTACAGGCACGACCGGAGCCACCGGTACTACGGGTTCTACCGGTGCCACGGGATTGACCGGAGCCACGGGAATGACCGGTCCAAGCATAACCGGCGCAACTGGGGCCACAGGAGCCACGGGTTCTACCGGAGCCACGGGCATAACAGGAGCCACGGGAGCCACGGGAATGACCGGTCCAAGCATAACCGGCGCAACCGGGGCCACAGGAGCCACGGGTTCTACCGGAGCAACGGGATTGACCGGAGCCACGGGAGCCACGGGAATGACCGGTCCAAGCATAACCGGCGCAACCGGGGCCTCAGGAGCCACGGGTTCTACCGGAGCAACGGGATTGACCGGAGCCACGGGAGCCACGGGAATGACCGGTCCAAGCATAACCGGAGCAACCGGGTCCACAGGAGCCAAGGGTTCTACCGGAGCTACGGGCATAACAGGAGCCACGGGAGCCACGGGAATGACCGGCCCAAGCATCACAGGCGCGACAGGAGCCACGGGCGTGACTGGAGCAACCGGAGTAACCGGCGCAACTGGAATTACCGGTACAACCGGAGTAACCGGCGCAACCGGAATTACCGGCGCAACCGGAGTAACCGGCGCAACTGGAATTACCGGCGCAACCGGAGTAACCGGCGCAACTGGAATTACCGGCGCAACCGGAGTAACCGGCGCAACCGGAATTACCGGCGCAACCGGAGTAACCGGCGCAACCGGAATTACCGGCGCAACTGGAATTACCGGCGCAACCGGAGTAACCGGCGCAACTGGAATTACCGGCGCAACTGGAATTACCGGCGCAACCGGAGTAACCGGCGCGACCGGAATTACCGGCGCAACCGGAGTAACCGGCGCTACCGGAATTACGGGCGTAACCGGAGCCACGGGCGTAACCGGAGCCACGGGCGTAACCGGAGCCACCGGTGCGACCGGCGCGCAAGGCGTAACCGGAGCTACCGGCGCGGCGGCCACAGGTTCCGATTATAGATTCTCGGTCAATCCCGGTTATAATGCGGTGGGAAATGCCACCACCGTAAACAACAAAGAGGCGGTCTACTTCGCAACAAGAACGCCGGAAAATCTAAAAATATCAATTGAACAATCTGCCGCCGATCCTAAATCAGGCGCTCCCACCGGCGCGGCCGTGTATATCGACGTCCCGCCGCCGGCCGGAGCCCAATTCTATATCAAAAACCCCGGCGGCGGATCGACTCTGAACGACAAAGATCTTCTGCCCTATACGCAGACTCATTTCCAGCCGGACGACAAGAGCATCTTTGTCAACGGCGACGGTTCCGTGGGACTTGTAAAGAAAGGGACCTATCTACTCAACTTTACCCTGTCCAATAACGGGACGACCGCCGTTCCCAACATCCACATTATCGTTACCGACGCTAACGGAACCAAAGAGTATGATTATGTCAATGTAATGAACAACAGCACGACCAGCGGATCGATATTTCTAAATACCACAGCGAACGCCAATGTAAAGTTCCAGGTACAGGGGCAGGGCGCAAAGATCTCACTGCCGGGAATGTCACCGCAAGGAGAGCTTTCCGTCGTAAGACTATCTTCAAAAGACTAATCGCATAAACCCTTTTCATTATTCCTCCTCTTAAAAAGCAACGCCGCTTGCTTGAGTTTTCAGCTTAAGCATGCGGCGTTGCTTTTGTGCGAACGTTCTTATTGTTGTATTTAATATTTTTATGCGTTATAATCTGAATTGGGCCAATCTTAACTATAAGGGAGAAGCAGCATGGCGAGTCAGCTAACCATTAGCGCGAATGACGGCGTTAATATATTCGCAGATTGCTATGGCATGGAAGATGCTACCGTAAAAGCCGTAATGATTGTCTGTCACGGATTTGGAGAACATGCAGGAAGCTATGAAAGTTTCGCAAAAAGAATGCTGCAGGACGGATTTGCGTGCGTGATTCCGACGCAGCGCGGTCACGGCAGATTATCGGATTCCCACTCCGAGCAAAAAAAGCTTCAAGGTGTCATCCCAAGCTACAATTGCTTTTTGGACGACATTGAAAGCGTCGTTGCGGTCGCCAGACAAAAGAAGCCGGATATCCCGATTATATTATACGGCCACAGTATGGGAGGCAACATCGCCGTCAACTATTTGCTCAAACGCAATCAGTCAGGTTTTGCCTGCGCGGTACTGGAGTCGCCGTGGTTTGGGTTGTATAACGAAGTCAGCCCGGTTACGGCAATCGCGGCAAAGGCGCTGGGAGCCATTTCTCCAAATATCACGATTATCAATAAATTGTCGTTTAGCGACATTACCGGCGACAATAAAAAAGCCAAAGAAATTGAGGCCGACCCATTATATCACAACCGGATATCCTTTCGGATGTTTGCCGGCATTAAAAATGGATGTGCATATGCTTTGGATAAAGCTTCAAGGCTGACTGTCCCGATATGGCTTGCGTATGCTAAGCATGAGGTTATTGTTAGCAATGATAAGATTGGAGAGTTTGTCAAAAAGGCCGGAGATAACATAACTATGAAAGAATTTGCTTCACGCCATGCGATTCACAACGATTTAACGCGCGATAAATTCTACGCAGACCTTCTCGCGTTTCTTGATGAGCATTGTATATCTCGCAGCGTGTAACCGGATGAATGAGTAAGCGGATAAGGATTTGTACTGAAAGGACTGAGCCAAATGAAAACGTATCCAAAGTCAGCAAATTATGATTTAACCTGGGTCGAAAAAAACTGGATGGGGCCAAACCCCTTATGGCTGCTTGAAGATATGTGCGGACATCTGGAGTTGCGTCCGGGCATGAAGGTGCTGGATATGGGCTGCGGCAAGGGGTTGACGAGCGTGTTTCTGGCGAAAGAATACGGCGTGACAGTTTTTGCCAACGATCTGTGGATAAGCGCCACGGACAATCTTCGGCGTTTTGATGAAGCCGGGGTAGCGGACAGAGTATTTCCCATGCACGCGGAAGCCCACGCGCTGCCGTATGCCGAGGGCTTCTTTGACGCCGCTATTGCCGTTGATTGTTACCACTACTTTGGCGCGGGAGAATCGTACTTCCCCGACGTGTTTTCCAAGCTGGTGAAGCCCGGCGGTCAATTTGGCATTGTCGTTCCGGGGCTTGTGCGCGAATTTGAAAAGGGCTACCCGGAAACGTTGGCGCCGATCTGGTTCCCCGAGCTGTTCACTTTCCACAGCGGCGAATGGTGGCGGCGGCTTTGGGAGAAAACCGGGCTTTGCGAGATAACCTCGTGTTATAATATAGACGACCCTAAAATCATTTGGCGGCCATGGGCGGATTGGGCAAAGGAAAACTTTGAGAAAGAATTTGGCGACGGAGGAGGCGGCGGGGATTTTGACACAAAATTTCTGGATGCCGACACAAACGACGACGTCACTCTTATTGCGCTGACGGCAAAAAAGAGTCAGGAATAATATAATTGCCGCTTGACAAGTATACACAATAGGTATATACCATGAGCGAAAGGGGATGATTTCGTGGACATATCTTCAGTAGTATCACGCTGGGGGAACAGCAAGGGGATAAGAATGCCTGTAGAGGTGTTGAACCAAGCCCAAGTCGAGCTTAACGACAGGCTTTTCTTCGAGGTTGACGACCAAAAAGCCAAATGGCTGACGGTGCGCCGTGAACCGCCACACGATTTAAGGTTGAGCAAAAAGATTATTTGCGTTTATGGGGCTGACGCATAAGGATTATGGAAATCCGGAGCGTCAGCCCTTTTTTTTTGACTTTGTTAACGCCTGCGGCGTCCGACCGATGAGTCAAAGCCAAGCTCTTCGCGATACTTCATAACGGTGAGTCGCGAAATATCTATTCCGACGGCGTGCAGGGCAATTCTCATACTAATCCGCAATAAAGATCTGTCACCTCGCAAATGAATTGCTCGGGATTTTTATTGCTCAAGATGCGCCTGTTTCTCGTCTGTCTTCGACAGACAACCGAAACAGATGCACGATACTATTCA
>QMCE01000729.1_pt1 | contig 17856 bp, 18 predicted proteins | sample 1821851 | NCBI WGS metagenome assembly QMCE01 (sample SAMN09453174, study PRJNA476694) | Termite gut metagenome, whole genome shotgun sequencing project. | isolation source: worker | host: Odontotermes sp. | place: South Africa:Pretoria | collected 2016-01-28
AATTCTTCGCGGGGGAAGCAAGTTTGTCCCTGATCACCTCTTTTACCAGCGTCTCCCAACGTTCCCAGCCCGCATACTGATACGGCCATCCGGGCCACCATCGCCCGCCTTGGGCATGTAGGTGGACATTATTTCATAACCTCCCGTGGCGGCAACGGCGCGCCGCCGCATATTCAACAGAGTATAGTATAGCCACCCGCGCCCCGCATGTCAAGCATGAAATTATTTGAATAAGAAATACTCTCGTTTTCTCGCTCATACTCTCTCATGCTCTCGAATGCTCCGTTTCATTTTCATACCGCTCTTCGATCGAAATTCCCCTTGTAACCGCTGATTTGATCTTACCGCCATCGCGCGCAAGCAGCGGTTCTATGCCGTGTTACCTGCCACTTATGTTTGCGCCTTTGCGGCCGGGCCGGTGCGATAAAACTTGGGCATTCGCCTTTTCATTGCGGAACAGTATCACAAAACCGGCGGGGCCGCGGCGGGAAGCGGCAGCAGGGCAAGAGTAAAGAGTACCGGTGCGCGGCGCGCACCGGTACTCCCAAACGCAGGGAACAAAGCTCCTCAGAATTTAAGCGGCTCATCGGATCGTCGTCGTCAAAAAGAAAATCTTCGTCGTCGTCGTACAAATAGCCGCCGCGGTTTTTGAAATAGGCCGCGAGGCCTATAAGTACGCCAACCGCCGCCACTACAAGCGCCACAAGCGTAAGAAAAGAAGTTTTTCGCATATTCCACAATCCCTTTCTGTTTATCGTCAAGGCAACCACTGATTTGATCTTACCGCCATCGCGCAAGCAACGGTTCTATGCCGTGTTTTCACCGTTTTCGGCGGGGAAAACACAATCGATCAGTGCTAACCAAGCGGTATGATACTATTTATTATAAACGCTTTCGCCCGAAAGCACAAGGAGAATTTGCGCAAAAACAAGAAAAATCCGCGCGCGCTCCAAACGGGAGAAGTCATACTTCTAAATAAACTGCCGCGCCAGCGCCGCCAGCGACGTATCCGAGAGAGTAAGCCGCCCGAGCGAGTCGGTGTCGCCGTCGAGCGAGACACGCACGGCAACGGGCCCTTCCGCGCCGGCCATGTGGCGGGCAGCCTCGAGGCGCCGCTCAAAGTCGGCGTAGGAAATATCGGTATCAACAAGGTTGACCACCGTCTGAAATACCTCCTCGACAAGCACGCTATTGGCCACGTCGATGCGCTGGTCGATGACGGCGCAGGCCAGCTCGGCGGTAAGGCGGCAGCGTTCTTCGTCGCCGCCGGGCAGCGGCGCGCGCAGCAGGGCGGCCAGCTTTTTTCCGTCGAGGAGCTGCCGGCCCGGCGACAGTATCACTTCCACGGGGCCGTCGGCAATGGTGTATTCACGCGCCAGATCGACCTCCACCGTCCCTATCGCGGCGGCGGCGGCAACAAAGCCGCCGGCTGTCAGCCGCACCGTGCGGTCAATGGGCACGCCGAGGGCCTCGCGCAGCGCGTCGCGGGTGTAGCGCGCGCCGCCGTAGCGATAAGCCTCCTCCAGCGTTTCGCCGCCGACAAGGGCGGCGGGGGGCAGCACAGCCACACTCACCTGGCCGCGCACCGGGTCGAACCGGGCCAGCAGATAGCTGTCCGCCGCCGCGCCGCCTTCCTCCACGCCAAAAAACAGCACGGTAAGCGCGTCGGCGGCGTCAGGCAGGTACGCGGCCTCGGGCGGGCGGGCCGCCGCCTCGGCCAGCGTAGCCGGCGCCGACGGGTGAACGGTGGTCACCAAAAAAAGAAAGAGCAGCGCCAACAGAAAAAAAGAAGCGGAGAAGCTGAGCATAAAATACTGCGCGCGCACCATTCGTTGCGATTTCATACTATCATTGTTGGCGGCGGCGGGGATTCTATACTCCTTCACGCGCAAAAAAGTGCGCCGGTTTCGCGGGCTTTTTGCCCGTTAAGAAGTATATCCCAATTGCCCCAGGGCGGCCAGCGTTTTTTCAAGGCCGGCGGCGTCCTCGATGTTTAGCGCCGTGAGCGTTTTGATATTCTTTTTGGCCAGCGTGGCGGCGACGCGCCTAGGGCCGAACTCAACGCAGGTATCTATTCCGTCGCGGGCGCACGCAGCCATCTGCTTCGTGAAGAGGACAGGCGACGTCATGTGGTCGGCAAAGTAGGCGGGGATATCGCCGGGCGCGAGGATATCCCCGGTCAGGTTGGAGTAAAAGCTTATTTGCGGCGGCGCAAAGGAATAATGCCCTATCATGGCCCGAAAGCGCGCGGCGGCGGGCGCCATGAGCGGCGTGTGGAAGGCGCTGCCTACAGCGAGCCGCGTGACGCGCGCGCCGGCGGCGGCAAGCTCGGCCGCAGCGGCAAGGCAGCTCGCCTCGCCGCCCGAGAGAACAGTTTGGGCCGGGTGGTTGTAATTGGCGGCCCAGAGCTGTTCGTAGCGCGCGCACACCGCCTCAACGGCGGCGGCGTCGCCCGAGACAGCAATCATCGCGCCGGCGGGGGCCTCGTCCATCACGGCGGCCCGGGCTTTGATAATGCGGAAGCCATCCTCCATCGCAAAACAGCCGGCGCGACACAGGGCGGCGTACTCGCCCAGCGAATGCCCCGCCGCCGCCGCGAACCAAAAGCGCCCGCCCGCCGCCTCGTCAAAGGCCGCCAGCGCCGCCAGCGAGTGGGCGAAGATAGCCGGCTGCGCCATGCCGGTTCGGGCCAGCGCTTCTTCGCCGGCCTCTTCGCACAGCGCGGCAAGGTCGTAACCCAGCAGGTCGGCGGCGCACTCGTATACCCGCCGCGCCGCCGCGCTTGCCGCGCGCAGCTCCCTGCCCATGCCGGGGTATTGCGAGCCCTGACCGGAGCACACTGCCAACAGCCTCATAAAATATCTCCTTTGCGATGGATTTTCGCGTCCGCGGGCACAATTTATCTATCAGGTTCCACGCGCTCCGCGCGGAACTTGCGGTAGCGGGCCGGAATGGTGGATAAACGGTAAAGGAAAGGGCAAGAACAAATGCAAGGGACGGGCGGGCTGAAGCGTTCTTAAATTTCCCTCCAAAGGAGGGTCGCCGCCGCAGGCGGCGGGGCGGTCGTCCTTGATCTTTCTACTAATTCCTAATTCCCGGCTACTGCCGTGGGGAGGGGAATAAGGGCCGGAGAACGGCAAGGAGAAGGAGACACAACAAAACGGAGGCTTCATCAATTTCCCCCGACCTCTTGACAAATTCGCGCGCACAGGGTATCCTAAAATATAACACCTGTTACATTTCCATGTTGTGGTCCTTGATCGGGCAACCGCCGGTCTATTCGGTTTTTGCTCTTTTTGCGGGCGTTGTTATGCCGCCTTTGCTGCCGGCGGGCGGGAAAACGGCACAGGCTTTTAGTATACCGTATCGCGGCGGATTTGTACAGAGGCGGGAGGCAGCTATGGGATTCTTCGTGGCCGGAACGGGCAGCGCGCTGCCCGACCATGTGATTGATAACCGCGCGTTTGAGGCGTTTCTCGACACCAGCGACGAGTGGATCACCTCCCGCACCGGTATGAAGGAACGCCGTATCTCGATGGGGGAGCCGGCATGGAGCCTGGGGGCGCGCGCCGCTAAAGCGGCCCTTGAAGCCGCCGGCCTCGCGCCGGACACGCTGGACATGATAATTTGCTCCACCGTAACTCCCGATTACGCGTACCCCTCCAACGCCTGCATGGTGCAGGGGGCTATCGGGGCGCGGGGCGCCTTTGCTTTCGACGTGGCCGCCGCCTGCACGGGCAGTGTCTTCGCGCTGGATATGGCGCGGCGGTATCTCGGCGGCCCCGGCGGCGATATAAAAACCGTTCTGGTGGTGGGCTGCGAGATTCTCTCGCAGATGACCGATTATACCGACCGCTCTACCTGCGTGCTGTTTGGCGACGGCGCGGGCGCGGCGGTGCTGCAAGGGCGCGAGGGCCTCTACGGCGCGTGCCTTGGCAGCGACCCGGACGGCGCAAGGTTTCTCTACCATAAACAGCCGCGCCATCCGCTGCCCTTTTTTGGCGAGCCGGCGCCCTTCGACGGCGAGCCCTTCGAGGCCGAAAAGCCGGGCGTCACCGTGATGAACGGGCAGGAGGTATATAAATTCGCCACCCGTATCATGCCGCAGATGGTGCGGCAGGCATGCGCCAAGGCCGGTATCGCGGTGGAGGAACTGGATCTGCTTATTCCGCATCAGGCGAATCTGCGCATCATCAACACGGCGGTAAAAGCGCTGGGCTTCCCGGACAGTAAGACCTTTGTCAATATCGAGCGCATCGGCAATACGTCGAGCGCGACCGTGCTCATCGGCCTCGACGAATGCGCCCGTTCGGGCCGCCTGCGGCGCGGGCACAAGGTATGTCTGGTGGGCTTTGGCGCGGGCCTAACATACGGCGCGGTGGCGTTTGAGTATTAGGTATCCGCTGCTCTTTCCCCGCCGAAGGCGGGAAATTGCCTTAAAAATGGGGTGAAACCATGCCAACCGCATTGATCACCGGCGCCTCGTCGGGAATTGGCGCGGCCATTGCGGCGGCGCTGGCGGCCAAAGGGTACGATATTGCCGTGGGGTGCCACAGCGAGGGCTCGGCGGAGCGCGGCGGCGAGGCGGTGGCCGGAGAGTGCCGCGCGCGCGGCGTGCGGGCCCGGTGCTTTGTGGCCGACGTGGCAAGCTTTGACGAAAGCAAGCGCCTTATCGACGCCGTAACAGCGGCGCTTGGCGATATCGATATCCTTGTCAACTGCGCGGGATGCGCGCGCGACGGCCCTCTGGCCCGTATGAGCGAGCAAAGCTACGACACCGTTCTCGATACCAACCTCAAGGGAGCGTTCAACACAATACGCCATGTCACGCCCGCTATGATGAAGCGGCGCGGCGGCACGATCATCAATATCACGTCGGTGGTCGGGCTTACCGGCAACCGGGGGCAGGCCAATTACGCGGCCTCAAAGGCGGGGCTTGTGGGCCTTACAAAATCGGTTGCCAAGGAGCTGGGCTCGCGCGGCGTTACGTGCAACGCGGTCGCTCCCGGGTTTATCGAGACCGCTATGACCGCCGCTCTGCCCGGGGCGGCCCGCGACACACTGCTGGCGGATGTTCCGCTGGGGCGCGCGGGGCTGCCCGAAGAGGTGGCCCACGCCGTGGTGTTTTTGGCGGAGAACGCTTATGTGACAGGGCAGGTCATCGTTGTGGACGGCGGGATGACATAGTTGTGCGCGCACGACCAACAGATTTTCTACCGGGGTGAGCTTACATCATGAGACGGGTTGTTATCACGGGTATGGGGGCCGTTACCTCCAGCGGGATGGGAGCCGGGGCGCTGTGGGAGGCCGCGGCGGCGGGACGGCATGGCTTTGCGGAGATCCGCGGGTTTGCGCTTGGCGATTTTGCCGTGCGCTACGCCGCCGAGATCGCCGGTTGGGACCCCGAGGCGATGGGGCTCGCTAAAAAAGAGGCGCGCCGAACAGACCGTTTTTGCCAGTTTGGCCGCGTGGCCGCCAATATGGCAATCGCCGACGCCGGCGGTTTTGCCGCCACGCTCGACCCCTGGCGTATTGGCGTGATGGTGGCCAGCGGCGTGGGCGGCTTCCATACCTTTGAGGCCGAGCACGAAAAGCTGCTCGAAAAAGGGCCGGGGCGGGTGAGCGTTTTCTTCATCCCGATGATGATCTCCAACATGGCCGGCGGGCAAATTGCCATGGATCACGGGTTCCGGGGCGAAAATTACTGCCCTGTTTCGGCCTGCGCCTCCAGCGCCCACGCCATTGGCGAGGCGATGCGCAAGATCAAACACGGCTATCTCGACGCCTGCGTGGCCGGCGGCTGCGAGGCGGCGGTAACGCGCCTTGCCATGGCCGGCTTTCACAATATGGGCACGCTGGCTACCGGCGACGACCCGGCGCGGCTCTCGATCCCGTTTGATAAAGCGCGGAACGGCTTTGTGATGGGCGAGGGCGCGGCGGTGCTGATTCTGGAAGAGCTTGAACACGCCAGAGCGCGCGGCGCGCATATCTACGCCGAGGTGGCCGGCTACGGCGCCACCGACGACGCCTACCACATCACCGGCCCCGACCCCGGGGGCCTCGGCGGCGCAAAGGCGATGGAGCTGGCGATGGCCGAGGCCGGTATAGAGCCGGCGCGGGTGGATTATATCAACGCACACGGCACGTCGACAGAGGTAAACGACCGCGTTGAGACACTGGCTGTCAAGCTGGCGCTGGGAGAAAATCACGCGCGCCGCGTATGCGTTTCGTCCACAAAGGGCGTAACGGGGCACATGCTGGGCGCGGCGGGGGCCGTGGAGGCGCTGCTTTGCGCCAAGGCGCTCGAACAGGGGCTGCTGCCGCCCACCGCCGGCTACCGCGAACCCGACCCCGACTGCGACCTGGATTATATCACCGGGGGCGCGCGCCGGGCGGACGCGCGTGTGGCTCTTTCCAACTCGCTGGGCTTCGGCGGGCACAACGCCACGCTGGCGTTTCGCAAATGGGAAATTTAGACGATCAAACGGAGAAGAAGACTATGGCGAACGCAATAAAGAATAACGGCGGCGAGCTTTCTGTTGCCGAGATAAAAGAGCTGATGGCGGCGATGTACAAGCACCGTATCGGCGCGCTGGAGCTTTCGCGCGAGGGGTTTGCCCTCAAGCTGGAGAGCGCGTGGGCCCGGCAGGCCGCGGCAGGCGCCGACGGCCCGACGGCAGCCTATGCCGACACACGCCCCGCCCCGCGCGAGGCGCCGGCGGACGAGCCCGAGGCCAACGCGTACACGGTGGTGAAATCGCCGATCGTGGGCACCTATTACGAGGCGCCGGGGCCGGAGCAGCCGCCCTTTGTGCGGGAGGGCAGCGCGGTAAAGCGCGGCGACGTCCTCTTTATCATCGAATCGATGAAGCTGATGAACGAAGTCACCGCCGAAACAGACGGAACCGTGCGCCGTATCCTCGTGCAAAACGCGCAGGGTGTGGAATACGGCCAGCCTGTCATGGAGATCGACGCCTAGCGCGCTGCCGGTTTCGAGCCGGTTGAAAATACGTCCGAAAGCATGGAGACGAAAAACGATGGATCTCACACTGCCGCTTACACAGGAGCGCATCAAGGAAATTATCCCCCACCGCGCTCCCTTTTTGCTGCTCGACGAGGTGACGGAACTGGAACCGGGTATCCGCTGTGTGGCCACGCGCCGCATGACGGAAAACGATTTTTGGGTGCCGGGCCACTTCCCCGGTATGGCGGTGACGCCCGGCGTGCTGATGATAGAAATGCTGGCGCAGGCGGGCGCGGTATGTGTGGGCGCGATGGACAAAAACAGGGGCCGCACGGCTCTCTTCGCCAAAATCGACAACGCTAAATTCCGGCGGCAGGTCGTGCCCGGCGACATGCTGACGCTGGAAATTGAAATGACAAAGCTGCGCCCGTCGGCCGGCGTCGGCAGGGCGCACGCCCATGTAAACGGCCAGACGGCGGTGAGCGCCGAGCTTACCTTCGCGTTTGTAAGAGCCTGCGTTCAGTAGTCAAAACGCCGTTCCTACAGGTCTTTTTCCGCCGTACCGGTATTTTTTGTTACTCAACACAGGCTCAAAATAAAAAGTTGTGCGCGCAACACGGAGAAACCTATGACCTTTCAAAAAGTGCTCATCGCCAACCGCGGCGAAATTGCCGTCCGCGTGATACGCGCCTGCCGCGAGCTGGGCCTGCGCACCGTGGCCGTGTGCTCGGAGGCGGACAGAACCGCGCTGCACGCGCAAATTGCCGACGAAACGGTCTGTGTCGGCCCGGCGCCCGGCAAAGACAGCTATTTGAATATCCCCGCTATCCTCTCGGCGTGCGAGCTGACAGGGGCGCAGGCGGTGCACCCCGGCTTTGGCTTTTTGAGCGAGAACGCCGCCTTCGCCCACCAGTGCGAGCGCTGCGGCATCGTCTTCATCGGCCCGCGCCCCGCCACCATCGAAAAGGCCGGCGACAAGGCCACGGCCAAGCAAACGATGCGCGAGGCCGGCGTACCCGTTATTCCCGGCTCGCAGGGCGTTGTGAAGACCGACGCCGAAGCCCTCACCCTCGCCAACGATACCGGCTTCCCGCTGCTTGTCAAGGCCAGCGCCGGGGGCGGCGGCAAGGGCATCCGCCTTGTGGAAAGCGCGCGGGCGCTGCCCGGCGCTCTCGCCGCCGCGCGGCAGGAGGCCGCCGCCTCGTTTGGCGACGGCAGCGTCTATCTCGAAAAATTCCTCAAAGACCCGCGCCATGTCGAGATCCAGATCCTTGCCGACGGGGCGGGCCACACGATACATCTGGGCGAGCGCGATTGCTCGCTGCAGCGCCGCAACCAGAAGCTGCTGGAAGAATGCCCGTCGCCCTCCCCCCTCATGACGCCGGAGCTGCGCGAAATAATGGGCGCCGCCGCCGTAAAGGCCGCCAAAGCCGTAGATTACCGCGGCGCGGGCACGGTGGAGTTTTTGCTGGATAAGGACGGCGCGTTCTATTTTATGGAGATGAACACCCGCATTCAGGTGGAACACCCCGTTACCGAGATGACGACCGGCATCGATTTGGTAAAATGGCAGATCCTCATCGCCATGGGCAAGCCCCTGCCGCTGCGGCAACAGGATGTCCGCCTGTGGGGCCACGCGATAGAATGCCGTATCAACGCCGAAAGCCCGGAGCTGGGCTTTCGCCCCTGCCCGGGCACGCTGCGCGCGCTGCTTGTGCCGGGCGGCCCGGGCATTCGCGTCGACGGGGCCATCTACGCCGGTTACACAATCCCGCCATACTACGACAGCATGATAGCCAAGCTCATCGCCTTTGCCCCCACGCGGGAAGAGGCGATCGCCAAAATGAAGTGGGCGCTGGCCGAATTTGTCGTCGACGGCGTCGATACCAATATCGATTTCCATCTCGGGCTGCTGGGAACGAAGGAAGTTGAGAGCGGGGCGTATCATATCGGCACGATGCGGGAGATAATGGATAGGGCAAAATAGTGCGTGCGCGCGAAGTTTGCGCGCACGCACGGACCGGGAGGATACACCATTGCTGGAAGAGCTCTTCAACAAAGTAAAAACACGCGTGGGCGAGGCTATTTCCCCGGCGGAGCCGGATACACCGCCCGCGTCGCGCCCGAGCATCCCGAAGGATCTGATGTTCAAGTGCCCGCGCTGCCAAAATGTGGTGTTTCGGGACGCTTTTGCGGCGGCAAACAAGGTGTGCCCCCGCTGCAACTACCACGCGCGCCTGCGCGCCGCCGAACGTCTTGCCCTCACCGTTGACGACGGCAGCCTCGAGGAGCTGGACGCGGGGCTGTGCAGCCTCAACCCCATCGGCTTCCCCGGCTATAGCGAAAAGGTAGCCGCCATGCGGGCCGAAACGGGGCTTACCGAGGCCGTTGTTACGGGGCGGTGCCGCGTGCAGGGGGAGCGCTGCGTTGTTGGCGCGATGGATTCTCACTTTATGATGGCCAGCATGGGCAGCGTTGTGGGCGAGAAGCTTGCCCGCGCCTTCGAGCTGGCTACCCGCGAGGGGCTGCCTGTCATCCTCTTTACGGCGTCGGGCGGGGCGCGGATGCAGGAGGGGATCGTTTCTCTTATGCAGATGGCAAAAACCTCGGCCGCCGTGGGGCGGCACAGTGACGCAGGGCTTCTCTACATCAGCGTCATGACCGACCCCACAACGGGGGGCGTCGCGGCCAGCTTCGCGTCGCTGGCCGATATTGTCATTGCCGAGCCAAAAGTCCTCATCGGCTTTGCGGGGCGGCGCGTGATCGAAAGTACAATACGCCAGCGCCTGCCCGACGATTTTCAGAGCGCCGAATTCTTTTTGGAGCACGGCTTTGTCGACCTGATTGCCGAGCGGGCGGCCATGAGAGCCACGCTGGGCCGGCTGTTGCGCCTGCACAGGCGAGAGGGGGTGGGCGCGTGAGCCGCCGCGAAGCAGCGCCGCCCGCGCAGCTTACGGCGTGGGATTGCATCGAGATCCAACGGGCCAAAAACCGGCCCAACGCCGCCGATTATATCGCCGGCGTCTTCGAGCATTTTATGGAGCTGCACGGCGACCGCTGCTTTGGCGACGACCCCGCAGTTATCGGCGGTATCGCGCGGCTCGACAGGCGCCCCGTTACCGTGATCGCGCAGCTCAAGGGCAAAAACCTCGACGAGAACAAGCGCTCCAACTTTGGCATGCCGCACCCCGAGGGCTACCGCAAGGCGCTGCGGCTGATGAAGCAGGCCGAAAAGTTCGGGCGGCCCGTTATCTGCCTTGTGGATACGCCGGGAGCGTTTTGCGGCATCGGCGCCGAGGAGCGCGGGATGCACGAGGCGGTGGCCCGCAATCAGATGGAGATGATGCGCCTGCGCGTGCCGATCGTTTCTGTGGTGCTGGGCGAAGGGGGCAGCGGCGGCGCGCTGGCGCTTGCCGTGTGCGACGAGCTGGCCATGCTGCAGTACGCCACCTATTCGGTGATATCGCCGCGCGGCTTTGCCAGCATCCTGTGGAAAGACCCTTCCCGCGAGAAAGAGGCGGCCAATTTGATTCGCATAACGGCGCGGGATCTTACAGCGCTGGGCGTGTGCGACGCCGTTGTGCCCGAGCCGGCGGGGGGCGCGCACAAAAACCCCGCGTTGGCCGCCGAGGCGCTTGGGGCATATCTGCGGGGCACGGTGGCAAAATTAATTGCGAAACCTATTGATAATTTATTGGAAACAAGGTATAGTAAATTCCGTAAGATCGGCGTGTTCTCAGAAAAAGAGGGATAACCCACGCCTGTCGGTCATACTTATAGTGAAGGGGGTGCCGTGCATGTTTGATAAGGTAAAAAAACTTCTGGTGGATCAGCTGGACGTGGACGATGGCGCGATCACAATGGAAAGCTCTATCATCGACGATCTGGGAGCCGATTCTCTGGATGTCGTGGATATGGTCATGAGCCTTGAAGAAGAGTTTGACGTCGAAATTCCCGACGAGGAAATCGAGGCGATGAAAACCGTAGGCGACATCATCCATTATATTGAAGCACAAAAAGAGTAAGAGCCTATTGTGTGTACAACCAGCTCCCCCGCCGGCGGCGGGGGAGCTGGTTATTTGGTGACGATCGAAGAGCAGTATGAGATATGGCAAAATGCACAAATAATCGCGGCAACTTCCTGACGGAATGCTGTGCGCCTATTGTGTTTTGTACGGATTTATGGGGAATTTTCACGATACCCCTGTGCGTGCACAGGGCAGGCTTTTGTGCATGTTTTTGCAAACAGCATGTAAATATCGCGTAAATATCGCGCAAAATAAGGATGCATGCCCCCGCCGCGGGAGCTATTGACTTCGCTTTCGTTCACATTTATACTGTTATGCGGCGCGTTTTTTTTGCGGGGACAGGCTCTTATGCTATATTTCCCGCAGATATCCCCGACCAACTTGAAAACAATAGGTAGGGAACGGTCAAGACCGTTCTCTGCCGCGTCATTCTTAAGGTCGATCGGCTATCATTGCCCGGGGTGTTTATTGCTTACGATGCGTCTCTTTTAGACGCCGCGCCGAATACAGTTCCCAAAAGGAAGCCTATGTCGATTGGATTTACGCAGTATCTGCACGCGCTGGCGGCCAACCCGCCGCTAATCATTGTATCGCTGCTCACCGTCGGCGTGATATTGGTGAACGGCTGGACCGACGCGCCCAACGCCATCGCCACCTGTGTGTCCACCCGCTCGATGCCGCCGCGCGCGGCCATATTGCTGGCCACCGTCTTCAATTTTTTGGGGATCGTGGCAATGACCTCTCTCAACGCTTCGGTGGCCATGACCATATACAATATGGTGGATTTTGGCGGCAACACGCGCGAGGCGCTTGTTGCTTTGTGCGCCGCGCTGTTCGCCATTGTGCTGTGGGCTACGGCGGCGTGGCTGTTCGGCATTCCCACCAGTGAGAGCCATGCGCTGATAGCGGGCGTTACCGGCGCGGCCATTGCGGTGCACGGCAGCCTTGCCGGCGTTAACGGCGCGGAATGGGTAAAGGTACTGTACGGCCTTGTGTTTTCGCTGCTGGTGGGCTTTGGCCTTGGATTTGCCACGGTGAGGACCATCGAGGCCGTTTGCCGCCGGAGAGAACGCGGCAAAACCGTTGTATTCTTTCAGGGCGCGCAGATCGCCGGCGCCGCCTCAATGGCTTTTATGCACGGCGCGCAGGACGGGCAAAAGTTTATGGGCGTTTACCTGCTGGGCATCTTTCTTGCGCGGGGGCAGACCGATACGGGCAGCGTGACGGTGCCGCTGTGGCTGATGCTGCTGTGCTCCGTCGTGATGGCGCTGGGTACCTCTATCGGGGGCTTGCGCATCATAAAAACGGTGGGAATGGATATGGTGCACCTCGAAAAGTACCAGGGCTTTGCCGCCGATCTGGCCGCCGCGGGCTGCCTGCTGGTCTCTTCGCTCACCGGTATGCCGGTGAGCACCACCCACACCAAAACCACCAGCATTATGGGCGTGGGCGCCGCCAAGCGCCTTTCGTCCCTCAATTGGGGGATCGTGAAGGAGATGCTTTGGGCCTGGGCACTCACCTTTCCCGGCTGCGGGCTGGTGGGCTTTTTGATGGCAAGGCTGTTTTTAGCGATATTTTAGGGCACGGCCCAAAGGAGCGGTAACGATGCCAAAAGAACGCGCAAACAATTACTTTTCGATGCTGGAAGGGCTTGCGAAGCACGCCTGCGACGCGGCGGTGGAGCTTGAGAAGATCCTCAAGGGCTTTGACGCCGCGCAAATTGACGCAAATAAAGAAATACTGCATCAAATTGAGCACGCGGCCGACGATAAAAAGCACGAGCTGGTGGAAAAGCTGGTTAAGGAATTCATCACCCCCATCGAGCGCGAGGATATCATGGCCATCACCAACGAGATCGACGACGTCACCGACGCCGTGGAGGATGTGCTGCTCAAAATTTATATGTTCAATATCGAAACGATCCGCCCCGACGCCGTCGGGTTTGCCGGTATCATCAGAACCTGCTGCGAAAAGCTGCTGCATGTTTTTCAGGAATTCGACAGCTTTCGCAAATCCAAGGCGCTGCACACCTCCATCATCGAGCTCAACCGGCTGGAGGAGGAGGGCGACGCGTTATATATCAGCGCCATGCGCAAGCTGTATACGACCGAGAAGGACGCTATCAGGGTAATGGCGTGGACAGAGATCTTTTACCGCATGGAAAAGGTCTGTGATACCTGCGAGCATGTCGCAGACCTTGTGGAGCATGTGGTGATGAAAAATACGTAAGGTATGGCTTGACGCGCTTTTTCCGCGGCGCGCGCCGGCCTTTGCGGATCCGCCCGCGATGTGTTATACTAAGAGCATAGTTTTGCAGTGTTTCCCCGCCTTCGGCTGGGAAACACTGCAAACACAGTTGAACACAGCTTCTCAATCAGCGATCACTCAAGGGGGGAACTGGCATGACTGTATTTGTCACCGGGGGGGCGGGGTACATCGGAAGCCACACCATCCTCGCGCTGCTTGCGCGCGGCTGTGATGTGGTTGCCGCCGATAACTACCGCAATTCCAAACCCGAGGCCGTGCGCCGCACAAGGGAGCTTGCCGGGCGCGATTTTGCTTTTTATGAGGCGGATATCCGCGACGGCGCGGCGTTGGACAACATCTTTTCGCGGCATGATATCGGCTGCGTCATCCACTTTGCCGGGCTCAAGGCGGTGGGGGAATCGGTGCGGCTGCCGCTGGATTATTACGAAAACAACCTTACCTCTACGCTGGCGCTCTGCCGCGCTATGGAGCGGCACGGCGCGGGCAAGCTCATTTTTTCGTCGAGCGCGACGGTATACAGCCCCGCAAACGCCATGCCCCTCACCGAGGAGAGCGCCACCGGCAACTGCACAAACCCCTACGGCTGGACAAAGCTGATGGGCGAGCAGATCATCACCGACGCCTGCGCCGCGCACGGCGATTGGGCGGTGGCGCTGCTGCGCTATTTTAACCCGATCGGCGCGCATCCCAGCGGCCGGATCGGCGAGGATCCGCAGGATATCCCCAACAATCTCATGCCCTATATCGCCCAGACCGCCGTGGGACGGCGCGAGTGTCTGCGCGTATTCGGCGGCGACTACAATACCCCCGACGGCACCGGTGTGCGCGATTATATTCATGTCTGCGATCTTGCGGAGGGGCATGTGGCCGCTATCGATCACTTAGAGGGCCGCCCGGGCGCGCATATCTTCAATCTCGGCACGGGAAAGGGCACCAGCGTTCTCGAGCTGGTGGCCGCGTTTGAAAAAGCCTGCGGAAAGCCTATCCCCAAAAAAATCACCGGCAGGCGGCCGGGCGATCTGGCTGTGTGTTATGCCTCCACCGCCAAGGCTGCCCGCGAGCTTGGCTGGGCAGCCAAGCGCACCGTCGCCGATGCCTGCGCCGATTCGTGGCGGTGGCAGAGCGGCAACCCGAACGGGTTTTAGAACATAATAAATGCTTGTCCTTATTCCCCTCCGTTGGAGGGGTGGCGCGCAGCGCCGGGGTGGTTGCCCTTATTCCCCTCCGTTGGAGGGGTGCCGCCGCAGGCGGCGGGGTGGTTCGGCCCTTGTCCTTGCCCTGCACTCATTCTATTGTGTTTTTTCCCCCCGCCTTCGGCGGGGAAAACACGGTTGTTACGGGGTGCCGCCGCAGGCGGCGGGGTGGTTCGGCCCTTGCCCTTGCCCTGCACTCATTCTATTGTGTTTTTCCCCCCGCCTTCGGCGGGGAAAACACGGTTGTTACGGGGTGCCGCCGCAGGCGGCGGGGTGGTTTGACCTTGACCTTGCCCTTTTGCGACCCAGCATAAAACCCGGGCAATTCATTTGCCCGGGTTTTTTATTGCGGATCAATATAAGTGTTCCACGAGAATCTTCACGCCCATCAAAATCAAAATCAGCCCGCCGGCAAGGCCGGCCCCCGACCCGAAGCGGGCGCCGAAGCGGCGGCCCAGCGCTGCGCCCAGCGCCGACAGGCTCAGCGTGGTAAAGCCGATGATGCCAACGGCGGGCAGAATGTCCACGCGCAGAAACGAGAAAGTGACCCCTATCGCCAGCGCGTCGATGCTGGTGGCCACGGCCAGCGGCAGCATTTTGGCGGGACTCAGCACCGAAGGGGCGCTTGGCGCGCCGCCATACGAAACATACCGTGCCGGCGGCGTTTCGGCGGAGGCTTTTTGCGCGGGCGGCTCCTGCGGCTCCTGCTTTTTGCGCAGGCTCTCTAAAACCATCCTGCCGCCGATAAAGGCCAGCAGCGCGAAGGCCACCCAATGATCCACCGAAACAATGAGGCCGGCAAAGAGCCGCCCCGTCAGATAGCCCAGCAGCGGCATAGCCGCCTGAAAGCCGCCGAAGTAACCTCCCGCCAGCAACGCGCCCCGCCAGCCAAGCCGCTCGGCGCGCATCCCTATTGTAAGCGATACGGCAAAGGCGTCCATCGAAAGGCCCAGCGCCGTTAAAAAAAGCTCAAAATACCCCACAAATATCCCCCGGAGAGCGCAACAGACAAGAACAGCTTTGTTACGCGATAATTTCGATCATACAAAAAGTATACCCGCGAGAAACCGCCGCGCATGGCGCAAACCGGCTCGCGAGCCGGGCTCCGCAGTTGATACTGCTCTTGCGTTGCCAATTGCGTTGGTTCATCTCACAATCAAAAACTCTAACACGCGCCGCGCGGGAAGTCAAGCCCCGCGGCGATTTGCATACAGGCAAATACAAATTGCCCGGATGCGTCCCGCGCGCACCCGGGCCCGACGCAAACACGGCCGTGACCGCGTTTGCGTAAATAACAGAAGACCGAAACGATTCCGCGCTGCGTACAAATTGCGGGAATATGGAAGAAAATACTATGTTTGACGGTTCGCGCCATCATTTCTTCTTTTCCACCGCATCGGGCCCCCACACCCACACTGCCGCCGCCGCGGCGGCAAGCAGGTAGGGAACCGGCGCGGCCAACGCGTTCTCCAGCAGCCCGCGCCACGCGGCGATGTTATCCAGCAGCAGCGCGGCCACAGCCACGCTGGCCACAGCGGAGACAAGAACAGCCCCCGCCGCGATATCCTTTGCGGCGGCGGCCAAGGGGTGCTCGTGACGCCTCGCGGCCAAATCGGTGAGGCGCTCGACAGCGGTGTTGATCAGCTCACAGGTAATAACGATGCCGATGGTGAGCACCAGAAGCGCCCATTCGGCATGAGTGAGCGCGAAGTACCGCGCGATCCACACCACGGCGGCGGCGGCGGCCAGATGGATGCGCAGGTTGCGTTCGCGCAGCACCGCCCCGCCAATGCCGCGCAGGGCATAGACGAACGAGAGGCGCAGCTGCGGCTCCCGGCCGGGGCCGCCCGGCGGTGTGAGATTGCCGCCCGGGTCGGCGTCAGGCTTCTTCAATGACATAGCTCGCGTCCCGCTGCAAGCCGAGGCGCGAGAGGACATCCTCTTCTTTTTCGCGCATCCGCACCTGAGCGATGCCGCCCTTTTCGTGGTCGTAACCCAGCAGGTGAAGCATCGAATGAACAGTGAGATAGGCAAATTCCCGCTGGATCGAGTGCCCGTACTGGCTCGCCTGCCGGTACACCATGGGGATAGAGAGCGCGATATCACCCAGCATGGAAGCGCCTGTTTCTTTATCGGTCTCAAATTTGCCCGGTTCGCCGGAGGGGAAGCTGAGCACGTCGGTAACGCTGTCGGCGCCTCTGTATTTGCGGTTGAGCTCGCGGATAGAATCGTCGTCGACAAAACTGACGCTGATCTCATAATTCCCTTCCAGCCCCTCGACGCGCAGCACGGCGTGACAGCACTTGCGCACCAGTAGCCGGATGCCGGTGGGAATTTTGATATCCTTCTGCATATTGGTGATGGCAACCTTCAATTTATCCATATCATCGCTTCCTTCACGGTAGTAGTACAGATCTCTGTTTTCTTCTCCGGCTTCGGAGGGGGAAGAAAACCTTTAATTGCGCCCTTTTCTATTTTCCTCGTAGTATTTATCGTAAGCCTTGATGATATCCTGCACCAGCTTGTGGCGGACGACGTCGCGTTCGCTGAACCGCATGATGCCGATATCGTCGACATGGCGCAGCACGCGCGAGGCTTCCACCAGGCCGCTGCCCCGCGGGTCGGGCAGGTCGATTTGCGTGATATCGCCGGTGATGACGGCCTTTGAGCCGGCGCCCAATCTTGTGAGGAACATCTTCATCTGCTCGGGGGTGGTGTTCTGGGCCTCGTCGAGGATGATGTAGCTATCGTCCAGCGTACGGCCGCGCATGTAGGCCAGCGGCGCGATTTCGATATTGCCGCGCTCGATGTACTTGTGGTAATTGTCGGTGCCCAGCATCTCAAACAGAGCGTCGTAGAGCGGGCGCAGGTAAGGATCTACCTTCGATTGCAGGTCGCCGGGCAAAAAGCCCAGCCGCTCGCCCGCCTCTACCGCCGGCCGCGTGAGAACAATGCGGTTGATCTCCTGCGCGCGAAAAGCCCGCACCGCCATAGCCACCGCCAGATAGGTCTTGCCCGTGCCCGCCGGCCCTATCGCCAGCGTTATTGTTTTTTCGCGCATGGCGTCTACATATTTTTTTTGCCCCAATGTCTTTGCCTTGAGAGGCCTGCCCCGCGCCGTAATACAGATAACATCCTTCGAAAGGGCATCCAGCTCCGACTCGCTGCCCTCTTCCACAAGAGACAGCATATAACTCACGCTTTGGTCGGTAAGAGGTTCGCCGCGCTCTATCATCCGCAGCAAGCCGGCAATGGTGCGCTCGGCCAGCCCCACGTCGGCGTCCTCGCCGCTTACGCGGATCTCGCCGCCTCTGCACACCACCTGCACCCGCAGCGCGGCGCGCAGGGTATCGATATTCCGGTCGTAGTTGCCAAACAGCTCGGCGGCGTGCTCCATGCGGTC
>QMCE01000892.1_pt1 | contig 17851 bp, 15 predicted proteins | sample 1821851 | NCBI WGS metagenome assembly QMCE01 (sample SAMN09453174, study PRJNA476694) | Termite gut metagenome, whole genome shotgun sequencing project. | isolation source: worker | host: Odontotermes sp. | place: South Africa:Pretoria | collected 2016-01-28
TGCCGATCTGAATTCACCGTTCAATCTGGGTAATTTTACGGTCGGGCTTAATTTCAGTTTCTGACCGGGATTCCGGCAGAAACGCAGGCACCACATCATTGCGAGTAGCGAAGCGAGGAATCCGGGGTCGCTTACCGGTTACTTCCTCGCTTCGCTATTCGTAATGCGTACTCCGAATCCCTATTCGGCCGGGAGTTCCGGGAATGCGTCCTCGCTGCCGGATACCGGGAATGCGCGTTCGGCGAATTTCGAGAGTTCGATCTGCTCGGCACTCGGGTAAGCATTCTTGAAGTGGGGTTTCAGGCGGCCGCACATGGCGATGGCCTCATCGTGCGTGAGGAAATATCCAACACGTACCCTGTATGTCGGGCGGTCGTAACTGATGTCGTTCTTTTCGTCGGCCGGGATCGCGGGGAAAAGCTCGCGGAATTGCGCATAGGTTTCGTAGGCAAGTTTGCGCGCCGTGGGCGAGTTGTCGAAGAATATCTCCACGCGGTAGCACTCGATCTTCCGGTCGGGATTGGGTACGGGCGCCGATCTTACAGCCGATGCCACACTCCCTGTTTCGGTGACTGTGACGCGCGCGCCATCGGCACCCTGCTGCGCGAGGCGCACCTTGTATGAATCGAGGTCCTGACCGTGGGCCGCAGCCGCAACCAGCGCGAAGGTCATAAATATGAATATCTTTCTTGTCATCAGAATGAATTATCGGGGTCAAAGTTAGTGAAAAATTCGCGAACGGGATAATTATCGAGCCGGATTTTCTTTCTGCCCACGCCCGAACGCACCACGCACTCGCCCGTGACGTAGAGGTTTTCCCAGTCGATGTCTTCGATGTTTTCGGCCGAAAGGGCCGTCAAAGGGTCCGCAAAGCGGAAACGCAGCGGGAACCAAACATAATCCTCCGAGCATTTGGCGATCACGACAGGTTCGGCAAGAAGCACCGTCGCAAAGTTTTCGGTCTCATAGTGGAGCCTGACGCGCGCGCTGAGCAACCGTATGCGGTAGGCGGAACAATTCCGCACCCGGCAGCCAACGCCGGCCTTGCTGCCTGTCTCCACATCCACCCCGACGGGGCCGGAGAACGTAACCTTCTTCGGGTTCGCGCACGAAGCAAGGCAGAAAAGCAAAACAAACACCCTCCCTATATACCTCATTTTCAATTATCAATTTCTTACTCCTGTATATATATACGCCACGCCGCCCGTGAGCGCTTTCGCGCGGCAATGCGTGAATCCGGCGCGCTCCATCATGCCCACGAACTCCTTCGGGGCGGGGAATTCCGACACCGAGCCGGGCAGGTAGGTGTACGCGCGGCGGTCTTTCGAGATCATTCCCCCGATCAGCGGCAGCACGCGGTTAAAGTAGAAACGGTAGACCGTCCCGAATATTTTGCTGCGCGGGGTCGAGAATTCGAGTATGAAAACCCTGCCCCCTGGCTCCAGTACGCGCGCCATTTCGGCGAGGCCCCGTTCCAGGTTGGCGAAGTTGCGCACCCCGAAGGCCGCCGTAACGGCATCGAAATCCCCGTCGGCAAACGGCAGTTCCTCGGCGCGTGCGAAGACCAGGGTTATCCGGCCGGACAGCCCTGCCCGCTCCACTTTCTCACGACCGAGTGCGAGCATACCCTCCGAAATATCGCCGCCCGTGACCCGCGCCTGCGGCAACCTGCGTGCCATCGCAATGGCAAGGTCGGCCGTTCCGGTGGCGAGGTCGAGGATCCGGCATGCTTCCGCCTGCCGTACCCGCCGTACCGCCGCACGCCGCCACGAACGCGCGATGCCGAACGACATAATGTCGTTCAACCGGTCGTAGGCCGGGGCGATGTTGTCGAACATCTCGCCGATCTGCTCGCCTTTGGGACGGGTGTCGTCGTAGGGGTTCATTATTATTGAAATCGTATCGTTTTGTCGGGGGTGATGCGCGAGACCACCGAGGTGGGGATCACCAACAGGGCCACGATCAGCACGAAAGCCCCTGCGTTAAGCGCCGCGAGCCATCCCGCACCCAACTGCACAGGCACTTCTGAGAGGAAATATCCCGCCTCGTCGAGCTTCACCGCATGGGTGTATTTCTGCAACAGGCACAGGCCGATCCCCAGCACGTTGCCCCACACCATCCCTTTCAGCACGATGAACGCGGAGCGTACGAGGAACATTTTTTGCAGCGCGCGGTTGGTCATCCCGAGCGCCTTCAACTCGCCGATCATGCGCGTGCGTTCGAGCAGGATTATCAGCAGCGCCGAGATCATGTTCAGCAGCGCCACCACCAACATTATCCCGATTATCACCGCCGCGTTCACGTCGTGGGCCTTGAGCCAGTCGAACAACCGGGGGTTCATATCCTTTGCCGTGAGCACCATGAGCGTCTCGTCCTCCGGAACTTCGGCGTGCAGTATCTCGCGGTAAACCTCCTGCTCCGCACGGTCGATGGAGGCGAAATCACGCAGGTTGACCTCGTAGCCGGTCAACTGGCCGGCCGTCCAGCCATTTCGCCGCTGCACGACCTTCAGGTCGCCGAGCACCATCACGCGGTCCATCTCCGCAAGGCCGGTGTTGTATATTCCCGTCACCTTGAACTGGTCGCGCCGTGGGGCGGTTTCGTCGACAAAAAGCATCTCTATCCTGTCGTCCAGTCCGATGCGCAGCACGTCGGCAAGCGACCGCGAGATCAGCACCTCGCGCGAGCGGACGGTATCGGTGATCTGCGGCAGACATCCTTCGACCAGCGACCCCTCGAAAAACGACCAGTCGTAGTCCGCGTCCACACCCTTCAGGGCCACGCCCTGCATCGCCTCGTCGGTCTTGATAATCCCCCCCTTAACGGCGTAGGGATAGACGGATTCTATGCCGTCGATCTTCCGCACCGCCTCCTCCAATGCCGGATTACGTGTTATGGGCTGCGTTTCGTACGATGAGTTGCCGTCGAGGAACACTATCTCGATGTCGCCCGCGAAGGCCGTAAGTTTCTGCGTTATATCGCGCTTGAACCCGAATATCACCGCCAGCGCAACGATCATCACCGCCATGCTCACGCCCACCGTGACCGTCGCGATGCGCACCATCACGTTCTTCGGCCCCCCCTCGCGGGAGGAGATCCGCCGCGCAATGAAAAACTCGGTGTCGACCCTGCCCATCACTTTAATAATGAGAGATATTTTTCGATGTCCGACCTCAGGCGCTTATACAACGAACAGTCCTTATACGACTCGTTACCCAACAGCACGTCGCGCACCGGGCGCAGGGCATTGTTGTAGTTGCTCAGCTCGTTCTTGAGGGCCATACCGGTCTTGGTAGAGGTGTTGATGCGGATCAGGCTCATCGCCTTCAACTGTTCGCACACGGCGTTGAGGATCACCATCACCACGTTGTCCATCAGCGTGTGGCCCTGTATGTACATATATGTCTCCTCGGGGCGCATCCCGCGGTTGACGAGCAACTGTTCGAACATTTTCAGCTTAATGGCGAACCCGTGACCCCTATACCGCTCCTGAAGTATGTCGAGCCATTTTTCGACCTGCCGTTCGAGCCATTCGAGGGTGCTGCGGCCGCTGTTCTCGACCTCCAGATAGTTGAGCTTCACCGCATTTTTGAACTCCAGCAGCGTAAAGACGTTCTCGGTCTTGAGAAATGCCGAGTAGGCGTACCACAAAAAAAGCGGATATATGGTCCTGGAATATTCGGCCAGGAAAAATTCGAAATCGAAGATCCGCGCATCGTTGTTCGTCGCCTTGGCGCACACGTTGTGCAGCGACGGCGCGTAGCACAGGAAACTCTCCGTGGAGTAGGCATAGGTATGGAAAAGGTACTGCGTGCTGTTTATGATATGCGACTGTTCGGTGCTGTTGCCGAACAGGTAGTCGAAGTCACTGTCCACGCAAAGCAGACGGTAGGGCGAACTCTCGGGGATCATCTGCATGATCACCTTCTTGCCTTTTGCAAGGTCCTCGCGCGGGGGAACGCCGATCTCGAACGTGTGGCGGTCGGACTCGAAATCGTCGAAAATACCGCGCCAGAATCCCACATCGTCATATCCCTCGACGAAAACATGCACCACTTTTTTCGCAGGGTCGCGCGGCAACCGATCCGGCATCTTTTCGAGCTGTGCCGCCTTGAACCTTGCCCAACCGGGATTGTCCCCGGCCTTCTCGCCTGAAAATGCGGTCTGCCCGCCGTGCTCGCCCGAGTGGAGGTTTTCTTTATTATGCTGCTTTCGGTTGCGCGCCCTCGCCGCGTATTCGCGTTGTTTCTGCCTCCTGCTCATGCTTTTCCTGAAAAGCTTTTTATCTTTGTCCAGCAAAGATACAAAAATTTATGAGTAACAACGACTGGAAGTCGAGGCTCGGAATGGTCTATTCCACCGATCCGGACTACAAATACGACAGCGCCGACAGCGCGGCGGAAGAAACGCCGCCGCCCGGACGGCAGGACCTGCGCGTGTGGCTCGACCGCAAACAGAGGGCGGGCAAACAGGTGACGCTCGTGCGCGGGTTCGTGGGCTCCGAAGACGACCTGCGGGCACTCGGGAGCATGCTTAAGACCAAATGCGGCGTGGGCGGCACGGCTAAAGACGGCGAAATAATAATCCAGGGCGACTTCCGAGACCGGGTGACCGACCTGCTCGTCAAGGCAGGGTACAAGGCCAGGAAAGCGGGAGGTTAGCGGTTATGATCAAAGAGAAAATGAAAAAGAAAATTCTTGCCGTGGCGGCGTTATTGATCTTTGCGGGCGGCACGGCGCAGGGGCAATATTACGATTGGGGGCAAGACCCGGCGTCGGTAAAGTGGCGTACCTTAAAAACACGCGACTTCAGGTACATATTCCCGTCGACATACGAGAAGAACGCGGTGCGGATAATGCACTATCTGGACACCGTGCGGCCGCAGATCGGGTACGGGTTTACACACGGCCCGCTGAAACGTATCCCGCTTATCGTCCATTCGCAGAATTTCAGCCCTAACGGCATCATGATGCTCGCCCCGAAACGGATGGAATTGATCGTCACGCCGGATGCGCAGGCGTTCGCATTCCCTAACCTGAAAGAACTTTCGGTGCACGAATACCGCCATGCGGTGCAGTACAACAACCTCAACAAGGGGATGATCAGGGTGTTGGGGTGGCTCCTCGGGCAGCAGGGTTGGCTGGTCGGCGCGGGGTTTATGCCTATGTGGGCCATGGAAGGCGACGCGGTGCTGACGGAGACGCAAATGTCGACATTCGGGCGCGGGCTGCAGCCGTCGTTCTCGATCGAATACCGCGCGATGGCGATCGAGGGCGCGTGGGACGGATACCGCACCGACAAGTTTTTCAGCGGCTCTTACAAAGATCACATGCCCGACCACTACAAGCTCGGCTACCAGATGCTCGCATGGGCGGACGACCATTACGGCGAGAACGTGCTCGACAAGACCTCGCGCTTCTCCTCGCGCAACCCCTACATGATCTTCCCGTTCTCAATCGGACTCAAGAAATATTACGGCAGGAATACGCAGACGCTTATGAAAGACGCTTTCGCGGCGGTATCGGACTATTGGCGCTCGCTGCCGCAGGAGGATAACACGGCGCAGATCGTCGAGACACCGCGCACTTCATACACGACATATACCTCGCCGCGCGCGCTGCCCGACGGGAGGATCGTCGCGCTGAAAACCGACCTCGACCGCCCGTCGCGCCTCGTTCTGGTGGACGGGGAGACCGGCGGGGAGCATGTATTGTGCAATACGGGGCCGGTCAATTCGCCACTCTCGACGGACGGGACTACTGTCTGGTGGACGGAATACCGCCGGAGTACATTCTGGGAACAGAGGGTACATTCGCAGCTTTGTTCGTACGATCTGGCGACAGGCAGAAAGGCGACGCACCCCGAATACCGCAACGTGCTTTTCCCAGTTGCCGCAGGGGACGGGTTGGCGATGGTGGAGTATGACCAGTCGGGGGTTTACACCATTTGCCGCGGAGAGGAAAAATTCGCCGTTCCCGACACGGTTTCCGTTCACGGCCTGGCCTATGAAAGACGCACCGACAGGCTCTACTTTATAGGTCTGAGCGACAGCGGGATGTGGATCGGGGTGGCCGGAGACGGGGAAACCGGACAAATCACGCAGCCTTCTTACGCCTCTCTCTCGAACCTTACGGCCGGTGAAGGCGTGCTATATTTCAACTCGATTGCGTCGGGTAAGGACGAGGCGCATATTTACGACCTCGCGGCGAGGAAAGAGTACCGCGTGACGACTTCGCGCTACGGCTCGTTCTCACCCTCTCCTTTGCCCTCGGGTGACGGTGTGATCCTGACCACGTACACTCCCGGCGGCTACCTGCTCGCGCGGCAATCGTTCGACCGCGACACACTGCCCGAAATTCCATGGGCGAAAGTCCCGCCCAACGTCCTGAACCCCGAGCGCCGCCGGTGGCCGGTAATGAACATGGACGAAGTCAAGGTGGACGGCAATACTTCGCTGCCGACCAAAAGATACCGCAAGGGGCTGAACCTGTTTAATTTGCACAGTTGGGCGCCGGCCTATTACGAGGCCGACAACCTGATGACCGGGGAGCGGTTCGATATAAAGGCGGGCATCACGCTGATGTCGCAGAACAACCTTAACTCCGCATACACGCAGTTGAGCTACGGATGGACGGGCCGTCATAATGTGCTACACGGGAAATTCAACTACTCGGGCCGGATACCGAAGTTCGAACTCGATGTGCGGTGGAGCGATATGGAACAATACGTGGCGCAGCCGCCGGAAGGGACTGCACTTCCGGCACGGTCCGCCGATTTTTTCGAGCTCACCGGACGCATCTACGTCCCGCTGCTGCTCTCGTCCGGGGCAAGCCAACGGATGCTGGTACCTTCTGTCGAGTATCAGTATGAGAACATGAAGCTGTATAACCATATCGACCGGAGTTTTAAAACAGGCGTACACAAGGTCGCCTTAGGACTGCAATTCTCAGGGAACTGGCGCATGGCGCATCGCGACTTTCTGCCGCGCTTCGGATACGCCGTGCGTGTGAACCTCACCGTCGACCCGTTCAACTACGAGTTCGCAAACCTCTGGTCGGCGTTCGGCCGCCTATACCTGCCCGGCCTCGCACCTCATCACAGCATAACCCTGCGCGGGGCGTATCAACGGTCGCAGGACGGATTCCGCTATATTTACCGCCTGAAAGAGCTTTTCCCGCGCGGGGCCGACTGGAATGCCGTCGCCGCACGCCGCTACTTCGCAGCCGCAGTCGACTACCAGTTGCCGGTGTGGTACCCCGACGGGGGGATCAATTCGCTGCTCTATTTCCGCCGTGTGAGGCTGAACCCGGGCGTCGATTATGCGCGGGCCAAAAACCTATGGGCCCCGGACAGAGGCCGGAAGTGGCATGACCTGTGGTCGTACGGAGCCGACCTCATTTTCGATATAGTCCCGCTGCGCCTGCCGGAGAATACCTCTATGACGCTCACGATCTCGGTGCGCAAACCGAGCGACAGGGAAAAATTGTGGGGCGGGTTCTCACTCTCGCTGCCGATATAGGGAGGCCACACGTTTAGAGTAAAAGCTAATAGGTTGTTCGGATTTTGATTATCTTTGCAGGATGACAATGTAACGATGGCTAAGAAAAAAGCAAAAATAAGCGTACTCAACAGCAGGCGGACGGTCCGGTGGCTGTGGATCGTAATCGCCGCGCCGTTCGCGGTGATATTCCTGTTGATCTTTCTCGTTTCGACAGGGGTGTTCGGCAAACTTCCGACGTTCGAGGAACTCGAGAACCCGAAGACCAACATCGCAACGATGATATACTCGGAAGACGGCAAGTCGATCGGATCGTTCTTCTATGAGAACCGGTCGTATGTCGATTACAGAGGACTGAACGATTCGCTGGTCAAGGCACTCGTGGCAACCGAGGATGTCCGTTATTATACCCATTCGGGAATAGATTTTTTTGCCCTTGCGCGCGTGGTAGGGAAGACCATTCTGAGCGGACAGCGCGATCAGGGTGGCGGCTCGACGATCACCCAGCAGTTGGCAAAAAACCTCTTCCCGCGCGACACGGTACAGAACCGCAGCGCGGTGGATAAGGCCGGCCGGCTGGTGATCTCGAAACTCAAAGAGTGGGTTACGGCCGTTAAGCTCGAACACAATTATACCAAGGAGGAGATCATTGCAATGTATTTCAACACGATGGGGTACGGCAGCAATGCTTTCGGGATAAAATCCGCGGCGCACACATTCTTCAACAAGGAGCCGTCGGAACTCACCATAAACGAGTCGGCGATGTTGGTCGGCGTGGTCAACGCCCCGACCTTTTACAATCCCGTACGCAACCCGGAAAACGCCCTGAGGCGACGCAATACGGTGCTCGACCGTATGTTCAAAGCGGGGTACATCACACGCAAGGACCGCGATTCGCTCTCGCAGATACCGATACAGCTCGATTACCGCCCCATATCCCATAATACGGGCACGGCGACATATTTCCGCGAGATGCTCAAGGGGGTGATGCAAATGAAGAAACCCCAGCGGGGGGATGCACGGTACAACTATTCGGCCGATAAACGCCTGAACGAATGGACATACCGTCAGGAACTGTACGAGTGGGAGAGCAATCCGCTCTATGGCTGGGTGCACAAGAACCTTAAGCCAGACGGAACTCCATATGACATATACAGCGACGGCCTTCGTATTCACACGACCATTAACTCGGTGATGCAGGACTATGCCGAGGAGGCCGTCCGATCACGCCTCGAAAACGAGATACAGCCTGCAATGGAGGCGCAGTACCGTAACACCAAGCGTATATTCCGCGACCAGAATCAGGCACAGCAGAAAGATATTCTGTTCAGGGAATACCGTTCGATGCGGCGCAGGGACGGACTGTCGGACGCGGAGTTGAAGAAGGCATTCGACACTCCGCACGAGATGACGGTCTTCACATACAAGGGCGACCGCGATACGCTGATGACCCCCTGCGACTCGCTGCTGCACTATAAGAAACTGATGCGCGCATCGTTCATGGCGATGGACCCCTCGAACGGGCATGTCAAGGCTTATGTGGGCGGCCCGGATTACCGCTATTTCAAATACGATATGGCCAGGCAGGGCAAGCGCCAGGTGGGTTCGACGATCAAACCTTTTATCTACACGTTTGCCGTCGACCATCTCGGGCTGAACCCATGCACGATGGTGCAGAACGTGCAATATTCCTACGAAACGCCCACGGGCGAAGTCTGGATGCCGGGCGAGGCGGGCGATATTGCCAAACTGCACGACGGGACTTTCCATCCGCTGCAATGGGGGCTCGCACACAGCCGCAACAACTATTCGGTGTGGATAATGCGCCAGTCGAAGAACCCGGAGGCGGTCGCTGGCCTGATCCACAAGATGGGTGTTCACAGTTACATCGACCCCGTGCCGGCACTGGCCCTCGGTTCCGCGGAATTCTCCCTGTTCGAACTGGTCGGAGCCTATGGGACGTTCGCCAATGACGGCGTGTTCACCGACCCGACGTTCGTCACCCGGATCGAAGACCGTCACGGTAACATCATTTCGACATTCACCCATACGACGAGCGACGCCATCGGCGAACAGACGGCCTTCACGATGCTCCAGATGTTGCAGAACGTCACCCGAAGCGGCACGGCTGCCAGCCTGCGCGGCCGCAACGGCGGATTCACGGGCGAGATGGGAGGTAAGACCGGTACTTCGAACGACAACCGCGACGCGTGGTTCGTGGGTATAGTTCCGAAACTCGTGGCGGGCGCATGGGTGGGTGCAGACGATCAGCGCACGAGCCTCATATACCGCGGCGAAGGCTCCGCACTCGCACTCCCGGTATTTGCCGAATTCATGAAAAAGGTCTACGCCGACCCGCGCCTCGGGATCACACAGCAGGACAAGTTCCACGTACCCACCGGTGCCGTGGTCTACGACTGTCAGGATGAGGAAGACCCGCTCGAAACCACTCCGCCGTCAGACAGTGAATTTTTCGATTAAAAGCGGAAGATCTCCCGCTCTATGCTTCGAGGATGACTATTCGGGTCTGCCGTAAGGTGAGCGCAGGATCGAAAATGCAGGCGGGCCACCCTTATAGGACAGCCCGCCTTTTTAGTGCATGGTGGTTTAGTTGGGTCGGCAAAGGTTATTTTTTTCTCCGGTTCTTTCTTTTGAAGAAGATCACCAACCCGGCCCCTATCAGGATCAGAGGCCATATTTGCACTATAATGTAGAATATCTCGACGACGATAGTCCATCCCGTGGCGACAGAATCCTTGAATCTGCTCCATGCACTCTCCTTATCCCCGGAGACGTATTCTACCTCTTCCGACAGGTTGAGGTCCAGGGTGCTGTACGATACCTGGTTCCCGAGATAACGCAAACGCCCTTCGGCGCTCTCTATCTCCTCCTCCAGCATCCTTACCTGCTGCTCTACCTCGAGAACTTCTTTTATGGTATTCGCCCGTTTCACCAATTCGCGATACCTGGCAAGATAAGTCCTCTTGTTGGCCAGCCGGGTCTCTATGTCGAGGAATTCCTCCGTCACATCGTGCGCGTCGATCTCTTTGTAAAGCAATTTGCCGTTATGGGCATTCTCCAACCCGGAGATAAACGCTTCGTAATTCTGGTTGGGAATGCGAATAACCAGATTGAGCGACAATTGAGCGTGGGAGTCATTATAACTCTCATTGGAATAATAGCCATCGTATTTCGAGACGAGCGACGTCACATTCTCTCTGGCTTGTGCGATGTTGCCGACCCTAATACCCATTCGCCCCTCCTTGACTATCTTTTTGTCGGCGGTAGGCGACGGGATGTTTTCTTCATCGGGCACTATGTCGGCGCGACCGGTCAGCGCCGGCTCCATATACAGTTGTTGTTCTTCGGCTGCAAAATCCACTATAACTCCCGAATCGGGCTCTAAACGGTGGCCGCATGAAAAAGTAAGAAATGCTGCTAACGATAATAATACAATCCTGCCTGTTTTCATTATCTTTGAGTTTTAACGGTTTCGGACAAAAAGAGCGAGAGTGGAAAATCCCGAACACTATCGACTGACGCCCATGCGCGGGCAACGTTTGAACTCCTTAGTACGGTCGAACAGGTAACGATATGTGACATGCTGCTTCAGGCGTTGGGCGCAGACATAATTCTCGACCATGCGGATCATCACCGGATTGAAATCGCCTATCCACGCCAGTTCGAGCGTTTTATAATGTACCTCTCCCCGCACGATGGTCTGCTCGAAAGCGTGCATCATGCCCGACTCGATCCCCTTGCCCTGGAACTCAGGCGATACCCCGAAGATTATCCCGAACACGCGGTCGGCCCTGCGCGTGAAGCGGAGCATGAACATCAACCGTATCTTGTTGATCAGGTTCAACCTGCCCCTGAAGCGGCCGATCACCCGGTTGAGGTCGGGGATCATGATGAAGAACCCGATCGGCTCGTCGTTGAAGAATGCGAAATAGACAAGCTTTTCGTCGATAATCGGCTTGAGCGATTTTATCAGCCGCGCGGCGTGTTCCCCGTCCATAGGTTTCACGCCCTGAAAACGCGCCCACGCCTTGTTGTAGATCAGCCGGAAATCTTGCGCCACCTGATCGAGATCCTCCTTGCGGATATGCTCGAAACGGTAACCGGGCGTCTCCTCAAGGCGTTTCACACGCTCGTATACCGACGGACTGAGTTCGCCAGACGAGAGATTGCGATAGTAGGTGTGTTGGTTGAAATAGTTCAGGAAGCCGTAATTTTCGAACAGGGCCTTATAATAAGGCGGGTTGTAGGGATTTTCGTACAGGGGCTGAAGTTCGAAACCGTCCACCAGAAGGCCCCACCAACTGTCGCGGTCGCCGAAGTTGATCGGGCCGTCCATCGCCTCCATCCCCCTGCCGCGCAGCCACTCCCGCGCCGCGTCGAACATCATATCGGCAACCTGTTGATCGTCTATACACTCGAAAAAACCGCAGCCGCCCGTGGGCTGGTCGTTCAGTGCCGCCAATGCACGGTTGTAAAATGCCGCGATGCGCCCCACGATCTTTCCCGAGCCGTCTTTAGCCACCCAACGCACTGCCTCGCCGTCGGCAAACAGCTCATTGCGCGCCGGGTCGAACACTTTCTCCATATCGTCGTCCAGCGGACAGACCCAATAGCGGTTGCCCTTATACAACCGTTTGGGGAAGTCTGTAAAATCTTTTTTCTGGCGCGGGGTTTCTACCGTTTCAAGTTTGTATGTATCCATACTTCCGGACCCCTTGCTATTTGGACGGGGCCGACACAAAGATAATGATTAGTGGTTAATGATTAACGGTCAACGATTAATTATTATTCCGGAAGGCTGTTTACGGTGTCGATATTTTTTGTAACTTTACAAAAACGATTTGGATAGGATCATTATTATGAAAAATTTATTCCTCCTGATTACCGTGGGTATGATGCCCACAGCACACCTCGTGGCCCAAAGCGGCAAGCCGGAAGCCTTCCGGATAGGTAAATATGAAGTGTTCGTGCTTACCGAAAATTCATCCGCAAGCAGCGTCAACATACTGATCGACGCCCCGCAGGCGGTGCTGGACAAATATGCCCCCGACGGCACGGTCCCCAGTGCGGTGAACGCGGTCCTTATCAGGGGGAACGGCAAGATATGGCTCGTCGACACGGGGTTGGGGCGGAGAATATTCGAACTGATGGCCGCAGCGGGCATTGCACCGGAGGACGTGGATTATGTATGCCTTACCCACATGCACGGAGACCACACCGGAGGTATGCTGCGCGACGGTGAACCGGCTTTCCCGAACGCAGAGGTGATAGTCTCGCGAAAAGAACACGATTATTGGACCGATCCCGAACAGATGGCGAAACTGCAGCCGCGGGCACGCGGCAGTTTCGAGGCGGCACAAACAATATTGTCCGCATACCGTGACCGCCACAGGCTCACGCTGATAGATCCGCAGGAGCATATCGGCGAAGAACCCGGTTTCGACGACGGGATCGGCGCCGTTGCGGCTTACGGACACACGCCGGGGCACACCATGTTCACACTCCGCGACGATTTGGTGACGCTGCTGATCTGGGGCGACATTGCCCACGCGATGGCCGTGCAGATGCCACACCCCGAGATTTCGGTAAGATACGATACCGACCCCGACATGGCCCGCAAGAGCCGTCTGGAGGTGCTCCGGTATCTGGCAGGCGAATCGGGCAGATGGACATACGTCGTGGGTATGCATGTACCCGCCACTGAGCCCGGGAGGGTGTTCAAAACCGACACTCCCGACAGTTTTGCTTTCCGCACGGTGGAAATCGAGGCGCCGGTGACAGAAAAATAAGAGCTTGTTTGGAAACTTCCAAACAAGCTCCAAGGTAGGTGGCTTTTAGAGTATATCGGCAAGCCCTTGTTATATTTGGGGAAAATGTATTTTCCTGCGAACCCAATGATTTTTGGACTGATTTTTGCACTTCAATGATCGTCATTCAACCCACGACATTATTATATTTAGCAGTGTGTATAGACACACGGAGTTCAAAAGTATTAAATATGAACGAACGACCCAAACCATTGTCTTCTTGCAAACTCGAACAGGAACAATCGAGCCCCTTGGGACTAAAAAAGGACAACCTTCTCAGATTCGCAGACGCGCGTCATATCCGTGAACAGAGATCGATGCTCAACACCGGCCGCGGCAACCCCAACTGGACTGCCATGTCTGCCCGTGAGGCATTCTTCGGCCTCGGCCTTTTCGCACTGTCGGAGTGCAGGCTCGACCGCAACAACCCGTCCGGACTGGGCGGAGTGCCGCAGAAGCATGGGATAGCGAAGCGTTTCTTCAAATACCTTCAGACATACAAGGATAAACCGGGTATGGAGCTTCTGATGGATGTGTATAAGAACGGGGTGCGCTTTTTCAGTCACGACGTCGAGGACCTGATCTTCGAATTCGTCGAGGGGATTGTGGGTTGCCAGTACCCGGAGCCGGTGCGTATGCTCCCATATTGCGAAAAGGTGGTGCGCGCATTCCTGCTCCAGGAACTCCGCTCAAGCAAAGTCCCCCTGAGCAAGAGCTTCAAACTGTTTGCCACGGAGGGAGGTACGGCGGCCATCTGCTATATCCTGAATTCGCTGACCGGCAACGGCCTGCTTCGCCGCGGTGACAAGATCGCTATCGGGACCCCCGTCCTGATGCCGTATATCGAATTGCTGCAACTCGACAAATATGGCCTTGAAGTGGTACACATACTGGCCTCGGGGCGTGACGCCGAAGGTATTCCGAATTTCCAGTATCCCGAAAGCGAGCTCGACAAACTGGGAGACAAGTCCATAAAAGCGTTTTTCTCCATAAACCCGAGCAATCCGACGTCGGTGATGATAGACGGCCAGAGCCGCAAACACCTGATCCGGATAGTGAATGAATCGAACCCGAACCTGATGGTCATCACCGATAATGTTTACGGCACGTTCGTGAGCGGGTTCAGCTCACTGATGCAAGACCTGCCCCGGAATACCATCTCGATCTATTCGTTCTCGAAGTATTTCGGGTGCACCGGTTGGCGCCTCGGCGTGATCACCATGCACGACGACAATATTTACGACGAAATGCTTGCGCAGCATTGTACGGAGGAGAAACAGAGGCTGACGAAATTATACGGCAACCTGGCCGACGTGCCCGGGCAGATGATGTTCATCGACCGCATGGCTGCCGACAGCCGCAATGTGGGGATGAGCCAGACGGCAGGCCTTTCCGCACCCCAACAGGTACAGATGGCGCTCTTCGCAGGGTTCGCCGTTATCGACCGCATGACAAGGACGGGATCGTACCGCAGGGACTGCAACGCGCTGGTACATAAACGCTTCAAGCTTTTCTGGGAAGGCATGGGGATGACCGTGAAACCCAATCCGAATATGGCCCACTATTATTGTACGTTCGACATTCGTGAATGGGCCGTGAGAACCCACGGAGAAGAGTTCTTCGAGTGGTTGCAGAATAACTTCACGCCCGCCGACATCGTGTACCGCGTGGCCGAAGAGTGCGCATTGATCATGCTAAGCGGAGGCGGGTTCTGCGGCTCCGAATGGTCGGTGCGCATATCGTTCGCAAACCTCGACAGCCACGAATACAAAAAACTCGGACAAACCCTCGCCTCGACCCTCCGCGAGTGCGCTGAAATGTGGGAAAAAAGATAGGGGGGGGGTATTTCGCAGATCCCTGTTTAGAGCTTGTCGGGATTACATACCGGGATTATCGGAGGCGAACCACTCGGCGTAGGACGTAGCGGTTTCGTGCAGGCGCAGGGAATGGAGCTGCACGCCCGCCGGTAATTCGGGGGCGATCGCGGATGCGAGCCACGCTATCAGGTTCTCGCACGTGGGCTGGTACGGAACGGTTATTATGCGGGTGAAGCGGGTGCGGAGCGCCTCTATGAAACAGGCGTTGTCATCGGTTTCGCGTATCATCAGGGCGTGGTCGAAGCGGTCGATAACCAATCGCCCGACGATCTTTTTCAACGCGCCGAAGTCGAGTACCATACCGAGTTTGGGATCGGCGGGATCGCTCGACGGTATGCCCCTCACCGTCACGAAAAGGCGGTAGGAATGGCCGTGGATCTGGCTGCACGGACCGTCGTATCCCTCCAGCACGTGGGACATCTCGAACGAAAATTCCTTTGTCAGCCTGATAACGCACATATACCTGATCGTTTACTCTTCACGCATTATATCGACATCGACCTGGCGCGAGAACACCTCGCTCAACGAGATGAACGTCTCTGTGTCGGCGATCCACGGGATACTGAGTATATTGTCAAAAATAGTCTTCATCAGGTGGGTGTTGTCCACACAGTACAACTTAATGAGAATGTTATACTTACCCGTGATAAAATGGCATTCGGTCACCTCGGGGACCTCCTTCAGGCGCTTCACCGTCTCGTAGTTCATCGTGGCGTCCGAAACCTTGATCCCGATAATCGCGCACATGTCGAACCCGAGGCTCTTCGGATCCGAGGATCACCCCCGCATCGTCCAACTTCTTGACACGCTGATGGATGGCCGCCCCCGAGATCCCGCACTCGCGCGCGATCTCAAGGAACGGCATCCGCGCGTTCTTTATCAGATACTGCAAGATCTTGCGATCTATGGCATCTATCATAACCTTTGCCATAATGTCTTTAATTAACCGTTAACCACCAACCGCTAACCACTATTTCAGCACCCCGAGCTCCCGTCCGATCTTGACGAACGCGGCGATGCACTTGTCCAGATGTTCGGTTTTGTGGCCTGCCGAGACCTGTACGCGGATACGGGCCTGGCCCTTGGGGACTACCGGATAGTAGAATCCGGTGACGTAGATCCCTTCGTCCAGCAGGCGGGCGGCGAAGTCCTGTGATAGTTTGGCATCGTAGAGCATCACGGCGCAGATAGCCGACTGGGTGGGTTTGATGTCGAACCCGGCATCGATCATCCCCTTGCGGAAGTGTTCTACGTTCGCGGCGAGGCGGTCGTGAAGCGCGTCCGACTCCTTGAGCATCCGGAACATTTCGATCGACGCGCCGACAATCGAAGGCGGTATCGAGTTCGAGAAGAGGTAGGGGCGCGAACGCTGGCGGAGCAGTTCGATTATCTCGCGCCGTCCGGTCGTGAAACCGCCTATGCCGCCGCCCATCGCCTTACCGAGCGTCCCGGTGATAATATCCACCTTGCCATGTACGTTGAAAAGTTCTGTCACCCCGCGGCCGGTCTTGCCCACCACGCCTGCCGAGTGGCACTCGTCGACCATTACCAATGCATCGTACTTGTCGGCAAGTTCCATAATCTTGTCCATCGGGGCCACGTTGCCGTCCATTGAGAACACGCCGTCGGTGACGATGATACGGAAACGCTGTGCCTGCGCGAGCTTGAGGCAATTTTCGAGCTCCTCCATGTCAGCGTTGGCGTAGCGGTAGCGCACGGCCTTGCACAGGCGCACGCCGTCGATGATCGAGCGTCGAAACATGCGGCGTAGAGTATCGCGTCCTCCGTCCCGAAGTAGTCGGCGATGGCGGCTTCGAGTTCTTTGTGGATGTCCTGCGTGCCGCAGATGAAACGCACCGACGACATGCCGAACCCGCGGGCGTCCATAGCGCGCTTGGCGGCTTCGATCATACGCGGGTTGTCCGACAGCCCGAGGTAGTTGTTGGCGCAGAAGTTGAGCACCTGCTTGCCGCCCACCTCGATCTGGGCCCTCTGGGGCGATTCGATCTCGCGTTCCGTTTTATAGAGGCCCGCCTCCCTGATGCCGGAGAGTTCGTCCTTCAGGAAATCCTGGAATTTGCCGTACATATTGTCAGGTATTTTAATGGTTTTACTTACATTCTGTTAGCAAAGGTACTTTTTTCCGCTAAAACATTGCCCCTTTCGCCGAAAATTTTCGGCAAAGTCGTAACTTTAGGGCTGAAAAACCAGAAAACCATGAATACCATAGACAATTACGATTTCCGGGGCAAGCGCGCCATTATCCGCGTGGATTTCAATGTGCCCCTCGACGAAAAGTTCAACGTCGCGGACGACACCCGCATACGCGCGGCGATACCGACGATCCGGAAAGTGCTCGACGGCGGCGGTTCGGTAATTCTGATGACCCACCTCGGGCGGCCGAAAGGGTTCGACGAGAAGTACTCCGTGAAGCATATCATCCCCGCGATCGAGAAACTTCTCGGCATGAAAGTGGAGTTTGCCGCCGATCCGGTGGGCGATGATGCGGCGAAGAAAGCCGCGGCACTGAAACCCGGGCAGGTACTCTTGCTGGAAAACCTGCGCTATTACGCCGAGGAGGAGGGTAAACCCCGCGGGCTGGCCGACGATGCCTCCGACAACGAGAAGGCGGCCGCGAAGAAAGCGAT
>QMCE01000672.1_pt1 | contig 17835 bp, 12 predicted proteins | sample 1821851 | NCBI WGS metagenome assembly QMCE01 (sample SAMN09453174, study PRJNA476694) | Termite gut metagenome, whole genome shotgun sequencing project. | isolation source: worker | host: Odontotermes sp. | place: South Africa:Pretoria | collected 2016-01-28
GTTTTGGCAAAAAGCTCAAAGGATGCGGCAACAACAGCGGTGGGAATGGCCACAAGCATGGCGCCGTCCAGGCCGGTGCCGCTGTTAATGGACACCGCCGTGCCCAAAGCACTTGCAATGGCCACATTGGAAGGTACGGAGCCGCCAATAGCCTGCGCCCCCATGAACACCAGTTCCAAAGACGCGCCAACCTGTAGGCCGGTGCTGAAATCGCCCATAATAAGGCCAATCAGCGGGCCAAGAACGATGGGCCTTTCCAGCTGGCAGTCGCCAAGCATGCGCCGCTGCAAATAGGCAAGGCCGGTAATTAAGCTTACGATGAGAACTGTTCCAAAATTCATAATCTCAATCCCCTTTTTAGTGTGCTAGTCGTGGTTAGCTGTTTGTTCTTCGCGCAGGGCAGCGGTTAAGCTGCTGCCAATGTCAACAATCGTGTCCGCCGCCGATGTCATAATATGCTCTTTCAGTTGCGCGATGTCCATGCAATCTTTCAGCATCAGCGCCTCTGTGAGCATACCCAGGTTTAACCCGGAAACAACGTGGAAATTGGCCGATTCTACCGCAAGAGCCGCAGAGACGCGCGCCGGGCTGCCGCCCGGTATGTCCACAAGGCACAAAAGCGTGTCGTCCTTGCCGGCCTTGGCCAGTTCTGCCCGCAGTGCGCTTTCCACATCCTCTGCGCCGCCGCCGGGGTAAAGCCCAACTGTCTCAACGCCATCTGTTCCGCCGCTGATGATGGCCGCGGTTTCCAGCATGGCCTTTCCCAGCCCCGCGTGTGTTGCCAATACAATCCGAATAATTATCACTCACCCCCCTTCAAAATTTTTAAACACTGCATACAGGTTTTACTATGGCGTCCGTCACCCCCCTTGTTCCGTATTTCCTTTATCACTTCATTCACCCTGCCGCAAATCCGTCAGGCAAGGGGGTGATGGCTTCAGTGGCCGCGGCAAGCACGCCTTTAACCTCGGCCGCGGTGCCCAGCGCGCAAACATCTTCGGCCACGCGCTGCACTTTGCCCAGTTCCATGCCGCTGATGATGTGCTTGACCGAGGCGAGGCTGGAGGCGTTCATGCTTAGAGAGCGAATACCCAGCCCCACAAGCGCGATTACATCGGCTGGGCTGCCGGCCATTTCACCGCAGATGGACAGGGATTTGCCGTGTTTTGCAAACTGCTGCGCCGTGTAGCCAATCATTCTGAATACCGCGGGGTGGTAGTTCTGGTAATAGGCGGCAACAGAGGGGTTCAGCCGGTCGGCGGCCATCAGGTATTGGCAAAGGTCATTGGTGCCGATGCTGGCAAAGTCAACCTCCTGCGCCACCTGGTCTGCAATCAGGGCTATTGAAGGAATCTCAATCATAATTCCCAGTGGGATATCCTTGTTATACGGTGCGTTTTCCGCGTCCAGCTCGGCCATAAGGGTGCAAACAAACTCCTTGGCAACGCGGAAATCCTCCAGGCTTGCCACCATGGGGAACATGAGCCAAAGCGCGCCGAACTGAGAGGCCCGCAGCGCCGCACGCAACTGTGTGCGGAACAGGCCCCGTTCCTCAAGGCACAGGCGAAGCGCCCGCTTGCCAAGGAAGGGGTTATCCTCCTTGGGCAGTGTCATATAGGGCAGGCTTTTGTCGCCGCCAATGTCCAAGGTGCGCAGAATGACTGTTTTGCCCGGGAAAGCAAGTACCGCGTCTTTATAGGCTTGGAACTGGCTTTCCTCGTCGGGCGGGCCGCCCTCGCTTTGCATGTACAAAAATTCGCTGCGCATCAGGCCCACGCCGTCAGAGGCGGCAATGTCCTCGGCGGCAAGGCCCTTGGCGGAGGAGATGTTCAGCTTGACAGATATGGATGTGCCGTCCTTTGTAACCGCCGGGATATCACGGCACCGGCAAATGATTTCCCGGCGTTTTTCCTCAATCACCTGTTTTTGGCGGTAGGCTTCAATCTCGGCGGAATCCGGCCGCAGCACAACAAGTCCCGCCGTTCCGTCCACGATAGCTATATCGCCGTCACCTGCGCAGGCCAGAATACCCTCAATACCCAAAACTGTTGGGATGCCATAGCTTCTGGCGATGATGGCCGTGTGCGAGGTGGAACCGCCGAGTTCGGTAACGATGGCCAAAACATTCTTCCGGTCAATAGTGGCAGTGTCGGACGGCAGCAACTCCTGGGCAAAAATGATGCAAGGCTCCGGCAGGTGGGACAAGTTTTTCTCCGGTTTTTTCTCCAGGCAGCGCAGAATGCGGTTGCGCACATCTTTCAAATCTGCCGCGCGCTCATTGGTCAGGGCGCTGCCCGCCTGCTCCAGCATGGTAACAAACAGGGCAAAGCCGCCAATAACCGCCTGAGACAAGGGCTTGCCGGCCAAAATCTGCTCCCGCACCTCTTCCTCAATGGCGGCGTCCTCCACTAAAACCTGATGAGCTTCCAGTATTTTGGCCTTTTCCGGCGCGGATTCTGCAATGGTGACGCAGGCGGCTTCCAGCTCTGTGTGCGCGGCGGCAATTGCCTGTGAATACGCGCTCAGCCTTTGCTGTATGTCATCCAAAGCGTCCACCGCATACACGGTGCCTTCCAGCTTATACGGCTCGTAAACCAGCACCTTTCCGCAGGCTATGCCTTCAAAAATTGCCAAGCCATGCTTTTCCATGCCGCTACTCCTCTTCGCCAAGCCCGGCTTCCACAGCGGCCACAAGGGCTTCGACGGCCGCCTGCTCGTCTTCGCCGTTCGCCTGTATTCTAATTTCCTCGTTGCAGCCAATGGACAAAGACAGCACAAGCACAAGCGATTTGCCGTTTACCAGCGCGTCCGGCTTATTCTCTCTGGCAATTTTGATGGAAGACTTGAACTTCAGGGCTTCCTTCACAAAATCGGCAGCGGGCCTTGCGTGAAGCCCGGACTTGTTGCGGACGGTTACCTGTTTTGTGTACATTCTTCATTACTCCTTATCTATAATTTTCAATATAAGCCGTTAGCTGTGCCAAAGCCTGCTCTTCGTCATCACCGTTTATCAGCAGTGTTAAGCTGGTGCGCGGCGGGGAACTGATATACAGCATGCCCCAAAAGGATTTTGCGTTCAGGGTTTTGTCCTCGTGGCAAATTTCTATTTTTGACTCAAACTGTCCCGCTTCCAGCACAAAGCCGCTGACGAAGCCTATATTTGTATCCGGCGAAAACGGAAGTTCAAAGTCTTTTGTTAGCATATTCCGCAACTCCTCTCATACTTTACTTATGCAATTATCGTGCCACAAAAATCAAGCATCCAATAATTTTGTATGAATATTGTGTAAAAAGTCAATTCTTTCTTGTGCCACGGCATGCTATACTGGGATAAAATTCGACATTAAATGACACAAACTTGCAGATTGAAGGGGACACATTGCAACAAACACTGCGGCAAGCGCAAAAACAAAAAATGATGCCGCAGACTTTGCAAAGCCTGCAGCTTTTATCTATGCCGCTGTTTGCGCTTAAAAGCTACCTTGGCGGCATTGTGGTGGAAAACCCGTTTTTGGAGCCCCGTTACGACATGATGGAAACGCCGCTTTCAGCATGTGTGGTGAACCCGGGTGCGGTGGCCGAGGACGAGGATGGGGGGAGCTTGTTTGCGCCCGGCGTGGGTTATTTGCCGCTGCGGGAGCAAGCCTATTCCCATGAAGAAGAGTCCCTGTACGAGCATTTGCGCTTCCAAGCGGGGATGTGCGCCTTTTCCGCGCAGCAGGCGGCTGTGGCACAGTATTTAATTGCCAATATCAACACTGCCGGCTACCTGGAGGTGGCCCTGGAAGATGCGGCGGCAAGGCTTGGCTGCGATATAACGCTTGCCGAGGGCGTTTTGCGCGTAATCCAAGGTTTTAGCCCCAAGGGCGTTGGCGCAAGAAGCCTGAGCGAATGTCTTTGCCTTCAGGTAGAGACACAGGCGCCAGGCCGCGACGTTATACTGCGCCTTTTGCGGGAGGATTTACCGGCACTGGCGGAGCGGAGGTTCGAACTATTGTCGCGTAAATACAGGCGCAGCCGCCAGCATGTGCAGCAAATGCTGGACTATGTGCAGTCGTTGGACCCCAAGCCCGGCAGCCGTTTTTCCGGCGCGCGCTTCACACCATACCTTGCGCCGGATGTTGTGATTAGCCTGGCTGGCACACAATTGGAGGTTTGGATTGGGGGCAGCGCAAGCAGCATGCTTACCTTTGACCAAGACTATATGCGGGATGTGAGCGACGCGGAGGCCAGCGAGTTTTTGCGCAAAAAGCGTTTGGAGGCGGTGAACTTAATCAGCGGCCTTGCCATGCGCAACCGCGCGCTGAAGCTTTTGGCCGGTTATTTGGCCGTGGAACAACGCGTCTTCTTTTTCCAGGGCGCTTCGGCGCTTTTGCCCATGACGCAGCGCAAGGCGGCGGCGGATCTTGGCATGTCGCCGTCTACCATCAGCCGCTGTGTGCAGGGGAAATATATGGGCACACCGTGGGGCTGCTTCCCGATGAATTTCTTTTTTTCCGCGGGCTTGGGCGAGAGTACCTCCGCGGTGCAGGTGCGCCACGAAATTGGCACGTTGATTGCCGCCGAGGACAAAACCGCCCCGTTCAGCGACCTTGCACTTGCACAATGTTTGGCAGGGAAGGGCGTGCAAATTTCCCGCAGGACAGTGGCCAAATACCGCGCGCAGCTTGGCTTGGGTGGCCGGCAGGAGCGCATACGTTACGGCTAAAATATTAGAACCTGTATTCACAAGCGTGCACGGTGCATCCACGGTATTACTAAACACAGTGTCCCACCGGTATGCGCCAGACATTTTTGGGACTGTGACAGGAGGGCTATTTTGGTACAACCGGATGAAATATATGCCTTTGTGGAAAGCCGCTGTCTGGACGCCAAAGAAAAAGGGCGCAAGGTTGGCGTGCAAATTTCCACCGTGGCCGAGCACTTTGCAATATGGCAGGGGGTTGCCGCCGAGGCACTGAACGCGTTGGTAAGCCAGGGGCGCCTGACGACAAAGGGCAGCCGGCCCATTTTGTATTGCCTGCCCGAAAAGACTGCGCCGGCGGAAAGCCCAAAAGCGGTGCCGCGGCAGGAGCTTCCCGCTTTTTCCCGGATTATTGGCTACGACGGCAGCCTGAAATATCAAACGCAGATTGCCAGCGCGGCGGTGTGCTACCCGCCAAACGGGATACACACGCTGATTATTGGAAAAACGGGCGTGGGCAAGTCTTTGCTGGCGGCGGAAATGGGACGCTACCTGTCCGATATCCGCAACGAGGAAACGCCTTTTATCACTTTTAACTGTGCCGAGTATGCCGACAACCCCCAACTGTTGCTGGCCCAGCTTTTTGGCTATGTGCGGGGTGCTTTTACCGGCGCCGAAAAGGACAAGCCCGGTTTGATTGAGCTGGCCGATGGCGGCATTTTGTTTTTAGACGAACTGCACCGCCTGCCGCCCGCCGGGCAGGAGATGCTGTTTACCCTGATTGATGAAGGCTTTTACCGCAGGCTGGGCGACACCGGCAACCACACGGCCAAAATTATGATTATTGGCGCCACAACCGAAAATCCCTCCAACGTTTTGCTGGGCACCTTCAAGCGGCGGATTCCCTTCGTCATTCAAATTCCCACGCTGGGTGAGCGCCCCATAAATGAGCGGCTGGACATTATTTCATATTTTTTCTACGAGGAAGCCAAGATGCTGGGCCTGCCCATCCACGTTTCGCTGCAGGCCCTAAAGCTGCTGGTTTCCTTTCGGGGCAAGAACAATATCGGCGATTTGCGCAACGAGATTCGCGTTGCCTGCGCACAGGGGAATTGGTCGCACCGCAAACAGCCGGGCAGCGCGGATGCGCCCCTTGGCATTGATATCTATAATTTTTCGCGCAACCTTAGCACGCATTATACGCCGGATGAACACGCCAACGCGTATTTTATTACTGCCGGCCTGAGCGACGGTGTGGAGATATCCTGCGAAAGGCCGCTTTCCTTTTCCCCGGCTGTGCACAACCTGCTGCTGCCCTTCGATTTCCAGAACTTTGTTGAACAGAAAATGTTTGTTTACCGGGATTTGGGCAAGAATGTGTCTGAAGCGGAGCAGTTGATTGTGACCGATTTGGAAAAGCAGTACAAGCAGCATGGGCGCAGCGCCCTTAAAAGCGGCGCGGCTGCCTCCGGCGCCATCTATGGTTCCATCGCCCCCGTTGTTTGGCAGGCCACCAATGAACTGCTGCAATATGCGACGATTGAGTTCGACCGCTCCTACGACCAGGGCATCATCAATTCCATTGCCTATTATTTGCAGCAGCTTTTGTCCTACGCCAACGCCGGGCGCATCATTTTCAGCCCGAACAGCTTCGAGAGCACCTCCGCGTCCTCAAAGGAAAAAGCCTTTGTTACCAAGATGATTCCCCTGCTTAAAAACTACCTTGGCATTGAGATGATGGAGGGGGAGATTATCCTTTTGGCAATGCTGCTGGAGCATAGCCCCGCCAGCCAGTTCCGCCCCTTGGTAAACCTGCTGCTTTGCGGGTATGCCAACACGGCCACGGTTATTGCGGGGTTTGCCAACAGCATGTTAAACACAACGTTTATCCGGGCTTTAGACATGCCCGAAAGCTTGGAAACCGCGGCCCTGCGCTCAAAAGTATTCAGCGCGCTGGGGAACAATTTCCGGGAAACGCTCATTCTATGCGGCTTCAACATCTCGCCTATCCTGCGGCGCGCGCTAAGCCAGGATTCATTCATGCACTTCCGCATTTTGCCCATTTTGGACCCTATGGTTGTGCTGGAAAGCGGGCGCATGATTTTAACCGGCAGCAAGGATATCGATGAGATAACCCAGGCGCTTGCCGGTGATTACAAGGACTATTTGAACACAGCTATGGACGAGCCGTATACTACTATTATCCCCGCCATTGATGAAGGGCAGGGGGATACGCGCGATGTGATAATAACCTATTGTATTACCGGCGTTGGCAGCGCGCGCATTGTGCGCGAAATGCTGCTGCGGGACTTGACGGTTGCCTCTTCCATAGACATTTTGCCGCTGGGCATCAAGGACGATATCTATTCGATTGCACACAAATTTGGCAAGCGGCTGAAAATGATTATCGGCGTTTTGAACCCGGATATTTTGGGGGTGCCGTATGTTAGCATCGAGCAGTTCCTGTATGCCAACGGCTCGCGGGATTTTTTGCGCGGCAAAGGCATCAACCTGCCCATTAACGGCGACATTGAGGTTGAAGATTTATCCAGCATGCCCCTGAACATACAGTTGAACCATATTCGGGAGCATTTGTACTATTTTGCACCCACATTGGATGTGAAGCGCGTTGACCGGGGCGCGCGGCATGTTATTGAAGGGATTGTACAGCTGTATAAAATACCGCTGCCCACAGATTTAATTGTCCGTGTATACATTCACAGCGCAACAATGTTCGAGCGCATATCTACAGCCGACCCCATTCCCATGCCGCTGGACGGCTACGCAGCGATTGAACACAACAAAGAATTGTTCCAGCGGTTGAAAGCGATATTGGACACCGGCGCCGAAAACCTGGACTTGCAGGTGACCGACGCGGAGGTATACTACCTAATGATAACGCTGCCGCAGCCGGCTGCAAGCGCCGAATAACTTAGAACCTGTATTCCTGTTCTTGGGCGTGTCCCTAATCAATGGTCATGATGTCTGAAAACCCCACCATGTCCATCACTTCACGCACAACCGCGTTAACCTTGGTGATGCGGAATTCGCACTGGTTTGCGGCGCATTTTTTATATGCCGTTAAAAACACGCGCAGGCCCGCGCTGCTTACGTAGTCCAGCGCGGCGCAGTCCAGCACAAGGTTGTTCTTTCCGTCAAAAACGCTTTGCAGTTCTTTTTCAAAGCCGGGGCTTGTGTTAAAGTCCAGCCGTCCGCAAAGGTGAACCGTCGCCGTCCCGTTTTCAAGTGTTTGTGTTGTTTTAAAAGCATCCATTTTGTTCCCTCCATCATTCTATGTTTTCAGCCTGTTCATTAGTTTCACAAACTCGAATTGCCAGCATGGTGATGTCATCGGCTTGCTCGGCCTCGCCGGCAAAGCGGAATGTTTCGTACTGCACGCAGGTTAGCAGGTTTGCAAAGGTTTTGCCCGCGTTTTGGTTTGCCGCATCCAGCAGGCGTTCTTCGCCAAACAGTTCGGCTTCGGGGTTCATCATTTCCGTAATACCGTCGGTGTACAGGAAAAGCTCATCGCCCGGGCACAGCATTTGTTCGTGCTGCTTGTAGGGGATGCCCTCCAGCCCCGCCAGCACCAGGCCCGGCTTCAGGCGCAACGCCTGGAAGGCACCGCCGGCCCGGCGCAGCAGCGGCGGTGTGTGCCCCGCATTCACATAGCAAAAGCGGCCGGTGGGAATGTCGAGATAGCCCATTAAGGCCGTGACAAACATACCGGCGCGGTTGTTCTCGCAAAGCAGGTTGTTCACAGTTTCAAACACCTGCGCGGGCGCCATGCCGTTTTGGGCGTTGTTTTTGATGAGCGTTTTTGTGATGACCATGAACAGGGCTGCCGGTACGCCCTTGCCCGAAACGTCTGCAATAACAAGCGCCAGTGTGTTGTCGTCTACCAAGAAAAAGTCGTAGAAATCCCCGCCAACCTCCTTTGCGGGCTGCATGGAGGCGTACAGTTCAAACTCTGTGCGCTCGGGGTAGGGTGGAAAGATGCACGGCAGCATAGACGCCTGTATTTCCGTGGCAATGGAAAGCTCGGCGCCAATGCGCTCGCGGTCTGCCGTAACGGTTTGCAGATTTTTGATATAGGCTTGCAAATCTGCCGACATCTTGTTTACCGAGAGCCCCAAATCCTCAATTTCATCGCCGGTGTGCAAGTTGATGCGGTGGTCCAGCTGGCCCCGCGCAATGGCCTGCACGCTGCTTTGCAATTGTGTGATGGGCGTGGTGAGCTTGCGGGCAAAACGACGGGAAGCCGCACCGATAGCCAGTACACTTAAAGCCATGGCCACAAGCGACAGCAGCACCACTACACCGATAATACGGTCAACGCTTTTCACAGCCTCGGCTTGCATATCCGCCAGGTTTTGCTCGTACAGATGAATGGGTTCCAGCACGGTTTCCACAGGAATTACAACGGCAAGGCTCCACTCCAGCGTTGTCATGGGGGCAAAGGCAAAAAACATCTCTTCGCCCTCCAGCGTCACGCGGGCCACGCCCTCTTCGCCCGCAATCATCTGCGCGGCCAGCTGCTGGTGCTCGCTTTGCTGGGAGTCCATCAGGTTTAGCAGTATGCGCGCGGCGCCGCTGCCGCTTTCGCTTGTGTCCTCGGCAATCAACAGGCCGTCGCGGTTCATCAGGTAAACCACGGCAGAATTGCCCAGCCGGGAAATGCTGGAAATATCCGACAAATTGGAGAGCCGCACGTCGATGCCCACCACCCCGTCCAGTGCGCCGCCTTGGCCGTAAAACGGCACGGCGTAGGTGATGGAGAGCCCCCGCCCGTACTTGTCGTCGTAAACGTCTGACCAAACGGGTTCACCGGCCTGCACAGCGGCGGTGTACCACGGGCGCGTGCGCGGGTTATAGTTCACGGTTTTGCGCTCGGGAACTTCATCCGCAAACAAGGTGTAGCCAGCCTCGTAGCCAACAAACACCGAAAGCACGTCGGAACTGTTGTTCGGGATGGCCATCATCAGCGAGCCAAGGTTCCCCTGCAAGGCGGCCTCGGGGGCAGCCTCGGCAACATTTGTGTCTTGCTCGTACACCAGTTGCAGGGAATAGTGGCCCGCAAGGCTGGGAATGGGCGGGTTCAGCGTTGTTGGCTGGTACAAATCAGGGTAGCGCATAATCCATTCGGCTTCGTCGGCCAACAGTTGGGCAAAATAGCAAATCAGGCCAAGCTGCTGGTTGCTTAGCGAGGCCTTGCCCTTGGCGGCAACGCCCAGTTCCTGAATAGCCCTTTCCTCCAGCATGGCTTCACTTTCGCGCGAGACCTGTGTTCCCAGCTGGATATTGATGCCCGAGGCGGCGGCGCGCAACACAAAAAGCCCCACAAGCGTGATGACGGCAAGGGCGGCCACCGACAAGAGCGTAATGCGCAGGGCAAGTGAAAACACCTTGTGCTCGATGGTACTTTTGGGTTTTACTACAGGATTATTCATCGTCAATCAGGGCAAAGAAGAATTTTTCCTTGGCCGGGGTGTCGATGACGCGCACAGGTTTTAGCTGGTTTTCAGAGGTGCCGCGCAGAACCATCATGTCGCGGTACAAATAATAGGTTTCCCGTTGCACAAAGCGCACGTCGCTGTGGTTCAGCGTGCCGTCCTTGATTTTGCTGCCCAGCGAGGGGTTGGCAACGCCCAGTTTTTCATCTACAATGGCGCGGTATTCCTCGTGCTTTTCTTTTGGCAGGTGGCGGCTGGGCTCCATAAACAGCACATAGCGGCCGGGCAGGGTTTCGGTGTCGGCGTAAACGCTGTAATCAAAAATAGACACACCGGCGGCTTTTTCAAATTCCTTCACCGTCCAGGCCACGCAGGCCTCGTTGGTTTTTTCACCGGCGATGCTTACCATTTGCTTTTTGCGGTAGACAAAGCAAACCTTGGGCGATTGGCCCTGATAGCCCACAACGCGCACCACATCGCCAATGCGATAACGGTAAAAGCCAGAGAGGGTGGTGAGGATAATCTCGTACTCCTTGCCAACCTCTAACTCGTCCAGATTATAGGTTTTGCTCTCGTCTTCGCTGTCGGCCGGTAAAAACTCGTAGAAGCCGCTCTGAGGCAGCAGCGTGTATTCCGGGCATTCCATATCCGTGGCCACGGCCATCAAAGATTCCGACGCGCCGTACACGCAGAAATATAGGGGCAGGCTGCCGGAGTAGCGGCGCATTTTTTCCGTATACACGGCAAAACCGCCGGTGCCAATGCCGGAGATGTATTCAAGGTGTGGCCAGAGGCGCGGGATGATGGGGCTGTCGAAGCCCTTTTCGAACTCGGCGCGCAGTTGGGCGGCGCGCTGTGGGTCGGGCTTTAAACCCTGCACAAGCACTGCGCGCACCTCGTCCGGCATGTCCACCGAGGCGTCGAAGGCGCCTTTTTCAATATCATGCACCAGCATCTCCCAGTTGGTTTCAATGTAGTGCATGAAGTCTACCAGGGCCGTCATAAATGGGGAGTCCATAGCGGCAAGGGCGGCCTCTTTCAAGCCATAAAAGGCCCGCAGGTATTTCAGGTTCATGCTGCCCTGTGGGAACACCACTTGAATGGGTGTGGCACTTACAACGGGAAGCAAGTCCTTCAGTTTCATGTAAATGGTGGACGAGATGGGCCCGCGGCTGGTGCCGTCGGCCACATGGTCTTCCTTCACGGTGGCGGTCATTAGGCGCTTGCCAGGCTTCATTTGGCGGTTCTGCGTCTTCTCAATGTAGTTGTAACCAATGGTCATGGCAATTTGCGCCGCGTATTTCTCGTAAATGTCCAGCGTTTCCTGCGTAACGGGGATATTTTTGGGATTGTCCACACTGCCGGAGGTGACGGCGTAGTGCATGACGGGATACGCCGTAATCAGGTTTTTTTCGCCGGTGACCATTTTTTCAATGGCCGCGGCGTAATCGTCGTAGGTGGAAAGCGGCACCTTTTGCTTGTATTCCTCAATGGAGCAGATATTGGCAAAATCATATTTTTTGCCGTATTCCGTTTGGGCATTGTCGCGCACAAGGCGCATCAAAAGTTCGGTGCTGGCCTTGCGCGCGTTCGCGCAATACTCGTCAAGTTCGGCCAGCACACCACCGGCCCGCACGCGCATGGCCTCAGTGATGGCAACCAATGGGTTATCGCTCATACTGTCCTCCCTCTGCGTTGTTGCTGTGGGTATATTCTAAAATGGAATGGCCGACGTGAAGGGCTTCAAAACAGCTTTTGCCACCTTGGCCATATTTTCCGGGAACAGGCCAGGGAAGGCGTTCACCTCGGCCAGAACAAACTCCCCGTCGCCCAAAAGCAGGTCAAGGCCAATCAACGGTAAATCGAACAGCGCCGCTACTTTTTTGCAGAAGGCAAGCTGGGGCCCATCGATTTTGTACTCCAAAAGCTCGCCGCCCACATGCACGTTGGAGCGGAATTCATCCGGGTTGGTGGCGCTGCGCATCGAGGAATAGAGGTATTCACCGTTTAGCAGAATCACACGCACGTCTTTGCCGCGCGAGGTGGCGATATACTCCTGTGCCACATAGGCCGTGCCGTATTGCAGCTTGGCCAGATAGGCGTCAAACTCGGCCTCGGTGTTAATCAGCGTCACACCCTCGCCGCCGAAGCCGCTGTCCGGTTTCACCACAAAGGGGTATCGCATCTTCTGCAGCACGGCGGTCTTGTGCGGGTGGTTGAAAAACACCACCGAGGCCGGCACGCGCACGCCGTTTGCCGCAAGCCGCTGGTAGGTGGCAATTTTGCTGCGCGCCACCGCCACCTCCTGCATGTTCAAAACACTTTTTACCCCCGCGCCCAACAGCAGGTTTTCCAATGCAAAGGAATCCGTATTGCTCAGCATGGGCCAGAAGGCGTTTGGCAAGGGTTTTTCCTCGCCCTTATAGTAAACCTTCAGGTTGCGGCCGTCGCCAATCTCAATGTCGATATAGTCGATGAGGAGGGTTTCGAAGACTTCGCTCTGCTGTTTGAACGCCCCGTCCCCGTGTGCCTGCAAAATATCGTCTACGTTTGACAGTAAACCCCATATTCTCATATCTACTTCCTCTTAGTCCATCGCGGAAAGGGCTTCCGCGTTTTTCAGCACCAGCGGCGATACGGCGGCCGGGAAGGCTTCTTTCAGTGCCTTTAAGGCGTTTAGCAGTTCCTCCTGGGTGTCGTAGCCGCCAATCACCACTTCGCAGTACTGCATCTCCGCGCCGGGGAAGGTAGAGACGGACTTCATAACATATTTTACGCCGGAGAAGGCATACAGGCGCTCCAGTTCCGCATCGTCCAGCGCCGGTATTTTGAAGTTCAGCACATACTTCAGGTTTTCCCGCTTGGAATAGTCCACCTGGCAGCCCACGGCTGAATCGATGAAAATGGAGAAGGGTGAGCGGCCCTCTGCGGCGGCGGCAGTGGTGGTCATGCCGCTCCAGCGCGGGTTGATTTCTATCACATACCACTTGTCGTTTTTGTATACCAAATCCACCTGGGTACAGCCCGCGAAGTCGAACATTTCAGCCATGCGGCGCAGAGACTCCTGCAACTGCGCGATATGGTATTTTTCATTTGTGACCGGACCATATTTCACACTTTGGAAGGGGTCGGTGATACCCTCGGCGCTTTTTGAGAATATAAAAGGCGGTAACACGTGGTAATGTCCTTTCACGCCGTGCACCTCGGTGCCAAAGGGCTCGCCCTGCACCAGTTCCTCCACAATCAGGTCGGTGTCGTTGGTTTCGGCACACAGCACCGCATGCGCTTTCGCAAAGCTATCTACAATTTGAATGCCCATGGAACCGGCGCCCACCGTGTCTTTTATGATGATGGGATAGCTCATGTCCTTCACGCGGTACAGGATGTATTCCTTGTAAACATTGGTGCTGATGCTGGGATTTTGCTTTTCCACCCAGAACATGTCGTTGTGCACATACACCGCCTTGGCCACGCCAAAGCCCAGCTCGCGCAGCGCCAGATGGGCGCGCCACTTGTCAAAAAACGCAATGGCGGTGAACACCTTGTGCGCAATGGTCTTAATACCGTATTCTTCCAGGTATTCCGCAATAACGGCGTCCTTGATGGTGTTCCAATCCAGCGGGAAGGCCGGAGTGGAGATGGCAACCGCCATTGCCGGGGCCAGCCCGCGAATGAGTTGGGCAATCTCCTCCGCGCTGTCGTTTTCCTCCACCAGCACGTATTTGATTTTCCCCGATTTGACCTCGATTTCCTCGCCTTTCACGTCCAGCAGGTAAGTGCCGGGCATTTTGGTTACCAGAATCAGTTCGTGCCCGGGGTACAATTCGCCCATTTTATCCCATTCCGCCGCCCGGCTTGGCAGCAGGGTACTCTGGCTGTACTCGCCACTGAAAATGTTGGAGGTTGTGTTATACAAGACGATTCTCATAACCTATCCCACCTTAGCTTTTACTCTGATGAACACCGTGCAGGTTTCCACATGGAGCAGATGACGCTTTTACATTATATCGCATAAGAACGGATTACACAAGGCGAAGAAAGCATGCCAGAGAAAAAGTGTGAAAAATGATGAAGCTAGCCGAATAATGTGCGTTTAGCTATTGCTATAAACAAGCGGTTTTGCTACAATGATGTTACTTCTATGCCCTATAAGTGTGAAAAAAGGCAAAAATCATTTGGTGTTTTTTGACGGCGGTACCGCATTTTTTCAGCTAAGGCCGGTAGCCCTGGCTTTGCCTGAAAGCTTGCCTAATGGAGGGGTATTCTATGAAGAACATGAAGGTTGCAACCAAACTGCTGGTCGGGTTCATGATTGTTACGCTGTTGTCCGTTGTGTTGGCGGGCATTGGCATCTACTCCAGCATGACAATCAACGGCAACTACACCTATCTTTTGGAAAACCCCGTTGTGCGCGAACGCAGCGTGCACGGCATGCAGTACCAGTTTACCATGCTGCGTTACCGCGCCGCCAATTTTGCCATGGAAACAGGGAACCCGGAAATTATAGCCGATACCCTGACACCGCAGTTTGAAAGCGCCTATGCCGGCTTTACGGAAAACCTGAACACCTATATCGACAACAATATCAACGACGCCCGGCGCGACGAAGCAACCAAAATGCAGAACGACGCCAACGCGCAGGATTTGGGCGCCAAGGTGGATGCGTTTAAGCTGGAAGCGGAAAAGGTGCGGGAGCTTGCCCTTGCAGGTGACGCCGCTGGGGCCACCACCGTGCTGCGCGACGTGATTGGCCTGACCGGCGAGATTGGCGGCCTGCTGGACAGCCTGATGGCCCCTGCGCTTGAGCTGGTTGCGACAGAGTCTGCCGCCATGGATGAAATTGCCATGATGCTGACCATTGTTTTGGTTGCGGTTACGATTGTTTCCGCCATCATTTCCATCACGCTGGCCATCTATATTTCCCGCATGATTTCAAAGCCGCTGGTTGTGCTGTCCACCTTCATGAAAAAAGCCGGTACCACAGGCGATATCACTCTGCGGAAAGAGGATATGGACAGCATTCAAAAATTTGGCCGCGCAAAGGACGAGATTGGCCAGGTTATTGGCAATACAGGGGCTTTTGTTTCCCATGTTACCAAGGTTTCCGACATCCTTACCACTGTATCGAGCGGCGACTTGACGCCGCAGGTGGAACTGCTTTCCGATGCTGACACGATGGGCATTGCGCTGAAGACGATGACGGACAACCTGAATGTGACATTTAACGAGTTTAACTCGGCGTCCTCGCAGGTGTCCATAGGCTCCACCCAGGTGGCGGACGGCGCGCAGGCGCTTGCGCAAGGTGCCACCCAGCAGGCGGCATCCATTGAAGAGCTTTCCAGTTCCATTGCCGAGGTTGCGGAAAAAACCAAAGCCAATGCGGAACTGGCCGAGGAATCGGCCGCTCTTGCGGGAACAATTAAAAGCAGTGCGGAGAAGGGCAGCCGGCAAATGGACGAAATGGTGTCGGCCGTCAAGGAAATCAACGACGCTAGCCAGTCCATTGGCATGGTTATAAAACAATTGATGATATCGCGTTCCAAACCAATATTTTGGCTCTGAATGCCGCGGTGGAGGCGGCCCGGGCAGGCGAACACGGCAAGGGCTTTGCCGTTGTGGCCGATGAAGTGCGCAGCCTTGCGGCGAAAAGCGCGGCGGCTGCGAAGGACACGGAAAGCCTGATTGCCAATTCGATTTCTAAAGCGGAACTGGGTGAGCGCATTGCGGCTGAAACTGCCACTAGCCTTTCCGAGATTGTTTCCGGTATCAACGAGAGCGAAACACTGGTTACCAACATTGCCCGTTCTTCCGAGGAACAGTCGGCCGGTATTGGAGAAATTAACACCGGTATTGACCAGGTAGCCCAGGTGGTGCAGCAGAACAGTGCCACCGCCGAGGAAAGTGCTGCTGCCTCGCAGGAAATGAGTAGCCAGTCTGATTTGTTGCGCGAGATGATTGCGCGCTTTAAACTGCGGAACATGGATGAAGGTGTCCGCATGCCGGCGGCAAGGCCAGCACATGCGCCCAAGGGCCTTCCCGAAAAAAGCGGTGGGGGAGATGTCATCTATTAGGGACACGCCCGGAGGCCTTCACTCGACAAACGGAATTACTCTATAATTATTGGAAAGAATAATTGTCGGCCAGAATAATTTTGGAATAATTTTGCCTAAATACTTGCTTTTCACGGTTGCCCATGCTATATTGTCTAAGGCACAAAATGGCAGTGCAAGGTGTGCTGCCATTTTGTTTGTCTCTACATATCGGGGTGTAGCGCAGCTGGTAGCGCGCTGCGTTCGGGACGCAGAGGCCGCGAGTTCAAGTCTCGCCACTCCGACCATGCAGAGTGTCCTTGTAGGATTTGAGTATCCTTACAAGGACACTCTTGCGTTATACGGCTTTTGCAGATGGGGTGTAGAATAGTTCTACGCCCTTTCGCGTTTCTATGAGGATGTCGGAGCGGGTATGCTCTTCCAATCGAGTACATCGAACGCGCCGATACAGTAATAGAACACTTTTACCATTTACAATATCAGCATCACTATTGTTGGTGTTAGCCACATAAGCTTTTTTAGTATAAGTCTCTTTTCATCACCCATAAGCTACCTCCCACCGTATCTTAACGTATTCTACACCACTTTTATATCTTAAGCAAATACGAGCAAAGTCCATGATTGATAACCTTGACAACAACATGATAGTAGAATGGCATTCTCAAAAGAGAAATTATGCATACAGGGGAATAAGTGTCTACTGTCCTATCGAGCAGTGGATTTTGGGGCCAAAATCCACTTGTCAGGGCACAGCCCTGAAACCCACTCTGCAATCGCAATCGGCTGATGGAAAATGTCCATCTACATATCTTTCATTTATGTATAAAGATTATATCGCGCGGCAAAGGCAAGTCGGCGGTTGCGGCAGCGGCGTATCGCGCTGGTGAAATTATACGAAGTGAATATGACGGAATCGTCAACGATTATACGCACAAGGGCGGCGTTGTGCATACGGAAATACTGTTGCCAGCGAATGCTTCGCCAGAGTATGCAGACCGTGAAACTCTGTGGAATGCCGTGGAGCTTGGCGAGCGAAACAAAAACGCCCAGCTTGCCCGTGAGATAGAACTGGCCTTGCCTGCGGAGTTGACACTGGTACAAAATAGATTCCTCGCGCGCAATTATTGCCAACACAATTTTGTGGATAAAGGTATGTGCGCCGACATCTGCATACATGATAAAGGTGACGGCAACCCACACGCACACATTATGCTTACGGTGCGCCCAATCGAACCTGACGGAACATGGGGCGCTAAGAGCAGAAAAGAGTATGTTTTGGATATGGACGAAACAACGCCGCATATGCACCTTTCCTTTTGCCCCATCGTAGAAAACACCAAAGGCGGCAAAAGCCTGTCTGCAAAGGATTTACTCGGCAACCAAGCCGCGCTATCCAAGTGGCAAACGGACTACCACGCCGCCATGAGTGCCCGCTGGCCGGAGTTGGAGCGCGGTGTTTCTTCCATGATAACGAAGCGCAAACACATACCGTTGTCGCTGTTCAAGGCGGCAGAGCGACTGGACAAGCAGTTTGGTGAGGTGGAAAGGGTTCTGTCAGACCTCACTGTATTCAACGCCGGAAAACAGCGCGATAAAGCCGTAGCGCTGCTGAAAAAATGGGTGCCAGAAGCGGAGCGTTTTACTGTGC
>QMCE01000673.1_pt1 | contig 17818 bp, 17 predicted proteins | sample 1821851 | NCBI WGS metagenome assembly QMCE01 (sample SAMN09453174, study PRJNA476694) | Termite gut metagenome, whole genome shotgun sequencing project. | isolation source: worker | host: Odontotermes sp. | place: South Africa:Pretoria | collected 2016-01-28
GCGTCTCTATATCGTTTTTCCTGAGTTTTTCCAACTTGAAGTGGAAATTCGTTTTCCGCAAATTTTATCTTAATATTTAAAACTTCGTCTTCCATTCGCTCCTTATTCATTTAACAGAGCTATGCAATTTTCTATTTCCCGCTCTAATTTTGACAAACGATACTGTGTTTTTCTTGCTTCCTGTTCGGTGATAGAAATAATTTTTGCCAATTTTAAATCTTGGTATTTCTTTTCCCAATCTTGGACAATGTGTTGAGTATCTGATAATTTTTTTTCGGTCTTTTTCAATTCTGCTGCAAATTCATCTCTTTCGCTTTTTATTTTTTGATAAAGACCTATCAGAAGCTGTACTTCCTTCTCCAAATTCGTCAATAAGTCGCTTTGTTCATCAGTCATTTTTGTCAAAATTCCACACAAAGGTAATACAGAATCATAAATATAAAAATTTTTTGACGGTAAATTTTGAAAACTTTTTCTGAATTTCTTGTACTTTTACAGCAAAAAATTGATATTCACAGTATATGAAAAGATTTATCAACCTGCTTTCTTGGCTATTATTTGCTGTATTATTATTTGTTTCCTGCTTTTTTTTCTATTTTATAATGGTTGATTATCAGCCGGAGAGCAAGGAGGTTATAGCCGTTCCGGAAAAACCGGATACTATTCGTGTTGGAGAACCGGTATGCATTGTTACATGGAATATCGGTTATGCCGGATTGAATAGAGATATGGATTTTTTTTACGAAGGAGGGACAAAAGTGCGTCCGGCTGAAGAGCAAGTAGAGAAAAACAGGAAAGGAATCGGAAATTATTTGCTTGAAAATAGCAGAGAAGTTGATTTTTTTCTGATTCAGGAGATTGATGAGGAGGCAAAGAGGAGTTATTACACGAATCAGATAGATTATTTTAGCAACATCCTGTATCAATTCTATCCTTTTTTTGCCATGAACTATTATGTGCAGTTTGTTCCGCAACCAATTCTGAATCCGATGGGCAAAGTCAAGAGTGGTTTGGCAACTTATTCATGCCATTCTCCTGTTTTAGTCGAACGAAATACTTTACCGTTTAATTTTAATTTACCTCTGCGCGTTTTTATGCATGACAGATGTTTTCTTTCCATGCGTTTCCCTACTTCTGATGCGAAAGAGCTGGTTTTGGTCAATGTGCATAATTCCGGTTTAGATAATGGTGAATTGAGAAAGGCTGAGCTGGTTTATTTTTCCGGCTTTTTAATAAAGGAATATGAAAAGGGAAATTATGTAATAGCGGGCGGCGACTTTAACCAATGTCCGCCCTCGATTAAAACTGAATTTAAAGGACAATTGTTTGATTTTGATGATTTTAATGTTATCCCGGATACACTTTTTCCTGCCGGGTGGAAATATGCGTTTGATAATGCGGTACCTTCCAATCGTCGTGTAAATGTTCCTTACCGGAAAGGCGAGACAAATGTAACTTTGATTGATTTTTTCATCTTATCTCCCAATGTGTCGGTTGATTCGGTAAAGTGTGATGAGCTGGAATTTGAATTTTCAGATCATAATCCAGTAAGGGCTACTTTTAGATTAATCCAGTAGCTCTTACTGATTTTTGTATAAAAAACGGAAAATCCTGCAATTGTTGCGATTACTACGCCAATGAAGATAAAGGTTTAGGAACCTTATTTTATTCTTTTCAAATACTCTTCAAGCCTGTTTAACCCTTCCTTGATATTTTCCAGTGAATTGGCGTATGAAAAGCGAATATATCCCTCTCCATTTGACCCGAAATCGACACCGGGCGTGATACCAACGTGTGCATTTTCCAGCACATCGAAGGCAAATTTATAGGAATCATTGGTAAATTTCCGGGCGTTACAAAAAATATAAAATGCACCTTGAGGTTCTGTTTCGATGATAAATCCCATTTCACGCAGGCGGTTTATCATATAAATTCGTCGCTCGTTGTAAATTTCACGACGGGCGGTTACCTCCGGTTCCGATTCGCGCAAGGCACTGATGCCTGCCCGCTGAGCCGTACTTGGAGCGCAAATAAAGAGATTTTGTTGTAGAATTTGTAACGCTCGCATATAAGGCTTTGGTGCAATCAAATAACCAAGGCGCAGACCGGTCATAGCATAGCGTTTGGAAAAACCGTTCAGCACAAAGGCATTGTTGGTAAATTCGAGAATGGAACGCGCCCTGCCGTTATAAACCAATCCGTGGTAAATTTCGTCGGAAATAATCGGGATATTCAACTTTACCAGTTCCTCATAAATATTATCGGCAACCAGTGTTCCGGTCGGATTCATCGGTGAATTGACAAAAATAGCTCTCGTTTTTGGTGTTATCGCTTTTTTGACCGCCTCAATCGGATACTGAAAACCGCCGGCAGCAGAGATATTGACCGAAACCGGTTTTGCATTACACGAAAGGGCAAAATTGCGGTAGCACGGATAGCCCGGATTAGATAGGATTACTTCGCTTCCTGCTTCGCAAAGCACTTGTAGCGTCATCAGAATTGCTGGCGATGAACCTGATGTTACCACAATACATTCCGGGTCGATTTTCACGCCATATTCCTTTTTATAAAAAACAGCAATTTCGTCCCTTAACTGCGGATCGCCCAGCGAGTGCGTGTAGTGTGTGCGATTATCCAAATAGGCTTGACGGGCAGTTTCTACGATACATACAGCGGGATTGAAATCGGGTTCCCCTACTTCAAGATGGATGATGTTGATTCCTTGTTTTTGCAGTTCGACCGCCCGCTCTAACACATCCATTACAATAAAAGGCGTCATTTGCGAGACAGCCGGATTAATATGTATGTCCATTTATATATCGTTTTTTTATTTTTTGCAAATATAGAAAAATTCACGACACGTATGATATTTTTCCTACCTTTGCGGGACAATTAAAAACTAAAAAGGGGGACCGATTGTTATTAGAAAACATTCGTAACCATTTAACAAAAATAGAAAATGAAAAATTTAATTTATGTTTACCTGTTGAGTTTTACTGTGTTTTTCCAGTTTTCTTGCAGTAACAGCGATCATAGGAAGAAAAGCGAGACGAATAATATTGATTTTAGAAAATATGAAATGGATAGTATTTGTCATCTTTTTGGGGATACGCTGAATCCGGCTATCGAAATAGAACTTTCGATGAATTATCCGGTTGGGTATGAAAACAGCCCGGTGTTACAAATACTCCAGAAGTTGATGCTTGCAGAGGTAACGGCAAATACCGGTCGAGACGAAAAAAATCCGGAATTGGAGATGCGTAAATTTATGGAAAAGGAAATTGAAACATACCTCTTGCAGGAAAAAATACCGTCAATACAGTATGAAAAGGATGAAATACCCGCTTCATTTTCAGGTCAATACATAAGTAATGTTGATACAATTTTCAACAAAGGCGGGATTTTCTGCTTTTTCAACAAAACTTACCAATTTAAGGGCGGTGCACATGGATTCGACCGTGCTGTATACACATGTGTTGACTTGGAAACCGGTTCGGTAATTACCGGCGAAAATCTTTTTAAAGCGGAGTATTACGAGTCGATGTTGCCTTCTATTATTGTAGAAAAATTGGCGGAAGAGCATAATTTAAATTCGCCGAAAGAGTTGGAGGATGAAAAAAACGGATTTTTTGATATTAATGATATTAAGCCAACCAATAATTTTTATCTTAATGAAGAAGGGATTACTTTTGTGTATAATCCGATTGAAATTGCCGCTCACTTTATCGGTATTTCAGAAGTATTCATTCCTTACGGCGATATTAGTTTTATGTTGGCAGACGAAAGTCCGGTAAAGAGAATAATTAATAATTAAGGAATTAATAATTAATAGTTGAGAATAAAATGACCATATCTTAATTATTAATTATTAATTATTAATTCACATAAAATGGATATAATTTTAAAATACTTCAATGGATTGTCTGAAGATCAGATAACCCAATTTTCAGCTCTGTATGAATTGTATGTCGATTGGAACAGCAAAATCAATGTCATTTCAAGGAAAGATATTGAGAATTTGTATGAAAGACATGTTCTTCATTCGTTGGCCATTGCAAAGATTATTAATTTCAGACCGGGAAGTGCGGTTATGGACGTGGGAACAGGAGGTGGTTTTCCGGGGATTCCATTGGCAATATTTTTTCCGGAAGTTCATTTTCATTTGGTAGATTCGATTGGAAAGAAAATACGGGTGTCAACAGAAGTTGCCGATTCGATAGGGTTGAAAAACGTTACTTTCCGTCATTGCCGGGTAGAAGAAGAGAAAGAAAAGTTTGATTTTGTTGTGAGTCGTGCTGTGATGCCGCTGAGCGATTTAGTGCGTTTTTCTCAAAAAAACATTCAGCAAAAAAATCAGAAAAACAGTCTGCCAAACGGCCTTATCTGCTTGAAAGGAGGAGAATTGGAACACGAGGTTCTGCCTTTCAAACAACGTGCCACGGTTTATAATTTGAAGGAATTTTTCAAAGAAGAATTTTTCTTAACTAAAAAAGCAGTCTATTTACCATTATTGTAATGAAGAATTAAGGAATTTTTATCATTTCCCTTATTCTTCGTTTTTCATAAAACAAAGGATGGAAGATTTTAAATATGTTGCCCGGCGGAGAAAGCTGGTTCAAGAGCTGGAGCAAAAAGGTATTAAGGATAAAACAACACTGGAAGCTATCGGGAAAGTACCGCGGCAATGTTTTGTAAATATTTCGGTATTGGATGATGCGTATCTTGACAAGGCTTTACCCATTGGTCTGGGACAAACCATCTCCCAGCCTTACACGGTTGCCGTACAAACGGAATTATTGGCAGTAAAGCCAACAGAAAAAGTGCTGGAAATAGGAACCGGGTCGGGGTATCAAGCGGCTGTTTTAGCTGAATGCGGTGTAGAACTTTACAGTATCGAACGTCAAAAAGAGCTGTTTGAGGAAACACGCGCACGGTTGAAATTATTGAGGTACAAGGTTAATTGTATTTTTGGAGACGGATTCGAAGGATTGCCCGGACAAGCCCCTTTTGACAAGATAATTATTACTGCCGGGGCTCCCGGAATTCCGGAAAAATTGTTGCGCCAGCTAAAAATAGGCGGTGTGATGGTCTTGCCGCTTGGGGAAGGCAGAAAGCAACAAATGCTTCGTGTTGTAAGAATATCGGAAACGGATTTTGAACAGAAAAAATGGGGTGATTTTGCGTTTGTGCCGATGCTGGCAGGGGTTAATGGGTAAATTATTTTTCAAATATGTTGTCTGATTTTTTATAAAGCTGAATGCCGGAAATATCTAAAATTAATAAAATATGAAGATTAAATTGTTTATTTTCAATCCTTTTCAAGAAAATACTTACTTATTGATCAATGAAAACAACGAGTGTATTTTGATTGATCCGGGATGTATTGATAAAGAGGAAAAAGATCGTTTAAAAACGTATTTGGAAGAAAATAAGTTGGAATTGAAGCGTGTGCTGAATACACATTTACATTTGGATCACGTATTTGGAAACAGTTTTCTTGCGCATCAGTATGGTGTTAAGGCAGAAGCAAACCAAGCGGATGAATTTTTGCTGAAAGAGATGAACCGCCAAGCCGAACTTTTCGGAATCAGCGAGGTGGTAGAGGTTGTACCTTTGGGTAGTTATCTGAATGAGGGCGACAAAATCAGGCTCGGCAATATCGAATTGGAGGTGTTGCACGTTCCCGGACATTCGCCAGGCAGCCTCGTTTATTATGCTCCGAAAGATAAGTGTGTGTTTGTTGGCGATGTATTGTTTCAAGGATGTATTGGACGTACCGATTTAGCAAAAGGAAATTTCAATGAATTGATTAGCGGTATTCGTACTAAATTATTGACTTTGCCTGATGAAACGGTTGTTTTTTGCGGACACGGACAACGGACTACAATCGGGGATGAGAAGAGGCATAATTCGTTTTTGAGGTAATGTTCAAACTACGATTTTCATAAGGTAAAAGAGGCCGTTAATCTTTTGACTTGGTAAGTAATTGATTGTGCGGTTATCCGATCAACCTTCCTTGAAATGTCTTACGCTTCCGTAATGCCTTCTCTATTTTTGCTGTAAATTCATAATTTTTCAATCCCCAATCTGGTGCAATGAGCAGTTCTTTAGGCGATTGCGAAACGAAACGCTCAATGACAAAGTCAGGATTGAGCCGCTCGATAAAGTCAATTGCCAGTTCAATGTATTCATCAGCCGTATATAGATGAAACCATTCGGGATGTTCGGAAAATTGCTGTGCCATTTTTGTTCCCCGGATTAGTTGCAGCTGGTGCAGCTTGACGGTAGTGAGCGGTAGTTGCGAGATGTTTTGGGCGTGCGAAAGAATTGTTTCCCGGTTTTCGCCCGGTAAGCCTAAAATTAGATGAGCGCCGGCGGCAATTCCTCGTTGAGCGGTTTTTGTAACGGCTTGAACGGATGTTTCGTAATTGTGTCCGCGGTTGATAAGCGCGAGTGTTTTGTTGGAGGTTGATTCCACGCCATATTCAATCATTATATAAGTATGCTTTGCAATACCGGCAAAATAATCCAGTAATTCATCATTTATACAATCGGGACGTGTACCGATGACAAGACCGGCAACAAGCGGGTGGGAGAGTGCCTCTTCATATTTTTGCTTCAGCAAATTAAATTTTCCATAAGTATTTGTATATGCTTGAAAATAGGCTAAATAACGCTGATTCGGATATTTTTTCCGGAAAAAATTAATTCCTTCGTCAAGTTGTTGTGTGATTGACTTTTCCGGTTGGCAATAACCGGGATTGAAGGTTTGATTGTTGCAATAGGTGCAGCCTCCCACGCCAATGCTTCCGTCGCGGTTGGGACAAGTGAAGCCTGCATTGATAGAGATTTTCTGTACCTGGGTGGTAAAAACGGTTTTTAAATAAGAAGAATAGTTTTTGTACATTGCTTGAAATTTTAGCGTGTAAAGGTATAATATTTTCCCTATGCTATCGTAAATTTTACCGGATTACTGCAAAAATAAGAGAATCGAAGAAAAACGTTACAAACGAAAAAGGTTGTGTTACGAATAGAACATAGATTGCTCTAAAATAAAATAGTTAATTAATTTGAAAAATCTATATTTGAACCTTTGAAATTATCATGTAGTAAAATAGAAAAATACACATTTATGAATGTTAATGCCGCGGAAACAAAAGGTTTTTACAAATTATCATGGATCCAGCGAATCGGATTCGGATCGGGAGATTTAGCCCAAAATCTGATTTATCAGACAGTAGGTATGTACCTGCTTATCTTTTATACGAATGTTTATGGACTTCGCCCCGAAACGGCAGCAGTTATGTTTCTCATAGTCCGGTTGGTTGATGTTGTTTGGGATCCGCTTGTTGGCGCTTTCGTGGATAAACACAATCCTAAACTCGGAAAATACCGCAGTTATTTAGTCTTGGGAGGTATTCCGCTTGCCGGGTTTGCCATTCTCTGTTTTTGGAACGGATTTTCCGGGTCATTAATTTATGCGTATATTACTTACGTGGGACTTTCTTTGTGCTATACACTGATAAATGTTCCTTACGGAGCATTAAATGCCTCATTAACACGCGATACTGATGAAATTACCAAACTTACCTCGGTACGTATGTTTTTAGCAAATCTTGGAGGTTTGGCGGTAGCTTACGGAATTCCTATTTTTGTAAAAATGCTTTCTCCGGACGGAAAAATAAACTCTTCCGCATCTGGTAATGCGTGGTTTATCGTGATGACTATTTACTCGTTGATTGGTTTGTGTTTGTTGATCTTTTGTTACACACAAACAAAAGAACGAATCGTGATGGATGCGAAGGAAACCGAACAGGTAAAAGTTTCCGATTTATTAACCGAATTTATACATAACCGTCCGTTGCGCGTACTGGCATTCTTTTTCATAACCGCTTTTGCAATGATGGCAATCGGAAATTCTGCCGGATCTTACTATATGATTTACAATGTACAAGCACCGGATATGGTACCTTATTTTATGGCTCTGGGTTCCATCCCCGCATTCATATTTTTGCCGATGGTACCTGCCATCAAACGTGCTATCGGGAAAAAACAGATGTTCTATGTATTCCTTTCGGTTGCCATTATCGGTATGGCAATGCTTTACATGATTTCGGTTATTCCGGCGCTTAAAACGCAAGTATGGTTGGTATTAGTAGCGCAATTTATAAAATCGACCGGTGTAATCGTTGCCACCGGATATATGTGGGCGTTAGTTCCTGAAGTAATTTCATACGGCGAACATACTACCGGAAAAAGGATCTCCGGTATTGTAAATGCGTTGACGGGTATTTTCTTCAAAGCAGGAATGGCTCTTGGTGGCGTTGTGCCCGGATTTGTGCTGGCGTTTGTCGGTTTTGACGAAAAAAATGAAGTAACACAATCACCTCTTGCCGAACAGGGAATATTGTGGCTCGTAGCAATCATTCCGGCTATTTTGTTAGCGGTTGCTATGTTTATCATCTCGAAATACGAATTGGACGACGAGCGGATTGCCAAAATCGAAAAAGAAATTGAGGATCGTCAATTAAATAAATAAAAAACGCCGTATTCTTTGTGTTTATTTTTTACATTATAACGAAAGCCACAAAGAAAAAATTAAAATACAACTATTAAAAACATTTTCGTATGAATTTTAAAAAACAATATTTAGCCATTCCGTTGCTCTGCTTTGCATTATTTAACTGCGCTCCAAAGGCTGAAAATAATGCGGTGCAAAACACGCTGAAAGATGCTTTCAAAGATAAGTTTTTGATTGGCACGGCGATAAACGTTGACCAGGTTTCGGGCGCAGATGCCGGGGGGCAAAGAGTGGCAATTGAGCAATTTAATTCGATTGTTGCCGAAAATTGCATGAAGAGTATGTATATTCAACCGGAAGAAGGAAAATTTAATTTTGATGATGCCGATAAATTTGTTGAATTTGGTGAAAAAAACAATATGTATATTATCGGACATACGTTGATTTGGCACTCGCAAACGCCGGCTTGGCTTTTTGTGGATGAAAACGGCAATGATGTTTCGCGCGAAGTGTTGATTGAGCGCATGAAGACTCATATCACTACGCTTGTCAGTCGTTACAAGGGACGCGTTCATGGATGGGACGTGGTAAATGAGGCGATTGAGGACGATGGTTCGTGGCGCAAAACAAAATTTTACGAGATTATCGGCGAAGATTATGTACGCTTGGCATTTGAATTTGCACACGCTGCCGACCCTGATGCAGAATTATACTACAACGACTATTCTATGGCGCATGAAGGACGGCGGAATGGAGTGGTTGCCATGATAAAATCGTTGCAGGAGAAAGGTGTAAAAGTAGACGGTATTGGAATGCAAGGGCATTTTACCATGGAATTTCCAATTTTGGAAGAGTTTGAAAAAAGCTTGTTAGCCTTTTCTGGATTAGGAAAAGTGATGATTACGGAAATGGATTTAGGCGTATTGCCAAATAAAAAAGCGGACGTGGGCGCTAATGTTTCAGATGTTTTTGAGTATGAGAAATCGCTGAATCCATACGTTGAAGGATTACCCGATTCTGTTGCTGCGGTATGGAACAACAGAATCAAAGACTTTTTTACCTTGTATTTGAAACACCACGATAAAATCAACCGCGTAACGGTATGGGGAATCAGCGATGCAAACTCGTGGAAAAATGATTGGCCTATTAAAGGACGGACGGACTTCCCGCTTTTGTTTGACCGGGATTATCAACCGAAACAGGTGGTACAGGAACTTATAGATATGGCAAAATAAAAAAAGATAATAAGAAAGGCGGCGAATAATAAAAATTATATTTGCCGCCTTTCATTTTTTCTTTAAATTCTTATTCTAAAATGTGAATAATCTCTTCTTGTGTCAAGCCGGTAATGGAGGAAATAACTTCTATTGATAAGCCGGCTTGAAATGAATTTACAACTGTCATTATTTTACCTTTTTCCAAACCAATGGCTTCGCCTTCTGCAAGTCCTTCTGCTTTTCCTTCAAATCGTCCCGAAGAGTAAGCATCTTCTACTACATTTTGTTCATATTGAGTTTGTTGCAAATGGTGATTGTAGGCTCTTTTTTCTTCTTCCGACAGGTTATCATATTGAAGTTGTTCTCGTGCTTCTTTTAAGCCTTGCGCTGTGAAATTGTCAGGAATTTCTGTGTTTTTTAAATAGTAAATCCACTCGTCCAAGCTATTCTTAGCCAAGTCATTGAAATCGCTCACGCACAAAATGTAATATTCGGGAAATAGATCGGCTACATCTTCCTTTACAAAAAATTGCTTTTGCTCCTCTGTCAGTTTTAACAGATTATTATTATGTATGCCGCGAAAATCAGCTGTTCCGTGATACACATAGTCTTCGCCATCGCCAAGTCTGAAATAAACAATATTGATGTGGTAGATTTTACATATTTTTCCGTACCGGTCGCCTTTTTTTAACTGTTCGGTAATGGTTTTAGACACACCGTAAAGCATTCGCAGCAGATAATCCACTTCCGAATTATTCTGCATTTCAATAATAAACAATTCCCCGGCACTATTTTCTACCAAAATATCTACCCGGTTAAACTTATCTCCATCATATTCCTGATTCGATTCGCTTTCTTTGAGATTAATAATTTTGATCTTTTCTTCCAAAAGTACAGACAAGAACCCTTCCAACACAGCATAATCCGCCTTGTTGCGGAGCAAACGTTTCATTGCCCAATCAAATCGTATTAAATTTCCCTTTGCCATAAATTCTTCATTTTAAGTTTTTACGGTGTAAAAATACAAAAGATTGGTGAAAAAACATCGAATAAATAAAATAAAAAATGAACTCTCTAAACGTGATTTTTACATTCGGCAAGTAAAAAAAGTATTTCTTTTTCAACCATTCAGATTTTTGTCTTTATATTACTTTATTTGTTGCTGTATCCGGAAACACTATTGCCGGCTTAAAGTTTTTAGCCTCTTCAAAATCCATTAAGGCGTAAGACATAATGATGATGATATCGCCTTTTTGAACTTTGCGGGCAGCTGCTCCGTTGAGACATACAACCCCCGAACCGCGTTCACCCTTAATGATATAAGTTTCAAACCGCTCTCCATTGTTGTTATTCACAATGGCAACTTTTTCATTTGCAATCAGATTGGCAGCATCCATTAAATCCTCATCTAATGTAATGCTTCCCATATAATTCAAATCGGCTTCTGTTACCGTAACCCGGTGAATCTTTGATTTTACAACCTCTATAAACATTTTCTTCGTTTTTTACGAATGGCAAAAATTAGCTTTTGTACTGTATATTGTCAATCAGCCTGACATCTCCGCAATAGACCGTAACGCAACCTACAATGTATGGAGAATCGTTCCAATCTTCAACGGACTGCAAAGTTACCGCATCAACAATGTCAAAATATTCTACTTCCAAAAGCGGCTCGTTATTGATTTGGGTCACAACCCACGTTTTCAACTCCGGTACGCTTTTTTCGCCTGCAAAATTACAACTTTTTAGCAAAGTACGCGATATTAATGCAGTTTTTTCACGCTCTTCTTTTGAAAGCCGCATATTTCGGCTGCTTAGAGCCATTCCGTCAGACTCGCGCACGATAGGACAGCCAATAATTTCGACCGGTATCTGATGTTTTTTTACCATTTCGCGGATGATTGCCAGCTGCTGAAAATCTTTTTCTCCAAAATAGGCTTTATCCGGCTGCACTATATCAAACAAGCGACTCACGACTTGCGCAACGCCGTTGAAATGTCCAGGACGGTATTTTCCTTCCATTACTTCACCCAACTGTCCGAAATCAAAAACACGTGTATCGGGTTCAGGATAAATTTCCTTTTCCGTAGGGGCAAAAATAATAGCGCAGTTCACGCTTTCCAGCAAGTTGGCATCATTGTCCAGCGTGCGGGGATAGTTTTCCAAATCGCTTTTATTGTTGAATTGTGTCGGATTGACAAAAATACTGACCACACACACATCATTTTCGGCCGCACACTTCCTTACCAACGTCAAGTGTCCTTCGTGCAGTGCACCCATTGTAGGGACAAAGCCGGTTGTTTTCTTTTGCTCGCGAAGTGTCTGTAATGCTGTTTGTAAACCGGATACGGTTTTGTATATTTTCATTTATGAAAAAAGCTAATTGTTACGAGACGCAAAGTTAAATGAAAAGAGCAAGAAAAACAAATATCCCCTCGTAAATCCATACGAAGGGATATCCACTTAAAGAGGTTTGATTACCTCTATCCACAAAGTCAGTATAGTATCAATTCAAGTTGGTTTAGATTATGCTAACTTAGTTTTTTCCTCTTTAACTGGGGTTTCTTCGGTTGATTCGCTTTCGGTTTCTTGAGCGAAAAGTTCAGCTTTTTCCTTTTTAGCCGGAGTTTCTACTTCAGTTGGTTCACTTTCGGTTTCTTGAGCGAAAAGTTCAGCTTTTTCCTTTTTAGCCGGAGTTTCTACTTCAGTTGATTCGCTTTCGGTTTCTTGAGCGAATAATTCAGCTTTTGTTGCGGTAGTGTCTTTTTTGGCAGAGCAAGCAAATTTTACATCAGTCTTAGTTGTGTCGCTTTTAATTTCCTGGGCAAATAAATTTGCTTTTTCAGTAGAATCTTTTTTAGCCGAACAAGCGAATTTTACATCTGTTTTTGTAGAATCCTTTTTAGCTGAGCAAGCGAATTTCACATCAGTCTTAGTTGTGTCGCTTTTAATTTCCTGAGCAAATAAATTTGCTTTTTCAGTAGAGTCTTTTTTAGCCGAACAAGCGAATTTTACGTCTGTTTTTGTAGAATCCTTTTTAGCTGAGCAGGCAAATTTTACTTCTGCTTTAGTCGTGTCATTTTTAGTTTCTTGAACAAATAATTCAGCTTTTTCTTTTTTTATTTCTGTTGAATCTGTTTGTGCGAATCCAACAGTGCTACTTAACCCTAAAACCAATGCAACTGCAAAAAATTTTGTTTTCATATCTTCTAATATTTAATAGTTAATAATATTTGTGTTTGTTATTTACTATTTAAATATACAAGAGTCGTGCAAATTGTTTGGTTTGTTTTTAATGTATTGGTTTTTAGGTATTTGTGTTCTTGTGTTTTTGTTTTGGCATGGGTTTATTTGTGGAATTATTCCACAAACAGGGGTAAAACTACACAGAATTTTAAATTGTTTCCGCTACGGAGGATTCTACCCAACCTACATTATTACCGTCTTCCAATTGGATTTGAATCTCAATCCAGTTGTCGAGCTTACGCTTTATTTTTACTTTGGTACCTTCGTGTAGTGAGAAAAGTTCTGATCCACCCGCATCGGGAGAACTTTTTACCGTAACTGTCGGAGAAAATATGATGGCATAATTGTGTTCTGTTAACTTGTTTTTTTGCTTACCCGAAAAACCAAATGTAATTATACAGATAACAAGCATGGCAATTCCTGTAAAAAACGCAGCTTTTTTCATCCACCTGACACGGGAAAAAATAAATGTACCAGCCAGGATAAGCGTTAGAATGAAAGTGACAATACTGATATACGCCCAAGTATTTGTGCCATGCAAAGAACTTAAGTCGTCAATCCACGTTTGAAAGAAAAAGCGTTTTACCGGCTTAACTTTATCAATAGTCCGGCTGTATGCCATTTCAAGGTTGTACTGAATATCTTCATTATCCGGATCTCTTAGCAGAGCACGCTCGTAGTTGAGAATAGCCTGTCCTAATTTTCCTAATTTGTAGTAAGTATTCCCAAGATTATAATAGACGGCAGCGGATTCTCCTTCTTTCAGAATTTCTTCATATAAATTAGCGGCTTCGGCGTAATTTTCTCCCTTATATGCGATATTAGCTTCGACTAATTTTACATTTCCGGCAGCCATAACCACCGTTGTTAAACACGAAAACAAAATAAATATGATGTTCTTTTTCATCTTTTAACCCTCTAATTATTAATTGTTATCTTAAAAATCTAAAGACGTTTAAATGTTAAAATTAATTGTTGATTATTTTCTTACTTCTTCTTCCAGTTTTCCGATCAATTCAATTGCCTTTTCATACGAATCATCCATTGTTCCCACACTTTCGATTGGAGCAAAACGAGCAAATTCATACATTTGAAGAAGTTCCATAAATTGATTTATGGTCTCCTGGCTTACTTTATACGCTGCAAGTTCGGCTTCAATATTGTCTTTTGTCAGTTCGGCTACCGGGATGTTGAGTTTATCACTGGTATATCCCCACAAGGCTTTCAATATTTCTTCATAGAAGGCGGATTTGTTTCCTGCTTTCAGGTACGTTTCGGCTACTTTCAGGCGTTTTTTTGCTTGTTTATTTGCCTTTTTGTTTTTCATTAACGCCACGTTTGCATTTTCTTTTGCCTGTTTTCTATAAAGAATGAAAAGTATCACGAAAAGAGCGAACGGAGTAATATAGCTTAACCCAAAAGCGGCTGTCCCAAATAAATAATCGTCTTTTTCGTTGATTTTTAAATTCTTAGTGTCAATAAAGCGGATGTCTTCTCCAAGTGACTTAATATCTTCCTTGTTGGCGTAATTAACTACCTGCGGCGATGAGGAAGAGCCTTCTCCTTTTTCCACTTTTACCTGGAATTCAGGCGTGGAAAGTGTTTTATATTGTTTCGCACGGGTGTCGAAATAGACAAATTGAGCAGCCGGAATGGTAAACTCTCCGGCAAAGCGGGGAATGGCAAGATATTCGATTTCCCTTGTTCCGCTTACGCCTGCAGTAGAAACACTGGTTTTGGTATCGACTTTCGGATCATATACTTCAAAATCACTTGGAAATTTAATTTCAGGATTTTTTATAAACCGGATATTTCCGTTTCCGCTGATTTTTAGCTTAATGTTGATTGCTTCATTGGTTTTTACGCTTTCCGAATTGATGGAAGATTCCATTTTGAATGTACCGACAGCGTTGCTGAAATTTGCCGGCTTACTGTCATCGGGTAGGGGAGATACTTCGATTTTTGTTCCGGAAATAGTAAGTGTTTTTTTTACATCCCTGTATGAGCCGAAGAAATCATCAAATATGTTGCGGCTCCGTTGGTTGTTTACTTGTATTTGTATAATGGTACTTACTTTTCCGCTCTCAATCTCAATTGTTCCGCTTTTTTGTGGAAAGAGAACGGCTTGCTTTAGAATAGCGGTTTTGTAATTTTTCCCGTTCAAGGTTTCCATACCATATTTTTTGTCTTCGGGTATTGTGATTTCCTGCACGGAAAATCCTTTATATTCAGGTAATTTAACCTCCTCAAGTCCGCGAACATTCACTCGATAGTAAAGTTTAATGGTACTTACAATATGTTCCTGTTCAAAAACTTTCTTTTTAGTAAAATCTGTTTTTATAAAAATATCATCTTCCGCAACAGTTGCAGAGTTGTTCCCATTATTTCCGGAGGAAGCTGCGTTTCCGGCTTGGTCTTCCGGTAATACTTTGATTGTTAGTGCATTTGTCATGACTGTTTTTCCGTTGGCAGTAATTTTTGCCGGCGAAATAGTAAAGGTTCCCTCTTTTTTAGGCTGTAGCACGTATGTATAAGATACGCTTTCCGAACGGTTTACGGTTCCATTAATTATTTGCATTTCGGTACCTTGCGAAACACTTGGACCCATGATTACTTCAAAGTTACTTAAATCGGGTATTTGAAGATTCTCGGGCTGTGCATTTTTTAATGAAAACACAAGGTTGAATCTTCGTCCGTTGATTACAGCATTTGGAGCATTGGCGGTAAATTGAATGTCGTTGGCAAAAGCATCCAATCCGGCTAAAAGCAATAAAGCAAAAAATAAAAAAAATCTCTTCATATCTATTTTTTGAAAAACATTGAAATAAGGATTTGCAAAGGTAATCAAAAATAGATAAATTGATTATTGTCGTTAAGTAAAATTAAAGAGTTAAAACAAAATTACTAATATAAAGATTTGTATTCGTTTACTTACAACCAAAAAAAATTCCTACCTTTGCGCTTTTAAAAATTTGAAAATATGATTACTGCTTCTGATATTGTTGTTCAGTTTGGGAAACGGATTTTGTTTCAAGATGTAAATCTGAAATTTACAAATGGAAATTGTTACGGGATTATAGGTGCTAACGGTGCCGGAAAGTCCACTTTTCTGAAAGTGATAAGCGGCGAATTATCTCCTACTAAAGGAAGTATCTCGATTGCTCCGGGCGAACGCCTATCTGTGTTGAAACAAGACCACTTCGAGTTTGATGAATGTCCGGTAATTGAAACCGTTTTGCGCGGGCACGGACCGTTGTGGAGCGTGATGCAGGAAAAGGAGATACTTTATGCAAAAGCCGACTTTTCGGATGCCGATGGTATTCGCGCCTCCGAATTGGAAGAAAAATTTGCCGAAATGGAGGGTTGGAATGCCGAAAGCGATGCCGCGATGTTGTTGAGCGGTTTGGGTATAAAGGAAGACTTGCACTACAAGCAGATGAAAGAGTTGAGTGGAAAAGAAAAGGTGCGCGTCCTTTTGGCGCAAGCTCTTTTCGGAAAACCGGACAACCTGTTATTGGATGAGCCTACTAATGACCTCGACCTGGAAACCGTAATGTGGCTCGAAAATTACCTTGCCAATTACGAAAATACGGTTCTTGTCGTTTCTCACGACCGTCACTTTTTGGATGCCGTTTCAACACATACGGTGGATATTGATTATGGGAAAATTTCGCTCTTTGCCGGGAATTACAGCTTTTGGTACGAATCAAGCCAATTAGCTCTCCGCCAGCAGCAGCAGCAAAACAAGAAAGCGGAAGAGAAGAAAAAAGAGCTTATGGAATTTATTGCCCGTTTCAGCGCAAACGTGGCAAAGTCGAAACAGACCACAAGCCGCAAAAAAATGTTGGAAAAACTTAATGTAGAGGAGATACAGCCTTCTACAAGAAAATATCCGGGCATTATTTTCTCGCCCGAACGCGAACCCGGAAACCGTATTCTTGAAGTCAAAGGACTGTCTAAAAGCGTGGATGGAACCTTACTTTTCAAGGATGTGAATTTCAATGTGGAAAAGGAGGATAAAATCGTCTTTATTTCGAAAGATCCTCGTGCAATGACTGCCCTCTTTGAAATCATTAGCGACAATGTGAAAGCTGACCAGGGAACGTTTGAATGGGGTGTTACTATCACGCCGGCTTATCTTCCGCTGGATAATTCCGCTTTTTTCAATACCGATTTGAGCTTGGTGGAATGGCTTAGCCAATATTCGCCCGACACAAGCGAATCTTTTGTGCGCGGTTATCTTGGACGGATGCTTTTTTCGGGAGAAGAGATTTACAAAAAAGCAAGCGTTCTTTCGGGAGGGGAAAAAATGCGCTGCATGATTTCGCGCATGATGCTCAAAAATGCCAATGCGCTGGTGTTGGATTCGCCTACCAACCACTTGGATTTGGAATCCATTCAGGCTTTCAACAACTCATTGAAAACATTCAAGGGAAATGTGTTGATGTCTTCGCATGACCACGAATTTATTCAAACTGTCTGTAACCGCATTATCGAATTGACCCCAAGCGGTATTATCGACAAGCAAATGGATTATGATGATTATATTACCGATGATAGTGTGAAGATGCTGAGGGAAAAGATGTATAAATAAATCAAGCCGGAATTACCGTATCCATTTAATCAAGGTTAGATACAGAAAAAACGAAAGCTCCAAAAGATTTAATTTTTTTGGAGCTTTTATATTATAAGCGTTTTATAATTTAAGTATGTCTTCTTAATTCGTTTATATTTAGAAAAAGATAGAAGTTTCCCACAAAGACACAAAGAACACAAAGTTTTTTGTGGGCTTTGTGTCTTTGTGGGAAATAATTAGCTAATATTCCGGCTCAAG
>QMCE01001449.1_pt1 | contig 17814 bp, 12 predicted proteins | sample 1821851 | NCBI WGS metagenome assembly QMCE01 (sample SAMN09453174, study PRJNA476694) | Termite gut metagenome, whole genome shotgun sequencing project. | isolation source: worker | host: Odontotermes sp. | place: South Africa:Pretoria | collected 2016-01-28
ACAAAAAATAACTATCTTTGCGAATGTCGATCATTAAAAAGTTCTCTCGGACGAATATTATTTGGTTTGCTGTAGGTGGATTTATGTTCTATCTGAATTCCAATACGGAAAATGTGATTCCGGAAAAAGAAAAACTACCGGTATTAACTATTCTGTTTCGAATAATTTCCGGTATGTTGCTTCTTAATGTTACAAGTATTATTCTCCCTGAAACGACATGGAATATAATGTTTAAAACCTCGTATGAAGCCATTTCAACTTACGATAAATATACTTTTGGATTGGTCAGTGGATTTATGGCCTTTTCCTCCGTGATTATATATTATATGAGCAGTAGGATTAAGTCCTTTTACGATTTATCCAAATCAATTATAATATTCCTGACACTCTACTTTGTCGGGTTACTCATTTGGGGAAATCCATTTGATTTATATGAATTTCCCTTTTTGTTATACACTATAACAATGGATGCATTAAGCTGTATTACAATTATTTATATAATTGGGAATAAAAAATGCTCTTAAAAAATATTTAATTGAAGGACTATCTGGAAAAGTCCACCATCCAATGCCGCGTCAATCAATTTTATAGTCATAAAAATACCTCATATTAAAATTATACTACTCTTCGGGTAATCCTTAAAAGGGTTCATCCTGGTAATTTTGCACCTAAAAAGGCAAAAGATATGATGGTATATAGAATTGTACAATCCCATAATGTAGGTAACTTAAATATATCTTCTCCTTGATTTGTAATGTTGTAAAAAAAATAAATTCATGAAACAGAAAGCTTCAAAGCAATCTAAAAAAGGCTTTTCCCGTTTGTTGGAAATAGCCGGAACAAAGCGGTGGTGGATGATCGGGGCGGTTGTGCTGTCCATCGCCGGTACGCTGGTGCAATTCGTACCCTATGTCGCCATCCTGCATATTCTGAATGAGTTGGCAGCCCATGCCGCCCATCCCTCAACCATTTCGCAGGAATTGGTAAAACATTGGGGAATGATCTGCCTCGTAGCCTTCGGCTGTTATGGCATGTTGATGTTTGTATCGCTGATGTGTTCGCACATTGCCGCCTTCAACATCCTCTATGAGCTGCGTGTGGCGACAACCCGTAAAATGGCGAGGCTCCCGTTAGGATTCTTCACCGGACGTACCACGGGCGATTTGAAGAAAATCATCGGCGAAGATGTGGAACGGATCGAACTGTTCGTCGCCCACCACATCCCCGATCTGACCGGCGCTATCGTTTTCCCGTTGTTGATCATCGGCTGGCTTTTCACTATCGACTGGCGGCTGGCGCTTGTCGTGCTTGCCGTTATGTTGATTGCCATTGTATTCCAGTTCTCTACCACCTGGTCGAAAAAGGCGGCCGATGATACGAAAAACCACATGTCGATTATGGGAAAATTGAATGCTTCGATTATTGAATATGTACGCGGTATGCAGGTCGTGAAGATTTTCAACCGTTCGTCCATTGCATTGGAAAACCTGAAAAAACAAATTTTCGGGTTCCGCGATTTTTCCAATACCATTGTTACCAACTATGCCGTTACCTACCTCGGCTTTTACAATATGCTGTCGGCGGCATTGCTGTTTATTATTCCGGTAGCGGTTTATTTTCTGCTGAAAGCGCCGTCCTACACAGAGTATATATCCACAGTATTGATATTCCTTGTACTGGGAGGCGGTATCTTCTTTCCCATGCTCAAACTGCTATGGATGACCAATATGTTACGCCAAAACAACATGGGTATTGATTTGATAGACGACATCCTGCAAATGGAAGAAATCGCCGATCCCGAACAACCGCAAACACCCCGTGATGCCTCTATTGAGTTTGCCAATGTATCGTTTTCTTACGATAAAACGCCGGTGCTGGATCATGTATCGTTTACCGCCCAACCCGGAACGGTAACGGCTCTGGTAGGCATTTCGGGCGCAGGAAAATCGACGATTGCCATGCTTGCCGCCCGTTTCTGGGATATCAAAGAAGGTGAAATCCGCATTGGAGGAAGCAATATCAAACAGATCCGTACGGAAGATCTGATGCGTACCGTATCGTTCGTCTTTCAGGATAATATGCTGTTTTTCGATACCATCGAAGATAATATCCGGATGGGAAACAAAACGGCAACAAAGGACGAAGTAGTAAATGCCGCCAAAGCCGCCCAATGCCATGACTTTATCATGCAACTGGGAAAGGGTTATGATACCTTAGTCGGTGAAGGCGGAACCTATCTTTCCGGTGGCGAAGCACAGCGGATTGCGTTGGCAAGAGCTATTTTGAAAGACGCGCCAATCGTACTGCTGGATGAAGCAACCGCCTATGCCGATCCTGAAAATGAAGGGAAGATTCTGGCTTCATTTTCCCAACTTATCAAAGGGAAAACGGTGATGGTCATTGCACACCGTTTGTCTACCATCCGCAATGCCGACCGGATATTGGTCATCGACAAGGGAACGGTCGCCGAACAGGGCAAGCATGATGAATTGGTTACCCTCGGCGGATTATACGCAACTATGTGGGAAATCTATTCCCGCTCACGTGAATGGAAACTTAACAGGTAATACGCTATGAATATTATAAAGTTAATGAATGCCGCTACGCAGGGAAATCCCCGGCGGCTCTATCCGATGATCGGCTGGACATTATTGGAATATACTTTCCGTGCCACACCTTACTGCGTCATGCTGGGCGTGGTGTGGGAACTTTTTAAACCGCTTCAATATCCGGGAACGGAACTGAATGTGAAGTTGATTGGCATTTACTGTGCCGTCCTGTTGGTGTGCCTGTTACTGCTGTTGTTCTTCAACTATAAATCCTACATGGCTTCATACCGCGAAGGTTACAGTATTTGCGCCGACGGGCGGTTCAGCGTGGCGGAACACCTGCGCAAGCTGTCTATGGGATTCTACAATACCAAAGATCCCGGAACGATTGGTTCTTATATCGTAAGCGATTTCGATAGTGTGGAACTATTGGTAACGCACTTGCTTCCGCAAATCATCGGAGGCATCATCGGCCCTTTGGCGATGATTATCAGTCTGGCGTTTTTCAACTGGCAACTGGCCTTAATTGCCGCGCTGGTTATTCCACTTGCCTGGCCGATGGTGTGGATTACCCGCAAGCTGATTGCCCATACAGGAAAGAAACAACAAAAGTCGAAGACCGATGCCGCTTCGCGTGTCATTGAATACATTCAGGGCATCCGGCTGATTAAGGCTTTCAATCTGGGCGGGACGAAGTTTGAACGCCTGGAAAAATCGTTTTGTAAACTGAAACAGGATTCTATCCGTTTGGAAGCCGGTTCCGGCCCCACGCTGGTGTTGGCGACCTTCGTACTGAATGCCGGTATTCCGTTGATTATTCTGGTGGGGTTCTATTTCTTCACACATGGAGAAATGAGCCTGCCTGTCTATATCCTCTTCCTTTTGCTGGGAACTAAAATGTGCGAACCGCTCACGCAGGCATTGATGTTTTTAGGTTTGGCAACTTATATGGGATTGAGCGTGGAACGCATCGAAGTCTTGCGCAAAACACCCATAATGCCTGAAGGTTCAAATACAGGAAAAATTACCAGCTTTGATATCGAATTTAAGGATGTGGATTTCTCGTACAACAATGTGCCGGTCATAAAACGATTGAGCCTGAAAATCCCTTCACACAAGCTGACCGCTTTGGTCGGGCCTTCGGGTTCGGGTAAAACAACGCTTACACGGTTGATTGCCCGCTTTTGGGATGTGGAAGGTGGCGAAATTCGATTGAGCGGGAAGAACATCAAGGATTATCCGGTCGATAACCTGTTGTCGTGTATCTCCATTGTATTTCAGGACGTGTACCTGTTCAATGATACAATTTACAACAACATCAAGATTGGTAATGCGAGTGCTACAGACGAACAGATACTGGAGGCTGCCGAAAAAGCGCAGGTGATGAATTTTGCATGGGAACTATCCGGCGGGTTGCAGACCATGGTCGGCGAAGGCGGTTGTACGCTTTCGGGCGGTGAGAAACAACGCATTTCCATTGCTCGTGCCATGCTGAAAGATGCACCCGTTATCCTGCTGGATGAAGCCACCGCTTCACTCGATCCTGAAAACGAACTGCACATACAGGAAGCCATCAATGAACTGGTGAAAAGTAAAACCGTAATTGTGATTGCCCACCGGCTGAACACGATTGTTCATGCCGATAATATCGTGGTACTGAATGAAGGCAGGTTATCCGAACAGGGTACGCACCGGCAATTATTGGCAAATAACGGCTTGTATAAACACATGTGGGACGAACAGCAACGGATGAAAGGTTGGAAATTTTAAATCACATGAAAAATCATCACGAATATCATAGCCACTCACACTGCCGCCACCATGCCGGAAATAATATCAAGGTGGCCTTTTTCCTGAACTTCGGGTTCAGCATCATTGAAATTATTGGTGGTATTTTTACCAATAGTATCGCCATTATTTCGGATGCCTTGCACGATTTAGGCGATAGCTTTTCATTGGCGCTGGCGTGGTATTTTCATAAACTATCCACGAAACAAAGCAATCCGAATTTTACCTACGGATACAAACGGTTTTCGTTACTGGGAGCGCTTATCAATTCCCTTGTGCTGCTGGTTGGCTCTGGATTTGTTATCTATGCCGCTATTGGCCGGTTAATTGAACCGCAGGAATCCGATGCACAGGGGATGCTGCTACTGGCCGTCTTGGGAATTATATTCAACGGATTAGCCATGCTGAAATTAAAGAAAGGTCATTCGCTGAACGAACGGGCGGTGGCACTGCATCTGTTGGAAGATGTGCTGGGTTGGGTGGCTGTGTTGATTGCAAGCGTGGTAATGCTGTTTGTCTATATTCCCGTACTCGATCCGTTGCTGTCGCTGCTGACAGCCTGCTATATCCTATTCAATATTTACCGTAACCTGAAAGATACGTTGAAAGTGATTTTGCAGGGAACGCCTGAAAACATTGATAAGTCGATGATTGAAGAATTGATTTTGTTTGTCAATGGCGTTCAGTCGGTGCACGACCTGCATCTTTGGACAATGGATGGGGAATACAACATCATGACGGCGCATGTGGTAGTCACTCAAAATACAGATATTCCCTGCCTGAAAAAACAGTTGAAAGAGAAGCTGAAAACGGCAGAGATTCATCATTCGACTATTGAGGCAGAGAAAGAAAATGAAGCGTGTGAATTTGATGTGAACTGTTGTTGAAATTCAAAACGGGAATAAGATGAAAGTAAATTTAACGGGTGTGCCCGAAACATTATTCATCACCTTACGGATACGCGCTATCGAAACAAAACAAACCGATGCGGCTGTCAAAGACTTTTATGCCGTGGAAATACTGAAACAAATAGAGTTCAACGAATCACCTAAAAACAAAGTATCGACGGTTTCCCAAACGGGAACAATTATCCGTACTGTCATTTTAGATGGACTCATCAACGACTTTTTACACCGGCATCCGCAAAGCGTTGTTGTTAATCTGGGCTGCGGACTGGATGCCCGCTGCAAGCGCTTATCCCTGAACGGTTGTCAGTGGTTCGACATCGACGTGAAAGAAACGATGGCTGTGCGGAGAAAGTTTTTTGAAGAAACGCCCTCCAATAAAATGATAGCCAAATCCATGTTCGATTATTCGTGGATGGATGAAGTTCCCAAAGACCAACCAACGCTGTTTATTTCGGAAGGCGTGATGATGTATTTTGAGGAAAAGGATATTAGAGCGTTGTTTCGTGAGATTGCCAAGCGGTTCAAATCTGCCGAAATCGCTTTTGACACCATAAGCCAATGGGCGGTCAAGAATCACAAATGGCATCCCGATGTGAAGAAATACAATGTACCATTCAAGTGGGGAATCAATGACAGCCAGGAGATTGAGAACTGGCATACGGGTATCCGGATAATCAAAGAACATTATTATGCGAACTACCTGAAAAACCGTTGGCCACTACCGATGAGAATACTGATGAAGTTATACCCGCCATTTATGAAATCATTCAAGGTGCTGCATCTGAAATTATCTTGGCAACTCATGGAACATCACCACGAATATTAAAATGAAAGAATATCTCAATCGTATTTTAGCGCAATTTTCGGTGGAGCTAAACACTGTTGATATCGAAGAGTGTAACATTTCCATGGATGAAGCCATTCGTATGATTGAATTCTTGCAGTCAATACTTCGCGAGTTAAGAGAAAGATTCCTGCAATGCAATTCTATCAGTATTCAGGATGAGATTCATTTCTTTAAAGAAACAAAACCCAGAATTCTTAGTTGGTTGCTGTATTTCAATAAAGTCTATACAATAGAACTCAAACGTCCGAACGGAAGCAACATTATACAAAAGAACTATTACGAAAATGAATTGGACAGCCTAACCTTTTACTTTAACCGGAACTTGGATTTTTATCAATACTACCGTTCCTGTTCAACCCATTTGGATGAATGTTATTTTGTCAGGGGCAAAACCAACATCCGGCTGTGCGTGGACAGTTCGATGTTCATCAGTGATACTAAATTTTCAACCGGATATGATTTTAAGGCAGCCAAAATTTTATCCAATGAAATACTTCGCATATACTTGAACAAAAGGCTTCAATATGTAGACAGGGTATGCGGATACGGATGCGAAAGCAGATCCGGCAGATTAAGGAATAAATGGACAGGTTCTAAAGCTGCCGCCATTGAGTTGGGTTATGGATTGTATGCTGCCAGGGTCATTGATAACGGCAATGCGGATATCCGGGATATTATGATGGGAATTGAAAAACTATTAGATATAGATTTGGGCGACTACTACCGGACTTATATCGCGTTAAAGAACCGGAAGAAAGACCGTACCGCCTTTTTGCGGCATCTTGTCGAATGTCTTGAAAGACGTATGGATGAAGAATATGACGTGTAATGCCGCAATTAGTTGATTGAACATCGGAAAACTACCAGGATGATACCAACTTGGTAGTTTTTGTTTTTATCCAATTTTAGCAGAAAGATTAGTATAAAAGCGTTTATTTTCAACCGTTTTCCCTGAAAAAATCCTTCAAAAAAATTTCAACCAAGTTGGTATAACCTTGTCAGATAGTTCTTTTTAAAAGTCGGAACTTTGCATTATCAAAAAGCAAAGAGATATGCGATTTAATGAAGATTTACAGGACTGGATGCAAAAATGGTTCGAACAACTGATGAAACGCTTTGACCGCATTGACAACTATCTGGAAAAAATGGCCATCAAAGAAAAGTTGCTGGAGGGAGAAAAGCTCTTGGATAATCAGGATGTTTGCCAAATGCTTAATGTCAGCAAACGCACATTACAGCGTTACCGTTCGTCGGGCGAACTGCCCTATCAAATGGTCTATCACAAAACGTTTTATAAAGAGAGTGACGTGGAAGCCTTTATCAAGTCCAACTTCGCCAAAGGAGAAGACACGGACGGCGACAAGTCCGAAGATACAGGGGATAACCCAGAAGAACCGGATGTTCCTTAATTGTGATTTTATCTTTGTTCATACATTTTAAACAGAAGCCCGCGCCGTCGTGATGACAGGTGCGGGCTTCGCTCATTTATTGACTTGCAAAAGAAAGTTAGATTTTGAAGCCTTTCTTTTCAGGGATTCCGTGCGATGGACGAACAATCATCGCCCTTTCGCCCAAAAGTGCATTGATGTTTTTCAAATTATCCGGCATGGGTACAAATTTATTTTCCTCTTTCGGAATACCCGCCATAATACCTACACTCTGCTCAATCGGTTTCAGAGACGCTTCGATTTTACGCTCCATAACGGTCATTTCCGCTTTCAACGCCTTCAATTCGTCTTCTTTCTTCCACAGGCTTTCTACCACTGCTTTGAGCGTGGGAACATCCTTCATCAGCTTTTCATTGTCGGTTTTGTATTTTTCCAACAGGGCGGGCATTGTATCGAGAGCGTTTAGGAAATTAGCTGCCGCCGTTTTCGGGTCGGCTGCGATATGTCCGTGGTTATAGTTATACAAAATCTCACCTTCGCCTTTAATAAAGAAACGGTTCTGTACCAAATCGAAGCCGTCCTTTACGGTGGTTTCCGATTTTACCAACAGCGTAAAGCCGTAAAGCGACCCGATTGGTTCGAACAGCCCATGCGTACGCGCTTTGTCGGCAATCTCGTTCAACTTCTTGCCAATGGATACGGGGTCAGTGGGTTGGAAACCGTCTAATTTAACCGGATTCAGGCGCGTACCGTCTGGTGCAACTTGTACATGGGAATTGAACGTTTCTAAGTCTTTGGATATACGGGCGATAAATTCCTTGTTGCTTTCGACCGATTTCATTATTTCCTCCAACTTGTAGCGGGTGGAGGACTTGCCCTGCGTGAATGCCCTACGTTCGCTTTCCAGTGCAGTAATCTTTTTCTCTAATCGCGCCTTTTCCAATAATTCGGTATTACCAGACAAAATCGCCACGTATTCGGAAAAATTCATACCCGATTTTTCATCCATCGAACCCTCATCAATGGTACGGCTACCCATGTTGTTATTCTTTAGCTGGTTGATAAACAGCTGCTTGTTGTGCAGTAACCCGAATTTGTAAGCGTCCAGCGATTTTTCAACGGCATAAATCACCACATCGACCTTGTTATCAGCATGTAATTTAGCTACTTCGTTACCCTTGCGGATTGCCCGACCATCGCGCTGCTCCAAATCCGACGGACGCCACGGTGCGTCCAAATGATGAACGGCTACACACCGCTTTTGAGCATTTACGCCCGTCCCTAACATTTCGGTTGAACCAAATAATATGCGAATTTTACCCTCATTCATGGCTGCGATCATCGCCTTGCGGGATTTCTCCGTTCCGGCTTCCTGTATAAACCGTATTTCGGATGCCGGGATGCCGTACTGCGTAACAAGTTTGTTTTTAATCTCGCTGTACGGGTTCCATATATCCGGTTTGTAAGTTCCCAAATCTGAAAAGACGAACTGCGTACCTTTCTGTGCATCGTACTTTTTATAGTAACCGGCAATCACGGCAGCGGCATGGCTGGCTTTGTTGTCGATGTCATCGCCGTATTTCTGCGGGTCTATCAGGCGCATGTCAAGGCTCATTTTGCGGGCGTAGTCCGTAGCAATGAGCATCCGCGCCTTATCCTCGCTTTCGGTCAGCGGTTCGCGTCCCAACACGGTAGCATCGCCCGTTTTGGCGAACACCATGAGCTTTTGAATAAAATCCTGCTGGTCGGGCGTAGGCGGGATATTGTGCAGAATCTCGTTCTTTTCCGGCCGGTCGATACCGATGTCCTTCGCGGTACGAAAGTCCGTAATTTCACTGTAAAAAGCAGCCAATTCGGGGACTTTGATGAAATATCGGAACCTTTCTTTCTGCACAATCTGATTTGTTACCGAAAACTCGTAGTCTTTCGTTTTCTTGGCAAAGATAGCCGCCCACGCATCGAACGTGTTAATGCCCTGCCGTTCCAGTTCCTTCGGGCGCAGATATTTGAAAAGCAGGTACAATTCGGTGAGCGAATTGGAAATAGTTGTTCCCGAAAGAAAGGTTGCGCCGAGGTCTTTACCCGTGCGATCCTGAATGGTGCGCACGGCGAAAAGCATATTGAGCGCCCGCTGTGATCCGTCAGAATTTCCCAACCCTGCCACGCGGTCGTGCCGGGTGGTGAAAGTCAGGTTCTTAAATTTGTGCGATTCATCCACAAACAGATGGTCGATACCCATCAACCGGAAATCCACCGCATCGTCCTTACGGGTGGCTATTTGATGGGCTATCCCTTTTAGGCGGGCTTCGAGATTGGTTTTCCGCTTCTCCACACCCCGGCGCATGAAATTAGAAACTTCGCCGCCTTTATTACGCAGCACCTCCAAATTTTCCTCAACGCTATCCAACTCTTTCTGTAAAATGTCGCGTTGAATTTCCGGCGACTGTGGTATCATGCCGAACTGTTCGTGCGTCATTATTACCGCATCCCAATTATTATTTTTCATTTCATTGAAAATGCGGGCGCGTTTAGCGGGTGTAAAATCTTCCTTGCCCGGATAAAGCACTTTTGCATTCGGATAAGCGGTGCAAAAAGTTTGTGCTATCTCGTGTACGTTGGCTTTCAGGGCAATAATCATCGGCTTGTTAGCTAATCCAAGCCGCTTCATTTCCATCGCCCCTGCGCACATAATCAGCGTTTTTCCTGCGCCGACCTCGTGGTCGCAAATACCGCCACCGTTGGTTTTGAGCATCCACACGGCATCCTTTTGACTTCGGTACAGGTCGTCGATACCCAACGCTTTCAGGTCAAGCCCCGGAAAGGTCTGGTGACTGCCGTCGTATTCCGGTCGCGCGAAACAGTTAAACGTGCGGTTGTAAAGCGTAGTCAGCCGGTCTTTGAACTCCGGCGACTGTTCCCGCAACCAGTCCGAAAAGCCATTGCGGATTTCGTCGATTTTACTGTTCGCCAACTGGATTTTCTCGCCATCGGGTATTTTGACCTCTTTGCCGTCCCGCGTAACCGTTTTGGTAATTTCGGGCGTAGTATCGTGTAAGGCATGGCGCATCAGAGCAACGCCGTCAAACAGGCGGTTTTCGCTGCGAACGCCAAATTTTTCCGTGATATTGGCGTTACGGGAATAAGCATTTAAGCTGAACTCGTCGCGGCTGGAGGCATAGTTTACCTTTACGTCCGTTTCAAAGAGATACGAAGCGTAGGCGGCGTAGATGCCCGTAGGCAGCCACCGCTCCCCAAAGTTAAAATCCAACTCGTCAAAAGCGATAGGCTTTGGTGTGGCTTCCTGCAAGGCAGCCAGCGATTCTTTGGCGGCTTCGTGATCGGAATGCCGGTCGATGAATTGTTGCACCTCGTCCGCTTTGGAAATGACGTTTCCGGCGATGAACTTGTCGGCGACTTCGTAACCGCCTACCAGCGGATTGAAATATACCCGTCCATTCAATTCCGCCAGCAGGTTTTCTTTCATTCCGCCCGTCAGGGATGCCATGTATTCCAGATTGACTGCCCCGTGTTTGTTCAATGATGCGGCCAACGCATCGCGGGCGTTATCGGTGTGGGTAATCTCCCGGCTGTTGAACGCTACGGGGCGCTCGAAAATATCCGCCTTTACCGCTTTTCCTTCGCGGTAACGCTCCAACGAGAGGATTTCCCGACCTCCGGCGTCCATCTTTATCAGGTCGAGGTTTTTCGCATCGTTCAGGTTGCCATATTTTTCCGTAAAATCATCATACAGGCGGTTAAGCATTTGCCGAAGCGCGGGATTTTCCCGCAGTGTATCAGCTTCGTTTAGGTAGAGGTGGTGGTAGGTATCGCGGATTTCGATATAAAGCGATGCCCGCTTCCTCTGCTGGGGCAAGAGTTCCAAAGGGTGGAACATGGGACGGAAACCGTTCACATCACGTAGATAGCCGATGCGGTTATCGTCGTTCATTACCAGTGAGCCTTCCTTATAATGTTTGGGGAATCCCTGTTCCGGTACGACAAAGAGGACGGGTTTCATCCGTTCCTCTCGTGCCTGTTCTTCCTGTAGCCTTTCAAGCTGTTCTTCTTTGCGAGCATCGAAAACGGGATAAACAGGTTTTGGATCTGTTTTCCCTTCCGCATTGCTTCCCGCTTTGGCTCGCTTTTCTGCTTCTTCCCTTTTTTTACGGGCTTCCAACATCAGTTCTTCCCGCCATTCTAAAGGCTGGTCATCTTCTTTTTTTGAAGATTTCCGTCCCTGTGTTGCTTTCGGTTGGGGTATCTCCATTCGGCGGCGGGAACGGCTGTTTCTGGATTTAACCTGTGTGCGTTCCTCGGCAGATAACCCGAACAAATCATACAGTGATATGAGTGGTTGGTTATTGATGCTGTACATCGGCTCCACCGCTTTCGCCTCCGTAGTCGGCTCGTTGGTTTGTGTCGGAACCGGGTCGGAAAAGCCGAAGTTAAGGGACGTTTGGATGCCCGGCTGGAGCTTTTGCGCCTGCGGCTCCGGTGTCTTTTGCTGTGTTTCCGCTTTGGGCTGTTCCGTATGTGAGCGGCTCCGGTTATAGCTTACTACCTCTATCTCTATCTCTATCTCTATGTCGTTCTTTCCCCGAATAGTATCTGTTTGTCGTTCCAAACCCGGCCTTATTTCTTCAACAACAATATTCTGTCCCGGTTGCTGCACTTCCTTTTGATCTTGCTTGTTCTCCAACTTATTTTCAGCAGGGAACCAATCATCTTCAATAGCTTGCCAGAAGGGGTCGAGTTCATCCGTTTGCCAAAGGGGATTGAGGTCGTTGGATACAGGTTCTTCCTGCTGCTCCCGCCGGTAATCCTCCGGCCGGGCTTGCATAAACAATTCCCGTTCTTTCTCCTGAACGGCTTCCATCGCTTCGCCCATTTCCTGCCAATCCTGTGCCGTTGGCTTGTAACCGATACTTCGAGCGGTGGACTGCTCCACCTGCGGAGCATGTTGTTTGTACAATGCTACATCCAGATGCTTGGAAAAATCTTCCCGCAGCATCCCGCGCAGTTCGGCGGCAATAGCGCCCACACCGCCGGAGTGGGTAAACTCCATCGCTGGTTTACCGTAAGGGTCGGTTCCGACTTTTACGTTATCGTGAATGACACGGTCGAAGGATTGGAACAGGTTATTGACCGATATGCCGTTCGATAGCTTCCGGCTATGGATAAAATTCTGTTGGCGCTCGGATAACTCCTTGCCCGGCGCTTTCTTTTGCAGGATTATCAAGTCACTACCCACCTCCGTTCCGGCATGGTCGGTAAAAAGGTTGTTCGGGAAGCGAACGACGGAAACGGGGTCGCAATGCTGCATCAGCCATTCGCGCACAGGGCGGTTACTTTCTGAATTTAATACGCCTTGTGAAGTGATGAACTCCACCAATCCGCCCTCGCGGACGCAATCGACGCCTTTCATAAAAAAGTAGTTGTGAATTGTACCGCTGGCTTGCCGGTGGGCGTCGTCTTTGGCGTTACTGTATGCAGGGTCGAATACCCTTATAGCGGGGTTCGATGTTTTCAAAACCTTCTATCCGCACCGTTTCGGTGGGATTCAGGTGCGAGAGGATTTTACCTGTCAGCAGGTCTTTTTCAAACTGTGTTGCTTCACAACCCGGATTCAGTTGCCTGATGGCTTCGGAAAAGACACCCGTTCCGGCGGAAGGGTCAAGCAGGCACACCGGCTCGATGCCGCTTTCTTTCAATGCTGCCGCCAACGCATCCACTACTTTGGGTGGCGTGTAAAAGGCGGACAGCACGGAATTTTTCAGCGAAGAAACATAGCGGTTATATTCGGCTGTGTTCTCCGCTCCGCTGCGCAGTATTCCGTGCAGTTCCGTAACCAGCTGGAACAGTTCGCTGTCGGTTTTCGTCCATTGCTGCACGTCTTCCGGTTTGTCGGCAGGACTTAACACGGCTTTAATCCCTCCGAAACCGCAGTAGGCTTCCAGTATTTCCCGTTCATCGCGGTTGGCCAGCCGCCCTTCTTTGTCGAGGTCGAACGCAATCCGTATCGCCTTGATGTTGTCCTGAAGACGGGCTTTTTTATTGAATGCCATCTTCGAGGAATGTTTGGATTGCGCCTGTCAGTTCCGTGTAGAGTAGCTTGTACTCCTGACTACCGGCGAAATCGTCCGACAATGTGTACTTTCCAAAAACTACGGAAAGGCGGGGCTGTAATTCCATTGCTACCCCTTCGGCCAGCGCTGGATCTATTTCGTCCGTGAACTCGTCCCAAAGTATGTTGACGACGGTACGGTATGGGGAGAAATGCAATCCGGCGTAAAGGATTTGGGAAGCGGTTTCTTCAGCTTCATCATGGGAACCGCCCAATTTGATAATACGGCTGTATTCTTCGGCTGCTACATCGCCACGCGCGGCGATAAACTGTTTGTCGGCAGCTTTGTCGGGATGCGATTCGCGTAAATAAGAAAGTAAAGAGAGCCGGAAATAGGATAATTCCACGGCGGTGGATTTATTTGCTTTCATCTTTTGATTTTTTTAGTGGGGGTCACAGACCCTTTTGTTATTGCTTTTATAAGTAATTAGAAAAGAAAAAGGCATCCGAAGCCTAAGCCCCGGACGCCACCACTAAAAAAATCAGATGTCAAGCAATTATCCCTAATTAGCAAGTCATAGATTCTTTCAGCGGTAAAGGTAAGGATTTTACTTGTACTTGCCTTTCTTTCCGCCGCCTTTGTTCTTGTCTTCAAACTGGAACACGGTTTGATGATACCTGTCTTTCCGTTCATCAGTAAAGCGGTGAGTTGCGTGTCGGTCAAATCCTTTTTCGCAATGCTGCGAAATACGGTCAGCCCGCAGTTTTCGTTGTTGCATTTGGCAACTTTTTGATAGAATGTAACCTGTCCGTTCTTGCACTTGGGGCAACCGCAATCGGGGTGGTCGTCGGTGCGTTCAAACGGAATGTCGAGTAGTTCCGTAGTGATTTGCGAGGCGTAAATCTCAATACTGCGGTGGAACGTAGCGGCATCCATTTGGCTTGAACCGATTTTGGCAAGGGCGTGTTCCCATTGCCCGGTCATCGCTACATCCGCAATCTTTTTGTCTTTCACGGCCAAATAGACTACCAGCCCTTTGTTGGTCGGGACGAGCGATTTTTTCTCATGGGTAATGTATTCCCGTGCAAACAGCGTTTCAATAATGGCGGCGCGGGTAGCGGGTGTACCGATACCGGCATCTTTCATCGCTTCGCGCTCATCTTCGTTTTCACACTCTTTACCGCATGATTCCATTGCACCGAGCAAACTACTCTCGGTGTGTAGCGGACGGGGCTTGGTTTGCTTTTCCAACGCTTCCAACTCCCGCACAGGAAGCATATCGCCTTGCAACAAGGCGGGCAGCGTGGCTACGTCTTCGTCCTGCGCTTCTTCATCGGTGGCGTTCCAAACTTCTCGCCATCCGGGAAGTAGCGTTACGCTACCTTTTGCGACAAAGTGTACGCCGCCCGCGTCCAGCGAAATGGCGGTGTTCTCTTTGGTACAACGATTGGAAAAAGCCTCTAACATGCGTCCCGCCACCATATCGTAAACCGTCCGCTCATCGCCGGTTAATCCGTCTGCCGGATCTCCGGTGATAATAAGCGCATGGTGATCGGTTACTTTCTTATCGTCCACACTTCGGATGTTTAACACGATATTTTCCATCCCCGCCGCGTAAGCGCCGAAACGGGGATGGCTCTTTAATGTGGCAATCAGGTGTGGTATTTCGTCCAGTACATCGGCGGAAATATACCGGCTTCCGGTGCGCGGGTAGGAAATTTTCTTACCCTCGTACAACGCCTGGGCGATATTCAGCGTTTTATCCGCCGAAAAGCCGTGCTTGCTGTTAGCTTCCTTTTGAAGCGTGGTAAGGTCATACAACAACGGCGGTTCCTGCTTCACTTCCTTTTTTTCGACTGCCGTTACGCGAACGGTTCCGGCGGCACGTACCAGTTGCAACACTTCATCGGCTACGGGTTGGTTGTCGTACTTGTCCACCGAAAGGACGGCAAACGCCATAGCGTCTTTAGCCGTATGCAGTTTCAGTTTGAAGTACGTTTGCGGCTTGAAATCCTTGTTTTCCAAATAGCGGGAACAGATCATCGCCAATGTCGGGGTTTGTACTCTGCCGAGCGACCATGAGCCGCGACCGGCGGCAATCGACAGGGCTTGCGAGGCGTTAATCCCGACTACCCAATCGGCTTGGCTTCTTGCTTTGGCTGATAAATAAAGGTTGTTGTAGTCGCTACCGGGTTTGAGATTCTGAAAACCTTCTTTAATCGCCTTGTCGGTAAGGGAACTTATCCACAACCGTTGAAATGGACGGGTACAACCTACATAATTATAGATGTACCTAAATATTAATTCGCCCTCCCGCCCAGCATCAGTGGCGACCACAATGCCGTCGGCTTTGGAAAACAACTCTTTGATGATTTTAAGTTGTTTCATCACGCTGGGGTCGTTCTTATACTCTTTCCCCTCTTTGATTTGGCGGGGGACAAGTAAAAACTCCTGTGGCAAAATCGGCAGGTTTTCGCGTTGGAAACTCGAAAACCCGTAGGCTTCGGGCATCGCCAACCCTACGAGGTGGCCGAACGCCCATGTTACCTGATAGCCGTTACCTTCCTGATAACCGTCTTTCTTACTTGTTACACCCACGATAGCGGCTATATCCCGCGCTACGCTGGGTTTTTCTGCTATGATTACTTTCATCTTCTGATTTTTTTAGTGGTTGAAAAATTGATTTACATTCTCTGTCCGGTGCTTTTCCGGGGTGCGCGAGGTGTTTGGGAACGGCGTTGCTCTTGTTTTTCTTCTTTTTTCTCCGCCTGCTTTTCGGTAGGCTGCGTTTGCCCTTTCTTCAGCGGTTCGGAAGATTGCTTGGTTGCCTCGTTGGTTTTACCCTCGTTGTTCACAGCAACCTGCGTTTTGAAGCCTTCGGCGGGTTGCGCCTGCTTCTTCGCCTGCATTTCTTTCCATTGTTCCGGGGGCAGGCTGGTGTGACGGATGCGTCCGGCATCCTGATCCGGCCATACCCAGGCATTGTATTTTTGACCTTTTTGGTCGGTGGCTTCGGTTTGCTTCGCACCCTGTTCCTGCGGCTTGGGCAGCTTGGTTTGGTCGATCATACCCTCCACAAAGACCGCTTTGTTATTCAACAGGTCTTTGAACTGTTCGCGGGTCAATTCGACACCGCCCTGCACGGGGCGCACCCATACCTCGCCAACCTTGCGGGCTTTGAGCGGTTGGTTATCATCCTGCCCCGTTTTCTGTTCCGCTTTCGCCGCCCGTTCCTGTTGGTGCTGCTGGCGTTGTTCGGGAGTAAACAGGAATGCACAATGCGCGTAATTTTCGCACCGGGTTCTTCGCCTGCGCGTTGCTTCTTGTCCATGTTTTCGACCAGCACACCCTGACCGTTTTTCAAGCCCTCCTGTTGCTTGTCCGAAAGTTCAACGCCTTTCAGCATTTTCGGGATTTGGATTTCGGAGAGCGGAACGGCTTCGACACGGTTGGTGATTTTATCCAGCGACACGAGCACCGGAACCTTTTCGCCGCCGGGTGTCATTTCCAACTCAAAGACACGCCCGCCGTGTCCGGTAGTAGTGAGTTGCTTTTGCTCGTCAGGGGTGAATAGTACCCCCATAAACGGCTTTTCAAAATCCGGCTTCTCCTGAAAGGGGTGCGTCTGAATTTTGATTGTGCCGTTGGGTTGCTGTTCAAATGACAGGCGGGCTTTAGCTTGTAACTCTTTGCCGTCAATTTCCATGCGCACCTCAATCAATCCGGGCGACTTGTGTCCGTAGGACATGGCTTTGAGCGCATCCTGCAACGACTCGCCTGAAAGCCCCAGTTTATCGGCTTCCTTCCAGTCGAGTTTGTTCAGGTCTAAGGGTTGGTACTTGCCCTGCGCCTGTTCCTGCATCTTCCCGTCCGGCGTTATGCGGTATGGGGCGAGCACCTTGTCGTTGGGGTCAATCTTAATGATTTTGTCGAAGAACGTAGCCATCATATCAACGGCTTTGGCACTCACAGCGTAGATACCCGTATGGGACGGATGGTTGAATTGTGCAGAAAACTTCTTAAAGAAATTTTCCAGCGCGTTACCGCGCGTGTCGATTTTGAGAAAGCTGTCGGCGTTCTCTTTCGTGGGCTCGACGGTTTTCAACTTACCATCTTTACCTTCTCCCGCAATGGCTTTCAGCCTGCCATCTTTACCCTGTGTCAATAGGATTTTTGGGTCTTCCGCAAAGTCTTTGGGATTGATTTCGTACGGTTTCAAATAATCTTTGGCTTCGGGATGATGTGGAGCGGACAACACTTCTTCCAAAC
>QMCE01001247.1_pt1 | contig 17799 bp, 21 predicted proteins | sample 1821851 | NCBI WGS metagenome assembly QMCE01 (sample SAMN09453174, study PRJNA476694) | Termite gut metagenome, whole genome shotgun sequencing project. | isolation source: worker | host: Odontotermes sp. | place: South Africa:Pretoria | collected 2016-01-28
CGCGCCCAGTTCTTTATATACGCATCCGTCTCCTCGTTCGTTTTATTCAGCGCCCCGGCCTGTTCATCCCAAGCGAGGTTTAGATCGGGGACAACAGAGTTTAGCTGATCGATAAGGGAAATCATTTTTGCTTTTTTCCCGGCCGCGTCCTCAGAACTGTCGCCGGAGCGTTTTATATCCTCCGCGAGGGCGTGAATCTCTTTTGACAGATCCTTAGCCACGCCTGTCTCGGTTTGCATTTGCTTCGTATTGTCTTGATACCCCTCGCGTGTGTTTTTCAGAGATTCGGCCATATCCTGATTGGCGGCAATGATTTCCTCGTTTTTCTCTTTGAATGCATCCATCTCGGAATTGGTATCGCTCATCACGGTTACCAGCAGACCCAAACCGGCGACCACGCCGCCAATGAGCAAAGCCCAAGGGCCAAGCGGGCTTGCCAATGTCGCCGCACTTAGTGCGGTCTGTGCGGCAGTAACTGCATTCATTAACGCAGGTATGGCGAGCATTGCAGCTTCGAGCAAGTTAAAACCTACCGCAAGCGCCGATATCATATTCGCTATAACCACAGCAACCTTAAACGCAAGAAAACCGGCAACTATGGAGAGAAGAATCTCAATAAGCTCCTTCCCGTTGCCGATAAAAAAAGCTATCGCGTCTACAGCGATAGGAATAGCTTTCTCCGCGAACTCGGCGATGCTCTTAACGATCTCCTTCATGCCATCGCCTATTTTGTCGAGGTTGCGCTGCATTTCCGGCGTCTGGAATGCCTTTGACAGATCCCGCACGCTCTTTGTCGCGGACTGAACGGCCTCACGCAGAGGCGTATCAAAATTCTTGTATATGTTAATCCCGAATGTTTCAGTCGAGCCGGATAACTCCTCAATATCCCCTTTTAGATTGTCGAGCCGCGTAGCCGCTACATCTGCGGCCTCTATCTTGGACATGGCGTTCCACATATTGTCAATTCCGTCTGCGCCCTCTTTATACAGGACGTTAGCGGCACGAATGGCATCGGAGCCGAACATGACCTCCATTGCGAACAGGCGCTCCTGATCGGTGAGGTGAGCCATCGAGGTGTTCAACAGGCCCGCTATCTCGTTTAGCGGCTTGATTTCGCCGTTCATATCATAAAAGGCGTTGGCCCCGTCTTCTGTTATGAGGCCAAGCTCTTCAAACTGCGCTATTTGCTTATCTGTTGTGGGCTGCAGGTTCATTAGCATGGTTTTGAGAGATGTTCCTGAGTCAGAGCCCTTGAGCCCGTTTTGCGCGAAAACGGCCAGCGCCGTCGCGGTGTCGTTAAACGAAAATCCAACACCGGAAGCTACAGCCGAAACCTGAGACAACCCAAGCTTCAGCCCCATGACGTCAGAGGCTGATGCGTTCGCTGCCCCTGCCAGAACATTTGCGGCGTCCCCAACATCCAGAGCGTCGTCTTTGAACGCGTTAAGAACTGTAGCAGCAATTTCTGCGGCGTCGGCGAGGCCGATCTCACCGGCCGCGGCGAGGTCGAGCGCCCCGGCAAGCCCGCCACCAAGAACCTGCTCGCTGTCGAGCCCTGCTTTAATAAGCTCTTCTATAGCGGTTGCGGCCTCGGATGCCGAGTAGACAGTGCTTTCGCCTGCCTCAACCGCCGCTTGCCGGAGCGTCTCCATTTCTTGAGAGGTAGCCCCTGAAACAGCCTTTATTCCGCTTAACGCCGCCTCGAAATCGCTGCCGAGCTTAATGACAGATGAGCCTATAGCGTAGACCTGCTTTGCAAGTGCATCAAGCGAAATCGCCGCGAGTGCAGTTTTAACCAGGTTGCCCATAACGGAGAGCTGGGCGTTGATTCCTTTGGTATCTAGTGCGGCTGAAATTACTACGCTGCCGTCAGCCTTATTCATAAGCTCACCTCAAAAAATATGTTGCATATTGCGAGAAAAAATGGTAATATAATCATGTAAAGGATGCATCGACAGCAGTAGGGAGGTGACGATAAAATGCCAAAATGCAAATTCTGTGGAAAAGGCAACCCTTTTCTAAAGCTAAACGCTGAAGGCATGTGCATTGAATGCCAGTGCAAGCCTTTCCGAGAGATGAAAAACTCAGCATATGTTGAGAAAATTAAGAGCCGCGATTCTGCGGCCGGTAGTGCTGTTTGCCCCTCGTGTGGTAGCCCTAACATCAGATTTATAAGTGAGAAACGGGAGGCGTTTTCTGCGGGCAAAGCAGTTGCCGGGCTCGTCGTTGCCGGTGGGATCGGCGCAACGGCTGGTTTTTTAGGCGGCAAAGTTGGAAACGATGTTATTTGCCGGGATTGCGGCCACAGGTTTCTGTCTAAATAGTTTGCTATAATACCCCGCTCAAATCTCCGTCGCCCAGCAGCACGGCTTCAATCTCGCGAATATGGCGCACAGCCTCTCGGCTCTGCTTCGTGGGTATCTGTACAGCTTCTTTTGCTTTTTTCGCCTTGCTTAAGGTTTCGCCTTTAAGGTCTTTTGTATCTAGAAACCTAATGGATAACTTCCGGCGGAACGCTGTGTCCTCGCCAAGCCCGCCGAGCAATACGAGGAATTCATACCAATGCAAGAAGGGTACGCGTAACAAGTCGATTTCGTATTGGCTTAAAAAAGAAGAATATATTTCCTCCGCATCGAATTCGAAATCGAATCGCGGAGGTTTTTCTTTCTCTATCTCGCGAGCTCTGGAGCCGCCCGAACCATCCCGCGCCAATGCGGTTATATACATCTCGAAGTGTTTCTTTGCTTCGGTCGGAGCGATATCCCCAAAAAACCATTTGGCGAGTAGCACGGGCTTCTGCGGTTCGAATACACTGTCATCTGCAAGCATGCGTAGTATCCGTAGAACGTTCCGAAAGTTCGCGTGAACGGGAAAGATGCTGCCGTTGACCTTAACGGTTTCAGGCAGCACCTTTTCGATTTTGCGCGAGAGTGAAAAATTACTCATACTCCTCAGCTACGTTCTTCTGGTAGGCCTTCACAACCTCTTCTACAATGGTTTTCATCGTCGTGATTGCATACATCATGTTGACGCTACGCCCGCCGGCTATGATTTTCATCGCGTTCTTATCGCCGAGGGAAGAGTTGATAAAATCAATAATTTCCTTAATCCCGGCGATAATCTTACGGCTGTCAGTGGTCTTGTAGTCTGTGTATTTCTTCTCGAGCTCCAGCGCGGCGCTCAAGATGTCGACGTCGTCGGCATAGATTGTGAAAACGTGGCCGTTGATCTCGACCTTTTTTTCTTCGGGCAGCGGAACAGTAATCTTTTTCATTATACAGTCACCGCCGGAGTAAAGGTTTTGGTGCTGGTGTTGAACTGCCCGTCGATGAACGAGCCGACGTTGTTGAGGTTGCCCGTGACGTGGATGACCTCGCCACCGGCCCCGGCCATCCCGGCGACCTCCACCGCGACACGGAACTTCCGCGCGGTGAACGTGTTGGGCATCGGGGACGAGCCGTCTGTGTCCATCACCTGACGGAACAGCTCGACGCGGACGTAGTCGGCCTCGACGTCGCCGCCGGTCTTCTGGTTGCGGCCGATGTCGTACAGGAACATGATGGTCTTGTCGTCCGACATAAGGTCAGTGTCAAAGGGGAACTGCGTCTGGTAGCCTTTGGTGACGCTCGAGGCCGAGCGGTCGCTGATGTACGCCTTCGTGTCAATCTGCGCGCGCGGATTCTCGTCGAGCGTGTTGTAGCCGACGCCCATCAAGCTCCAATCCGGCGTTTCCGGGTCTGTGCTGATATTCAGATAATCGGCTATGTCCGCGCGGATCATTGCGTTTGCCATTTACCTTACCTCCAGATAAAATATAGTCGCCATGAATTGGTATTTCGCCATTTTGTCCTGCGTGTACGCCACGGCGAGCTGCGGCGTGTTCGTGAGATTTTCAAGCCGGTAGTTGCTGCACTTCTCACCGAAGTCGGGGTAATTCTTCGCCGCCTCCTGCTCATCAATCCAAGCCTGCCAGCCACGCAGATCCGAAAGTGTGTCGGCATTCACGGTGTCAGTGGTCTGGGAGAGCGGCGCCATGAGCTGAAACGCGAAATCTTTTACGACTGATTCGGCGGATAGCGGAACTATCGCATAGCTTCCAGGCTCGCCGGGAAGGAAATTGAAGAACACCGGCGTCCCCTTTGCGGAGAGCCAATCCTGTACGGCTTGATCTTTGATGTCTGTCGCTATATTAACCACCCCTTTTTATAAACGCCATGACGTCCAGCGCCAATTGACTGGCTTTCCCGGCTTGCTTTGCGGCCTGATCCCAGAACGCGCAGGCATGGACGTGCTGCTCCTTGGAGAAGTTGAAGCCCGCGCCCGTGTACATTCGATGGGCATAAGGCGCGGTGTGGTGTACGTAGCCCACGCCGTTTTTCACCTCGTACTCAATATCGTCGTGTGCCAGCGTGCCGCTGTCCATAGGCACAAACTGGTCATACAGGCGATGCCAGGAGACCGCCATGAATCTCGCCGTCGCGTCGCCGCCGGTTGTTTCTTTGATGATCTGCGGAATGGGCTTGTTCCACTGAAAGAAGATACTGGTGCTCATCAAACCCCCTCCAAATAATAATGCTTTCCGCGCTTATACCCCCCCGTGTTGTCGACAAACACGCGAATGGTGAAGACCTCCGGCGCGAGGTTCTGCCGGACGGCGCTTTCGGTGTTCGGCGCTGCGCCTGTGATCTCGGCGCTCTGCACGCCCAACGCAACAAGATCTCCTTCCTGGAGCGTGAAAAAAGTAATCTTGTCGTCGGCCCATTCGCCCGCTGCCCTGTACTGCGGATTCTCGGAAATAAGCACACTGAAGACGCTGGCCAGCCTCGCGGTCTGGCCGTCAACTTCGCGGACGGCCTTGTGCTCCCAAGAGCAGCCGGTGATAACATGGCGGAACCACTCGTCTTTATTGGTTTCGGGATTGCGCCATTTGTTCCAGACGGTGATGGTGTCGTTAGCGCCGCGCACGAGCCGCACCCCCTAAGAGTTTTTAAACCATGAGAACGGGACGCCGTATTTCGCCATGATGAGGGATTTTGCCATGCGCTCGATATTCTGATGGTATACGAGCCCGTGCTGAACGCCCTCGTAGGTTCGGAAGTCTCTGGACTGCTCCGCCGTCGGGAAAACATGATGCAGAAGCTCATGCACCAAAATCTTCTCGTGACACATCTTTTCGGGATAGCCGTCCGAGTCTTCCGGCCTTTCCCTCAAAATGCGTATGATGCCAACTTTAACGGTCGGCGTAGTAACCGCTTCGCCCTCGCAATCGTCTAAAGCCATATCCTTCTGGCTGTCAACAAGGTGGGCCTGGATGATCCAGTCAGACAGGAAAAGTCGCTCCTGCCATTCCGCGAGACAGGCATCCAATTCTCCCTGATTGGCAAATGTTGTTATTGGCTGATTCATTCGATCCCCCTGTAAAGCTGCTCCGGCGTGAAGAAGATGCCGAGCGTCTGCGCGACTGTTCGGTCGGCTGCTTTCTGCATCTCCTCCGGCGAGGCGTAGCTCTCGCTGTAATGCTGGTTGGAGAACGAATTCACCGGCTGCCCGCTCTCGCCTCCGGACACGGTCTGATGCTGCCCGTACAAGGCGTCCATGATCTCGCACACGCCGCAGCGGTTGGCCTCGGTGATGTTGTCATCCGTTATGCGGTCAAAGGTGTGGCGGCGCACGGTTTGTTCGGCCATGAGTGCCCAGCGTTTGAAGGAAGCCTGGGGGACGGCTGAATAGCCCAGCCCCGTGTATTGCTCGTAGGTTATATAAGCCATTCAGCCGTCACTCCTATTCCTCGATGTCGTCCGGGGGCGTATATCCGGCACAAATAGCCGCGATGATGTCGGCCTTCCGCGTGGCGCCGCCGAGGTCGATTTTGTTATCCTCGGCGAACTGTTCGAGCTCGGCGACCTTCAGATCCTCAAGCGACACACCGTTAACGGTGATGTCAAAAGGGTCAATAGCGTCAATAGGATCAACGTACCTGTCCGGCTGCGCGGCCCATGTGCCGGTAACAAAGGCGTTGTTGCTCTCCACGATGTTGCCTGTGCGTTTATCAAGCTTTTTCATGTTCAAGCCCTCCTACGCCGTAATCTTGGCGACCAGGTCAGGCATGACCGCCTCGGTGCCGTAACTGAAGAACAGCTCCAGCGCGATGGCGTTCGAGAGGTTGACCTTTTCGGCGTCAAACTTCGTCGTGTGTACGGGCTGCGCGATGGCGCCCTCGCACATGGCCTGCATAGCGTCCTCAGCGGGCAGGTCGATGGAGGAATACACGTTGACGCCGTGCAGCTTGCCGAACTCCTCAATGGAGCTGTCGACATTGGCGTTTTGCACGTTCGTATCAACGTACTTCCGTACCTTCGAGTATTCCGCTGGCTGCATGACCACATGGATCATGTCACGGGGTACGCCCTGGACATAGTCGTTTTTTGTGGTTTCCACTTGGAGGACAATGGCCTCGAAACGGTCGATGGGGTCGGTGCCGGAAGGCGTGACCACGGTGGCCACCTCACTCGCTTTGGCAAAGAAATCACCCTCCAGCTCACGCTTCATAGACCGCTCGTGTTCGGTGGCACGTTTCTCAACTAGGCCGTCGACGCCCCAGAGCCTGGTGTCCTTGTTTTCCATCTCTTCCACAAGCTCCCTGTCCTTGTTAAGCGCCACGGTAACGGGCTTGGCCTTTATGGCATCACCCTTGCCGGCGGCGCGGGCGGTGCCGTAGGGTTTGCTTGTGGCAAAGGCTATGCGCTTGGCCTCCACGGAGCCCGCGAGGGGGTCGCCGCTGAGGTTGGTGTTCTTAAGCCGGGTAGAGATCATGCCTTTCTGAACGTTCTGAATAACCTTGCCGTAAAGCTCAGAGAGGTAATCCTTGCCGGTAGGGTCCAGCAGAATGTTTAACGATGATAATCTGGGCATAATGATTTCCTTTCTTCAGTTAGAATATTATCGGGGGAACGTACTTCGCTGCGCCGGGCGGCACGTCGCCCGTGGGAGGCGTACCGTCGCCCAGCTTGTTGGGATTTTCAGCCGGGGCAAAGATGTCGGCGCGCGGCTTCCCATCCTCACCGGCCACCAGGTTATCAAGGAGCTCTTTCCGGCTTTTGCCTGCGTTCTCAGGTTTATCGAGGGCCTCCTCCAGTTGCGCCATGAGAGCGTCGCGCGTTAGGTCGTTAATGAACTTGTGGCCTCCCATAAACTCCTTCGTCTCGGCGGAACGCTTCAGCTTGACGATTTCGAGCTCATGTGCCTTTTGGGCGTCCTCGAGCTCCTTTTTGTGGGTCTTCGCCGAAGTTTTGTTGGTGTCCTCCAACTCGGCGATTTTCTTCTGCAAACCGGCAGCGTCCACCGACTTAAGCTCCTCGAGCTGCTTATCGCGTTCAGCAAGCTCCTTGTCGTGGCTTTTTACCTGCCCCTCGAGAGTCTTGACTTGGCCTTCAAGCTGCTTTTTGGCCTCATTTGCCGTGTTGAAATCCGCTTTGGCAACAAAGCCCTTGCCGATTTCGTCCGATACCTTTTTGTCGATATCGTCGCTGTAGTGTTCGCCGAGGATCTCTTTCAACCATGCTAAAGCCATTTGGACTCCTTTCTCCGCTTTCCTTTTTATCCGGCCAGTCCCGGTACTGCGGCGCGCATTCTTTTGTTCCCCGCGCAAGGGATATTTTTGATATAAAAGCGCCCCGCTATTGCGGAGCGTATTATAACCTTATTTTTTGATGTTCGCGCCTCGCGTGTATCCTCTCACGCTCGCCCTGACAGTCTTCGGGCTGAGATGGACGGCGGCGCTGAACCGTTGATACTTCTGGTTTATCGCGGAGGCCTTGGCCTTGGCCAGCGTCGCGCCCTTTTTATCCCCGGCCGCCGCCAAGCACACGGCGCGATCCTTCTCGCGCCGGATGGCAGTTTCGTATTGCCGCTGCCGCTGCCGGGCCTCGTATGCGTTATACGACTTTCCCTCAAAAACGTATGCCCTGTCGTCCGCGGCTTCGAGCGCCTTAAGCTCTTCGTCGGTATACGCCGGCGTCGATATTCCCAGCACAATGGGGAAAGCCCGGTGATAACAATTGAAGTCGTTGAGCAGGGGAACGCACACCTCGTGGTAAGCCTTCATGTTATATTGCTTGCCCGCAAAGTCCATGTGGCTCGGCCGGGCGCCCGCGTGCCAGCTGATTTCCATGCCGTCCGCGCCGAACTGCGCGCCCTGCATCTCCGCAAGCTGCCGGGACATGCGCTGCTGTCCTCCGGAGAAGGCGTTGCGGACGCTGGAGTCCAGCCTGCGGTTATATCCGCTCTCATATCCGACGGAGCGCCGCCCGCTACCGGGATTGTAAAAACACATGCCGTTGTCGGCGAGCTTGTTGATGGCCGAGCACAAGGCGCTGTAAAAATCGGTTTGGCCGGTTCGCACCTGCACAATGGCATAGTCAATGGCGTCTTGATAGTATTTCGCCATTGGCTGAAACGCGCCCTGCGTGTTTATGAAACCGATTGTTCCGGAGATGCTTTTTGAGAGCCCGGCCATGTCAGCTATATTCGCGCTGATCGCCCCGGCTGTTGACGCCACAAGCTCCTGCGCCAGGGGATTATCGGCAAAGGGTACCCAATCTATGCCAAGGGCGTCGAAAAGGCCCTTGTTGCCGTCCCACTCGGCCTCGGCGGCGGCGTTCAGCAACCGTCTAACCTCATCCTGCGATTTCCCCACGGCGGCGGCGACGGCGCGTTCGATTGCCTCCACGTCGCGACCCACACGGGCGAGCTCCGCAAGGCGAATGGCGTCGGAGGGGTCTACCTCGCCGATAAGCCTTATGCGTTCTAGTATCCGCCCCTGGGCGTCACGCTCCAGTTGATGGAACATATCATACAGGGGCTGGCTGAGCGCCCTTATTTCTTCCTCATTTAACAGAGCCGCCGCCTCCCGTCATGATAGGTTATATTTCAGACGGCGGCAGAAGCTGATCCGACTCCGGCAGGTTTGCCAAAGCCGTCGCTTTATCCTCGTCGAACAGGAACATGCGGCTCTCCTCGGCGCGCACAACGCCCATCGCGGAGCCCTCCTTAAGCTGCGTCCATCGTTCGGCGCTGTCCTCGAGGAGCGAAAAGTCCCAGTCAAACGAAAGCTCGTACTCGCCCATAGGCGCGAGCCCGAAGGCGTTAGCGAGTACGTCATAGGCATATACAAGCTGCTCCAGCGCGCCTTCGAGACTTTTCCGCATGGAGTCTATCAGTGAAAAGGTGTCGTAAGAACTGCGCTTTATAGCCGTAGCCGTGGCCGCTTCGGTTACCAAGTCGGTGAGCACGCCTTTATTGACGCCGATAGCCTTTTCAAGCAGGCTGAATTTAAACACAAGCGCATCCACATAAGACTGCGTGCGTATATCGGGAGAGAACACCTCCCAAAAAGGCTTGTCATCAACGCTGCCCATCACATTGAGCAGCTGAAATACGCCGTCGGGAGGGAGCTGCGGCTTGCCGTTCTCGTCTTTTTTGAAAAGTATCGACGAGATGCCGATAAACGCCTTCTTTCGGGCGTACTCATCATCGAAAGTGTTAAGAAGCTCCACGATCTCGCGGATAAGCTTCTCGCTGCCGTAGGTAACGGGAACGCCGTAAACGCTATCACCGCGCCGGCGGTTATCGGTCGGGCATTTTACGAAGGCGAACAGCATTCTATCCATTCCGCTGATCGTCCGCACAGGTTTAATCTTCTCCCATTCGGGGACGGAGGAAAGAGACACTTCCTCCCCGTCCAGCAGCGCCTTTTGCAAAATGGTATACTCGCCGTCGTCCGCAAGAGAGTGTTCTTCGACACGAATATATGTTGAATTGTTTACTGTTTTAGCTTCTGCAATGATGCCCGCGCGTGTTATAATATCGCCTTTTCTATCGATAACATAAAGCCGGTCCTGTTCAATAACGTCGGTATATATCTGTCCGTTATGTACCCAGGGCAACAAGACAACGCCGCCGACGCCGAAAACGCGCGAGACGATTATCTTGAGCTTGCTGATACACCGTTGCATGCAGACGTCCAAAAACTCTGAGCGCGGATTGGCGGAAACTTCCGTAACCTCCTGCCCGTTTTCATCAAGCCGCACAATCTGGCTTCCGTTGACCTGAATGGTGGAGTCCATGACGGTCACGTTAGAGAGCTTACTCGCCACGATCGCGGTGAGGTTTATCTCGTCGGTCTTTTTGTAATCGCTGGCATGCCGGGCGTTTTCGGCGTTTTCATCCTCGTTTATTTTATTACCGAAACGCTTGTATAGCCATTCGGTGATACTCAGCAGCAATTTATTAAACATGCCTCGCCCGCCTTTCGATTTAGTTTCGGAATACGCCCTCGAGCTCGCCGCGCAAAATCGACCTCACAAAATACCTGATATCGTCCATAGCGTGGTCAAATTCCTTTATCGGCTTATCATCCGCCGAGGCAATATCCCACAAATACACTCCAAACTCGCGGATGCTGTCCTCGCAGCTCTTGTGAAACTTGATTCTCTCAAACTCCAGAGCGGACGCCACGTTCATAAGACCCGGCACAACATCGTTGTTGGCGCCCAGAACCGTGTGCCCGCGTCGGCGCATACATACGATAAATGAAGCGGCGGAGGGGTCGACAATGATACACTCTATCGGCAAATCCCCAGCAAGCTCCTCCACTGCGTCAGCATAATGCTCGTCAGTGAGCCTGCGTTTGGTCTTCTGGCTATCATAATAATACTCGCGCAGCCGATAAGCCGTGCCGCCGGATAAGCACCACAGCCCCGCGCTGAAAGGATTGACCGTGCCATAGTCTACGCTGATAAAATACCGGCCTGACTTCGGGGCCTCGTTGTCGTCAAAGAGATGCCTTTTAACATCAAACATCGGGTATATAAGGCCCTCGGCAATGCACCGCTGGCCCAGGATGTCCCGGCGGTACCATACGCTGTTGACGTCGCCGTATTTTACTACAAGCTCACGTTTGCGCTCCTCTGTAATACTGGCGTTATCGGCTATAGTAAAATGCTGATACTGATAGCCGCCCATGAAATTAGTCTTGTAACGGTCAATGTAATCGGTATATATTTTATGGCTGGGATGGCAGGGGTTTAAGTCCCAAAGGACAAACGGCCAGTCAGCTGCCGCCTGTCTGCCGAAAGCGACCTTGATAAAAGATTCGCGGCTGTCGTCGCTGTCGTAGTGCTCGTTTATCTCGGTAGCAATCCAGCCGCCGTAGGAGTTGCCCAGGATGCGCTTGTAGCTGTCAGCCTTGCCGCCGCCGGAGAAGAGCACAACCTTTTCGCCCGTTTGCGTCTGGATATAAAGGGCCTCGTTATCCTTGAACTTCCCCCAGCGGCACCGGCCCCGGAATAGATTTTCCAAGCCGAAGCCGTTACACGCGCCGATGTTGAGCTTGGCGTTGGGCATGGTGGAGCCGGACGCGAGGTGTATCCTGTCGGGGCACTTCTCGAGATACGCCGCGAAAATAATGCAATGGTCTATGGTCTTGCCTGAACGGATGGCGCCTTCGGCCACGCACATGCGGTTGTTGAGCGCCGAGCGGATATACTGTTTATGCTTCTGGCTGAACGGCCTCCACTGAATCGTCTGTGTCTTCGTCACAGTTTATCATCTCCGCAAGGGGCGTGAGGTCTTCAATGTCCCCGCCCTGAGTCTGTTGCAGGGCCTCGGCCTTCTGCTTCTCGAGTTCGTGCCGCTTCCGGTCGTATTCCTTGCGGTGGCGGTCCATCGGGAACAGTTCAAAGTATCTCGCCAGAAATTCAAGTGATTTTTGTGAGTCACGCAGTTCAATGCGCACGCCGTCCTTGCCTTCAGCCACCTTGCTAATAAGCTGGCCGTCGACCTCGGAGCTGTCTTTGAGTTTAACGACATTGATGGTTTCCGTGGCGGGCAGGCTTTCGCCGGTCTTCGGATTTTCCACCATGACAACTTTGCCCCGATATACGACGGGCACCGTTTTGCCCTTAAACTCTGTAAACTTGTTCATGTTCGCAAAAGCGATGCGCATATGAAGTTCAATAATATCGTCGCCACACAAGCCGCCCAGCGAAGCGTTCTTGATTCGCTTGAGCTCGGCAATTTCAGCCGCGACTGTAGTTTTCTGTAGTAGCTGATACCCAATCGACGACGCATTTGCTTTTGAGTACCCGGCATCCCTCGCCGCTTGCGAAGCATTAAAGCTTTCCATGTAATAGACGCAGAAAAGCCGCTGTTTATCGGTAAGCTCTTCGTTTTCCTCTACAGCGGTTACATTCCATCGTTTTGCCGGATCATATACCGCGCTGTCGTTCGGAGTACTCCGTTCCTTTTTCGGAGTACTCCGATTAACAACGCCGCCCCAGTTGTCTTTAGATTTCCATGCTGAAACAGTCTTTTCAGGTATTCCAAGCTTCTCCGCTATCGCCCGTAGTTTAAGGCTCCCCCCGGAGGCCTCCCACATCTCGCGGGCCCGGTTCCGTGCGGGGTCTCGTGCTCTCGGCACGGCTACCACCTCCGTAATACTCGATCCCGCCCAGCACGAAAGCCGCCACCGGCAGCGAGATCCCATTACCCCACATCTTGTACTCGGCGGAATCGGAGTGCGGGGCCCGAAGCCATTTGATAATCTGGTTTTTACTTTTGGGCCGCGAAGACGTGCCCGCTATGAGCCGGTGTGTCTCCCAAATATCAGTCCAGACGGCAATGTCATCCTCGGTCGGCTCCGGTGTGCCCAGCCCTTCGCACCACCAAGACGGGAAGCCCTGCAGTAAGGCGCACTCGTCAGGAGTAAGACGGCGTACAGCGTAGTGCGGCGGCGCTGATACGGCCCCGGGGCCCTGCGAAGTAAGCGTTGTGACGCATTCTTCGGTGAATTGAGGATTATACTGCGCGTTCCTGCCCTGGTTAAACGCCGCACGGTCTATGCCATAGGCTCCGCCGTCCACCACGGCGATCCCGCCTTGATGCGTTCGCGGATCTCCGCCGCCGGTGTCCAGCGTGCGTGAGGTCTGAGCCTCGTAATACCCGCTGCCCGGATTGGGCGACTTCATACCCTCGCTGTAATAAGACGATATACCGAAGGCGACCGGCACGAAAACCGATTGATCGTTGCCGGTGGATAGTGCTGCCGAAAGGTTATTTTGAATCAACGCGCCTTTACCGCCTCCGGGCTTGCCTGCTCGGATTTTTAGCGTTTGAGGTTCCACAGCTATCGTGGTATAATCCGATATGTGGCCGTTGTGGTCGCCTGTAATGGTGTTCGCAACGTCGCCGTTTCCGTTGCCGCGGGCGTCGTAAACGACGGCGGTCTGATTGTCGCCCATGTCGGCGCGGAGGGTACCAACGGTCTCCCAGGTATGCCCGCCTAATCGGGAACAAGCGCCGGGCTCGAATGCAATTGCGCCTCTAAGGCCGTCCTCAGAATCTCCGGCAGTGCCTTCCCGCGTAAAGAAGCGCGGCGGAGGATTCCCGCGCAGGCGCGACTCGTCAAATAATACTTCGCCAGCACTCTCGCCCGCAAAATCGACGACAATGTAACAACGGCGGCGACGCTGGGGGACTCCCCAAAACTGCGAATCAAAGGTGCGCCAGGCGAGGGAGAAACCGTCTCCCACGATTTCCCCCGCCGTTGACCACCTGCCCTTTTCAGGCATAGGAACAGACAGGGTTTCGTCTTTAACCTTGACGAGTTCATTAAGCACCTCCAGGTAATCGGCGCCGCCTGCCGAACTGTACATCCCCGGCACGTTCTCTAGGACAATATAACGGGGGAGGGCGTCAGCGGTGGCGGCGCGCATCTCTTTAACGATGCGGGTAATCTGAAAAAACAAGCCGGACCGTTCCCCGTGGAGACCGGCCCGCTTGCCCGATATGGAAAGACCCTGAATATTCCGATGTCGGAATATTCAGGAATATCCCGCCGTGATGACGTCGACCGGCGGAACAACAGCGCCGTCGATCTTGTTTACGTCGCCCATGTGCCGCACCTGCGGCAGCCGCTTAGTGGTGACGCGAATGGGAAAAGGCTCGACCTCGGAGGCCCACAGCGGCTCAATACCGCAAAGCAGGCCTGCCAAGGGGAAGCCCCCGCTGCCGTCAAAGAGACTCGCCATAGTGAGAGATTTATTCATACCCGCACACTTCCGCGTAGGGGATGACCTTACCGCCGCGGATCAGGTAAACGCCGGCGCTGCTGTCAACGTGGTTTATATACCGCCTCACAATAACGTCGCAGTACCGTTCGTCGATGTCCATCGCATAACAGACACGATCAGCCATCTCGCAAGCCATTAAGGTGCTCCCGGAACCGGCAAAGGGGTCGAGTACCAGCCAGCCCGGTTTGCTGCTGTTTTTTACAAGGCGTCCGATAAGCGCCACGGGCTTCATAGTCGGATGATCTTTATTGACCGTCGGGCGGTCATGCTCAATAACTGTCGACTGCGTCCGGTCGTCCACAAAGTAATGCGCCTCGCCGTCCTTCCAGCCATAGAGGATAGGCTCATGTTTCCACTGATAATCTTGCCGACCCATCACGAAGGAGTTCTTAGCCCAAATAAGGCACTGCCTTACGTTGAAGCCCGCGCGCTCGAAAGCCAGTCGGAAATTCAGCCCCTCGCTGTCAGCGTGGAAGATGTAAACCGCGGCGCCGGTCTTCATAGCGCCGTGTATGTTCGTGAACGCCGCGAGAAGGAATGCCTGAAAATCGGCGTCCGCCTGCTTGTCGTTTGCGATTTTGCCGGCGACGCCCTCGTAGTCCACGTTGTACGGGGGATCTGTAATAGTCAGCTGCGCGACGTGGCCGTCCATGAGAAGCGCGAAGTCCTCGGCGCTTGTAGAGTCGCCGCATACGAGGCGATGCTTACCGTCAAAAACATAGACGTCCCCGCGCTGCGTTATCGGAGGACGCCCAATATCGGCGATGGCGGGATCAGCCTCGAAGTCGTTATCAACCGTGTCCGCGTCGATCTCGTCAACGTCGGGAGGCGCGAACAGTTCCGCGAGTTCTTCATCGGTAAAGCCGGTGAGCCCCAGGAGCATTTCGTCAGCGTCAGCTGCAAGCTCCTCAAGCAGCTCGGTCAGCTTGGCGTCATCCCATTCGCCGGTGATTTTGTTGAGGGCGATATTAAGCGCCTTTTCCTTCGCCTCGTCGACATCGATAACGCTTACTTCCACCTCATCACAGCCGAGATCCCGCAGAACGGTTAACCTCTGGTGCCCGGCGACTACAGTATCCGTCCGTCGGTTCCACACGACCGGCTCCACCATACCGAAGTTGATGATGGACTGTTTGATTTGCTCGTACTCGACGTCGCCCGGGGCCAGCGCCTTGCGGGGATTGTACGCCGCCGGGTTCAGCTCCGCGAGCTTTTTGGTGATGATTTCCACAATCAAAACTCCTTTTAGTCTTGTTTATTGCGGCGTTTCATCGGCGAAATGACACACCAAAAACAAAACTTCACGCAAGGAGCGAACGCGAAGTGAAAATCCTCCTCCCACAAAAATAATGACCGCCTCGGCGCTGTCACGCGTCGGGCGGTTCGTGTATGCAAGATTCTACATTTTGAATTATACCACACCTGATATCGGGAATTCAGGGAAATTTCTATTTATGGGATTTCAGATACCTTTCAACTTTTTTTCGCTGGGTGCTGCCGTCACCGTCTTCCCCCATGTTGAACGCTACCTGAGACCACGATAAGCCCGTAACAAAGCGCAATACGAGAAGCTGCCGCATCTCGCTGTCGTCTACTTCCCCGATGTATTTTTCAAGACGCCGACGCTCGCGAAGGCACTTAGACATATTGCGGCGGAGGTCTTTTCGGAGCATTTGAATTTCGTCGTAAAAAGGGTTATCCATGCGCGACTCCGGCAAGCTGAAAATCCATTCTATCCTTTTTGTGTTTCCGGGCCCGTTCGATGTTTGCACGCAGTCATGCTGCCGCCATTTACCCTTTGAATTAATCAAATAGGCAAGCCGCTGCTGTTGCTGCTCGATCTCACGGGTAAGATAGGTCAGCTGCGATAGCTCTTTCATCGTCATGAAATCCGCTCCCCTGCAAAAGAATCAAAATGCCAAATCCGTCACCGGGTGACGGATTTACTCGCTTATAGTTTCGCTATGCTCACGACGCCCGCGCCGTGCCTCGAATATGGCGTCTTAGCCAAATCAGAAAGCTTGTAAGCCTCGACACCCTTTACAACCTCGTCGAGGCATTTCCTGTAAGCGTCTTCACCGTAACGGTCTTTAACCGCTTGCTTGAAAAGCTCATATTCGAGTCTCTTTATCTGCTGGTCACCCAGCTTACGAATTGCTTTCAGCTCGGCGATTTCTTTTTGCTTTTCTGACAAAGCCTTCCTCGCGCGGTTACGCCAGTCGGCACTCATCCGCTGCTGATCCCTAGGGAGAGTCTTGTAAGCGGAAAGCTGGACTATTATATCCTTGATCTCGACGCCGAGCCGCGTTATATTATCGTCATAATAGCCATTGTCATAATGAAATTCGTACCTGCAATTAGGACAAGTTAACTGCTTCATTTCGCACCCTCCATGCTTTTGTATTTGTCAACGCGGGCCCGCAGGGCCAGCATTAGATTGTCCTGTGTGGCCGTCTTGCTGCCCAGCGCTGCGGCTACGTCCTCGTCGACGCCGCCCACGACGTCGAGGTGATGGACGATAACGCGCTCCTTCTGCCCCTGCCGGTGGAGGCGCTTGTTGGCCTGCTGATACAGCTCCAGCGCCCAGGGCCTGCTGAACCACACAACGTGGTTGCCGCCGTCCTGAAGGTTCAAGCCGTAGGCGGCGCTGGCCGGATGCGCTAAAAGGATGTCAACCTCGCGGGCGTTCCATGCCCTCTCGTCCTCCGGCGTCCGGAGTTCCCGGATACGCAGCTTGGAATCCTTCAGCACGGCGCGTATACGCTGAAGGTCGTGCCGGAAGCTGTAAAACACCATAGCCGGCTTACCGTTCAGCCCCTCAATCAGTTCCAGAAACGCCTCAAGCTTGCACTTGTGAATTTCAACGGCGTTATGTTCGCCGTCGTACACGGCACCGTTGCAAAGCTGTAAAAGTTTGTTGCCCAGTACGGCAGCGGTGCCGGCGTCGATTATCTGATCCTCGATCTCCAACACCATCTGCTCCTCCAGCCGGTCATACGCCTTTTGTGCCGGGCCGTCCAGCTTCACCGGGATGGCGTTGTATGTAATCGGCGGAAGAGAAAGGTAATCCTCCGCCCTCATGCTCACGCAGATGTCGCCAATCAGCTTGCGGATGGCGTCGTCAGCTCCGGGCTTCGGCGCGTAACTGAATACCCTGTCGCGGTTACGGGCGTCGGGATCGAAATACCGCTCCCTGAAGCCGCCAATATGGGCCCCGAGTCGTTCGCCTTCGTCCAGCAGGTACACCTGCGCCCACAGGTCAATCAGGCCGTTAGGGGCCGGAGTGCCGGTCAAGCCCACAATGCGCTTGATATGCCGCCGCACCATGCGTAGGGCTTTCCACCGCTCCGAGGTGTGGCTCTTGAAGCTGGTAAGCTCGTCGATGACAACCATGTCGAAGGGCCAGGCGTTGCGGTAATACTCCACAAGCCACTTCACGTTTTCACGGTTTATTACCCACACGTCCCCCGGCGTATTAAGCGCCTTGATGCGCTTCTGCCGGCTGCCCAACACCGGCACCACGCGAAGGCGCTGGAGGTGATCCCACTTCGCGGCCTCCTTGCTCCAGGTCGTCTCGGCGACCTTCTTCGGCGCGATGACAAGCACGCGGAACACGGCAAAGCGGTTATATTTCAAGTCGTTTACCGCCGTCAGCGTTATAGCCGTCTTG
>QMCE01769923.1_pt1 | contig 17798 bp, 14 predicted proteins | sample 1821851 | NCBI WGS metagenome assembly QMCE01 (sample SAMN09453174, study PRJNA476694) | Termite gut metagenome, whole genome shotgun sequencing project. | isolation source: worker | host: Odontotermes sp. | place: South Africa:Pretoria | collected 2016-01-28
CGGATGCGAGACATTGCACGTACCGCCCATCCAGTCCGCCGCCGCCATAAAAGCCATTGCCGGACATACACAAGCAGAGTACACATTGCTTTATACGAAATATACAACCCTCGAACCGGGCATGTTTTCTCTGGAACGAATGATACACATTGCCCAGGACAGCGACGCAGGCATGGTGTACGCCGACCGTTACCAGGTGAAGGAAGGCCGACAGACCAACGCCCCGGTCATTGACTACCAGTTCGGTTCACTGCGCGATGATTTCGATTTCGGCTCTGTCCTCCTGTTCCGCACGGACGCGTTCCTCGAAGCCGCTTCCCACATCAAGGAAGACCGGTACCAGTTTGCCGGGCTATACGACCTGCGCCTCAAGTTAAGCCAGAAAGAAACCCTTGTGCACATCAACGAATACCTGTACAGCGAAATTGAAGACGACACCCGCAAGAGCGGCGAGAAGATTTTCGATTACGTAGACCCGAAGAACCGTGACCGCCAGATTGAAATGGAAAAGGCATGCACCGAACATCTGAAAGAAATCGGAGGATACCTCGCCCCGGAGTTCAAGCAAATTGAGTTCTCCGCAGGCAACTTCCGGTACGAAGCCTCGGTTATCATCCCTGTCCGCAACCGCATCCGTACCATCCGTGACGCTATCCACTCGGTACTGAAACAAAAGACGGACTTCAAATTCAACCTCATTATCATTGACAATCATTCTACCGACGGCACCACGGAAGCCATCAACGAATTCAAAAGCGATGAACGCCTCATCCCCCCGGCGCAACGACTTGGGTATCGGCGGATGCTGGAATATGGGCGTTCACCATCCGGAGTGCGGTAAGTTCGCCGTGCAACTGGACAGTGACGACGTGTATAAAGACGAGAATACACTGTCCACGATGGTACGCGCTTTCTACGAACAGAACTGCGCCATGGTAGTAGGTACGTATATGATGACGGACTTCAACATGAATATGATTGCTCCGGGCATCATCGACCATAAAGAATGGACGCCGGAGAACGGACGTAACAATGCGCTCCGCATCAATGGGCTGGGCGCTCCGCGCGCTTTCTACACTCCGGTGCTGCGCGAAGTAAAAGTTCCGAATACCAGTTACGGTGAAGATTACGCACTGGGATTGAACTTCTCCCGTCACTATCAGATTGGCCGTGTGTACGACGTAGTCTACCTGTGCCGCCGCTGGGACGATAACTCGGACGCTTCGCTGGATATCGTGAAAATGAACGGACACAATCTGTACAAAGACCGCATCCGTACATGGGAACTCCAGGCACGTGTAGCGATGAACAAAAAAGAGTAAAAACAGGGTATATATTCCGTATTTATGTAACACTTGTGTTTCATTTATGAATCGCTTGTGTTACATAAATGAAATGCAAGCGATACATAAATGGAATGCAAGCAATAAACAACCCACTAAGAATCAATCAGTTACAAGGACAAATATGAACCAGACGATAAACAACCTCCTGACCAGCCAGCTTGATACCTGGGAAATGGCGCATGACAATTATGCTGCCCTTTCCCAGGTACAAATCAAGGAACTGGACGTAAACGGCATCCCGTACAAGGTGCAGTTCAACCCCGCACGTATCGTTTCTTCAGGAGCTAAAGTCGACACACAATCCATCAAGAGGCGCAAATGTTTCCTCTGCCCGGCAAATCTACCGCCTATCCAGAAAGGCATCCCGTTCGAAGGACACTACAATATTCTGGTGAATCCATTCCCAATCTTCCCCCGCCACCTCACAATACCGGAAGTGGCGCATGTAGACCAGCGCATAGCCTGCCGCTTCAAGGATATGCTGGCGTTGGCTCATACACTGAAGGATTACACCATATTCTATAACGGCCCCAAGTGCGGCGCATCAGCCCCCGACCATGCTCACTTCCAGGCAGGCAACAAAGGGTTCATGCCCATTGAGAAAGACTGGCGCGCACAAGTGGCGGGGAAAGTAATTGATTACGGCGAAGCAACCCTCCGGTGGTTGAACGATGCTCCGCGCACAACGCTTGTCATTGAATCTCCAAGGATGAAGGATGCCACAGCGTTGTTCGATGCCATTTATCATTCTTTGGAAATCAAACCGGGGGACGACGAGCCGATGATGAACGTGCTGGCCTGGTACGAAGACGGTAAATGGATAGTATGCGTATTTCCACGTGATAAGCATCGGCCGGCTTGCTACACGGCCGAAGGGGATGCCAACCTGTTGAGCAGTCCGGCATCGGTAGACCTTGGCGGGGTATTCATTACTCCGGTTGAAAAGGACTTCCTCAAGATTACCGCCACGGACGTAGCCCGGATTTTGAGTGAAGTATGCCTGTCCGCCGAAGAGTTCCGGAAGGTACGGGAACGCATCCGGGGAGGGAGAAAGGATTCAGAGAATGATTTAGATTTAAAGAGTAATTAAAGATATAGAGAATGATAAATAACTTAAGTTTTACAAGTTGCTTGTATGATACTGAACTATCTCTATTCCCCTCCTCCTGGGAGGAGGGGTGCCCGTAGGGCGGGGTGGTAGGTGAAAAGAGAATTCTTTAGAGTTATGATTAATAGGTATTATTTCACCTACCACCTCCCCCTACGGGTACTCCTCCTCCTGGGAGGAGAATTAAGATACTTCTGATAATCAACAATATAAATAACTTGCTGAAACTTAAGCAAACAACTTAAATAGGAAATAAAATGAAAGAGCCCAAAGTACACGTAGGCATATTGTTTGAGCCGCAAATCGAGTTTATCCTGTTGAACCCCTACCGCATGTCGGGGACAGACTGTAGCGGAATACCGGTGCACGGCACGGAAGTTTACGGAAAGCAGGTAGTGACCCATCAAGACGGTAAGATACTATGGAACGGATGCCTTTACACCGAACTTCTGTTCGAACCCACCAACGAAGCAGAATACGCCTTCGAGCTGCTGGATGTCACCATCGGCATCAACTTTCATTGGGAACGCAGAGAAAACCAGCGCTTCCTGGGCGCCCTGAAGATTATCGTAGAAGACGGTAAACTGACAGGCATCAACAGCATCCATATAGAAGACTACCTGACCAGCGTAATCTCCAGTGAAATGAGCGCCACAGCTTCACCCGAACTGCTGAAAGCACATGCCGTAATCTCCCGTAGCTGGCTGCTCGCAAACCTTTCAACGGTTGATAGATCTTTAGTGGATAGCGGACACAGCGAAGCCAACTCCGAACTAATCAAATGGTACGAACGCGACGCTCACACCCGCTTCGACGTTTGCGCCGACGACCACTGCCAACGTTACCAAGGCATTACACGCGCCTCAACCGAAGCCGTGAAGCAAGCCATTGCCGCCACGCGCGGTCAGATTCTGATGTTCGACGGCAAGATATGCGACGCCCGATTCTCCAAGTGCTGCGGCGGCGCATTCGAAGAGTTCCAGTATTGCTGGAAAGGCGTGAAGTATCCCTATCTGTCCAAGCAACAAGATTGGATTGCCGCAAATGATAAGCCACAGCTTCTCCCCGACCTGACTCAGGAGGCCGAAGCCGAGCGTTGGATTCGCACCTCCCCCGATGCTTTCTGCAATACGAATGACAAGAAAATCCTTTCACAGGTGCTGAACAACTACGACCAGGAGACAACAGACTTCTACCGCTGGAAAGTATCGTATACGCAAGAAGAGATTTCCGCCCTCGTACTGCAACGTTCAGGCATCGACTACGGTCAGATAGTAGACCTCATCCCTATAGCCCGCGGCACATCGGGACGCCTCTGGAAACTGAAAATCGTAGGAACAAAGAAGACGCTCACCATCGGCAAGGAATTGGAAATACGCCGCACGCTCTCTACTTCGCACCTGTACAGTTCCGCTTTCGTAGTAGATAAGGAAGAGGTTTCTCCCGAAGGCATTCCCGAACGCTTCATCCTCACCGGAGCCGGCTGGGGACACGGTGTGGGATTATGCCAGATTGGAGCCGCCGTAATGGGCGAGAAAGGTTACGCCTACAACGCCATCCTGTTGCACTACTACATCGGAGCCACTATCGACAAGCTATATGAATAAAACACGCATACCAAAGAATGAATAACAAGAAATAACATACCATGAAACAAGATATTATGAAACAGCAAGGAAAGAAAACCAGTCCGTGGGCATGGATACCGACTCTATACTTCGCGCAAGGTTTGCCGTATGTAGCCGTAATGACTATCTCAGTCATCATGTACAAGCGTTTGGGTATCTCGAATACCGACATTGCGCTATATACCGGTTGGCTTTACCTTCCTTGGGTAATCAAGCCAATCTGGAGCCCGTTTATCGACCTGATTAAAACCAAACGGTGGTGGACTGTTATCATGCAGTACATTCTCGCCTTTGCGCTGGCAGGTATTGCGTTTACCATTCCTACACCGTTCTTCTTCCAGCTTACGCTCGCAGTATTCTGGATAGTCGGCTTTACTTCCGCTACCCATGACATTGCCGCCGACGGTTTCTACATGCACGCTCTTACGGAACATGAACAATCGCTCTATGTAGGTATCCGCAGTACATTCTATCGCATTGCTACTGTTGCCGGACAAGGTTTGCTGGTTATCATCGCAGGGCTGATAGAAACCGGAACAGGGCTGGAACCGGCTATACTGGAAGTCCAGGCGTCGCCCGCATATAGCAACACGCTTACTTTGCCCACTTTTGAAGAAAGAAACGCCGGAGCACAGACAAATGCCGGAGCACAGCAAGAGACCTGTTTTATCTATACCTCTTCTGTGATGAAGGCAGGAGTTACCGCCGCCGCCAACGATTCCACAGACCTCAAGACGCAGATTGCCGAACTGGAAAAGGCGGTGAAAGCATCTAACATGGCTAATAAGTTTGTTCCTGCCGAAGAAGTTAAAGAAGGTGCAGAAGCTAAGACTGAAACAGGGAACGCTACGGCAAACGCAGGGAACGCCAAAGTCGAAAAGAAAGAAAGCACTTTCACGACCTGGGTACGCAACACTTTCGGAGAAAAGCGTGAAACAGCCGGGAACACCGTTGATAATGTAGCGGTGGTAGGCGTACGTCTGTCCGCCCCGCCGGCTGCCGACGAAACCAAAGTATTGAACGTTTCAAACAATACCTGGTAGCGGAAGAGTTAGCGCCCTGGTTTACCTGGAAAACAACCCCGGCTTTGCCAAAAATATGTACGATGACAGCGGGCATATATTGAGCCTGAAGATGTTCTATACCGAGCCCGAGCAAATTTGGGGCGGCCTTGTGTACCGCCGCGATATTTTGGACACGATGACCGGCGGAAACATCGAATTTCCCAGCGGTGAAGACATTCCCACCACCATTGAAGACTGGGAATACATGCTGCCCATCTTCAAACAATACTTTGAAGAATCGGGTATGCAAAACTACGCGCCGTTTATTATTCCCTACAACGGCATGTTTATCTACAGCGATCTTTTGAACGGTTTTGGCGCCAGCAACACCTACTACCTTGAAGACGATGTAGTGAAGTATGGCCCATTGCAAGACGGCTTCTATAACTATATAAGCAAATTGCGCGATTGGTACGCCAAGGGCTATATTTACACCGACTTTGCCAGCCGCATTAACGACCCCGCGTTCTTCCCCAACACAGAGCTTACCTACAGCGGCGCAACCGGCATTTGGTATGGTTTGCAATCTTCTTTGGGCGACGCTATGTCCATGCCGGAATACGACATGTATTTTGACGTACAACCGATGCTAAACCCGCTGGATACGGAACACGGCATTACCGAAGCCGCCCCCTTTGCCCGCACTTCTGTAGACAATATCCCCGCGCGTGGATTCGCTGTGGCAACTACCTGCGCAAACATACCAAAACTTCTTACCATCATTGACTACATGTACTCGGAAGAAGCGGGCATGCTGCTGTACGGCATTACCAAGGAACAAGGCGCAGACACAAACGAAGTGATGATTGCAGCTGGCTTGCAAGACGGCAACTATTGGTTTAACGATGACGGGTCTTTTGAGTTTAACCCCCTATTAAGCATTGCAGGCGGCACACTGGCGCACGACGAATTTGTGAATACGCGTTTTATGTTCTACCGCGAACAAAAATATTGGAACGAATCTTCTACCGATATTATGAAGTACGCCGACGAGATTTGGGGCGCTTACCCCGACGCAGCACAGAAAATGTTACCCGTGTCGCTGGATTTGGCCGAGGACGCCGCAGCGTTTAGCGCCAACAGCACCGCAATGAACGACTTTATGTACACCGAAATTGTGAATTTTATTATGGGTACAAGCGAACTGAACGAAGAAAGCTGGGAAGCGTTTAAGGCCAGCTTAATTGAAAGCGGCGCCGAAGACAACATTGCCTATCAGCAGGCCGCGTACCAACGGTATCTTGCACGTTAGGCTATATTACTCGGGGGGCTGTCATCAGCCCCCCGTTTTACAAAAGTGGTTAAGCCATGAAAAAAGTTTTTGTGGATTTAGAGCAAGGCCGGTTAGTGGAACTGTTTGTAGCGGCGCTGCAAACGCTGGATGGCAGTTTTAAGCTGGTTGCGGGGCATACCGTGCTGGACGCCACATCCCTGATGGGTATATACTGCCTGAACCTCTCAGAGCCCATCTTATTGGAAATGGAAGAAGACAGCCCAAAAGCCATGGAACGCTTACGGCCATTTATTGTTGCGTGATGTTTTGCTACTGTTCGGTGGCGGAGTAATACAACAAGCGAAAGAAGGTTACCAATGAACGTTATCCCTATGCCAAACGGCAAATATAAGATGGAGGCAGGCAGTTTTTCTTTTGCGGGCGGCACTATCAAGATTGATTTAGGCGGCTTTGCCGAAGAAAGCGTTGGCGTTTTTCTTGCCCGCACGGGGCTTGCCGCCGCGTATACAGGCGGCACAGCGCAGCAGGCAGGCGCAGCAATTGACATTGCTATTGCGCGCGAAAGCGACTATGCGGAAGAGGAATATGCGCTATGCGTGGCCACCAATGGCATACAAATGAAAGCGGGTGGCGCGCGCGGCGTTATTTACGCGCTTGCAACCGTGTACCAGTTGATGGATGGCGGCATAAACGTGCCTTGCTGCGAAATTCACGACAAGCCCCGCCTTGCCTACCGGGGGCTTTCGCTGGATTGCGTGCGGCATTTCTTCCCCGCAGCAGAAGTGAAGCGCATTATCGAGCAAATATCGCTGGTAAAAATGAACGTGCTGCACTGGCATTTAACAGACGACCAGGCCTGGCGCATTGAGAGCAAGCGCTGCCCCAAGCTGCACCAGCAGTTTGGCGAGGAATATTTTACACAGGAAGACGTGAAGGATATTGTTGCCTATGCCGCTGCGCGCGGCGTTGACGTGATACCCGAAATTGAAATGCCCGGCCACGCATCGGCCTTGCTCAGTGTGTACCCGCAATACAGCTGCTCCGGCAAGCAGGTGCAGCCCGCCACCTGCGGCGGCATTTATCCGGTTATTCTGTGCGCTGGCGAAGAAAGCGTCTACGATTTTATCCGCGATTTACTGGACGAATTATGCCCGCTGTTCCCCGCGCAGCGCTTCCACATTGGCGGCGATGAAGCCCCTAAAAAAGAGTGGAAGAAATGCCCGCGCTGCCAGCAAAAAATGAAAGACGAGGGCCTTGCCAGCGAAGCCGATTTGCAGGGCTATTTTTCAAACCGCGTGATAGAGATGTTGCGCGCCCATGGCAAAAGCGTAACGAATCGCTTGAAGCGAAAGATTTTGACAAAGACACGCTCATCCAGTACTGGACGCCGAACGGTGAGCGGGAACTGCTGGACTTTGCGCAAAACGGCGGCAAATTCCTGTTCTGCGACATGTACAGCTGGTATTTGGATTACCCCCACAGCATGACCTCGCTGCGCCGCATGTATAGTGAAGCGCAGGTGATAGGCGGCGTGGATTTTACGCATAGCCCCGCCATGTATGGCATAGAAACCCTGATGTGGACGGAACACAACAAGGATATAAAGAGCTTGGAGGAGCATTTGTTCCCGCGCGTTTACGCCGCGGCAGAAGTGATGTGGAGCGACCCCGACACACGAAATTACGATGATTTTGAGCGAAGATTGCACCTGTTTATGGCACTGCACCACCCTGCGGAAATGACCATGACACCGGAAGACTGGTGGAACCCCACAGGCGAAGCGCGCCGCAACGAGGCGCTGGCGTTCATGAGCGGTATTACCGCCGCAATGACGCCGGAAGTGCGCGCGGAAACAATGGAACAGGCCTCGGTGGGCAATATCGACCGCGAAAAAATGGTAAAACGAATGACAAGCACTTTTTTCCAGCCGGATGACATGCCCTTTTTGATGCAGCGCGTGACGGGCGGGCAGTAAGACTAAAACCACATACTCGGAGGAGAAACCAGTGATTAAGCAAAACTTCATGTCTGGCTGGCTTTACAGTAACAAAAACGGCGAAAAACGCGCCGTTACCCTGCCGCACGACGCAATGATAGAAGAAACCCGCGTGCCGGACTGTTTAACCGGTACGGGCAACGCCTTTTTCCCCGGCGGCGTTTACACCTATGAGAAAGAGTTTGACGCGCCCGAAAACTGGGCGGGGCAAAGCGCGGTTTTAGAATTTGAGGCCGTGTACCGCAACGCAAAAGTATATGTGAACGGCGTGGAAGCGGGCGGCAAGCCCTACGGCTATATTCCCTTTTTTGTGGACATGACGCCACACCTGATAATGGGCGCAAAGAACACCGTGCGCGTGGTGGCCGACAATAGCAAAACGCCAAACAGCCGCTGGTACAGCGGCGGCGGCATATATCGCCCTGTATGGCTGCATCTTGGCGGCGCATGCCGCATTTTGCCGCAGGGTTTGCGCGTTACAACGCTGTCCTATGCGCCGGCGCAAATAATGGTGGAGGTAAAACACACCGGCGGCGAAGCGCGTGTTGAAATTCTGGACGCCGAGGGTAGAATGGTTGCCAGCGGCAAAGGCGACAGCATTACGCTGAAAATTCCCGGCGCAAAACTGTGGGGCGACGAAAGCCCGTACCTGTACACCTGCCGTGCTATACTGGAAAGGGACGGTCAGATATTCGACGAATTGGCGGAACATTTTGGTGTTCGCAAAGTGGAGTGGAGCACAAAGGGGCTTTTTGTGAACGGCAAAGAGACCTTGCTGCGCGGTGGCTGCGTGCACCACGACAATGGCATATTGGGCGCGCGCAGTTACCCCGAAGCCGAAGAGCGCCGCGTGCGCATATTGAAAAAAGCGGGATACAACGCCATTCGCGCCGCGCATAATCCGCTTTCCCAGTCCATGATAGAAGCCTGCGACAGGCTGGGCATGTATGTGATGGACGAAACCTGGGACATGTGGTACAGAGGCAAAAACCCCGAAGATTATGCCAAAGATTTCCGGGACAATTGGGAATACGACACAGAAGCGCTGGTAAGCCGCGACTACAACCACCCCAGTGTTATCTTGTATTCCATTGGCAACGAAGTATCGGAGCCCGGCAGCGAAGAGGGCCTTGCCATGGAGCGCAAGATTATTGACCGCATGCATCTTTTAGACGACACCCGCCCGCTTACCTGTGGCATAAACCTTAGCATATTATACGGCGCAACAAAAGGGATAATGCTGGCGGAGGGCGCGGAGAGCGGCGGCTATCAAATTCCCGTTGTAACCGACAGCACTTCTTATAACGAGATGGTGAGCGGCTTTAAAGAAAAAATGCTTTCGGTGGAAATACCGGAACTGGACGAAGTTACCAGCCCCAGCCTGGACATGCTGGACATTGCGGGTTACAACTATGCCTCGCCCCGTTATGCTGCCGACGCAAAAGCACATCCTGACCGCGTGATTGTGGGCAGCGAAACCTACAACATCGACATTGGCAAAAACTGGGATTTGGTGGAAAAGCTGCCCTATGTGGTGGGCGATTTCATGTGGACATCCTGGGATTACATTGGCGAAGTGGGTATAGGCACCTGGGCCTACGAACCGGACGGCGTGGGCTTCCACAAGCCCTACCCCTGGCTGCTGGCCGACACCGGAGCCATTGACATTTTGGGCAACCCGGGCGGCGAAGCGGGCTACGCCGCCGTGGTGTGGGGGCAAAGAAAAGAGCCTTATATCGGTGTGCAGCCCGTGAACCATCCGGGCGTTATCCCTGCCAAAAGCATGTGGCCGGGCAGCAATGCCATGGACAGGTCACTGTCCACAGACAGGTATTTGAAACCGTTTGAGATTTCCCCTGCCGCGCTGATACAGGTAACGCCCTTTTGCCCGTAAAGAAAGCCTGGGCAAAAAAGCGCTGGAAAGCTATAAAACAGAGTTTACCACGCAGTACTGGCCGGGCGAACTGGTAGCCGTTGCCTACGACGCCGCAGGCAAAGAAATATCCCGCAGCAGCTTGCAAACGCCAAAAGGCGAAGCCGCACTGCGGGTGACACCGGAAAAAACGCAAGCAAAGCCCGGCGAAGTGGTGTATGTGGATGTCTGCATCGGCTACGATAACGGCATGGCCGAAAGCAACAGGGATGCGGAAATAAGCGTTGCGGTAACAGGCGGCGAACTGCTGGCCTTTGGCAGCGCAAACCCACGCACAGAGGAAAGATTTGACAACGGCGTGTACAAAAGCTATTATGGCAGGGCACAGGCAGTTGTGCGCTGTGGCACGGGCGGCGTGCTTACAATAGAAGCAAAGGCCGAAGGCTTTGAAATGGCAAAAGCGGAGATTACAGTATAGGTATGAGCAGCAACATTATCATAAGAAAGTGCAACAGCGAAGACGCCGAAGCGGTGCGCGCTATTTGTGTGGAAACATCTTCCGGGATTTTGCAAAAGCCGGAAATGCGGCACTTTTTGCTAACAGCTTTTTGCAACCCCTATATTGCGCACGAAGCCGAAAACTGCTTTGTTGCCGAAGATGAAGCCACAGGCACGGTGGCGGGATATATTCTTTGTGCTGAAAAGACCGAAGACTTTGCGGAGATGTACCAGCGTGAATACGTGCAGAAAGAGACTGACAAGTATATAAAAAAGGCCTTGGCCGGCATACTGGATACAACGCTTGCCTACGCCAAAGAATACCCCGCGCACCTGCATATAGACCTTTCGCCCCAATACCAGCACCGGGGCGTTGGAACACAGCTTATGGACGCGCTTGTGCGGCACCTGCGGCATAAGGGTATTAAGGGCATGATGCTGTGTGTTGCCAGCAACAACGAAAAAGGCATCAGTTTTTACAATAAATACGGCTTTAGAATGCTGGAAAAGCGAGAACAAGAAGCTGTGATGGGGCTTATGCTTTGACAGAAGAAAATGATGTTAAAAGAATTGTGAACCATTGGAGGTATTGTCATGATTACAAAGTGCATACACCTGTATGATGGCAGAGAGGATGTTACGCTTACCACCTATGTTCTTGACGACTCGCCTGAAATGCTGGCCGGGAAAAACCGGGGCGCAGTCCTGATTTGCCCCGGTGGGGCTTACCTTTCATGTTCGGATCGCGAAGGTGAGCCGGTGGCGCTTGCTTTCAATGCGATGGGATACCATGCATTTGTTCTGCGGTACTCTGTTTATTCCGAGGGCAAGCCGTTTGTACCTAACTTTGGCCAGCCTTTGCCGGCGAAAGAGCATTGCCAGTTTCCAAAACCGTTTTTGGATATTGCCAACGCAATGAAATACATTAACGGCCATGCGGCAGAGTGGCACGTTGACAGCGAAAAAATTGCGTTATGCGGTTTTTCGGCTGGTGCTCATAATTGTGCCATGTACTCTGTATATTGGAACAAACCCATGGTGACAGACGCTGTAGATGCAAACTTGGCATCCCTGCGCCCCGCGGCATCCATTTTGGCCTATGCGCTTACCGACTATGTATTCATCGATTCCTACATGAAGACACTTGCGAATGATGACTATTCGGCACAAATGCTCCGGGGGCTTTCCGCTGTTGCGATGACCGCCTATTTTGGCTCAAGCAATCCGGACATGGACCTGCTGAAAAAGGCCAGCCCTGCGCTGCTGGTTGACACAGACACGCCACCCATTTTCATGTGGACAACCGGCGAGGATTCACTGGTCCCGGTTCAAAACTCCACACGGATGGCAAGTGCTTTGGCAGACAAAGGTGTTCCCTTCGAGCTTCATGTGTTTGAAAACGGCCCACACGGGCTTAGCCTGGCTACCCAGGCATCTTCAGGAAATATGACTGAGGTGGATACGGCTGCGGCCGAGTGGATTCCTCTTTGCCGCACTTGGCTGGAGAAGCGCTTTGCTATTAAGCTGCCCGCGCAACCGGCTTACATGGAAATGCTTGCCAGTCAAGAACTGTAAATCACTGCATTGCAGCTCACTCGGCAAAAGTTGAAAGGAGTTTTACAAATGAAGAAAATTATCTGCAATCCGCTAAATCTCGAATACAGGTATCAAATTAAGAAAAGCGGGAAGCTGCCTTCGATGGGCGAAAATGCACCGGATATTGGGCCGCCTGCAAAGGACAGCGTATTTCGTGAAGCCGCAGACCCCACAGTGGTTTTATACAAGGGGGTATACTATCTCTTTGCCTCGATGAGCGGAGGGTTCTGGTATTCTGATGACCTGTATGATTGGAAGTTCAAAGAAACACCCGAACTGCCTGCCTACGACTATGCACCGGATGTTCGGCAAATTGGGGATGCCATAGTTTTTTCCGCTTCAAAACGTGACGAACCCTGTACCTTCTTCCGTTGTGACGATTTGCTTAACAAGCCTTTCGAAGCGGTAAGCGTGGCGTTTCCCTTTTGGGATCCCGATATTTTTCAAGATGATGACGGAAGAACATACTTTTATTGGGGATGCTCGAATAGCGAACCTATTTACGGGCTTGAAGTTGACCCCGACACCTTAGCGCCGTTGGGCGACAAGGTGAGTTTGCTGGGCGAAAATGAGTCCGACCATGGATGGGAGCGCAGCGGCGAAAACAATGTTTTGGCAGATCCCGTTACACCGTTTGAGAAGATGATGCGCCAATATATCGGAACAAAGCCGTTTATCGAAGGTGCTTTCATGACAAAGCATCATGGTAAATACTACCTTCAGTACGCGGGCCCGGGAACAGAGTATAATGTGTATAGTGACGGCGTATACGTAGGAGATACACCGTTGGGCCCCTTTACCTACCAAAAGCATAATCCATTCTCATCAAAACCCGGCGGTTTCATCACCGCAGCAGGCCATGGCAGCACGTTTCAAGATAAGTATGGGAATTGGTGGCATATCGCAACCATGCGTATAAGCATGAACAACCACTTTGAACGCCGAATCGGTTTGTTCCCCTGCTTCTTCGATGAAGACGGTACGATGTACTGCAATCAGGATTATGCAGACTATCCCTTTGCCTTGCCACAGGGCAAGCAGAACAACAGCAGTTCGTTGGAACCCATATGGATGTTGTTGTCTTACGGCAAATCTGCAACAGCCTCATCCAGCCAACCGGGCCATGAACCCAACATGGCTACCGATGAGAATGTGCGTACATGGTGGTCAGCCGCTGGAATCGGGACGGATGAATGGTATCAAGTCGACCTTGGGGAGGCGAAGGAAGTCTGTGCAGTGCAGGTAAATTTCGCTGACCATGAGGGAATCGCGCCGGAAATGTCAACCGAAGATATGCACAGGGAGGAAATGGGTACGTCTTTCCGGCATATCGAAAGGCAAGTGCAAAGAACGGAATTTCTGCTGGAGCACTCAGCTGATGGGATTTCTTGGGCTGTGCTTACAGACCGCCGCAATGCCGGCATGGATTGCTGCCACGACTTTATTACGCTGGAAAAACCTGTTCAAGCAAGATACCTGCGTGTAAGCAATATCCAGCTGCCTTTTGGCATTGTTCCGTCCATAAGCGGCTTGCGCGTATTTGGCAAGGGGAATGGGCCAAAGCCGGGCAAAATCGAAGATGTGTCCGTAAATCGTGAAAAAGACTTGGACATCGTGCTGAACTGGCAGCCTGCAGAAGGTGCCGTTGGGTATAATGTGCGATACGGCATGGCCGCAGATAAGCTGTACTCCAGCTGGCAGCTGTATGGGAAATGTGAGCTGCGTCTTAGCATGGTGAATAAGCATACCAGCTACTATATCGCCATAGACAGCTTTAATGAAAATGGTGTGGCAGAAGGCCGCAAGGTTTTTGTGGAGTGAATGCAGCCGCTGGCCGGATAACCGATATCCGGCCAGTTTTTAAATGACTCCGGGGGAAATCACTCCAAATTGCATATAGCATTTCTTTGCTTTTGCCTGAATTGCAAAGGTGTTATCTTCTCAAGATGCTTGAACTGCTTTGAAAAGTAGGATATAGTTTGAAACCCAGTTCGCGTGGCTATTTCACTGACGGGCATATCCGTAGACAAAAGCATTCCTTTTGCTGATTTAATCCGCTCTTTAGTTATATACTCCGATATCGAGCATCCCTTCTCTTTGCGGAACAAGGATGCCAGGTAATCTGGATGCAGGTGAACTGCATTTCCTAATTGTGTACGGTTGAGATCACTGTTCAGGTTTTTTTGGATATAATCGATTAAGTCGGCAACTACCGATTGTGTTTGCCAGTGCATCGCGATAAGCTGCATAGCATTTTCTACCGTGTCTTTTGCCCATAAAACGAAATCGGGTATGGAAGTGAATACATCAGAGGTACTCTCCAGTTCCCTCTCAAGAAAAGGCTGATGAGCCGGAAGATGATAAAGCTCTAAAATGTTGTAGATTGTGTTAAGTATATGATGATATACGGTTTTCAGCAGATTGCGGTTAATAATCTCTCCGGGCCCGCCGGGTGTAAGATACCCTTCCACATCTTCCAGAATCAAGTCTGTATTGCCCATCATCAAAGCCTTTTGCCAACGCTCCTCCGACAAGGCAGGCAGTGTTTTTATGGTGTACTCTGCACCAAGTTTGAAAACGGTGCTTTGCATGGCATAATGTGCTCGTGAATTGTTGAGCAACTGGGTATAAACCGCGGCTGCCTGCTGCATTGTACACGCCTTGCCATAATATCCGTAGAACCTTGCCGGCAATGTTGTACTCAAAGCTTGAATCAAATCTTCACATACCATATCGTAATTTTCATCCGATGGAAATGCCGTTCTGCGCGATATGCTGACGAATGTGTTTTCTTGGGTTAATATAACATCACTGCAAAGTAACTCTGTCACTATATTGCGCACAGCATACCGCCACAGATGATCGCTCCATTCCGCAAGTTCAGTATCAGGTACAACCTGAAGTACAAATAGATAATACAATTCATCAGACATTGCCGTGCTCAAGTGCCGTGCTTTTAGTGACTGCTGTATAACAGCTTTTTCCGGTATCACCGTACCCTTCAGCAAAGCATCCCAAAAGTCGGATACAAGGCTCTGATATCCGTCATCCCAATACTCACCAAGTATCTCTTTGCGACGCCGATTTTTGTCATCCTGAGATTTCTGAGCGGCTCTCGCAATCACATTCTCCAATACGTCGTTCTCACACAGTTTAAGTACATAATCGAACATCTGCAAACGGATTGCGCTTGATGCATATTCAAAGCTGGAAAATGAGGTTAGAAAGATACATACGGGCTGGTAGTCGTTTTTTTTCACCCACTCCATCAAAGCGATTCCGCTGCCTCGGGGCATTTCAATATCGCAAAGCAGAATATCAATGTCTGTTTGCTTAAACACCTTTTTGGCTTCTTCCATACTGAAAGCTTTATACACACCATGGATACCCAGTTCGCTCCAGTGAAGTGATGCCGCGATGCTGTCGACGGTCAGCTTCTCATCATCAACAATCAGTATATTCATGCCTGCCTCCTACCCAATCCTCGTTGCAGTTGTGACGGGGATATCTATATCAATTTGTGCTCCCGCATTTTCACGGTTTGAAAAACGCATTGTAAAATCACCGTCAAACATCAGCCGCAAACGAGCATTCACATTTTTTGTGCCGATATTGCGCCCTTCTGCCTGACTTAACATCGCGCCGCTGTTCAGTTGCTCAAGAACATCCTGCGAATAGCCGCTACCCGTATCCCATATACACAATTGAAGGCGTTCAGATGATTCGTTTCTTACCCGGTATGCCTCAACGTGAATCTCCGTAACCGCTCCCTGCACAACCTCATACTTGATACAGTTTTCTACCTGGAACAGGATAAGCATTGGCAGCACCGGAGTGTCGGCGGCTGTTTCACTGATTTCCAATACCAGTTCAATGCTGCCGGGGTAGCGAAGCTTGGAGAGCTCCACATAATTCACTACTTTATCCAGTTCATCCTGCAGCGAAACGGTTGAAGTATCAGCCAATGTGTAGCGAAGATGATCGCCCAGGCGGCTTGCCAGTTTGCGGATATTATCGTAATCACCTGTATTGGCCATATTGAAAATGGCATAAAGACAGTTTATTAAAAAATGTGGTGCAATCTGGTTTTTCAGCGCTTGCATTTCGGTGCGTTGTTGAACCAGCTTTTCTTCATATACATCGATCTTCAGTCCTTCGATACGTTCCACCATCTGATTAAACGCACTGTTGACCGAGATGAACTCGCGGCATGCTTCGGTTTCGGAAACCCGAGTGCTAAAGTTTCCTTCCTTCAGCGCATCCAGTGAAACTTTAAGCTGGATAATTGGACGCTTTAGGTAGCGCATTACCAAAACCACCGCAACGAGTGCCAGTATAATAAATACCGCGCTTGTGAAAAGCATTAGCAAATAGCTGTTAAGCAATTGGGCGGTAATCTGCCGGCTCGGTACCAAAACAGTGATTGCTCCATTGGTTGTATAGCCTGCCGGTACATTCACAGATAGATACTGTTCATTCAGATAGACTATCTGCATGGTATCTTTTGCTTGGATGCCGGGCAGAGAATCATTTGCTTTCACAGAGCCGACTGTATATGTACCCTGTTCACCTAAAGAGAACAATACGGTTTGCTCCAAGGTTGCAGAATTTTCAACGCGGGATAACAGTCGGCTAAAATCTGTCCAGGCACCGACATAACTATCCCCAATTTTCAAAAAACGAATCAGATAATACCGGTCGTCCAGTTCTAAGGCAAACCAGCTTTTCTGACGATAATCATCCAGATTGCCTCGCGCATAATGTTCTCTCATCCAAACGCGAAGTGCGTATGATGGGATTTCTGACTGGGTGCTCTCAGCAGCCGTGATGAACAGCTGGTTTGAGGATGGGAAAATGAATAACCCATGCAAAATGGACATTGACATCAAGTCCCTCTTCAAATCGCTGCGCAGCTTATACACGGCAGAATAAAAATCATTGTCTTTTCTGTTGCGCTCCACGGTTTTCAAATTGGCAGCATCGCCGGAAAAAGAAGCCAGGTAAGTGCTTACTTCGCTAAGCTCGGATGTGATTTGGCGGTTTTGCTGGTTTAACATGTCATATATTTGGTTATAAATGCGCTGCTGCGTGATGTCAATCGCATAGAAGTTGTTAACCAGCATCAGCACTAAAAAAGCAATATAAATTGCCGCCATACCAAATGATATCCGACGAAGAATTGAATAGCTGCGTTGCTTTCTTTCCATAAATCCTCCAGCCGCTGCTTGCCGCCGTATTTGCCGGCGCACCCACTTATTTGAATTATACTGTTCCTTTTTTTCAAAGTAAATGGATACAACCGGCGGTTCATTCATTATCTAGGATTCGTTACATTTTTCATCGGATTTATTGTTTTTATTTCGATGACAATCTTTATAATTGAATCTACTGTACGGGAGAAGCTGCCCGTAAAAAAGTGAGGAGAGGTGTTTCAACATGAAAAAGGCACTGGCAT
>QMCE01000675.1_pt1 | contig 17788 bp, 14 predicted proteins | sample 1821851 | NCBI WGS metagenome assembly QMCE01 (sample SAMN09453174, study PRJNA476694) | Termite gut metagenome, whole genome shotgun sequencing project. | isolation source: worker | host: Odontotermes sp. | place: South Africa:Pretoria | collected 2016-01-28
ACGGCCTTGACTGATTCACTCATCGGTAGGTCTCGGATACTCGCTTTGGTTTTTAACGGCAGTAAGTGCCGTTCATTGTTAAAATGCAGACGTTGGTTACGTATTCGAATTTGGTTTGCGTCAAAGTCGATATCTTGCCACTTTAAGCCCAATGTCTCGCTTCGTCTCGTTCCATAATGGAACATGGTTAGGAACATCGGGTAGAGTCTGTGTTCTTTACATGATTCGAGGAAGGTAGAGACCTGCTCGGCAGTCCAGACGTGCTTTTCTTTTGGCGTAATCTTTGGCGGACTCGCCAACCGTGCTACGTTTCGGTGCACATATTCAAGCTTCATAGCCTCACGTAGAATTGCCGAGAGGGTTTCACGGCATCGTTTTATTACTACCCGCCCCACGCCGTTTCTTTCGAGGGTATTCATCCATTGGCGTACATGCTCGGGTTTTAGGTTTGAGAGCGGTACGTGGGCGAGGTGTGGCAGAATTAGGCGGTTTATGTGGTCTTGGTGATGTCGGAGCGTAGTAATGCGGACGAGATGCGGGTCGATTTCCTTAATGAAGTACTCCGCCATAGTTCCGACTGTACGGTTTCGGTCTTTGTAAATTGGAATACCCTGTTCTTTGCGGTTGAGTTCATCGTGAAGAAGCCGAACGACCTCTTCACGATCCTTTTTGATTATTTGCTGTCGCTGTTTCGAGCCGTCTGGCAAGCTCCTCTGCCCTACCCCGGCGGATAGAGAGGCGCATGCGGCACAGACTATCGAAATTTTGCTCCAACACTCTCGGTTCCAGCTCTTTGACGACCCTCATCACTCCGTTGAGCTCTTCATAGGGGCATTCCACTTTAAGTTCCACGTCCACCGTTCGCAGCACGATCTCGGAAGCTGCCAATACCTCGGTCGCCGCGTCTTTATATGCCGCGATCAGTCCTGGCACACCCAGTTTTGTTCCGCCGAAGTATCTGACTACCACGATCATACAATCGGTCACTTCGACCGAAAGCATCTGCCCCAAAATCGGCCGACCTGCTGTTCCCGACGGTTCTCCGTCGTCGTTCACCCGCCATGATTCACCTCTGGGCCCGATCCGCCACGCATAGCAGTGGTGGGTTGCATCGTAATATTTTTTGCGCAGCGGTTCCAAATACTCCTTCACCTGATCCTCGTTGGTAACGGGCCATGCGAAGGCTAAAAATCTGCTGCTACGTTCCCTGAGTGTTGCTTCTGCCGGGGCCGCAATCGTCTTATATTCATCGTCTTGCATCGCTACGGACATTGCAAAAACCGCCCTTATCTGATTTTTCTGAATGCTCTGTTCCAGCGTATTTTACCGTCGAACAAACCTTTGTTGTTATCGAGCGAAAGCCACACGAATGACGCCTTGCCAACAATGTGATCTTCAGGCACAAAACCCCAAAATCGAGAGTCGGCCGAGTTCTGTCGGTTGTCGCCCATCATCCAATAGTAATCCATTCTGAACGTGTAGTCGTTCGCGGGCGTACCATTGATAAATATCCGACCGTCGCGAACCTCAAGGTCATTGGCCTCGTAGACATCGATAATGCGCTCATACAGAGGGAGATTATCGAGCGTGAGAGCAACCGTGGCACCGCGCGACGGAATCCATAGCGGCCCGAAATCGTTCTCGGTCCAGCCCGTTGTACCGGTGTTCGGGAAGGTGTCACCACCTATATCTCCAATTTTTTCCACTGAAACCACGTTGCTCGATGCGCGCATTTTCTGAACATTCTTCTCGGTCAACGGCATCCAATATTCACCACTCAGCCGGTCGTAGTCTTCGGGGTTGATGGTGATACCCATGTTGTCGAGCGCGACGTGCGAAAACGGTGTCGTCGTGGCGATCCGGTATATCTGCTGCAGACCGGGTATCTCTTTCTGTGCCAGGCTGTTGACATACAGTTGCGAGGCGCGGATGAGGATGGTGTCGCCCGGCAGTCCGACGCACCGTTTCACGTAGTTTTCGCGTTTGTCGACGGGACGGGCCACTATCGTGTAGCGGCTTTCGAGAGCGGCACGACCTTGGGCGGCGCCGAATTGGCGTTGGTAGCCGCGCAGCACATCGTAGTAGGTAACATTCAAATCCTCAAGCAGAACCGTGTCGCCGGCCGGGAAGTTAAACACAACGACGTCGTCGCGCTCTATTTTCTTAAGTCCCGCGAGGCGTTTATATGGTCGGCGGATAGCCTCGGAGTAGGACTTAGCGCCGGTCCGCGAGAATGGCATTGTGTTGTGTACCAACGGCATAGAGATTGGCGTGTTGGGCAATTTCGGCCCGTAGGTCACTTTGCTGACGTAGAGATAATCGCCCACAAGCAGGCTTTTTTCCATCGACGGCGAGGGGATGACGAACGGCTGGAACACTAAAATGTGGACGATCGACGCCACGACAACCGCGAAGACTATCGCTTCAACCCACTCGGCCGTCACGCGGTAAAGGTCGTTGCGTTCGCGCGCACGTCGGTGATACTTAAACACATAGCGGCTCAGATATTTCGTGATAAACAGGTCGAACAACACCACGACACCGAAGAGCATCCACGCGCTACGCATCCACACCACGAAAATCAGAACATAAAGAAATGTCCAGACGCCAAACCTCACCCACTTATTTTTCAGAAAACCCATGGTTTTACAACTTTAATAAATCGTTCATCGAGAAGAGGCCCTTGCGTCCGGCGGCCACCTCGGCTACGAGAAATTCGGCTGCGGAAACTGCTCCGGCGGCCAATCCTGCGCGGCTTTTTATGTTGTGTGTCAGCGTGATAGTGTCCACGGGCGACTCGCAGGTCACGGTGTGGGTACCGGGGGCGACGCTTCGCCTGACCGATGTTACTTCGAGTTCCGCGGGGTTGAATTCGCCCGTCGCGGGACACCCCAAGACCCAACGCTGCTTACGATCGAGCGCGGCAACGATGTCGCCGGCCAGCACCACGGCAGTCCCGCTGGGAGCATCTTTTTTCTGAATATGGTGAACTTCTTCCACCGTCACGTCGTACTCCGGGAATCGGTTCATCATGGCGGCCAGGCGGCGGTTGAGCTCGAACACCACGTTGACCCCGATCGAGTAGTTGGACGCGTAGAAGAACGCCCCTCCGCGCTGGTGGCAAAGCGCCTCTACCTCAGGCAGATGGACCGTCCAAGCGGTGGTTCCGCACACGACCGGCACGCCGATCTCAAGACAGCGCCGGATGTTGCCGAGCGCCGTGTCGGGGGTTGTGAACTCGATGGCGACGTCGACGCCCGACATTTTTGAGGCGTTCAGATCGCCCGCGTTCTCAACGTCGATGACGAGTGCTATCTCGTGGCCGCGCTCGAGCAATATTCGCTCGATCTCGCGACCCATTTTTCCGTATCCTATGATTGCAACTTTCATAATACTATGGCTGATAACTCTTTAATGGCGTTGTCGATGCGGGCAAGCGTGGCGGGTTTGCCGATTATCTCGCATATTTCGGCAAGGTCGGGGCCCATCGAGGCGCCCACTATTGCCAGGCGCAGCGAGTTCATGACCTGTCCCATGGGGTGTTCGCCGGACTCTATCCAGCTGTGTATCACCGTCTCGAGGTTCGCCGCCGTCCAGTTGTCGGTCGCGGCCAGCACCTCGCGCAGTGCGGCGATGCGGGCGGGGTTGTCGCCTTTCCAGAACTTGCCCACCGCCTTTTCGTCATAACGACTCGGGGCGCAAAAAAAGTATGACGACAGTTCCCAAAGGTCGCCGACGAACGTTGCGCGCTCCTTGACGAGGCCCACAATACGCTCTGTCACAGCCCGTTCTGGCGCAACCCCCTTGTCCAAAAGTATCGGAATGAAGGCGTCGGCAAGTTCGGCGTCGGACTTTCGGAGCATGTACTCGTGGTTGAACCAGCGCGCTTTTTCGGGCTGAAACCTCGCGCCGGACTTCGACACGCGATCCAAAGAAAACAGCGCCACGAGCTCCTCCATCGAGAAAATCTCCTGCTCCGTGCCGGGGTTCCAGCCCAGCAGGGCGAGCATATTGACGAACGCCTCGGGGAAGTAGCCCTCCTCGCGGTAGCCCATCGAGACCTCGCCCTCGGGTGAGCTCCAGCGCAGGGGGAAGACGGGGAAGCCCATCTTGTCGCCGTCGCGTTTCGACAGTTTGCCCTGGCCCGTGGGTTTGAGCAGCAGCGGCAGGTGGGCGAACAGCGGCTGCGAGTCGCTCCATCCGAACGCGCGGTAGAGCAGATAGTGCAGCGGCAGCGACGGCAACCACTCCTCGCCGCGGATGACGTGCGATATCTCCATCAGGTGGTCGTCCACGATGTTGGCCAGGTGGTAGGTGGGCAGTCCGTCGGACGATTTCCACAGCACTTTGTCGTCCAGCGTGTCGGTTGCGATGGTTACCTCGCCGCGGATCAGGTCGTTCATCACGACTTGTTCTCCGGCGGGGATCCGGAAGCGGATGACGTGTTGGTCGCCGCGGGCCAAACGCGCCGCAACCTCCTCGGCGCTCAATCTCAGCGAAGTTTCGAGGCCCTCGCGCACGGTGTGGTCGTATGAGAATTTGCCTCCTGTGGCCTCGGCTTCGGCCCTCAGTGCGTCGAGCGACTCGGCGGTGTCGAAGGCGTAGTAGGCCCATCCGTTGTCGACCAGTTGGCGGGCATACCTTATATATATATCGCGCCGCTCGCTTTGGCGGTATGGGGCGTGTGGCCCTGGAGCGGCGGCCCCCACTCCTTCGTCGATCTCGATGCCGCACCAGCGCAGCGCCTCCAAAATATATTGCTCCGCGCCGGGCACATAGCGCTGTGTGTCGGTATCCTCGATGCGGATTATGAACCGACCGCCGTGCCGCCTCGCAAACAAATAGTTGTACAACGCCGTACGCACGCCGCCCATGTGCAACGGGCCGGTGGGCGATGGGGCGAACCTTACACGAATATTTTTGTGATAATTATCCATTATCAATTATCAATTACACATTAAAAAGGAAGTGCATGATATCGCCGTCCTGCACGGTGTATTCTTTGCCTTCGATTGCTATTTTACCCGCCTCGCGGCACGCTTTTTCCGAGCCCAGCGCCACGTAGTCGTCGTATTTTATCACCTCGGCGCGGATGAAACCCCGCTCGAAGTCGGTGTGTATGATGCCGGCGGTTTGTGGGGCTTTCATTCCGCGGGTGAAGGTCCAGGCGCGGCTTTCGTCGGCCCCGGTGGTGAAGTAAGTCTGCAGGTCGAGCAGCCGGTAGGCCGATTTTATGAGCCGCGCCACGCCCGACTCTTCGAGCCCCATTTCGGCGAGGAACATTTGTCGCTCCTCGTGGGAGTCGAACTCGGCGATGTCGGCCTCGATTGCTGCGGCGACTACGAGTATCTCGGCCCCTTCGTCGGCCACGGCGGCGCGCACGGCGTCCACATAGGCGTTGCCACCCGCGGCCGAGGCTTCGTCGACGTTGCACACGTAGAGCACCGGCTTATCGGTGAGCAGGTTCAGATCGGCGAGGAACTTGCGATCCTCCCTGTCGAGTTCCACCGTGCGGGCGCTGCGCCCGGCCGACAGAGCCTCCTGGTAGCGCACCAGAATATCGTAAGCCCTCCGCGCCGTCTTGTCGCCGCCTGTCTCGGCCTGTTTCTTAACTTTTCCGATGCGGCTCTCGACCGTTTCGAGGTCTTTGAGCTGCAGCTCCATGTCGATAATCTCCTTGTCGCGCACGGGGTCGACCGTTCCGTCGACGTGGACTATGTCGCCGCTGTCGAAGCACCTCAGCACGTGGATTATGGCGTCGGTGTTGCGAATGTTTCCGAGGAATTTATTGCCGAGTCCTTCGCCCTTGGAGGCACCTTTTACGAGTCCGGCTATGTCGACAATCTCGATGGTGGTGGGTACGACACGGCGCGGATTGTCGATCTCCACGAGGCGAGAGAGCCGCTCGTCGGGCACCGTAATCACCCCCACATTGGGTTCGATGGTGCAGAAAGGGAAGTTCGCCGCCTGGGCACGGGCGTTGGAGAGGGAGTTGAACAGAGTGGATTTACCCACGTTGGGCAGTCCCACTATGCCGCATTGTAGAGCCATGTGTACATTCGAATTAAATTATCATACAAAGATACGACAAGGCGAGCAACTATGCAAATTAAAAAATATGTAGCAGAAATTATCACTTCAGTTGCATAATTAAACTTTTAATTCGTACATTTGCGTTCGGGCGGATGTAATGCGTCGCCCCAAGTAACCTAAGACCTGCTAAGCCGATGAAAAAACTACCCATCTATCCGATCGCCGCGGCAATGTTCGTTGCACTGCTGTGCTCAGGCCCGGCGCGGGCGCAGTCCGAGTCTGTTCCGACCCGGGTGCGGACGCAGGTCCCGCCCGAGCCGCAGCCCATTCCTGCCGTGATCGCCCGCTTTGCCGCGGACTACGTGAGGGAGACGGGCGCCGACGCCACCCTTTTCTACGGCAAACACCAGGGGGTTATGCCCTTCCTGATGGAGAGCATGTACCTTAGGGAGCGAAACAGCGAGGTGCGCGATGATCGAGGTGTCGAGCTGTTTCCCAGGCCCGTCCCGCTGACGGAATCTTACGCGTTGGGCGACATTTTCCACGACGGGGTGTTCTATCCCGGAGTGATGATGCGGTTGGATCTTTACCGCGACCAGATGGTGGTGGCGCCACCGGGCGCACTGTCGGCGCTGGGCATATTGATCGACCCCGAACGTTTCGAGTGGGCCGACCTTAAGGGCTATCGCATCATACATCTGCCGGCACCGTTGGCCAAGACCGACCTGCCGTCGGGCTACTATTTGCAACTCAACCACGGGCAGCACAGGATTCTCAAAAAAGAGCGGTTCGAACTCAACTCCAACAGGAACGCACTCGACCGCCGCATCCTGCGCTACTACGTCGAAAAAGACGGGGTGTTCAATCCCGTCGCCAGAACAAAAGGCTCCGTGCTGAGCCTTTTCAAAGAGCGTCGCGGCGAACTCAAAAGGTTTATCCGCGCCCGCGGGATCAGGGTTCGCACCGACACGGAAAGAGCTCTGGTGGAGATAGTGTACGAATATGAACGACTAAACGAGACGGGGAGATGAAAAAAACACGCCTGATACTGTTTTCAATCGCCACGACGATAGCCACCCTCGCCGCTCTGCCCGCCGGGGCGCAGCAGAAGGAACCGGGGCTGGCCAACCGACCTGTCGGCGAACTTTTCAACGCCATCGAACGCCACCCCGGGTATCGAGTATTCGCTCCCGCCGGGGGCACTCTGGACGAGGTGATGGTGAGCGTCGGTGACGTGGAGAGCGTGGTGGCCGACCAGGCCAACATCGCCCCGATCCTGGAGAGGGTACTCGAGGGTACCCCATACGTGGCGATGACGCGCGGCGGCGACATTTTCGTTCTCAACCGCGGCCGTGAACTCGTCGTCACCACACCCCAATGGTACCTCACCGACCGCGCGGTGAGTATCGACTCGCTCACCCGAAACTTCGTCATGGCCACCGAGTCCGAACAGGGGGCCACCTCACAGGCGAGACTCTACGAGGTGGGCGATCCGAACGCCACCCCACGTGGCCGTGTGTCGCTCAGCGGTTACGTCTACGACTTCGAGTCGGGAGAGGCGGTAGTGGGTGTGTTGCTCAGGGTCGACAGCACCAACCTTGTCACCGCCACCGACCGATTCGGCTACTACACGCTCAACATCGCCCCGGGACGCCACGAGATTCATCTTTCGGGCGTCGGCCAGATGGAATCGACGCGCCGGGTACACATCTACTCGGCCGGAACGCTCGACATAATGACGACCGAAAAGGTGGAGACCATGTCGGCGATCACGGTGTATGGCAACCGGCGCGACAATGTTCGCCAAACGGCGATCGGGGTGGAACGACTCGCGATAAGCGACATCAAGAATATCCCGATGGCGTTCGGCGAACTCGACATACTCAGGGTCGTGACGGCGCTGCCGGGAGTGAAATCGGCCGGCGAGATCTCGAGCGGGTTCAATGTGAGGGGCGGCGCGACGGACCAGAACCTGATACTGTACAACGACGGCACGATCTTCAACCCCACTCACATGTTCGGTTTCTTCTCGGCGTTCAATCCCGACATCATTCGCGACATGGAGCTGTTCAAGAGCAGTATCCCGACGCGTTTCGGCGGCCGCATATCGTCGGTGCTCGACATACACAGCCGCGACGGCAACAAGCGCGAGTTCACAGGTTCGGCGTCGCTGGGTCTGCTCACCAGCCGACTGACGCTCGAGGTGCCGTTGCTGCGCGACCGCACGTCGCTGATAGTGGGCGGACGAACCACCTACTCCGACTGGCTGCTGCGTCAACTGCCCGAAAAGAGCGGCTACCAGAACGGCAACGCCGGATTCTGGGATGTGAACGCCACTCTGAGCCATCGCATTAACGACCGCAACAACATCTTTATCGACGGTTATTACAGCAAGGACCGTTTCAATTTCGACGAGAACGAGAATTACTACTACCGCAACGCCAACGGCTCGGTGAAGTGGCGACACGTGATCGACAACCGCTCGTGGGCCGTGATTACCGCCGGATGGGACCACTACGACCACCGGATAGCCAACCGCCAAAACGATTGGACGGCCTACACGCTCGACTTCGGCATCGACCAGTTCTTCGGCAAGGCCGACTTCACGCTTCAGATGGACGACAACCACGCGCTGAATTTCGGCCTCAACGCCCTGCTGTATGACATGAGCCCGGGTTCGTACAACCCCTTCGACGAGAATTCGGGAGTGTTGCCCGACGCGTTGCAGAAAGAGAAGGCGCTCGAATCGGCGCTCTACCTGTCGCACAAATGGACGATCACGCCCAAGCTGGAGTTGGACTACGGTCTGCGCTGGTCGATGTTCAACGTCCTCGGGCCGCGCGACTACACCCTCTACGATCCGAAATACATGCCCTCGGAAGAGAGCGTCACAGAAACCGGTCGCAAGAGCGGCATCCTGAAGACCTATCATGGCCCCGAGTTCCGTTTCTCGGCCCGCTACCTGCTGCGCGACGACTTGTCGATCAAGGCCGGGGTCAACTCGATGAGGCAGTATATCCACAAAATATCGAACAACACGGTGATGTCGCCCACCGACACGTGGAAACTGTCGGACAGCAACATCGCCCCGCAGCGAGGCATTCAGTACGCGATGGGGTTGAACAAGGACTTCCGCGACGATTTCGTGGAGCTGTCGCTCGAGGGGTACTACAAGACCCTGGACGACTATCTCGACTATCGCACCGGAGCTCGTCTGATGATGAATCCGCACTTGGAGCGCGACCTTGTGAGTACCCACGGCAGGGCCTACGGCGTGGAGTTCATGGTGCGCCGCACCGAGGGTAAGCTCAACGGATGGGCAAGCTACACGTGGTCGCGCACCGAACTCAGGCAGAACGACCCGCGCATCTTGTTGCCGGTGAACGGCGGGAACTGGTATCCGGCCGACTTCGACAAGCCCCACGAGGTTAAGGTGGTGGCCAACTACCGGTTCACACACCGGTTCAGCATCTCGGTGAACGCCGACTACGCGACCGGACGGCCAATCACTCTGCCCATCGCGCAGTATCCCTACGCCGGAGGGTGGTATCTGTACTACTCCGACCGCAACAGCTACCGGGTGCCCGACTACTTCCGGCTCGACGCCTCGATCAACATCGAACCGAGCCACCACCTTACCATTTTGACACACAGCACGATAACCCTGGGAGTATATAACATCACCGGCCGCAATAACGCCCACTCGGTGTACTTCAAACAGGAGGAGGGACAGATCAAAGGCTACAAGCTGTCGATATTCGGAGTGCCCATACCTTATATCTCCTACAACATTAAGTTCTGACAAGCACATGTTACGATTATGAAAAGATATGTGATAATAGCATTAACGATCCTGGGGCTGGCGGGCTGCATCGTCGAGTTTACGCCCGACATAAGAAGCGCGGCCGGAGATATTCTGGTCGTGGAGGGCACCATCACCGACGAGGAGACCGTCATCTCGCTTAGCCTGAGCGTGGATCTGGCGACAATCGATCCCGAGTCCCTCCCCACGCCGCAACGCGTGGTGGGCGCATTGGTGTGGGTCGAGAGCGAGGCGGGAGGGAGCTTCCCGGCGGTCGAGATGTTGGATTCCCTCTTGGTATGGGGGAACGATGGATTGTCCCACTATCAATACACGCCGACCGGTCGATACCGGGCGTTGACGGGTACTCTGGATGACAACACCCGCTACCGGGTGCGCATTGACACCCGGGGCGAGGAGTATGTCTCGGGATGGCGCGCGCCCCAGAGCACTCCCCCGATCGAAGAGATGGAATTTCACGTCGAAGGCACGACGGTTCAGGTTCGGGTCGATGTGACGGGAGAGGCAGATGGACCGAGAAACTACATGTGGGATTACCAGGAGGTGTGGGAGACCCAGGCCGCGGTCAACGCGTCGCACTATTACGCTAACTGGGAGGGTGAATATTTGACTAATGAATACACCTATAGTATGTATGACGTGATTGTAAGCGGCCGTGGCGGCGTGCAATTTAGGTATCCCGGCCCTATGTCGCCTTTTTTTTACTGTTGGAAACACAACGGGTCGAAGCAGTTGTTGATCGCCGACACGAAGAGAGTGTCGGAGAACCGGCTCGTGGATCACGTGCTGTTCGATTTCACCGCCACTGACGACCGGCTGTCGGTGCTTTATCACCTCAAGATGAATCAGTACGCGATCGGCGACGACGCCTACGAATACCTGACGACACTGCAGGAGAACACCGACAACACGGGGAGCATTTTCTCGCCCGTGCCCTCCGAGATGAAGGGGAATCTGATGTGCGTCACCTCGCCGGAGACCTATGTGATAGGGTTTGTGGAGGTTTCGCACGCGGCCGTCAACGAAGTTTTTGTGAATAGTTCCGGCTCGCCTTACCTGCCTACGCCCAAAAACTGCAATGTTGTCACCATGGACGATATCATGGCATTGAACCCACCTCCGGCGGACGGCAGCGGCACCGTAGTAAACATGGATTTCCTGGCGGACTACTATCTGGTCATGGGCGATGAGAGTCAAGGAGGCAACCAAATCGCAGCCTCGGCATTCTCCACTCTCCGCTGCATAGATTGCCGCGAAGGAGGCGGCACCAAGAAGCGGCCGAATTGGTGGCCCAACGATCATTACTAAAGCACATATCGCGATTATGAGAAGATATATTGTTATCACGGCATTGACGATGCTCGGTCTGACGTTCGTCGCTGCCCCGGGTCGGGCACAGACCACGGCGACGGGCTCGGCGGCGGCTCAGGAGGAGACCCGGGAGGAGACCATCCGGGAACGAGTGTATGTCTCCACCGACAAGGACAACTATCTGGCCGGCCAGATAGTGTGGATGAAACTCATCACCACCGACACGGCGGGAGCGCCACAGGTGTTCAGCAAGGTGGGTTACGTCGAACTCGTGGGCGAGCGGGAGAGTCACGTTCAGGCCCGCATCGACCTGCGCGACGGCACTGGAGAAGGCACGATTGTGATACCCGCCACCCTGCCCACGGGTTGGTACCGCTTGGTGGGATACACCCGGTGGATGAGGAACGAGGGGCCCGAGGTGTTTTTCGACAAACGTGTGGGGATAGTCAATCCCGCCATCGGTGAGGTTCCTCGCGGCGGCGCGGGGGCGGCCGACAGTGCGCCACCTGCTGCGACGGCGACGACGGCGATGATGGCGGCGACGACGACAGCGACGACGACAGCGGCACGGGGAAGCATCACAGTCACGGCCGATCGCGACATCTACTCGCCCCGTGACGAGGTTCGTCTCGAGGTTTTGGGCATTCCCGACGACATTCACACTTTGTCTGTATCGGTCACCGCGGCCGACCCGCTGGGGGGTTTCCCGCGTCCGGGGCTCGGGGTTTGGCGCCCCGCACCGGCCACGAATGCCACCTCTGACGAAACCGACGCCGCGTCATCCGCGAAGTTGAGCCCCGAGTGGGAGGGTCCCATAGTGACGGGCCAACTTATGTCGAGAGTCACCGGCGAGAGGGTCTACTCGCCCGTGGTTGAGCCGCTGGTCTCGTTTCCGGGCAACTCGATCAACATGTTCGCCGGCAATTTGTCGCCCGACGGCTCGGTGGTTTTCCGCACCGCGCGCACGGCGGGCCACGACGATATCGTCACCTCGATGTTCGGCAGCGACTCCGAACCGTGGAGAATAGATGTGGACGACCCCTTCGTCGGCCCCGGTCGATTGGTCCGTCCGCTGCCCACCTTCCCGGTGGAAGCGATCGACAACGAGAGTGTGCGCAACGCAAGTTTCGCCATGCAGGTGCAGTACTCCTACACCAACGATTCGCTCGCGCTCAAGGATCGTGTGGCACCGCTGTTCAACGAAGCTCCGCGCAATCGCTACCTGATGGAGGAGTGGAGGCGTTTCGCCACCATGAACGAGGTGTTCATCGAGTTCATACAGCTCGCGCAGTTCCGGCGTTCGGGTGCGAACGGCGACAAACAATCCCTTTACGTCATCAATCCCGAATTCGGCTCGGTGCGCGCCAATGCGTTGGTGCTGTTAGACGGGGTTTTGATCGTCGACCACGACATAATCTACAACTACAATCCGCTGTTGATCGACCGGATCGACATCTACCCGGGCATGTTCACTTTTGGCAACAATGTTTTCTTCGGCGTGGTGGCCCTCTACACCGAAAACAACTCCTATCCCGAGCTTAACACGGACTCTTTCACACAGATAGAGTCGTATGCCTCGCCACAGGCCCGGCGGCTGTTCTACGCTCCCGACCACTCCGATCCGGCGCGGGTGGCGAGTCGACTGCCCGACTTCCGGCACACTCTGTATTGGGATGCGGATGTGGCGACGAGGGGCGACGGGAGTGCCGGCGTGAGGTTCCACACCTCCGATCTTGTCGGCACATGGCAGGTGGTGGTTGAAGGCATCACCGCCGCGGGGGAAGCTGTGAGCGCGGTGTGTCAGCTGGAAGTACGTTGAACTAACTCACCTTGGAGTGTGGCCGACGAGCAGCCGGTGATGCGGACTCGCGCGTAGTCGCCGGGGCGGAGGGTGTAGCCCTCGTCAGAGCCACTGCCCGGAACGACGCGGGGTACGACGACGACCTTGTTTTGCGAAGTGCGGCCGAACACCTTGTCGTCCGACCGTTTGCTGGTTCCCTCGACCAGGATTTCGAACTCGCGTCCCACGTCGCGGCGGTTGCTGGCGAGCGACAGTTCGTTCTGCAGGGCGATGATCTCTTCGAGGCGGGCGGTTTTCACCTCGTCGGGCACGTCGTCGGGCATTGTTTGCGCGGCGCGTGTGCCCTCCCGCTCGGAGTATTTAAACATGAAGGCGAACTCGTAACCCACCTCGCGCATCAGCGACAGGGTGGCGGCGTGGTCTTCGGGCGTCTCGCCGCAAAAACCGGCTATCAGGTCGGTCGAGATGGCAGCCTCGGGCATCGCGCGGCGGATGGCGGCAATGCGTTCGAGGTACCACTCGCGGGTGTAGCGGCGGTTCATGCGATCGAGCACTCGGCTGCTGCCCGATTGGGCGGGCAGGTGGATCGCGCGGCAGATGTTGGGCGTGTCGGCCATCACCTCGAGCAGTCGGTCGGAGATATCTTTCGGGTGGGAGGTTGCGAATCGCACCCTCAGCAGGGGGCTGATGGCGGCTACGCGCTTTAGCAGTTCCGGGAAATCGACAGCAACTGTCTCCTCGCCCGCCCCGTCGTAATTCGTAATTCGTAATTCGTAATTATAAGAGTTGACGTTTTGGCCAAGCAGAGTCACCTCGCGTCGGCCGTCGTCGAACAGTTCGCGCACCTCGCGCAGGATGGTTTCGGGATCTCGGCTCCGTTCGCGTCCGCGGGTGTATGGAACCACGCAGTAGGAGCAGAAGTTGTTGCAGCCGCGCATGATGGCCACGAACGCGCTCACTCCGGTCGGGTCGAGCCTCACGGGCGATATCTCGGCGTAGGTCTCTTCTTTCGAGAGTTCGATGTTGACTCCGCGCGCCCCTCCGGTGAAAGCCTCGCCAACGAGCGTGGGGAGCGAACGGTAGGCGTCGGGCCCGGCCACAATGTCGACGGCGGGGCGTTCGGCCACAATCCGTTCGGCGAGTCGCTCGGCCATGCAGCCGATCAGGCCGAGCACCATTGCGGGACGTCGGCGCTTGAGTGCGGCGAGTTCGTCGAGTCGGTGCCAGATGCGCTGCTCGGCCCCTTCGCGGATGGAGCATGTGTTTACCAGCACCACGTCGGCGCTCCCCGCGTCGTCGGCTCGGGCGAACCCTCGTGCAGCCATAATAGCCATCACCGTCTCGCTATCCACCACATTCATCTGGCAGCCGTAGGTCTCGATGTATATCTTGCGCCCAACCCCTATGGCCGGACTTGCTGTTTTGAAATCCATGTTAGTTTCCCAAATAGTCGATCAACTCTTTTTTCGAGGCTCCGATCGTCCTCAGATTCGACCTTACGATAAACCCCGGAACAGGGTCGATATGTGTTTGAAGAATGACGGGACGCCCCATGTCGGAGCGCGCCCACACTTCGTGTCCACCCGTTACCCTGACAACGGCAAGCCCACGGCTTTCCAAGAAACCCCGGAACTTCCTGAGAGGTATATTGTCGATTGTGCCCACCGGCATCAGGAGGGCAATGGAATAGCAACCCCGGTGTCGATCTTTCTGAACGGTTTTGTATTGAAGATCGCCTTGAAGTCGTTGTTTTTACTCAGCAGGGTGGAGATATCGGGCGGGCTGATTACGGATCCGTTCTTTATCTTCCACCCTAACGCGGTGAGTTCCGCGTTGAGGGTATTTTTCTCGATTGCGTATCTGAAAAATTCCGCCAGCGACACCTCGAATGATTTTTTCGCCTCGCTGTCGTTCTCTCCGTATCCGTACACGTCGACCGCGGGACAATATGCGATGTGTATGTTATTCTCCTTGAATAACACGACGGAAAGTTTAACATTTATCGGTGCGCCGTTATCTTTCATCGTTTATTGATTTGGAACAAAGGTACGAAAATCCGGAGGCAATGCCAAATCTCACGAGTTTTTCATTTCGGAGAAGGGTCGGAAGCCTTCGCCGAGGGTTTCGTTGGCGTCGACCACCACGACGAACATTCCCGGGTCGATATCGCGCAGGCGTTCTTTGACGGGCACTATCTCGCGGCGGCTCACCACCAGAAATATCATGTCCTTTTCGCGTCCGGTGTACATTCCTGTCGAGCGGATCAGCGTTCCGCCGCGCTCCAGGTCGTTGAGAATAAACGCCCGCACCTCTTCCTGCCGTTCGGTGATGATAAGCAGCATCTTGTCGTAAGACCGACCCTCGACCACAAGGTCTATGATCTGCGCGGTGATCCAGATCGTGAGCAGCGAATACAGGGGCAGCGCCGGACTCTCGCCCCCGAGGCCCACCAGCACCACCAGCGAACACACCACCACGAATCCGTCGGCGATGATAAGTCCGTTCGAAAACCTGACGCGGGTATATCGCTGCAACAGCATGGCTATGATGTCCGTTCCGCCGGTCGTGGCCTGCGCCCGCACCACCAGCCCCACCCCGACGCCTATGAATATCCCGCCGAAGATCGACGCGAGGATCAGATCGTCCGACAGGTCGAGCCGCCCCCACAGCAGCGTGTCGGCACTCTGCACCCCGATGTCGGGAAACAGCGCGTAGGGCAGTCCCAGCATCAGCATGGGGGTGATGAGCGACGCAAACACGGTTTTGGTACCGAACACGGGGCCGAAAACCGCAAACCCCAACACCAGCAGCGGTATGTCCATCATGTAACCGAACCAACCCTGGCGCACGGCCGGAAATATCTCGTGCAGGATGGTGCTCATGCCCCATATCCCGCCCGGGGTGATTTTGTAAGGATACATGAACAGGATGAACCCCAGCGACAGGATCGTGCATCCGAGAACAATAACGAGCCAGGACGACCACCACTTCCACGAGTGGAGGTCGTCCCTGACCCTCAGATACAGTTGCGCGGGATTCATCGCATCAGCAGTTGCAGTCGGTGCCGCACGAGCAGTCGCCACCGTCCTCGCAGCCGCACGAGCATCCGCCGCCGCCCGCGAAACCTTGCAGGTCTTGGGGAGTGATCTCGCGAACCTCGACGATCTTTCCGGTGAAGTTGAGCGTCTTGCCCGCCATCGGGTGGTTGAAGTCCATGGTCACTACCTCGCCCGCGGCCACCACGCGGCCCATCAGGCGGTTGCCCTGCTGGTCGGACATGGGGATCGTGTTGCCCACTTCCAGAAGGCCCGGTTCCACGGCGCCGTCCACTTCGAACACGCTCTTGGGCAGCTCCACGACGGCTTCTTTGATAACCTCGCCGTAACCGTCACCCGCGGTGAGCGTGAAAGCGAAATCGTCGCCCGGGGCGAGGCCCGCTATCGCCTCCTCGAATTTGGGCAGCAACATGCCCATTCCGTAGGCAAATTTCAGGGGCTGGCCGGGCTGCGATTGATCGGCGATCTGCCCGTCTACTTCGAGTTTATAGTCGAGCGCTACAAAGGTGTTTTCTCCAATTTTCATCATTTCTTCTAAATTATCTGGTTAAGTTATTTGTTTAGAATCATTCTAAATTTAGACTCATTCTAAATTTAGATCCTGTCTAATTTTAGACTGGGTCTAAATTTGCGGTCGGTTCAATCGAGGCATCCGCAGGTGCAAACTAAATTTCGGTCGCCCCATCCGGCGTCGATCTTCGAGACGACGGGGAAGAACTTCGAATCGCGAACCCACGCGGCCGGAAAAGCGGCCTGTTCCCTTGAGTATGGATGCTCCCATGGGCCGGTCACCGAGGCGATCTCGGCTGCAGGGTGCGGGGCGTTGGCAACGGGGTTGTCGGCGTTGCCCGCCGCCGCCTCGCATTCGCGTTTTATTGCGATCATCGCCTCCACGAACCTGTCCATCTCGGCTTTGCCCTCGCTCTCGGTCGGCTCCACCATGAACGTGTCGTGTACCGGGAACGAGAGCGTCGGGGCGTGGAAACCGTAGTCCATCAACCGTCGCGCCACGTCGGCCACTTCGACGCCGTAATCGCGTTTGAAGTTTTGCAGGTCGAGGATCATCTCGTGGCCCACGCGGCCGTTTTCTCCCGAGTAGAACGTTCTGTACTCGGGCGATATTGCGCTGGCCATGTAGTTTGCGTTCACGATCGCCATTTCGGTGGCGAGCCTGAGGCCCCTGCCTCCGAGCATTTTGATGTATCCGTAGGTTATGGGCAGCAGCAGTGCGTTGCCCCACGGGGCCGACGCCACGGCCGTTATGCCGTCCGCGCCGCCGGTCGCAACCACCGGATGGGAGGGCAGGAAGGGGGCCAGGTGCTCGGCGCAACAGATGGGGCCGACGCCCGGGCCGCCGCCGCCGTGGGGCATGCCGAACGTTTTGTGGAGATTGAGGTGGCACACGTCGGCGCCTATGAATCCGGGGTTGGTGAGCCCCACCTGGGCGTTCATGTTGGCCCCGTCCATGTAGACCTGGCCACCGGCGTCGTGCACGGCGTCGACCGCCTCGCGGATGCGGCTCTCGAACACGCCGTGGGTCGAGGGATAGGTGACCATCAGGCCCGCCAGCTCGGCGCTGTGTTCGGCGGCTTTTGCCTTGAGGTCTTCCACGTCGATGTTGCCGTTCGCGTCGGTGGCCACTCCCACTATCTTCATTCCGGCCATCGCGGCGCTCGCGGGGTTTGTGCCGTGGGCGCTGGCGGGGATCAGTATCACGTTGCGGTAGCCCTGGCCGCGGCTCTGGTGGTAGGCGCGGATCACCAT
>QMCE01003074.1_pt1 | contig 17788 bp, 15 predicted proteins | sample 1821851 | NCBI WGS metagenome assembly QMCE01 (sample SAMN09453174, study PRJNA476694) | Termite gut metagenome, whole genome shotgun sequencing project. | isolation source: worker | host: Odontotermes sp. | place: South Africa:Pretoria | collected 2016-01-28
GGTTCGCCGCTTTCGCTAAATACCAAAACCTCGCCGGCAGCACCCTCTAAGGATCCTCCAAGCTTCTCCAATATTGTTTAATTTTCAAGGTGCGGGGGCGCTTCCTCTTTGAGGGCGCTCAACAATAGTATCATAAACCTTCAAACAGTGTCAACCCTAAATATTACAAAAACAGGTTGCCACAAAAAGTTGCCATAATCTGGGCTGGCGCAGCGGCGGGCGATACCTGCCCTTGCAAGACGACACCACCTCGGTGGCTTTTTGGTATCAAAGCCTGCCCACCGCGCCCTTCCCGCCGCTGCCAGGCACAAACGAACGCGAGATTATTTAGACCCGTTTACAACAGCGCCAAGATACTCTCCTCAAGCTTTGCGCACACATCCCTGGCGCGCTGCAGTTTGTCGCGAAACTCTTGCACCAGGGCGGGCGGCGCTTTTTCGGTAAAGCCTTTGTTTTCCAGCCTTGCCTCAATGTTTTGCACCTCTTTGCTTGCCGCGTCCTTCTCTTTGGCAAGGCGGGCCAATTCTTTCTCGCGGTCCACCAATTGCAAAAACGGCAAAAACCCGCGCGCCTTGGGCGTTGTCACCTGCACCATCCCGGCCTTGTCGCCTTCAAAAGCCGCCGTGCAGCGCACATCATCCGCGCCGGCCAGCCGCCGCAGCACGTCCGCCGACACTTCATACGGCATGGTGTTGGCGGTTTCTATGATAATGCTGGCTTTTTTTGCCGGATGCACATTCATTTCGCTGCGCACAGCCCGCACGGCCCGTATCAGTTCTACCACCGCGTCAAAATCCGCCGCTTCTTCGGTAAAGGCGAGGGGCGCTTCGGGTGTTGGCCAGGGCGTGGTCATAATGGTTTCTTCCCCGCCGGGCAGCGCACCGTAAATCTCTTCCGTGATAAACGGCATAAAGGGGTGCAGCAGCTTCAGCGCGCCGGATAGCAGCCACACCAGCAGCTTTTGCGCCGTGCGCCGGGCCTGTGGGTTTGTGCCAGCAAGGCGCGCTTTTGCAATTTCAATCGTCCAATCGCAAAACGTTTCCCAGATGTAATCGTGAATTTTCTGGGCCGCCAGGCCAAACTCAAAGCGCTCCAAATTGTCCGTCGCTTCTGCTGCCAGGCGGCCATACAGCGAAATCGCCCACTTGTCGCTCAGTTCCAGCGCCGCCGACTCTGGTAAGCCCGGCTCAAAGTCCTCGTCCAAATTCATCAGCACAAAACGGGCGGCGTTCCACAGCTTGTTGGCAAAATTGCGCGTTGCTTTAATCTTATCAGGGTTAAAGCGCATATCGTTCCCCGGGGTAGACCCCAGCACCAGCATCAGCCGCAGGGCATCCGCGCCGTATTCGGCGATAATATCCAGCGGGTCGATGCCATTGTCTAAGCTTTTTGACATCTTGCGGCCCAAATCGTCCCGCATCATGCCGTGAATCAGCACCGTGCTAAAGGGCGGCTTGCCGGTGAAATGCAGGCCCGTAAAAATCATCCGGCTTACCCAAAAGCCAATAATCTCGTAGCCGGTTACCAGGGCACTGGTGGGGTAAAAATACTGATAGTCGTCTGTTTCGTCGGGCCACCCCAAAGTGGAATAGGGCCACAGCGCGCTGGAAAACCAGGTGTCCAGCGTGTCTTCGTCTTGATGTATTTGCGCGCTGCCGCATTTTTCGCAGGCCGCGGGGGTGTCTTCGCTCACGGTGGTGTGGCCGCAGGTATCGCAATACCAGGCCGGGATGCGATGCCCCCACCACAGCTGGCGTGAGATGGTCCAGTCGCGCGTATTTTCCATCCAGTGCAGGTAGGTTTTGGTAAAGCGCTCCGGCTCAAAGCGGATAACGCCGTCCTCCACCGCCTTGATGGCGGGTTTTGCCAGCGTTTCCATCTTCACGAACCATTGCAGGCTCACCATAGGCTCTATGGTAGTGCCGCAGCGGTAGCAAGTGCCCACATTGTGCGCGTGGTCTTCCGTCTTCACCAAATAGCCGCCGGCTTCAAGGTCGGCCAGCACCGCCTCGCGGGCGGCATACCTGTCCAGCCCGGCATACTTGCCGCCGTTCTCGTTGATGCGGGCATCGTCTCCCATCACTCGGATAACCGGCAGATTGTGGCGGCGGCCCACTTCAAAATCGTTTGGGTCGTGCGCCGGGGTAATTTTCACCACGCCCGTGCCAAAGGCCTTGTCCACATAGTCGTCTGCCACCACCGGTATCTCGCGCCCCACCAGCGGCAGCAGCACACTCTTGCCAATCAAATCCCGATAGCGCTCGTCTTGCGGGTTTACGGCAATGGCGGTATCCCCCAGCATGGTTTCGGGCCGGGTGGTGGCCAGCTGCACAAACCGGCCCGCCTCGCCCGCCACCGGGTAGCGCAAAAACCAAAAATGGCCCTCGCGCTCTTCGTGCTCCACCTCGGCGTCCGATATAGAGGTAAGGCAGGTGGGGCACCAGTTGATGATGCGCTCGCCCTTGTAAATCAACCCCTCGTCGTACAAAGCCTTGAACACATGGCGCACCGCGCGGCTGCAGCCTTCGTCCATGGTAAAGCGTTCGCGGCTCCAATCGCAGCTGCTGCCTATTTTGCGCAGCTGCTGGCCAATGCGGCTGCCATATTGCTCTTTCCAGGCCCACACCCGCTGTAAAAAAGCGTCGCGGCCCAAGGTTTCCTTGCTTTGGCCCTCGGCTTTAAGGGCCGCCACCACCCGCGCCTCGGTGGCGATAGAGGCATGGTCTGTGCCCGGCACCCACAGCGCGGCATAGCCCTGCATGCGCTTTTGCCGGATGAGGATATCCTGCCAGGTGTTGTCCATAGCATGGCCCATGTGCAGCTGCCCGGTGATATTGGGCGGCGGCATTACGATGGTATAGGGCTTTTTGCCCGCGTCCCGCTTGGCGGTAAACCAGCCGCCCTCCATCCAAAAAGCGTAGGTTTTATCCTCCACCTGCCTTGGGTCGTACACTTTATCCAGCTGTTTCATCTATGCCCATCCTTCTTTTGCCAAACTTATGCCGCCAAAACACAAAACCGCCCCACACACCTGCCAGTGCATGGGACGGCAAATAACCGCGGTACCACCCTGCTTGCCGGGTATACCCCGGCCGCTCTATCTTCCTGTAACGTGAAAGACACGGGCCGGGCTACCAAAGGTTCACCCCGCCTGCTCCGAAGCGACAGCGCCCAGCCTTCCCCGCGCCCTTCCACCCACCGGGCCGCTCTCTCTATGGGAAGCCTGCCAAACGCCCTCTTCATCAACGCATTTGTTCTGCTTTTTGTCAGTATACCACTTTGGCCCAATCTGTCAAATCGTCCTGCGCCAGGCATCACCCCAGCGAAACCCCCATGCGGCGCGCCACGTTAATCAAGTCGCAGTCTTCGGTTACCAGCTTGGTTTTCCCGGCCACATCCTCCAGCTTATTGCTCACCACACGGCCGTTTTTCATGGCCACGGTAACGCCGTATTGGTCTTTCTCCACCAGCTTTGCCGCGTGCGTGCCAAACTGCGTGGCCAGCAGCCTGTCGTACGCGCTGGGCGTGCCGCCGCGCTGGATATGCCCCGGCACGGCCACGCGGGTTTCGTAGCCGGTATTCTCAGATATTTGATGCGCCAGCTTATCGGATACGCCGGCGCAATAGTTGGCTTGCCTGATGGCTTGCCACTCGCTGCGCTTCATTTGGGCTTCCTCGGCGTCAAAGCAGCCCTCGGCCACCGCCACAATCGAGAAGCTTTTGCCCGACTGGTTGCGCTTTTCAAGCGCCTGCAAAATATTGTCCAGCTTGTAGGGCATCTCGGGAATCAGGATAATATCCGCGCCGCCCGCAATGCCGCTGTACAGCGTAAGCCAGCCCGCCTTGTTGCCCATCAGTTCAATCAGCATCACGCGGTGGTGGCTGGACGCCGTGGTGTGAATACGGTCAATCACCTCGGTGGCAATGTCCACGGCGGTGTGAAAGCCAAAGGTTACGTCCGTGCCCCAAATATCGTTGTCGATGGTTTTGGGCAGGCCGATAATATTCATGCCGTGCCGGGCCAGCAGATGGGCCGTTTTATGCGTGCCGTTGCCGCCCAGGCACAGCAGGGCATCCAGGCCCATCATACGGTAATTCTTCTTCATGCATTCCAGCTTGTCTACCCCGTCGCCCTCCACCACGGTCATCAGCTTAAAGGGGGTGCGCTGTGTGCCTAAAATGGTGCCGCCGCGCGTTAAAAGGTTCGAAAAATCACTTTCGTTCATCTCAATATAATCGCCGCCAATAAGGCCCGCAAAGCCGTTGCGCACCCCCACTATCTCCACCTGGTTGCCCATGCGTTCATACAGCGCCTTGGCCGCGCCGCGTATGGTGGCGTTCAGCCCGGGGCAGTCGCCTCCGGCCGTCAGTATCCCAACCCGTTTTTTCATGCCAGTACCTCCCAGAGAGATGTCCATTGCGATACGCATAGTCAGTATAACGCGTCTGTCGCTGTGTGCCAAGCAAAAAATGCTTTGAAGCCACCAACGGCATAGCATAAAAATTGGCTCTTGACCAGCAGTCAAATTTCTGTTACACTGCACTTGACCGTTGGTCAAACCATTGGGAGGAACATATAAATGAAAACAACTAAAGGTGTTATCGCTCTGCTCATACTGCTTATCGCATTGGTTCTTTCTGCCTGCGCCGAAAACCATCGGGCCTTTGAAGACACGGCCTTGGACGTACCGCCGATTGCGGTACATGGTGTGAACAAGCGTTACCGCAAAACCATCTTCCCATACTCGGCACATCTGGTGTGTAGCGCGCTGTGATATTGTATCATTTTCGGGCTGTTGGAAAATGTATACACCTGTTTTCCCTCGCTTAATAGCTGGCAAACCAAAGCGCTGCTTACCGCGTAATAATTCAAATGCCCATACCCCGGGCGAACAATCGTGCCGCTGATAACCGCTATATCATCCGATTCCGCATAGGTGGCGGTGTGGGCCACCAGCAGCCCGTCCTGCCGAATGATATAGCTTCTCCCAGCGTGAGCGGAGAAACGGTCTTGCATTTGCGCCAATAAAACATCGGGGCTGTAGTGGCCGCCCAGCGCCTCGTCAGAGCAAATCAGCGCCACGATGTCGGGGATGTCTTCAAAGGTTGCCAGGCATACATTGGGCGCACATGCGTCACGGCCGCGTTCTACCCTAAACACGCTGCCGTACAGCACGCGGCCATACCGCGGGCACAGCGGCGCAACGCGCTTAATGAGGGACGCTTTGCCGGAAACCATGCTGACGGCATGCCGGTTGATGATATCCGCGACGCCCGACAACGCGCAATCATCACGCAAACTGAACAGCTGGATGCTGTCGTAATACTTCATCACCACAACATCTATATCGTTGCCGCCCTGCTGATACCAAACACTGATGTTCTCGTTTTCGCAATGCTGCAAATTTTGAATATCCGCCAGCATATACACACAATTCGGAGCATCTCGCTTTAAGTAGCGCAGTATTTTTTCGCGCTCACTGGCATCCGCCGGTTTCATCATGATGTCATCCTACGTGTTACTCACCTTGTTTTGCTGATAACCGCACCCGCGTTCCCCACGATGGGCACAACACTGATCCCGTGGGCATCCGCAAACCGCTCAAGCGTTTGCCGCACCCCTGTATATAGCGGTTCAAAATAATCGTGTACACAGATATAGCCACCTATGGATAACCGAGGCCAAAAGTATTGCAGCCCCTCATAAATGGGCTTCGACAAATCGCAGTCTATGTGAACAAACGCAAAGGTATCTTCAAGCCCATCCAGCGACTGGGGGAATATGCCCGCTTTGATGACACATTGCTCCGGGTAAAACATCTTTTTCATAACGGCGGCCGCGCTCGAGCGCTTATCAAAAGCGTGGACACATTTTTCGTTCATCGTATTCTGTTCACGTTCAAATTGAATATCTTGCTCGCTGAAGCCGCCAAAGGTATCAAACAAGTAAAACCTTCTATCTTCAAAAAACAGGTTAATATATTTTGCTGTGTCGCCGTAATCCACCCCCAGCTCGGCCACAGCCCCAGGCACTTTTTTTCTGGCCACCTCGTTTGCAATCGCACAAATCTGCCTTTGCTTCTCCGTTCTGTGCCCAAACAGCATGGATAGCAGCTTTGTCTTCGAGCCTTCCCCGAGAATGGCCTCATATTCCTTTCTTATGCCGTCATAATCTGGCAGCATCACAAAAACGTAGTCAATATCTTTGTCCGGTAAACTGTCAAAATCTGAATAAACAGGGATACCGTCAAACGCCTTATCTAAGTGCTGATTGTAACGCACTACAAACGCACATATGTTGAAAACGTGCCTTGTGCGCATCGCAAAACGCTTGGCAACCCCGTTAAAGCCGTGGATTACTACCTTTTTCATAAAAAACACCCTTTGCTCAGTTTTTAACATCTCCATGTCCAAAAACATTACGCAGCCGCGATATGCTTACATGCTCTACTCAAGCATGGCATACATCATTTTACCGGCATCATTTCTGGGGAACGCGTCCACCGCACACACCTCAAACGCGGTGGGATGAATGCCCGTTTTTACGGAAAGGTACTGCCGCACGTCTTCCATTATCTCTTTGCTCAGCACAAAAACTTTCATTTTATCGTCTTTACCGGCGCAAGCACACTCGGTGTTAAATTTATCCTTAACAAGTTGCTCGCACGCATCCAGCCCAACCCTTGTGCCATACAGTTTCAAAAACCTGCTTTTGCGGCCAGTGATGAACAAGAAGCCCTCCGCATCCATTACCGCCATGTCCCCGGTATGCAGTATGCCATGGCGCTCGTCCCCTTTTAGCAAGTCTTCGCCGCACTGAGCATACCCAAGGGTGACATTTCGGCCCTCGAACACAATTTCTCCCGGCTGTCCGGGTTGCGTTACCACACGCCCCTCTTCGTCCACCAGCGCCAGCTTGCCGCCGGGCATCGCTTTGCCAATGCTCCCGCACCTGGCCATAGCTTCTTCGGGCGGCAGCCCGGTCATCCGGGCGGTGCTTTCAGACTGCCCGTAAGTTGGGATAAACCGCCGGTTTGTTTCTTTCGCGTAGCGCGCACATTGCATAAACAAATCGTCTGCCAGCTTGCCGCCTCCCTGGGTAATGGTGCGCAAAAACGGCAGCTGCATCTTAAAAAAACGCATTTTTCGCAGCATCTCGTAGGTAAAGGGCACGCCCGATATGCTCGTCGCTTCGTACTCTTTCAGCATCCTCCAATACTCGCCGCTTAACACGGTGGCTGCCGTTAGCAGCACGGCAGCGCCCGCGTACAGGTGGCTGCTCAATATAGAAAGGCCGTATGTGTAATGTATCGGCGCGTCCAGCAGCGGCCTTTCAGATGCGTCCAGCCCAAAAAAAGCGGCAACATTGCGCGCGTTCGCCTCCACATTCTCGTAGCTGTGGCGCACCAGCTTGGGGCTGCCCGTCGAGCCGGAGGTAGGCAGCAGCAGGGACAACTCGTCGTACATCGGGTAGGGCGTTAGCCCGGTTTTCAGCAGGGTGTAATGGGCATAATGCCATACCGCCTCGCCCGGCAACATGGCGTCTGTGGCCGGCGCCCAAATGTACGCCGGTTTGTATGTTCCAATAAAATTCTCCAGAGCATCGCTATCCAGGTTTTTGCTTAGCAACAGCGGCACAACGCGGGAAGAAAGGGCCGCCAGATACCCACAGGCAGCGGCAGCGCTGTTGTCGCAGAGGATAAAGGCGAGCGTCCTCTCCCCTATTGCATGATAAAAACCTGCGGTAAACCGGCAAAGCTCCCCGTAGGTCATCTTTTGGCCATTGCCGTCAATCAGCGCCATGGAATCCGGAGGCTTTTGGTCAATCTCTAAAAACATACGCAACACTCAATCCTATGTAAACCTTATGTCGTAGAAGCATTGGAGCGTTTCTCGATCCACCCCCCCCCGGCAACGGTGAGGATTTGGCCTGTTGTGTACGCCGACAAATCCGACGCAAAATATAGGCACGCGTTCGCGATATCAAGGGGAGTAGCCAGCCTGCCCATGCCAATTTCAGGTGTCATCCCCTTGTATTGTTCTTTGATGGTAACTTGTATTCTCTCGGTATCCGTCATCCCGGGGGCAACGGAATTCACACGTATCTGGTAGGGCGCAAGCTCTTTCGCGGCCGATTTGGTGAGCGCGATTACCGCGCCCTTGCTTGCTGAATAAGCCACCTGGCCCTTGCTGCCCTCAACCCCAACAATAGACGAAATATTGATGATGCTCCCGCTTTTTTGCTTCATCATAAAGCGCGTTGCCACCAGCTGCAGCAAGTCTAAAAGGGCAACAACGTTTGTTTCCAGCATCGCCCTCGTATTTTCCCGGCTTACCATCCCAAGCAGCTGGTTGGATACCATCCCCGCGTTATTCACCAAAACATCTATCTTGCCGTCGTTTTTTTTAATCTGAAGCACCGCCAGCTTCATCGCGTCGGCATCCGTTAAGTCAAAATACAGAGGAAGCACCCGCGTTCCGTATTTTTGGGAAAGTTCATCTGCCCAAGCATCAATACTGCCCGGTGTGCGGGCGTTTGCGTAAACAACGGCGCCTTCCCGCGCAAAGCGCTCTGCAATTGCAGCGCCAATGCCGCGGCTTGCGCCTGTCACAAGGCATATTTTACTCAGCAAAAGTTCAGTAGACATCTCTGCCTCCATCTAAAGCTCAACGCCGTGCTTATTTAAGATATCCTTGCCATTTTCATACGTCTTGAAAGCAATAATATCCTCCGGGTCCAGCAGAATGTCGAACACGTCTTCAAGTTCGCTCACCAGCAGCATATGCCCCACCGAATCCCAGGCCGGTGGCACGCCCACCTTTAAGCCCTCCGGTATTGCCTCCAGTGAAAACGCCGTTAAAAAAGCATGATCATACCGCTCCAGATTGCTCACAAGTGTCCTCCTCATGTGTGTATTCGATTTGAGTTGACAAGCCCCGTCACAAGCCACAAACTTCACACAGTACCGAAACTCGTAGATAGACTATACACCAAAATACCTTCTGGTTCAATTGCAAAATGGTGGCGGGCTGCGCAGACGAAAAACCAGCCGCAGCCGCGCCGCGCGAAGCGGGGCCAGGCTGGAGCAGGGGCTATTCACCGAAGCGCCGGTTTCCAGCGCCAGGGGGTCCAGGCATTCGACGCCCATGCGCACCTCGTAGTGCATCGTCGCCACATCGCCGTCGCTGGCGTCCTCATTGCCCAAAACGCCCACGCGGTCGCCCTGCTTCAGCACTTCGCCGGTTTCCACATCCAGCGCACCCAGGTTGTACAGGTAGCTGTTTAACCCCGCCCCGTGGCCAATTACCACCGTGCCCCCCGTGGCCGCCGTGCGCCCGGCAAACAGCACCACGCCGTCGCACGGGGCTGCCACACGCGTGCCGTGCCCGGCCCTAATGTCTACCCCGGTGTGGGTGTAAAAATCAGTGTCGTTTCTTTCCTGCATCATTTCGCCAAAGTGTGCGGTCACTTCCCCGTCCACAGGGGGCACAAAATGTGTGTTCCACCGCAGCTCGCTGCCCATTTCCTGCCATAACGGCGCAATCAGCCGCTCAAACTCCGCACCCTCAAAAAACTCTGTGCGCCTTGGCGCGCGGTTTCCCGTAACCGCAAAGCGCGCCTCCAGCACCCGCAGCGACAATTCCCAGCTGAAATCACCCAAGGTGAGGTGTAGGGGGTAAATGCCCGGATTGCGCAAATGGCCCACCGGCAAAAAGCCCAGCACCGTGCCCGGCCCGCCGCGCACAAACGTCATTTCGCCCAGCTCGCTTACGGCTGTTGGCTGCATGCTGCCGCCCACGTTGCCAAGGCGCAGCACCAGCACATCGCCCGGGGTTACCCACTCGTTGGCCTGGTGCATCTGCGGTTCTATGGCCACGCTAAAGCCAAATTGGTAGTCTAGGCTGCCGTGCCCGCTATGCTGCTGCCGGGGTTTTGCGCAGCGCAATTGCAGGGTGTAATCGCCGTTGTCTAAAAACGCGTAGGCGGCCAGCTCTTCGGCCGTGCCGGCCCATATCTCGCGCGTGTTTTTCAGCAAAGTTGCCGTGCCGGTATAGCCCTCCGGCAGCGCAAAATCCAGGCGCGGCTGGGTAATGGTGCCCACGCCCTCGCCTTCACCCTCGGGCGCTTTGAAAAACGAGCGGTACAGCACCCCGCCGAACACCGGCTCTTCCCAAGTATAGCCCACGGGCTCTACACGCTGCCGCAGCACCGTGATGGTGGGCTTTGAAAAGCTGTCTTCCCCCACGGCGTAGTACGAAATGCCCACAATCAGCCCCAGCACGGTGGGAATGGATAACAAGAGCACCAGCAAGGTGATTCCAAAGCGTTTCAAATGCGCACTCCTTAATAAAAATGTCGATAAGCATTGTTCAATGATATATGGCAGGTATTTTATGTCATCAAATTATAGCATAACAGGGCGGCAGTCGAACATAGAGAAACACAAGAAGTGTGGTTATAAAACGCCTTTTGAAAACCAGCGCCGGGTGTGATATGCTGGTGGCATGCAAATGACGAAGGGACGGCTGTGTATGCTATTCATCAGTTGGAACGTGAACGGCTTTCGCGCCGCGCTGCGCGGCGGCTTTGAAGAACCGTTTGCCGCTCTGGACGCCGACGCGTTTTGCTTGCAGGAAACCAAGATGCAGCCCGGCCAGGCCGAATTTTCGCCACGGGGCTACCACCAGTACTGGAACAGCGCGGAGAAGAAAGGCTATTCGGGCACGGCGGTTTTTTGCAAACAAGAGCCCTTGAACGTGCTGTACAATTTAGGCTTTGACGACAAGCACAACAACGAGGGCCGGGCCATTACGCTGGAATTTGAGCACTATTTTTTGGTGAACGTATATACCCCCAACGCGCAGGCAGAGCTGAAGCGCATTGCCTACCGCATGCAGTGGGAAGACGACCTGCGCGGCTGGCTGACACTGCTGGACCGGAAAAAGCCGGTGGTGTACTGCGGCGACTTGAATGTGGCGCATGGCGAAATTGACCTGAAAAACCCCGGCCCAAACCGGGGGCAGGCGGGCTTTTCGGACGAAGAGCGCGGCAAGTTTACCGAGCTTTTGGCCGCGGGCTTTACCGACACCTATCGCGCGCTGTACCCCGCCAAAACCGGCGCTTACAGCTGGTGGAGCTACCGCGCCAACGCCCGGGCCAACAACACCGGCTGGCGCATAGACTATTTTGTGGTGAGCAGCCGCCTGATGCCCAAGGTGGAAGACAGCCTGATTTACCCCGGCATCACCGGCAGCGACCATTGCCCGGTGGGCCTAAAGATAGATTTATAGCGGCTGTATAAACTTCTCCCGGATGCGCGCGATATCCGCTTCGGCCAGGGATGCGCCGAGCAGGTAGGCTTCGGCCGAGCCATAGGTTTCTTGCAAATGCCGCAGGGCGCGGCGCATGCTGGCCGGGTGGCTTTTCAACATGTAATCTTCAATATCGCCCATAAACACGCGCTTTTGCGCTTCGTACACCTCGGTCATATAAATATCGGTGGCGGCGTAATCGGCCACCACGTCGGCGTCTTGCACACCCGCCAGCTTCAGCAGCAGCATGGCCACCACGCCGGTGCGGTCTTTGCCCACGGCGCAGTGGAACAGCGCGCCGCCCTTGGCCCTGGCCAGCACACGCAGCACCTGTGCCAATTGGGGGGCGGCGCTGTCCAGCAGGGCAATGTACAGCCCCGCCATGCTGCCAGGCAAATCGCCCTCAAAATCAATATGGCGCAATTGCTCCACCAGCGGCAGGTTAACGGCGGCAAAACAGCCGCACAGCGCCAGCGCCGAGGGCTGCCGCTCGCACTCCCGCGCGTGGCGCAAATCCACCGCGTCGCTTAGGCGGTAGGTATCCCGCAGCATGGCAATATCTGCCGGGGTAAGCGCGCCGGGGTTGTCGCTGCGCAAATACACTCCCCAGCGCGTTTGGCCGCCCGGGCAGGGGTAGCCGCCTAAATCGCGGGTATTTTTGGTACCTTGCAGCGGCAGGCGGCGTAAGCTTGGCTTGTTTTGCATCCGGGTCCTCCTTGGGGTTGTCGGGCTGTTCACCTCATTATATCACGCAGCGCAAGCGCTATCGCTTCGGGCAGCCCCGCCGGCGACAGCCCGGCTTCGCCGTGCTGTTCCGCCGCTTTTGCGGCGGCCGCATGGTGCAGCCACACGCCGGCGGCGGCCGCCCGGTACGCCGCAATGCCCTGGGCGCAAAGCCCGGCCACCACCCCGGCCAGCACGTCGCCGCTGCCGCCCTTGGCAAGGCCGGGGTTGCCCGGGCCCTTAAGGCGGCAAAAATCACCGCTGGGCGCGGCCACCACCGTGCGGTAATCTTTCAGCACCACCACGGCCCGCCACTGTGCGGCCAGCGCGCGGGCACAGGCCACGGGGTCGGCCTGCACCTCACTGGCCGAAATCCGGGCCAGGCGCGCCGCCTCGCCCACATGCGGGGTAAGCACCACCGGGCCTTTGGCCGCCTGTACGGCAGCGCGCCCGCGCGCATGGGCATCGGCGTCAAATCCCTCGGCAAAGTGCCCCGCCAGCAGGTTCAGCGCGTCGGCGTCCAGCACCAGCGGGCCGCCCGCGCGCGCCGCAATCGCCATTATCAGGGGGGCTTGCGCCGCGCCGTTGCCCAGCCCGCAGCCCGCCAAAAGGGCGGTGGGCCAGCTATAGTCAATAGCATCGGCGGCGTTATTGGCTATTATCCCCGCATTTTCCGCAAGCGGCAGCAAGGTGCAGCAGGGCAGGCGCACCGCCGCTGCCGCGCACACAGCCTCGGTAGACGCCAGCTGCACCACGCCCGTGCCGCAGCGCAGCGCGCCGTCGGCGGCCAACAGGGCGGCACCCCGGTATCGGCTGCTGCCCGCCACCACACACAGGCGGCCAAAATGCCCCTTGTGCGCGCGCCGCGCCCGCGCGGGGATGACCTCCATTACAAAACCCCTGTCCAGCGTGTGTTGCATTTTTCTCCTCACAGCCCTATCAAAAACATCCCTATCCGTTTATAGCGGGGGGCTTCGCGCTTCAAAAAAAGGCGGGCGCGCACCACTTCGTTCAGCATGGTGCGCCGCTGTGCCGCGCCCATGGGATGCGCGCTAAAAGCCGCCTCTTCGGCCAGGGTTTCGGCCTCGGGCGATGGCATATAGCCAAAGCGCCGCAGGCGGGTAAGGTAGCGGTACATCTCCAGCACCCCGCGGCCCGCGTTGTGCTGCCTAAAGCGCCTGTCGCGCCTGGCGGCAAACAGGCGGGCGCTAAGCACCCCGGCGCACACCGCCGCCAGGGCAAGTGCGGCCCACAGCAGCACGGCAAGCCACTGCCCGCCGGTATCGCCGCCACCCGCGCCGCCCCTGCCACCACTTGCGCCGTCTGTATCCGGCAGCGGCGCGGTGCTGCCCTGCGGCTGGGATACGCTATCCGAATCGCTCACATCCGGCGGGCCGCCTTCGCTGCCCGCCGGCGGTTCAGTCTGCCCGCCGCCCGCGCCGGGCAGGGCGCCGTCCTGCATCCCCACCCGAACGCGCTGGGCGTCGCTGCCGCCGGGGGTGGCCTCCACCGGCCACCAGCCCAGCCCCGGCACCCATACCTCCACCCAGGCGTGGGCGTTTTTGTTAGGCATTTCCATCCAGCCGCCGGTGCCCACGGTGCGGCTCACCACAAAGCCTTCCACATACCGCGCGGGCACGCCCAGGGCGCGCAGCATCACGGCGGCGGCGGTGGCAAAATGCACGCAGTAGCCCGCCTTTCCCTCGGTAAGAAACCAGGTGGCAAAGTCCGCGTCATCGGGCAGGCGCTCCGGGTTCAGGGTGTACACGGCGGCTTGCTTCACGTATTCGGCCACCATGTACGCTGTATGTATCCAGCCGCCCTGGCCCGCTTCGGCGGCAATGCCCGCCTCGCGCGCAATGGCCCGCATATCCTCGGCCACGCCTGGCGGCAGCTCGGTGTACGCGCCTTGAATGTAGGTCATATACGCTCCGTATGGGTATGTCTCGTCTATCTGTGAAAGATAATACCCGTTCACCTCCTGCGGGCCGGCGTCCTCCAAGCCGTACTGTACCCGTCCGCTATCCCGGCCAATCACGCCTACGATGCTTCCCTCGCCGAGCATTTCAAAAATTACCTCTTCCGAAAGCCCGAATACACCCCCTATTCTATATGCCACTTCCGGGGATACCCATGTTACATCTTCGTGCGCGGGGTACACCTGGCGCGCTGATACGCCAAGCTGCCCTTGCCAGGCCGATTCCGCGTACCGCTGCCGGAAATAGTTCATTGCCAGCTCCACGTCGCTGCCGGGGTGGTAGCTGGTAACATAATTGTCGGCCGCTTGCAGGTACGCGTCCTGCGCAAAGTTCAGGCTGGTGTGCTCCTGTATGGGCTGTGCCGCGGGCCACGCATCCATAAGGGTATAAGGCGCGTGGGCATAAGGCAGGGGGCTGTCGTACCGAAACTCCAGCATATGTGTATTCAATAACCCCCCAGACGGCGGGCGCAGCAGCGGCTGAGGAAGCCCTTCCCCGCTGTTTTGCTGCCAGCCGGCTTCTTCGGGCAATTGAACCCAGGCGTCACCCGTGTACTCCCCACAGGCAAAGCCCCGCAAATGCTGGCCGTAGCTGGTTCTTCCCCGCATATAAAAAGCTGTGCCCGCCGTTTGGCGGATATTGCGCTGCCCGGCCAGGTTCACCTCGGTATCGGCGCTGGCGCCCACCCCGCTGAACAGGTTATTCAACACACCGCCAAAATCCAGCTTTTGCAGCCTGCCCCGCACCTGTAGTACCTGCGGGCTTTGCGTGTAGCTTTGCGGTGGCACGCCGGCGGCAAGGCCCGTTAAAAACGCCAGGCACAGCGCCAGCGCCCCCAATGGCAGCCAGTGACGCGCCGCGCTTTTGCACGCGGGTTTGCCGTACGCCAACAGCGCCCCCCAGCAGCCCAGCAGCAGCACGGTGGGCGGCAGGGGGGGCAAAAAATCCCAGGTAAACGCCGCCGCCAAAAAAGGCGCGGTGCATAGCAGTGTAAGGGACACACTGTGAAACCACAGCACCGCCAGCGATATCAGCCCCGCCAGCAGGTATCCCGCAAAAGCCAGCACCCACCAAAAGGCGCTTTCGCCGGCGGGGCTTGTTGGCGGAGGTATCTCGCGCAGGCCAATAAACGCGCGGCTAAAGCGCGAAGCCAGCAGCTGCAAACCATATGTGCCGCCCGTCTGCAAAACGCCCAGGAAAACAAGGCCCGGTATCAGCCACACACCCAGGGCGCAAAGCAGCACCGGCCAGCGCCTTTTGGGCAGATACGCCACCGCCAGAAATACCGCCGCCCCCAGCCCCGCACCCACCATTGCGCCCGATACCTGAGGGATGGTAAACTCGAATAAAAACACGAGCAGCGCCGAAAACACCAAGGCTACATACACAATGCCCAGGCCCAGGGCAGGGCGTGGAAACACACGGCCGGGCGTATTATCCGGCGGCATCGGTGAAATAGAGATGCTCACTGGGCCACCTCCCCGGTAAAGCCCGCCTTCCACACACCGCCCTCGTACAATTCCAGCGCGTCTGCCTCCACCACCAGCACCGGGCCGGGCAGCACAGGCAAGCGCTCGCGGATAGGCCAGCCATTTTGGGGCAGGCGGGTTTGCAGCAGCTGCCACATCAGGGCGTCCAGCTCGGCGTGCTGGCTTAGCACCCGGCTTTGCAGCACCGCTTCGCCATCTATCCAGTGCAGGGCATGGCTGCGCTCCATGCCGCACAGCGCGGCCGAAAGCGCGGCCACCCGGCCCAGCACCCGCGCGGCCTCGGCCGGGCTGCCATACAAATCAAAGCACAGCTGGGGCGCGGCAAAGGGCGAAGCGCCGCCCTCGCGCACCAGCATTTTGTCCATTTTGGCCGTCAGTTTCCAGTGTACGTCGCGCAAGCGGTCACCAAGGCGGTATTCGCGGATATCGCTGTACTCGCGAAAAGCCGCCGGGCCCGTGTGCGCCGCGCCGTATTGGGGCAGGGCGCTTTGGTCCAGCGCCTCGGGGGGCAGTTCCAGCGGGATAAGCGGCTCGGGCGCTTGCAGCAGGCACAGTGCGGGGGGCGGGGCAATTATCGGCAGGGCTAAAATGCCCGCGGCGTCCAGCAGGCGCACATGGCGCAAAAAAACATGCACCACGCCGCAATCGCTGTCTTGCACCAAAACCACCGCGCGCCCGCCGGGCGGCAGGTGCAGGCGCTGCTTGCGCGTTTTGCCGGTAAACCGGTTGTGGCAGCACAGCGTGGCCCGCCCGCCGCTAAACACCGCCTTGCCGCCCAAATTGATGCTTACCTGAAGCGGCTGCCCCGCCACGGCCATGCCGGGCAGCACCGCCAGGCGCGCCGTGCCGCGCCGCCACCACGGCAGGCACAGCAGCAGCTGCAAGGGCAAAAAACCCACCGTCGCGCACAGCAGCAGCCAGGATAAATACCGGGTGTTGAAGATAAAAAACCCGCTTGCCGCCAGCAGAAGGATGGCATAGGCAATTCTACGCACAAGCATGGATGTTCAGCGCCTCCTTGGCACCGGCACAGGGGCGGTAATGCCCGTCATAATCTCGCGCAGCAGCACGCGCGCGCCCTCTTTTTGCTGGCGGGCCTGCTGGGTTAAAATTAGGCGGTGCGCACAGCCGTCTTCAAACACGGCCTGTATGTCCTGCGGCAGCACGTAATCGCGCCCGGCCATCAGCGCCGCCGCCTGTGCCAGCGCCATAATGGCCACGCTGCCGCGCGGGCTTACGCCCTGCTGTATTTGCGGGTTTTGGCGGGTAGCTGCCACCAGCCGCACAATATAATCGTATATTTCATCGGCCAAGTAAACGCCCTTCACCGCCTCGCACATTTGGGCCAGCAGCTCGGCGCTGCCCACCTGCCGCACCTGCGCACCGGCCCTGCTGGCGTGCTTGCGGCGCAGCATCTCGGCCTCGGCTTTCTTTTCCGGGTAGCCAATCGATAAGCGCATCATAAAACGATCCAGCTGGCTTTCGGGCAGAAGCTGTGTGCCCGCGCTGCCGCTGGGGTTTTGGGTGGCCAGCACCACAAAGGGCAGGGGCAGCTTGTAGGTGCGCCCGTCCACCGTTACCTGGCCTTCTTCCATGGCCTCCAAAAGCGCCGCCTGGGTGCGGCTGGGCGCGCGGTTCAGCTCATCCGCCAAAAACAAATTGCACAGCACCGCGCCGCGCAAATACTCCATGCTGTTTGTTTCCTTGCGGTACACGGTAAAGCCGGTGATATCGGTGGGCATCACGTCGGGTGTAAATTGCACCCGGCTGTATTTAAGGGCCAGCGAGCGCGAAAACGCCAAAGCCAGCGTGGTTTTGCCCACGCCGGGGATATCCTCTAGGAGCACATGGCCGCCAGCCAGAACGGTAAGCAGTATTTTGCGCACCAGCGCATTGTTGCCCACAAAGGCCTTGCCAATTTCGCTAATAATGCTCTCCAGCTTTTCCTGCATACCCGCCTCCGTGTTTGGGTGGCCTGCCTACATATTAACCCTATTGTACCAAATACGCGCGCAACATTCCACTTGCATCTTTGCCACGTCTGTATTATAATCAAGCCTGTTCAGAAGGTCTCTGCGTGCTCGATTATCTGGCCGGCGTGTCGGAATGGCAGACGAGGAAGACTCAAAATCTTTTGTGGGCAACCACGTGGGGGTTCAAGTCCCTTCGCCGGCACCACCCAAAAGTCAAGGCCACGACAAAAGAAATTTTGTCGTGGCCTTGACTCTTTCCCCGCGAATGCTCATGGTGCGACAAAAGGCTGTGCCTCCCGCGCAAAGCCCT
>QMCE01000676.1_pt1 | contig 17787 bp, 19 predicted proteins | sample 1821851 | NCBI WGS metagenome assembly QMCE01 (sample SAMN09453174, study PRJNA476694) | Termite gut metagenome, whole genome shotgun sequencing project. | isolation source: worker | host: Odontotermes sp. | place: South Africa:Pretoria | collected 2016-01-28
CCTCCTTATTCTAAACTAATGGTATGGCCATCTGTATATACACGCATATATTAAAGTGTTGATATATATTCTAGCATGTTGTGCAATATTTGTAAACAGAGAAATCTATCGTATCATCGGAATACAGAAAAGCCCGCCACAAAAACGCGGCGGGCTCATGATTCAGGATTTAGTCGCTTACATAGGGCATGAGGGCGAGATGGCGGGCACGCTTGATGGCGATGGTCAGCTCGCGCTGGTGCTTGGCGCAGGTGCCGGTAACGCGCCGGGGAATAATTTTGGCGCGCTCGGTGGTGTACTTGCGCAAACGGGCGATGTCCTTGTAATCGATGAAGGGAACACGGTCCACACAAAAACTGCACACTTTGCGGCGCCCACGGCGGGGGCCGCGTTCATTTCTATCATAAGCCATTGCATAGCCTCCTGATTATTGATGTCTCTTGCGACACGGTTAAAACGGCAAGTCCTCGCTCTCGTCAATAACGGCGAAATCGTCGGGTGCGCCAGCAGTGTAGCTTTCTTCCTCCTGCGGAAGGGCCCGCTGTGCGGGCGCGGCACCCGGTGCGCCTGCACCGCCGCCGGAACTCCGGGATTCGGCAAAATGCAGGTTGTCGGCCACAATCTCATACACCTTGCGCTTGTTGCCGTTTTTGTCCTCATAGCTGCGGGTTTGCAAAGAGCCGTTCACGGCCACAAGCTGACCTTTTTTGAAGTACTTGCTGGCAAATTCGGCACTGCTGCGCCAGGCAACAATGTCGAAGAAATCGGTCTGCCGCTCGCTGCCGGCCTTTACAAAATTGCGGTCGCAGGCAATTGTAAACGTGGTGGTGGATATCCCGGTGGTGGTTTTGCGCAGCTCCGGGTCTGCCACAACGCGGCCCATCACGGCAATCACATTCAGCATATCAGGCCTCCGTTTGCGGCGCTTCGGCGGGTTCGGCCATATCGGCTTCGCTGGCCTCCGGCTCTGAAGCTTCCGGGGCAGCCACGGGCTCTTCCGCCGCGGCGGGCGCGGGCTCCTCTTCCTCTTTCGCCTTGGCTTCAGCGGCGGCCGCGCGCTCGGCAGCGGCCTTGGCGGCGGCTTCCTTCGCGACGGCAGCCTTTTCTGCCCCCGCAATGCGGGCGTTCTCCATCACCTCGTCCTTAACGATAATCAGCGTGCGCATCACCCCGTCGGTGATTTTATACACACGGTCAAGCTCGGCCGGGAAATCGGCCCCGCTGGTGAAGTGAATCAGGGTGTAAACCCCTTCCTCCTCTTTGCCTATGGGGTAAGCCAGGCGGCGTTTGCCCCACTCCTCCACTGCGTCGATGGTTCCATTGGCCTCAATCAGGCTTGTGAACTTCCCCATGAGCGCGGCGGCAGCTTCCTCATCCAACTTTGCGCTGGTAACCAGCATGGTTTCGTACATTGGCATCTCTGTGCACCTCCTTATGGACGTATGGCCCCTTGCGGGGCAAGGATAAAAAGGCCCATCGCGGCTGGAACCCGCTGATGGGCAGCAATTTATTATAGCAGTCCGCACCGGCAGTGTCAAGAATGGTTTCTATTGTTCTCGCATTGTTCTTGCATTGTTCTTGCATTATTCCGTTAAAAGCGCGTATAATAACTATTATGGACAGTTACGCAAACTTGCATTATTTAGACAACGCCGCCACCACCCGGGTGCACCCCACGGTGGCAGACGTGGTTTGCGAGACCCTGCGCGGCAATTGGGGCAATCCGTCCTCGCTGTACCGGCGGGGCCTTGCCGCCGAGCAGGCCGTCTTGGACGCGCGCGCCGTGTTGGCGGGGGCCCTTGGCTGCACCACCGGGGAGGTGGTATTCACCGCCTGCGGCACCGAGGCCTCTAACATTGCCATTTGGGGCGCGGCCCGCGCCCGTGCGGCTTGGGGGCGGCATTTGGTGGCTAGCGCCTATGAACACCCCGCCGTGCTGGAGCCCCTGAAAATGCTGGCCCGGCAGGAGGGTTTCACGCTGACACTGGTTGCCCCTGCGGCAGACGGCACGGTTCCCATAGACGAACTTGCCGCCGCCGTGCGCAGCGATACCGTTTTGGCCACCGCCATGCATGTGAACAATGAGAGCGGCGCGGTGGTGGAGCCCGCCGCCTTTGCCGCCGCTGTTAAGGCTAAAAACCCGCGCACATTCGTGCATGTGGACGGCGTGCAGGGCTTTTGCAAGCTGCCGGTGAAGCTGGCAGAGACGAAGGTGGACAGCTATGCCACCTCGGGCCACAAGCTGCATGCCCCCAAGGGGGTGGGCGCACTGTACCTTAAAAAGGGAACCAACCTGCTGCCGCCCCTTTTGGGCGGCGGGCAGGAGCGCGGCTTGCGCCCCGGCACCGAAAACACGGCCTATATTGCGGGCTATGCCCAAGCGGTGCAGCTGATGCAAGCCGCCCCCGGCGCCTTCTGCGCCGGGCAGGCCGCCGCCTTGCGGCGGCGCCTGCAGGGCGGCCTTGCCGCCCTGGGCGGCTGCACCGTGCACAGCCCGGCCAACGGCCTGCCGCACATCCTGCTCTTCAGCTTGCCGCGCGGGCTGAAAAGCCAGGTAGTGCTGAACTTTTTAGACGACGAATACGGCGTATGCGTCTCCAGCGGCTCGGCGTGCAGCGGCGGCATGCCCAGCCACACGCTGTCCGCCATGGGGGTTGCCCCCGCGCTCATCGACAGTGCCCTGCGCGTCAGCTTTTGCGCCGAAAGCACGGAGGCTGACGTGGACGTGCTGCTGGATGGGCTTCGTGAGGCGGTGCGGCGATTTAGGGCCTAATGGCGGTTTACAGGCACCCCATGGCGTTATTGACAGAAGAGGAGGGAATAAAGCTATGAAACAAAAAAGTATTGTCTTGTTCGCAATCGCACTGCTTGTTTTCCTATCTTTCTCCGGTTGCTCTTTTTTTACAGAGGCCAGGCAGTTGTAAGCAGTGGACGCGGCCATTACAGGATACGAAAAGTATCCCCTCCAGGTGGATGACCTTTGCGGCCAGATTACCGAGCAACTTAAAAGCAACCGGGATGCGAAGGATTCCTTTACTTGTACTGTCACGGTGCAGCTTCCCGCTCTTTCCTCCGCCGATGTGGATTCTGTGAACTACGATATACCCGCTTATGACCTGAACGAACCCGATGCGGGGGTTTTCCGCGAAAACTTCCACAAGGCGTTCGTAAAAGGTGTGGCGCCATTTTTTGCCGAAGAGTGCGAATCCTGAGGTATGGAAGTGTCTGCCCATAATACGGTCTCTTTTGAAGTGACCGGCGAAGGCGGCTATGATTTCGCCGGAGCGACAGCCGAAGGCACCAACGCCGATGCCCTCGCACTTGAAGTGGAGGAGGCCCGCCTGGAAGCGGAGCGGGAAATGAACCGCCAGATTAATGACCAGTGGAGCGTGTACCCGCTTGAGTTGCCCCAGACAGGTGTGCTTACCGGCGAAAGCCGCGGCAACGACGTAATTATAAGAACACCTTCAGATTCGGGCAATTACTATGTCATGTTTTTCGAGATTCCGGGCGATGACTATACAGCGGACGGCGAACTCGCTTTGACTGTCTTTATCCGCGGCGGCGAGAGGTATACGGCTCGTTTGCCGGTGGGCAACTACAAACTGATTTACGGAACGGGCAAATTGTGGTACGGGGAAGAACACATGTTCGGAAGCAGAGGCAGTTACAACCGCATGGATGGCGTCATAGAGTCTGAGAACGGTTACTATTCGGAAGTGACACTCTATGTTGTGGAAGGCGGAAATACCGGCCTTACGCCCATTCCCTTTCCCTGAAAATCGCCGGGAACAGCACCGCAAACCCCGCCCACAGAAAGGAACCCCCCCAATGAAGCAAATCATCCTGGCCACCATGGGCGAGGTGGCCCTGAAGGGCCAGAACCGCAAAAGCTTTGAGGCCATGCTGCTGAAAAACCTGCGCCAGCGCACCGAAGGCCTTGGCCGCTGGAGCGCCCGCGCCGCCCAAAGCGCCATCTATCTTGTGCCCAGAGACGCCGAGGCCGAAGCCGCCACAAGCACCGCCTACGCCCGCTTTGCCAAGGTGTTCGGCGTGGCGGCCCTTGTGCGCGCCGCCGTGTGCGACAAAAATTTGGACGCTATCCACATTGCCGCCCGGGAATATTTTGCAGGAAAATTACAGTCCGTAAATTCTTTTAAAGTAAAAGCCAAACGGGCAGACAAGGCTTTTCCCCTGAACAGCATGGATTTGTGCCGGGAGTTGGGCGGCGTTTTGCTGGAAACCTTCCCCCACCTGAAGGTGGACGTGCACAACCCGCAGCTTACCGTGGTGGTGGAGGTGCGCGAGGATGCCGCCTACCTGCACGCCGGGAAGGACAGGGGCGCGGGCGGCCTGCCGGTACCCAGCAGCGGCCGCGCGGCGCTGCTGCTCAGCGGCGGTATCGACAGCCCCGTGGCCGCCTGGCAAATGGCCAAGCGCGGGCTGGCCCTTGTGCCCGTGCACTTTGCCAGCCCGCCCTACACCAGCCCCCGCGCCGCCGCCAAGGTGCGCGCGCTGGCGGGCATTCTGGCCCCGTGGTGCGGCCCGCTGCCCTACCATTATGTGCGCTACACCGCCGCGCAGGAGTATTTGCGCGACAACCTGCCCCGGCAGGAATATTTCACTGTGATGATGCGCCGCAGCATGCTGCGCGTTGCCCGTGCCATTGCGGAAAAGGAACAGTGCGAAGCCATGGTTACCGGCGAAAGCCTGGCCCAGGTGGCCAGCCAAACCCTGCAGGCCCTTGCCTGCACCGATGAAGCGCAGGACTTGCCCGTTCTGCGCCCCTGCATTGGCATGGACAAAAGCGAAATCACCGACATTGCCCGCCGCATTGGCACCTTTGAAACCAGCATCCAGCCCTACGAGGACTGCTGCACCATCTTCAGCCCGCCGCACCCCAAAACCAAGCCCCGCCTGGCCGATGTGCTGCGCCTGGAAGAACCCCTGCTGCCCGGCCTGCTGCCGCTGGAGGCCGAAGCGGCGGGAAATGCCGAGTTTGAATTGATATTACCATGACGAGAAGAGGATGAGTACCATGGACAACTGGCTGTACGTGATGTTTATCGAGCGCGGCAAAACCTACAACAAAATGACAAAGGCCGCTGTCACCCGGCACGTGGAGCGCATCCGCAAACTGGACGACGAGGGCAAGCTGGAACGCTGCGGCGTCTTCAAGGGTTACCCGGGCGTTGCCGGCATGCTCATTTTGCGGGCGCACAGCCGCGAGGAAGCCGAGGAACTGTGCAAGCAGGAGCCGCTGGTGATGGAAGGCTTTGCCACCTACAAGCTGTACCCGATGCAAGTGGCCGACCGTGAAAACAATTATTTACTGTGAAGGTGAAAGCGAAATGGAAGAGTGTGGGCCTGTGGTGCGGTCTCGCCTTTGAGGTTTTCTTTTGGGCGGCGTACCTCTCGGCGCTGCTCGCCGCCATCGGTTCCCCCGCCGCGGATGTGATTTGGCTTGTAAGCGCCGTGCTGGGTATCTTTTTCGGTGTTTTGAACCTGCCTGCGCCTCCCCAAAACCACATCAGGCTTTTATCTGTCGTCTCCATTACCGTGGGTGGCATCCAGCTTTTGCTTTGGATTTTTGCGATATTGCTTACAACATATATGTAAATTTGCTGCCGCATTTTTACAAGCAGTGTATACGGTAAGCAGTTTCATCATTTAGGACATGCCCCTGCTTTCCACCCTAAAACCATCGATATTCCGCAAGGAAGGAGGGCCTGCCATGCGCGCCGAAATTATCAGCGTGGGCACCGAGCTTTTGCTGGGCGACATTTTAAACACCAACGCCCAGTTTTTGGCGCAGGAACTGGCCGCTTTGGGCTACAGCGTCTATTACCAAACCGTGGTGGGAGACAACGCCACCCGCCTGCGCCATTTGGTGGCCGACGCCAAAGAGCGCAGCGACATTTTAATTTTTACCGGCGGGCTTGGCCCCACCAACGACGACCTGACCAAGGAGACCGTGGCCGAGGCCTTTGGCGACACCCTGGTGCCCGACGCCGAAGAATTGGTGAAGCTGGAACATTTCTTCAAAAAACGCGGCCTGCCCATGACGGAGAACAACAAAAAACAGGCCATGGTGCCCCGCTTTGGCAAAAAGCTGCCCAACGCCAACGGCACCGCGCCGGGGGCTTTTTTCCGCGAGGGCGCCAAATACGCCATTTTATTGCCCGGCCCCCCGCGCGAGATGAAGCCCATGTTTCTGGAACAGGTGCTGCCCCTTTTGGAATCCATGCAGGACGGCAGCATCCGCAGTGTGGTGCTGCGGGTATTCGGCATTGGGGAAAGCGCGCTGGAGGACAAAGTGCGCGATTATTTGTCCGGCAGCAACCCCACCGCCGCGCTGTACGCCAAAACCGGCGAGGTGCACATTCGTATTACCGCCAAAAGCGCCACCGCCGAGCAGGCCGACGTGATGTGTGACGAGATGGCCACCCGGCTGTGCGCCACTTTGGGCGATTTGGTCTACTCCACCGGCGGCGAGGATTTGGAAACCGTGGCCGTGGGCCATCTGGCCGCCGCCGGCGCCACCGTGGCCACCGCCGAAAGCTGCACCGGCGGCCTGCTGGGCCAGCGCCTCACCAGTGTGCCCGGCGCCTCGGCTGTGTACGGCTACGGGGCCATCACCTACGCCAACGAAGCCAAGGAGGACATGCTGCACGTGCACACCGCCACCTTGCGCAGGTACGGCGCGGTGTCCAGCCAGGTGGCCGCCGAGATGGCCTTTGGCGCGGCCAAAAAAGGCGATGCCGACTACGGTGTGGGCATCACCGGCATTGCCGGGCCAGACGGCGGCACCGCCAAAAAGCCGGTGGGCCTTGTGTACGTGGCGGTGTGCACCCGCCGCGAGGTGTACGTGAAAAAGCTGGAGCTGGGCAACCGGGGCCGCGCCTATGTGCGCGAGCTGGCCACCCACCACGCGCTGGACATGCTGCGCCGCGCCATCACCGGCCTGCCGGTGCCACAGGCGAAGCTGTTCACCCGGGGGCAAATGGCCGATTTTGAGCGCGAGGGCAAGCCGCTGCGCCGCGGCGGCGGGGCGCTGCGCGCCCTTATGGCCATTTTGGCCGTGGCGCTGGTGCTTTTGGCCATTGTTTTCTTCAGCTATCAGGCTGGCGAAGGCCAGCCGGGAGACGTGCCCGACGCGCCTATTTCCAGCCAAATGCCCTCTGCACGGGGGCACCGCTACGGCAGCCGGGAATACGCCGACGCCGCCATGGCGCTGGTGCGGCAGCAGCAGGTGGGCAACCCCGCCGTTGCCGGGCTGATTGCCCTGCCGGATGCCGCCGTGGAAAGCTTGGTGGCCCAAACGGCCAACGGGCAGCAGGCCAGCCTGGCCCAGGCACTGGGCGAGGCCGGCGTGGACGACTTGCCGGTGCTGGCGGCAGACGCCGTGCAAACCGGGCAGGGGGCCAACCCCTTGCTTTTAGGCGATACTCAGTTTATTCCCCTGCTGGAGCACCGCTATGCCACCATGGCAGACAGCCTGTCCACCTTCACCTACTTTACCGGCGAAGAAGCCCGGCTGTACAAGGTGCTGGGCGTGTACCTGGCCGACGAAGGGGATGTTGGGGCCGATAAATTTGACCCCGCCGTGCGGCAGGTGACGGGCTACGCGGGGTTTTTATCCTTTTTTTTAGGGCTGAAGGCCCGCAGCCTGTATGACGTGCCAGTGGACACCGCCCCCGGCGACGCCTTTATGACGCTGGCCGTGCAAGACCCGGAAAAAGACGGCCGCATGCTTTACGTGTGCGGCCGCCGCCTGCGCCCCAGCGAGGACAGCGCCACCCCGCAGGCCGCCCCAGCGGGCAGCCCCCTAATGCCCGCCGCCTGGTACACGGCGCAAAATACCCCCCGCCCCAACCAAGCCACCCTGCACGAGCACTGGCTGCGCTGGTACCTGCTGCGCGGCGCCACCAACAGCCACCTGCAGCTGGGCGCCGGCATGCCGGAAAAGGACACCGCCCCCATGATTCCCGCGCCAAAGCTGCCCTCCGCGCAGGCGGGTTCTTCGCAGGATGATTCCTCCTCACAGGCCACCTCCGGCGCAGAGAGCGGCAGCTCCTCCCCGGCTGCCAGCCAGCGCGCCGCGTTGCTTGCCGCGCCTGTGCCGCTGGGCGGCGCCAACACGCGCACCAGCCTTTCGTCCGGCTCGGGTACATCCCTGCCCGCCTCCTCCGTGCCCACCTCAGACGCCTCCGGCTTCGATATACCCGATTCCCCCTTGCCCGGAAGCGCCCCGGCCGCCGTGCTGCGGCCGCGCCCCTCCATACCGCTGCCCCTGCCCTCAAAGCCGGACCCCTTTTCCCTTACCGTTACCATGAACGGTGAAATTGTAACAGCGCCAACACGCGATATTTTGGCCCAGATTTGCCAGGCCGAGGCCGCTGGTTTGCCGCCGGAGGCTGTGAAGGCACTGGCCATTTGCGCCCACAGCTGGATTTTGAACCAGCAGGGCGCGGGCAACGCCGCCCCCGCCGTGGTTGGCGCCCCGCCCAGCGCTGCTGTGCAGGATGCCGTGCAAGCGGTGGAATATCAGATTTTGAGCCCCGACGGTGAGAACCCCGCTTTCACCCCCTGGTTTACCATGGCGGCAAACGGCACAAATACGGCACAAAATGTGTTCGGCGCCCCGCGGCCCTATCTTGTGGGGGCTTCCTCGCCAGAGCAGGGGCTGGCAAACTGGACGCGTATTGTCGCCTTTCCCACAGAGGAATTTGCCGTCCTGCTGCTGGAAATGGCAGGCATAGACCTTACCGCCTACGACGCCGACCCCAGCCACTGGCTGGGCGAAACAGCCCGCAGCGAAAACGGCTATGTGGAGAGTATTGAAATTGGCGGCGAAACGCTTACGGGCTTTGCGCTGTGGCGCCGCGTGCTGGCCCAAAACGGCGCGCCCCTGCTGCCCAGCCCCGCCTTCGAGGCGGCGTTCGACGGCGAGAAGTTCAATTTCATCTGCTATGGCGAGGGCCATGGCTGCGGGCTGTCTCTGCTTGGCGCCGGAGACTGGGCCAGCCAGGGCTGGACATGCGAGGCCATTATGCAGAACTACTTTCCCGGCTGCGAGATTATCACCTGGTAACCCCCTGCGCGCGGGCGCGCTGCCCCACATTTTTAGATACCATATTTTTAAGGAGGATACAACGTGGAAAAACCCAAGGTTTACTTTACCGACATGCGCTGCCCCGTGGGCCTTAGCCTTTTAGACAAACTGCGCCGCCTGATGAAAGCCGCCGGCATGACGGACATTGATTTTGAGAACAAGTTCGTGGCCATCAAAATTCATTTCGGAGAGCCGGGCAACTTGGCTTTCCTGCGCCCAAACTTTGCCAAAACCGTGGCCGACGAAGTGAAAGCCCTTGGCGGCATGCCCTTTTTAACCGATTGCAACACCCTGTACGTGGGGCGGCGCAAAAACGCGCTGGAGCATTTGGACGCTGCCATGGAGAATGGGTATTCACCGCTGTCTACCGGCTGCCAGATGATTATTGCCGACGGCCTGAAGGGCATTGACGACACGGAGGTGCCGGTGCCAAACGGCGAATACTGCAAAACGGCACGCATTGGCCGCGCGGTGATGGACGCCGACATTGTGCTGTCTTTAAACCATTTTAAAGGCCACGAGGGTACCGGCTTTGGCGGCGCGCTAAAAAACCTGGGTATGGGATGCGGCAGCCGCGCGGGCAAAATGCAAATGCACAGCAGCGGCAAACCCGTCGTTTCCCCTTCCACCTGCCGCGCCTGCAAAATGTGCCTGCACTACTGCGCGCAAGACGCCATCAGCATGGGGGCCGACGGCAAAGCCCACATCGACCACGACAAGTGCGTGGGTTGTGGGCGCTGCATTGGGGTGTGCAATTTCCATGCCATCCAAAACCAAACCGACAGCGAAAACAAAGTACTGGACGCCAAAATTGCCGAGTATAGCGCCGCTGTTTTAGCCGGGCGGCCCAATTTCCACATCAACATTGTAAACCAGGTGTCGCCTTACTGCGACTGCCACAACGAAAACGACGCTGCCATTGTGCCGGACATTGGCATGTTCGCCTCCTTCGACCCGGTGGCGCTTGACCGCGCCTGTATAGACGCAGTGAACGCCGCGCCCGCCATTTCCACCAGCATTATGAGCGAGCGGGCACACACCCACGGCGACCATTTTACCGACGTGCACCCCACAACAAACTGGCACGACCAACTTGACCACGCCGAAAAAATTGGCCTTGGCCGCCAGGAATACGAGCTTATCACAATGAAGTAACCACAAAACAGAAGGGGTGGGCACAGCCCGCCCCTTCTGTTTTGCTGCATCACTCCAAATCCATGTCATCGTCGGTGCTGGCAAGCTCGCCATGGCCGGCGGCTTTCAGGTAGGCGTCTATAAAGCCGTCCAAATCGCCGTCCATCACAGCGTCCACATTGCCATTTTCAAACTTGGTGCGGTGGTCTTTCACCAGCGTGTAGGGCATGAACACATAGCTGCGGATTTGGCTGCCCCAGGCGATGTCCTTCTGCACGCCCTTGATGTCCTCAATTTTGTCCAGATGCTCCCGCTCCTTGATTTGCACAAGCTTTGCCAGCAGCATCTTCATGGCGTTTTCGCGGTTTTGCACCTGGCTGCGCTCGGCCTGGCTGGCCACCACAATGCCTGTGGGCAGGTGCGTTAAGCGCACCGCGCTGGAGGTTTTGTTCACGTGCTGCCCCCCCGCGCCCGAGGCCCGGTACACGTCCATTTTAATGTCCTCCGGGCGAATTTGCACGCTTTTGTCCTGTTCTATTTCCGGCATCACCTCCAGCGAGGCAAAGCTGGTGTGCCGCCTGCCGGAGGAATCGAAGGGCGAGATGCGCACCAGGCGGTGCACCCCGTTTTCGCTTTTCAAAAAACCGTAGGCGTTTTTGCCCTCCACCAAAAGGCTGGCGCTTTTCACACCGGCCTCCTCGCCGTCCAGCCAGTCCAGCACGGTGGCCTTGTAGGCATGGGCCTGCGCCCATTTTTCGTACATGCGCACCAGCATGCCCACCCAGTCCTGCGCCTCGGTGCCACCCGCCCCCGCGTGGAAGGTGAGAATGGCGTTTTGGGCGTCGTACTGGCCGGTAAGCAGCGTTACCAGCCGCATTTGCTCCACCCCGGTCTCCAACTGCGCGGCGGCGCGCTGCGCTTCGGCGGCGGCGTCCTCGTCACCCTCCTCCCACAGCTCGGTAAAGGTTTCGGCGTCGCCCAAAAGGGCCTCCAGCTTTTGGTAGGCTTCAAGCTGGTCGCGAATGCCCGCCATCTCGCCAAACACCTTCGCACTCTCGGTGGGGTCGTCGTAAAACTCCTGCATAGAGGAGCGCATCTCCAATTCCTGCAGGCGCCGTTTTTTCGCCTCCACGCCCAAAGCGCCGGCCAGCGCCGCCACCTGCGGCGCAAGCTGGCCAAGGCTTTGCTTCACATCATCCAATAGCAGCATCGTGTCCTCCCGGCCGCGCCCGGCCCGTGTAATTTAAGATAAATTCCTCTAATTTCATTATTATACACTGAACCTGCACAAAAATCACCCTGCTTTTACAGCAGAGTGCCAACTGTAGGCAAAGCATGCAGGCAAGCTTCTCTCAAGGCTACCTTTGCGTCAGGCCCGCTTTTTCCAGCGCGGGCAGCAAGGCACGCAGCAAAAGGGCGTTCAGGCTGCCCATGGCAAGGCCCGCCAGCAGCAGCACCGGGGTGTAATACAGGGCAAAGGGGCCCATCCACAGGCGCACCGCCAACAGCTGGCCCATGTTGTGGCACACTGCCCCCGCCGCCGACACCAGCCACACGCTGGCGTGCAGCCTGGGCAAAAGCAGCAACATCATCATCACCACAGACAAAAGCCCCCCCGCCAGGCTGAGCATTCCGGCGGCGCCGCCGCGCGTAAGCAGGGCAAAACCCGCCTTCAACAGCACCAATAGCAGGGCCTGCCTGCGCGTGGCAAACAGCAGCGCGTACAGCACCACCACATTGGCCAAGCCAATCTTCACCCCCGGGGGCAGCCCCAGCAGGGGCGTTATCTGCGATTCCAAAAAACTGAGGGCCAGCGCCAGAGCAAACAGCAGGCCGGTGAGGGCCACGCGGCGCGCATGTGTATTCCTGTTCTGCCCGCCTCCCATGTCAGCCACCCGCCACAAATATCAGGTTGTACTCGCCCTCGGGCACATGCAGCTCAAAGCTGTCCCGCAGGCTTTCCGATACATACAGGTTTTTCTCCCCGTCCAGCATCACGGCGCAGCCACCGCTTTCCATGTGCGCCAGCGTGGCCTGTTTGCCCCAGATGAACAGCGTGGTTGACCAAAAATCCGCCTCGGTGCCGGTGGGGCAAACGGCCCCCACCGTCAGGATGTCACTTTCAGCCGGGCAGCCGGTGGCGGGGTTAATAATATGGATATAGCGCCTGCCGTCCTGCTCAAAAAAACGCTCGCTGCCGCCCGACATGGCAAGCACCTCGTCCTCCATCTCAAAGGAGGCGATATAGCGCGAGCCCTCGCGCAGGGGGTCGTTAAACGCGATGCGGAAGCGGGAACCGTCGGGTTTGTGGCCGTGAACATACACGTTGCCGCCAATGTCCAAAAACGCGCCGGAAATGCCGTATTCGTCGTAGATATCGCGGGCGATGTCGCAGGCGGCGCCCTTGGCGATGCCGCCCAAGTCCAGCCCCATGCCGGGGTTTTGCAGCAGAATGCTGTCGTCCTGCACAATAACGGCGCTGTCGTTCACCAGCGGCAGCAGGGCGGCCAGTTCGTCATCCGGCGGCACGCGCGGGTTGTCCGACTTGACGCCCCAGGCATCGGTCAAGGGTTCGATGCTGAGTGCGAAGCTGCCCCGGCTTTGGGCGCTGAGGGCCAGGGCCTGCCGCACAAAGCGGGCGGTATCGGGCGACACCGCAACACGGCTGCCCGCACCGGCGTTTACGCGGCCAATATCCCCTTCGGGCACAAAGCGGGACATTTGCTTCTCCCACTGCGACAGCGCGATATTCACCGCTTGCATGGCGTTTTGGGCACCGGCGCCATAGGCTTCCTGGCTGGCAATGGTATCCATGGTAACGGTGGTAACCGTTTGGGCCGCCGGGCTTTGGCTGCATCCCGCCGCAAAAAGGCACAGCAACGCCGCCGCACAGCATGGCCAGGCAGCTTTACGCGTGGCAAACACCCCCAATGCGTTTACAGTAAGAATCTGTATTCATCTTAGCCCCGCGGGAAGGGGTGTGTCAAGGCGGCATTGCAGGGAGCCTGCCGCGTTGGTTACCATGCCTGCAAGCTTTTGTACCGCCCATCGGGCTTTCGGCAGGCTTGCAGCAACCATGCCCTTGGCCAAAAGCTTCCTATGGTACCAATGCTATCCGGCACTCCCCATTGCCGAGCAAGGCAGGCTTTTCATTTTCTCTTGTACAATTTGGCAATGCGCAGTACAATATGGGCAGAATCATCTTCCAGGTGTTCACAGCGCAGGGCACAAAGGCTGCATGGCAGTGTGAAGGGGATTATTTGTCTGCGCTGTTTGGCAAAACCGTGAAGATGGGCTTTGCCGACAAGCTGAACCAAATTCGCATAGACCGCGCCTGCGATTATTTTGCCGCGGGCGGCAAGCGCAGCTGCGAGGTGGCGTACCAGATGGGCTTTAAAGACGAAAAATATTTTTCCAGCGTGTTTAAAAAGCTGAAGGGAGAAGGCCCCTCGGCATACAGGAAACGCAAGAGCGCAGAAAAGCAGGAACAGGAAAGGACGAAATAGAATGACAGAAATTTACCGCGACAAAACCAAAACGGCCGAGGAGCGCGCGCAGGACTTGCTTGCCCGCATGAGCATACCGGAAAAGGCCGCGCAAATGCTGCAGCTGCCCTATTCCAAAATGACGCGGGAAGCGGCCCTTGACTGGGCGGCGAAAGGGCTGGGCTCGTTTTTGCACGTGCTGGGCGATAACGCGCGGGAATTGCAGGCGCTTGCGCTGCAAACGCGCCTGGGCATTCCCGTGCTGTTTGGCATCGACGCGATTCACGGCCACGGGCTGAACGAGCAAGCCACTATTTTTCCCTCCCAGCTTGCGGCGGCCTGCGCCTGGAACAAGGCGCTGGTGCAGGAAATGGGCCGCGTTACGGCACGCGAAGTGGCCACAGACGGCCTGCACTGGACCTTTTCGCCGGTGCTGTGCCTTGCGCGCGACACCCGCTGGGGCCGCGTTAATGAAACCTTTGGCGAAGACCCCTATCTTGCGGGCGAATTGGGCGCCGCGATGATAGAGGGCTACCAGGGGCAGGGCATGGACGGCGAGGAAAATATTCTTGCCTGCGCGAAGCACTACCTGGGCTACGGCGAAGCTGTGGGCGCAAGGGATTCCTGCGACACCGAGATGACTTTCCGCAAGGCGCGCGAGGTGTTCCTGCCGCCGTTCAAAAAAGCTGTGGAGGCCGGCTGCGCTACGTTTATGACGGCCTATGGTTCCATAGACGGCACGCCCTTTACCGCCAGCGAAAAGGCCCTGCGGCATATTTTGAAAGACGAACTGGGCTTTGACGGCTTTGTTGTTACCGACTGGGACAACCTGACAAGCCTTGTTACCAACCAGCACGTTGCCGCCGACATGGAGGAGGCAACCGGCCTTGCCGTTAAGGCGGGCAACGACATGATGATGACCAGCGAGGGCTTTTACAGGGCTGCCATCAAGCTTGCGGAGGACAAAAGGCTGGACGAAAAACTGCTGGATGACGCCGTGCTGCGTATTTTGCGCATCAAATTCCGCATGGGGCTGTTTGAACAGCCCGAGAAAAAGGGCCGCCCCGGCTGCTTTGCCTGCGAAGAACACCTGGCCGCCAACAAAAGCCTTGCGCGGGAAAGTGTTGTGCTGCTTAAAAACAACGGCATTTTGCCTTTTGCCGGTGAAAACAAGAAAATTGCCGTCATTGGCCCGAATGCAGACGACATCCGCGCACAGTATGGCGATTGGACGTACTTTACGCACCCCGAGCCCGACCCAGAGCACGAGCCGCAAAGGCCCTATTACACGGTGCTGGAGGGCATGCGCGCGCTTGCGGGGGAATGCGGCGCCGAAATTGTGTACCACAAAGGCTGCGGTGTGCTGGATGAGAACGACGCGGATTTGGACGGCGCGGAAAAGCTGGCCCGCGAAAGCGATGCGGTGCTGTTTGTAATTGGCGACGTGATTGAGCAGGTTGGTGAGACAAAAGACCGCGCAGATTTGGCCCTTTCCGGCGCGCAGCAGGCGCTTTTTAACCGCTTACGGCAGGTGGGCAAGCCCATTGCCACGGTGCTGGTTTCGTCCAAACCGCTTTGCATTCCCGAAATTGCCGATGGAACGGACGCCCTTATCGTGGCATTTAACGGCGGAATGTTTGGCGGGCTGGCGGTTGCGGAAGCCGTTTTCGGCAAAATTAACCCCAGCGGCAAGCTGCCCATCTCCTTCCCGCGGCACTCGGGGCAGCTTCCCGTTTACTACAACAGCTTGCCCGGCTGGCACGGCGGCAAATATATGGATTTGCCCGCGGCGCCGCTGTTCACCTTTGGCGAGGGGCTGTCCTACACAACATACGGGTATTCTGGGCTTTCGTTCGACGAAAAAAACCTTGTTCTGCGCGTTAGCGTAACAAACACCGGCGCGTTGGACGGGATGGAAACCGTGCAGGTGTATTGCAGAGACATGGTAAGCTCTGTCCTCACGCCCGTGCTGCGGCTTATCGCGTTTGAAAAAACTGCGCTGAAGGCCGGCGAGACAAAGACCCTGGCTTTCCAACTGCACAGGGATGATTTCTCGCTGATAACGCCGGACGAAAAGCGCGTGGTGGAGCCGGGCACGTTTGTGCTTTTGGTTGGCCCCAGTGCCAAAGAAGACTGCCTGCTGAAAACCGAATTTGTGCTTTAGGGCAACATACGGTTTTCCACATACGGTTTTCTTGCAAAATACGGTTTTCTTGCCCGGTGTTGTTGACATTTTGTCCCTGTTTTGGTAAAATAATCGAGCGTGGTAAAACTGCTTGGGGGCGTAGCTCACCTGGGAGAGCGCTTGAATGGCATTCAAGAGGTAAGGGGTTCGATCCCCCTCGTCTCCACCAAAGCATTTGGCTTCGATGATGCTATCATTGTTTTACCGTGACTATTAAATAAGGAGGTGGAACAATGCCTAACATCAAATCTCAAAAAGACCGCGTGCGCTTGGCCGCAAAACAAACCGCCCGCAACAAGGCTGGCCGTTCAGCGTTGCGCACCACCGTCAAAAAGGCAAACGCCTCCATTGATGCAAACGCCACCGGCAAAGCCGACGCCATAAAGGTCGCCGTGGTTGCGCTGGAAAAAGCCGGTCACAAGGGCCTGATTCATCGCAACAACGCCAGCCGCAGGGTTAGCCGCATGATGAAACGTGCGAACAAGGCCGCCGCGCAGTAAGCTTTCTTTCGGAACACAGCCCGCCGCCCTGATAAAGGGCGGCGGGTTTTTGTGTTTGGTGGCTTGCAAATGGCGGAAACGCAGCATGGCGCTGCATTTGGCAAATGCAGTTGCGCAACGTTATGTTGATTTGCTCTAACACTGCGGCCTTTCCAGCTTCGCCCGGCAATACGCTGCCATGCTGTAGCCCGGCTGTCCGGTCACCTCTCTGCCAAACCAGGCGGGCGCTTCAAAAGCCACTGCCGCTTCCTCGCTGTCAAACTCCACCTCCGCATAATAAAAAGCGCCGGGCTGGCCCTCGTCCACCAGGCTGCACTCCAGCGTGTGCCCGCTGGGCAGCACATAGGTACGCAGGCGCTTGCGCGCTGTGGGCGCCGCCAGCAGCGGCACCAGAGCTTCGTATTGCGCTACGGCCAGCTCCAACTCCACCTCTGTGCGCGCCAAGCCCCCGCCGCCCTTGATTGTCAGGCAGCAGGTCTCGCCACCGGCAGCCTGCGTTTTGCGAATACGCACCGCCGAAGGCGCAAAACACAGGTAGCCCTGCACCTGCACCTCCTCGCGCTCATACGGCAAGCCGGGATAGGCATCCATCAGCCATTTCCGTTCAATCTCCACATTTTTATCGTTCACGACGCCTTCTCCAATCTGCGCCGCAGCACCGCCGCAAGGGCCAGCGCCGCCGCTGCCTTAATGGTGTCGGGAATGGCGAAAGGAAAAACACAGGTTGCAATTCCCACCCAAATAGTAGTGTTTGTGACAAAAGCGTACCACAGTGCCGCCGATGTGTAAAAGAGCAGCAGCGCCCCCACCGACACTGCCATGCGCAGGGCATAGCTGGCGGTTTTTTGGCAGCAAAGTGCCACCGCGCCCACAATAATAAAATAGCCGAGGAAATAACCTCCGGTGGGGCCCACCAGCATCTGCGGCCCGCCCCGGAAGCTGGAAAACACCGGCAGCCCCAGCGCGCCAATCAGCACGTAAACCGCCAGTGCCGCCAGCGCGGGCAGCGGCGGCAACATGGCTGCCGTAAGGAACACCGCAAACACGCCCAGCGTGAGAGGGATGCTGCCAATGGGAATGGACAAAGGCGATAACACGCATAAAACCGCCGCCATCAGGGCCACCATGGCCAGTATTTTTGTATTTGAGCGGGTGTTCATTTTTGTTTTCCTCCGTGCAGGTTTGTCTAAGGTGTGTTTTCAAACCCGCCCTAATTCAACTGAATACTAATTTCTCCATAGACAAGTGGTGCCACCTTGCCATCCTCCCTTCGCACCAGTAAGTGCGCATCACCGTCAATCCCAATCGCCATGGCATTATATGGATTATTGTCAAGAATAGTGACCATACCACCTATCGCCAGATTTC
>QMCE01000733.1_pt1 | contig 17776 bp, 16 predicted proteins | sample 1821851 | NCBI WGS metagenome assembly QMCE01 (sample SAMN09453174, study PRJNA476694) | Termite gut metagenome, whole genome shotgun sequencing project. | isolation source: worker | host: Odontotermes sp. | place: South Africa:Pretoria | collected 2016-01-28
ATTGAGCCGTGGCAACAAAGATATTACGGATAGATTGATAGCAAAGCTGATAACAGTCGTTTTGCGGTTCAAACTGGACTATGGAAGATAGTTGGGATTGGCAAATCCATGAAAAGCCGTCAAGGGTCAAGATGAACGGCTACGCCGCCCTTGACGGCTTTCCCTGTCTTTGCCATTTGGCAGTTAAGAGGGCGTAAGCTGTAACCCGCTTACGCCCTCTTGACAATGATGGGGTATAGAGTAGAAAAGTAGCGGTCAGAAAATCCTGTACTTATGCGGTTTTGCGAGCGCAAAACTGAGCGAGTAATGGTATATCATTCCGGCCCGTAAAAATGGCGTCTAAACTGTAACAAAACTGGTATACCGCACCTTTGCGATACACCCATTTTCTATAGCAATCCGCTTGGCAGCTACCCCAATTCGGTTTGTGGCTTCATGCTGTCTTATGGATGGCTGCCTGCTGCCGGTGGTTTTTTATTTGCTTACAAGGCTGGTAAACCATGGCGCCCCGCAGCTTATAACAAGCCTGCTGTAGGCGGCGTGGGCGCCGCTTAGCGCGGGGAAGCGCAGCTGTATGGCGCACAGGCACTGGTAGCGGCAGCGGTAGCGGCGGTTTGCGGCGTTGTCGCCGTATTTGGAATCCCCCAAAAGCGGCGCGCCGGCGGCGGCCAGGTGGGCGCGTATCTGGTGGGTGCGGCCCGTTTGCGGGTGCAGGCGCAACAGCGCCAGCGGGCCTTGGGTGGCAATGGTCTCGTAGCGGGTCTCGGCGGGGCGGGCGCCTTGTGCGCCGGGCGGCGCCAGACGCACAAGACCCTTGGCGGCGTCCTTTCGCAGCCATCCGTCCAGCACGCCGCTGGCGGGCTGCGGGTGCCCAAAGCAAAGCCCCGTATAGGTTTTAGCCAACTGGTGGCTTTGCAGTAGCCCTGTGACAAAATCCAGCGTGGCTTCATTTTTGGCAAACAGCAAAACGCCGCTGGTGCCAGTGTCCAGCCGGTGGCAGGGCAGGGCCTTGGCGGCGGGGCTGCCCGCGCGCAGATAGGCCGCCGCCCGGCGCGCAAGGCTGTCTGTTTTGCCCGCTTGCACACCGCCCGCGCCGTCTTCGTATAAGCTTACAAGGCCAGCCGGTTTGTAGGCAGCCAGCAGGTTTTCGTCCTCAAACAACACGGCAAGGGGGTGCGGGGCGGCCTGTTTTTCCGGCAGGTACAGCAGCACTTCGTCGCCCGCCGCAAGCGGGGTGGAGAGCGGCTGCCGCCTGCCGTTCAGTTTTATCTTGTTTTGGCGCAGGTACTTTTGCAGCAGGCCAAAGCCGAGCTGCGGTTGCCGCTGCAAGATAAATTTGTCCAGCCGCAACGGCTTTTCGCCCTCGTACACCAGCCGCGTCATGGCACGCTCTCCAGCACTTGCCCCTGCAGGGGGGTGGCGTCGCTGTCCAGCGTCACCATAATCCAGCCCTCATCCTCATAGTTGGTCTGCAAAATAGCGTAGTCTCGCCCATTCGCCCGCAGGGCCCGCGCACCCTCTACACGGCGGCGCACAAAGGCGCTATCCTCAAAGGCCACCATGCGCCGGTCATTCACATACACCCCGTGCTCCCACAGCGCGTCGGAATAGTCCAGAACGCGCAGGGGATAGGCGGAAACGGGCAGGGCATCCGCGCCGCTGTAGCCGGAAAAACCATCGGAATAGGGCGCAAAAACAAACCAATGCCCGTCGATGAGAGCGCAGTAGAAGTCCCGCTGCAAATCCTCGGCGTATTCCAAAAAGGTAGCCTCCACGCTGGTGACGAACAGCATGTCGGCGGGGGCGGCGCCGCCCGTGAGCAAGGCCAGATTCTCCGTGCGCTGGGCCGCGCGGCGGGCGGTGTCGTAGCGGGCGGTGAAGGCGTCGTCGTCCAGCATGTCATGGTCGGCGGCGTAAAGGGCAAGGTCCATAGCAGAGTAAAGGTTCTCCTCGTCCAGCGAGGCAACGCGCCCGAAGCGCCCCGCTGTCTGGGCCCAAAAATCGCTCTTCATCGGGCTTTCCATGGCCTGGTAGGGCCGGAAGTCCGTGGCTTTTTGCCACAGGGCGGGCGCGATGTCCAAAAGCTGCACGGCGGCCAACGCGCACACGGCAATGGCGCGCAGGCGGGCGGGCGGGCGGCGCAGGGCGTACACGCACACACAAAGCAGCAGCAAATACCACACCGGGTAGAACATGCGCCCGCTGGAGCGGAACATCTCCCCCACCGCGCGCAGGGGCGCGGGCAGCGGAATATAGGCCAGCGTAGCGCCGTTGGCGGAAATTTGATTCGACACAGCAAAAACGCCCAGGCAGGCGCAAACCAGCAAAAGCCCCGCGCGGTTTTTAACAAAGGCCCACATTTGCTGCCGTGCCGGGCGATTTTTTAGGTGCAGCAGCGCGTCTGCCGTCAGCACCACAAGCCCCAGCAAAACCCCCAGCCCAAGGTAATTGAAGCCGTCGTAATTGCCTCGCACCTGGTTTTGGGCGGGCAGCAGAAGGCTCCAGTGTGTGCCGCGCGCGGCGGGGTTCCACAGGGCATTCAGGTTCATGGAAAAATAGCCGTAGGGGGTGCCGCCGCTGTCGGCGCGGGAAAAGAAGGCGCCCATCACAAACCCGGCGGCAAGCACCGCGGCAAGGCAGGCCCCCAGCATGGCGGCAGGCTGGCACAGCTTGCGGCGGCGCAGGGCGTTTTCGGCCAGCAGGGCAAGCAACAGCGCAAACACCATGGGGGTGAAATAGGGATGCACCGTTACCGACAGCGCGCACAACGCCAAAAACCCGCCGGAGAAAAAGCGGCCCGTGCGGCGGTGCTTAAAATAGAGGTACAGCGCAAACAAAATGAACCACTGCGCGCCCAAAGCGGCGTGGCGCAACTGGCGGTCTAAAAAAACAGGCGCCAGCACGAACAAAAGCGTGCACAGCGCATTGTGCAGGCGGTTTTGGGTAAACAGCCCCAAAAGCAGTGCTGCCGCCGCGCCCTGCAGCACGCTGCACAACAGCCCCCACAGCCCAAAATATTGGAACCCGGCGGGCAAAACCGGCGCCATAAGCCGGAACAGCAGCGCAAACAGGGGGATGGAATCAGAAAGGCCAACGTAGGCGCCAAAGGGGACGTTCATGCGGCTTGCCACGCCCAGCGGGAAAGTGAGGGGCGAGGCGCGGTAAAACAGCCAGCCCGCGTAGTGCTGCACGGTGTCGCGCTCCACATAGCCACCGCGCAGCCATGTGTCATTCAGCGGGTTCAGCGGGAAAAAGCCATACAACAAAAGAAAGGCGGCCGCGCCAAGGGCGGCGCCCGTCAACACCAGTTGGGTTTGTTTGTTGCGCAAAAACTGCTTCATGGCTTCGCTGTTTCCGCCGATTCACCGGTGAGGATATTCGTCTCCTTCAAAATGTAAACAGGCCGGTTTTTAGTTTCCATATAAGTTTTGGAGAGGTACTGCCCCAGCACGCCAATGCTAAACAATTGCAGCCCGGCGGCCATCAGGATGATGCTGGCCAGCGAGGGCCACCCGCCCACTGGGTCTCCATTCACAATGGTCTTCACCACCACCACAATAATCATGATGAAAGCCACCAGGCAAAACACCAGCCCGATGATGGAGGAAATAGCCAGCGGCGCGGTGGAAAAAGCGACAATGCCGTCGATGGAATAGAGCAGCAGCTTGCCGAAGGACCACTTGGTCTCGCCGGCCAGGCGCGCCACGTTTTTGTATTCCAGCCAGCGGGTGTCGAACCCCACCCAGCCAAAAATGCCCTTGGAAAAACGGTTCACTTCCCGCACGCTTACAATGGCGTCCACCATCGGGCGGCGCATCAGGCGGAAATCCCGCGCGCCGTCCACAATCTCGGTTTTGGACAAGCGGCCCATCAGGCGGTAGAACATGCGGGCAAAAAAGCTGCGCACGGGCGGCTCACCCTTGCGGCTAACCCGGCGGGCGGCCACGCAGTCGCAGCCGGTTTCGCACAGCATGGCGTACATTTGGGGCAGCATGGCGGCGGGGTCCTGCCCGTCGGCGTCCATCACCGCCACAAACGCGCCGCCCGCGTGTTCAAACCCGGCCAGCATGGCGGCTTCCTTGCCAAAATTGCGCGAAAAAGAGAGGTATTTTACCCGCACGTCCGCCTCGGCCAGGCGGCGCATGGCATCCAGCGTGCCGTCGGTGCTGCCGTCGTTTACCAAAACAAACTCCAGCGCCAGGGGCAGGCCCTGCCCAACGGCACACAGTGTCTTGTAAAACAGGGGCAGGGCCGCTTCCTCGTTGCGGCAGGGCACCACGATGGACAGGGTATCCACAGCTCATTCCTCCTTGGCTAGGGCATGTTCACACTAGTGTCAACACGCCCTAATACTCTGTGCCGCGCAAAGAATCCAGATAAACTCTCAGCCGCTTCCCCTGCCGGGCGCATCGGGCCCATCCGGCGCGCCAGGCGCGCCGGGTATGTCGTGCGAGGTGGGCGCGCCGGACGAGGGGGCTTTGAAGAGGGAAATCTCCCCAATGCGGTTGAGGTAAATAACTACGGTGAGGGCAACCGGGAAGCCAAACATGCCCCAAATGCCAAACAACTGCGCGCCAATGAACATCCCTATCAGCGTGAGCAGCGGATACAAGCCAATTTGCTTGCCAACCACCCGGGGTTCCAACGTTTGGCGCACCACGGTGATGACGACATACAGCACCAAAAGGCCAATGCCCAAAAAGGTTTCGCCGGAAAACAGGGAGTACAGCATCCAGGGAATCATGATGGTGCCGGTGCCAAGCACGGGCAAAATATCCACAATAGCGGTAAAAAAGGCGATAAGGAACGTGTTTTCTATGCCCAAAATCACCAGGCCGATGGACACCTCCACAAAGGTGAGGGTCATCAGCATCAGGTAGGCGCGGGCAAAACGCCACAGCACGTTCACCACATAATCCCGCACAAGGCGCAGCCGCCGGCGCACATTGCCCGACATTTGGGTTTTGAAGAAATGGGTGATTTTGTAGTAATCCACCACAAAAAAGAAGGAGGCGATGATGGCCAGGAAGGCCCCCACCAGAACCAGCGGCACGCGGGTGGCCATGGAGGAAATGAGCCCGACAGCCCCGGAGGAAACACTGCTGATGAAGCCGCTGATGGTATTTGAAAGATTATCGGTGAGGGATGTTAAAAACTGGGCAACGGCAGGGTCCAGCCGGGCAATGAAGCTGTCCAGAAAATCGCCCACATTGCCGGCGGCGGGAACTATGTACACCCGGTAAAAGCGGGGCAATTCGGCAAACCAGCTGCCAATTTGGCCAATGAGGCTGGAAACCAAAAACGCTATAAGGGTGCCCAGCACAAGATAAGCCAAAATAAGCACCACAATGGCCACCAGCTTGCGGCCAAACGGCAGGCGGCCGGCAATTTTGTCTATCAGGGGGCGCAGGGCAAACGAGATAATGAAAGCCACCACAAAGGGCATGAACAGCGGCATGGCGTACTTAAGCGCAACATAAACAATGCCGGCCCAAATGGCCACATAAACAAACTTGATGATGAAGGCGCGCATGTTTTCCACTTTGTTCACTGGGCTACCTCGCAAATGCTGTAATACTACTATCTGATTAACCAGATAGTAGTATACGGGGATGGTTGCTATCAACTATTATACGACTTTCCCCCCTCAAATGCCACACATTTGGGGAAAAGCCCCTGTAAAAGCCGCGCGCCTGCTTGCGTATTTGTGGTGGGTTTGGTAAAATATGGAAGAAAAGTGCAGGAACCTGTATTCACAAAGGAGACGCCGCCTTGCGCGTTTTGATAAAACTGTGGGGCCGCGAGCCCGTGGAAACTGGTTTGGGCGCGTGCATCTTCCAGCCCGAGACCGTGGTGTATCTTTGCGACGAACGGGATTCCGCTTTCCTTAAAGAGGCCGCGGTGTACCGCCTGTTCCGGCGGCGCAAAATGCGCACCCAGCCGCGCTTTTATTACTTCGACGGCGCCGATGCTGTGGGCATTCGCCGCGTGTTGCTGGCCGTTGTGCGGGACTATCCCGGCTGCGTGTTCGACTTTACCGGCGGGCGCGACTTGGTGTTGCTGATAGCCGGGATGTGTTTTAGCGAGATGTGCCTGCCCGGCTTTTACATCGACTTGTACCGCGAACGCTTTTTAAGCCTGCGCGGCTGCGAAGACTTAGCCAAAACCTTTGCCCTGCCGGCTTTTTCAGCCGAGGATATCTTTGCCATGACGGGCGCCGCACTGGACGGCTACGGCCATTTCCACACCGTCGGCATCAACGAGGCCTTTGAGCGGGACATCTTGGCCGTTTTTGGCCTGGTGCTGAAAAGCCCGCGTGCCTGGAGCGAGCTTGTAGCCTTTATGCAAGGGCTATGCAGTGGCTTCCCGGCAAATGCCCTGACAGTGGAGGGCCCCCGGCGCGGCAAAAGCGGCCGCAATGCCGTGCGCGCAAACCCGGTGCTGCTGGAGGCTTTGCAAAAGGCCGGTGTGCTAACGCAGCTGCGGTTTTCCCGCCACCGCGTGGAAATTAGCTTTAAAAGCGCGCTGCACCGCAAGTGTTTGCTGATAGAGGGCGTGTGGCTGGAGCTGTACTGCTATGTAACGGCCAGGCGCGGCGGCGCGTTTAACGACGTGCGCACCAGCGTGGTGGTGGACTGGGACGGCGTGCTGGGCGGCAGCGACAATGCCAAGAATGAGATAGACGTATTTTTGGTGCGCGGGGTAACGCCGGTGTTCATCAGCTGCAAAATGAGCCTACCCACCGCGCAGGCGCTTAGCGAGATTCGCCTTTTGGCCACGCGCTTTGGCGGGGCGGGCAGCCGGGCGGTGGTGCTTACGGCCGGCAGCCTGGCCGAAAACCACAAGGCCTTGTACACCCGCGCGCAAGAGCTGGACATTCAACTGCTGGGCCGCGAGGTGCTTGCAGGCGGCAGTTTAGACGCCCACCTGCGGGCCATTGCCGCCGTAAGGGCAAAAAACGAGCCCCGCCTGGTAGATTCGGCCATGCTGCCGGGTGGCAGCGCCTTCAAAGCAAACCACTTGCAACAGCAATGAAAAACCGTAAAACCGTTTAAAACAGGAGAAAACAATATGGGCCTTGCTACGGTAATGAACGATATCGCGCCTGTGTTTGAGCGCCCCCAGCCCGACTGTGTGCGCCTGGACGAAGTGCTGTATGGCATGACGGTGCAACTGGTGCAGCAAAGCGACACAGGCTGGTGCTATGTGCGCACCGAGTACAGCACCGAGGGCTACATGCCCACGGCAGCGCTGCAAACCGACAATAATGTGGCCACTGCATGGCGCCGCTACAAAAAAGTAACGGTGCTTGCCCCGTATATCGACATTCAAAGCCGCGCCGAAACAAGCGCGCCGCGGGTGGTAAGCGTGCCGCGGGGCGCTGTGCTGGTAACGCTGGGCAAGCCGGGCGAGGGTGGCTGGCAAAAGGTGGGGCTGGTGAACGGGGCCGTGGGCTACACCCGGGCGTCCTATTTGGGCGAGGTCATCACCGACTGGCAGGCCATGAGCGAGGAGGATGTGCGCTGGAACGTGGTGGAAACGGCGCTCTCCTACAACGGCACGGCCTTCCGCGCCGGGGGGCGCAGCCCGCTTGGCATGGACGCGCTGGGCCTTGTGGCCATGGCCTACCTGATGAACGGCATCCTTTTGCCGCGCAGCGCCACACTGCGGGAAGGCGGCCCGCTAAAGCAGATTCCCGCCAAGGACTTGAACGAGGGCGATGTGCTGTATTTTAACGGCAGTATGGGTATTTATATGGGCGACGACCACTTTGTGCACGCCACAAGCGCCGTGGGCGGCGAAGGGGTTGTGGTGAGCAGCATGCGCCCCAAAGACGAGGACTACCGCGGCGATTTAGCCGAGAACATTGTGGCCGTTGCCAGTGTATACTAAGTAAGCACTGATTTTTATCCCTGATGTATGAATCAGCACTTACCCAGGGTGTGTCTGCGCAAACTAAAAACGGGCGTCAGCTTTCATGCTAACACGCCCCAAGGGGGAGCGAATGGCCGGGAAGGACCAGCGCAGCCAGCAGGATGAACTGCGGAAGATATTGTTTCAGGACGAGCCCCAAACCCAAAGTGGAGACCTGTTCCGGGACGAAGCACCGTACCGGGATGAAGCACCATACCCCGATGCCCCCCTCTCCGGGGGTGGGCACAGCCACCAGCCCCGCCGCCCGGCGCCTGCGGGGCGGCCGCGCGGCCGGGTTAGCCAAAACCGCATGCGGCAGTTCGAGAAGCCGGGTTCCGCCGCGCCCGTGCGCGCCCGCGCGCCCATGCGGGAAAGCTATGCCCCGGCGCCGAAGCGTTCGTCCCCGCCGGGGGCGGCGTCCTGGCTTTTACTGCTTTTGGTGGCGGTGCTTTTGGTGGCCGCCGGTGTGCTGGTGTACATCTTGTTAAACGGCGGTTTTGGCGGCGGCAGCAAGCCAGGCGCCTTGCCGCCGGGCGGTGCCCTGCTAACACAAACCGACGATGCCGGGGACGCTTACATCCAAAACACTATCTTTATCGGCGACTCCAACTTCGAGCGCCTGCGCAATTTTGAACTTGTGAACCCCAGCACCGTGGCGGCTAAAAGCGGCATTGGGGTCGGCGCCATCACCAGCGACGCCTTCATCGACGTGACCGGGCAGGACAGTGCGCTCACCATTGCACAAACCATGCAGGTCATTCACCCCCGGCGCATGCTGGTGATGATGGGCACCAACGATATTCGCAATATGGGGCCGGAGGATTACGTGAGAACCTACGCCGCCGCGCTGAAAGAACTGCGCAATGCCGCCCCCGGCGCGGATATTGTTGTGGCTGCCATTCCGCCGGTGGCCGCCAGCTTGGACGGCCAGAGCCTGGACGCCGCGGCTGTACGGCAATTTAACGAGGCGCTGCTGGACATGTGCGAGACGGAGGGCTTCCCCTTCCTGGATATCAATTCCGCCCTGGCAGGCCCCGATGGCTATTTGCCCGACGACGCCACCGATGACGGTTTACACCTGACCCAAGAGGCACTGCAAACACTGCTGGAATGCTACCGCACACACGCCTACAACCCCTGATTTTTGGGGAACGCTGTACGACAATCCGTTTGGAGGAACCTGCCATGGCCGCCAATTATTCCTGCCTTTTGTTCGATTTGGACGGCACATTACTGGATTTTAACGCCGCCGAACAGGAGGCCATTCTGGGCACGCTGGAAAAATTCGGCCTGCCCGCAAACGAGGAAACCGCCGCCCGCTTTTCCGCCATCAACGCGGCGCTGTGGCAAAAACTGGAAAAGGGCGCGCTGAAAAAAGACAAGCTGGTTACGCTGCGCTTTTCGCAGCTTTTGGAGGCCCTTGGCCGCCAGGGCGACGCCGTGCGCCTGAACAACGAGTACCTCACCCGCCTGTCGCTGGCGGCGCCCATCTTCCCGGGGGCCGACGAATTGCTGGCGGAACTGGCCGAGTTTGCCACAATTGCGGCCGTTACAAACGGCGTGTGGAAAACGCAGATGTCCCGCCTGGAAAAAAGCGGCCTGCTGCCGTATTTTGACGAAATATTTGTGAGCGAAAAACTGGGGGCCATAAAACCCTCTCCAAAGGTGTTCGACATTGCCCTGCGGCGGCTGGGCGTGCAAAATAAAAGCCGGGTGCTGGTGGTGGGCGACAGCCTTTCCGCCGACATCAAGGGCGGGCAGGCGGCGAAGCTGGACACCTGCTGGATGAACTTTGACGGTGTGGAAAACACCGCCGGCATAGAGCCAACCTACACCGCCCGCAGCTATGCCCAATTGAAGCTGATTTGCGTGGGAGAGGAGGAATTGCGGCTTGCAGCCACTCGTGAGAAGAGACATCTGGTTTGATTCCTCCGACAGCCAAAACAAGGTGGCGGGCTACATTTACACAAACCCCTACATCACCCCGTTTTGCGTGCTGCAAATTTCCCACGGCATGTGCGAATACATGGACCGCTACGAGGAATTTGCCGGGTTTTTAACGGCCAACGGCGTGGCCGTGTGCGGCAACGACCATATTGGCCATGGCAGCAGCGTGCAGAAAAGCCAGGACTTTGGCTATTTTACCGAAAAAGACGGCCGCCGCTTTGCCATTACCGATTTGCGCCTGCTGAACGAGCGCATCCGCGAGTTTTTTCCTCATTCGCCCATTGTGATGCTGGGGCACAGCATGGGCAGTTTTTTTGCGCGCAAATACGTTACAAAATGGCCCCATACGGTGGACGGCCTCATTTTGAGCGGCACCGGCGGCCCCAACGCCCTGGTGGGCTTTGGCATTGTGCTGGCGGGGCTGGTGGCATACCTGAAGGGCCCGCGGTACCGCTCGAAAAAAGTGCACGATTTGGCCTTTGGTCAGTACCTAAAGCGCATCGACGCGCCAAAAACCAATTACGACTGGATATCCCGCGACGAGGCGATTGTTGGAACCTATGCCGACGACCCTTACTGCACCTTCATGTTCACGGTGAACGGCTTCCACGAGCTGTTCAGCGCGCTGCAGGACGTGAGCGGCGTGGGCTGGGCAAAGCTAGTGCGCCGCAACATGCCGGTGCTGATGATACAGGGCGACGCCGACCCTGTGGGCAACTATGGCCGCGGCACCGCCAAAGTGCGGGACTGGCTGTACGACGGCGGTGTGCGCAGCGTGGAGTACAAAATATACCCCGGTGCCCGCCACGAGGTGCTGAACGAAATCAACCGGCAGGACGTTTACAACGACGTGCTGGAATTTTTGCGCCACTGGTGGGGCAAAGGTGAAAAGCCCAGCGGCAGCCACACAAACGCCTCCGGCGCATGGAAATATTTAAGCAGGCGATAAAAATAAACACTGCGATGCAACGTTTCTTTTTGTCGCCTGCTGTTCACTCCGCCATGCGGGCCAAATAGGCGTCCTCGCTGAAAGAGGCAAAGCTGTACAGCACCAAAATTTGCTTGTAGCCGCCGCTTTCAAAGGTTTCGCCCACCTCAAACCACAGGCGCAGGTCAATCACGCCAATGGTGGCATAGTTTTCCACAAGGTAGGGCACAAAGCTGTTGCCGTAGCTGTCCTTCACCACCAGAATGCTGCCTTCGCCCTTGCCCTGTATCACCGAATAGCCGTTGTTGCCGTGCAGGAAGGCCGCGTACTTGTCGTACTCCGCCAGCTTCGCCGTGTCCATCAGGCCGGTGGTTTCAATGTCGATACCGCCATTTTCGTTCAGCGCGTGAATCTCCATCGGGCTTGGCAAATCGTAGTATTCCAGAGTGTCCGGCACAGTGCCAACGCGGCGGGTTTTGGCATAGTTCGTGCCGTAAAAGTCCGGCACCTGCACCAGCAGCTCGGGGCCGGGCAGTTGGGGCGCAAGGCCGTTTTGGGCGCAAAACGCCTCGTAGGCCAGTTGCGCGCCGCCGGTGGTTGTCCAGTGGTGGTCAGTGCGGTAATAGATTTGCCCGCCGGATTGGTTGACGTCCGCAAAGCGCGGCCGCAAATCAATTACCCCGGCGCCCGCCGCCTCCATCTGGCGGAACATCTCATCCGTCATCGCGTTTTCGTCAATTTGGTGCGGGTTCCAGGGCAGTTTATCGGCCAAAATGCTGCCCGGGGAGGGCACCACCATGGCCTGCACACGGCCGGGGTAACGCCCGGCCAGCGTGCACACCGCCTGCACATTCTGCGGGAAACGCACCTGCTGCGCCTGAGACCAAGTGTCGTTCTTGGCAATTTGGTAGCCATCTTGCGCAAACCACACGCCGCCGGTCTCCAGCTTGCCCTGGGCCACCTCCAGCGCGCCCTGCATGCCCACCCAGCCGTCGCGGAACAAAAACTGGTCGCGGGTGTACTCGCCGTAGGCCACCGTCCACTCGTTGTTCAAAAAGTCTTTCAGGTTAAAAGCGGGCGCCTGCGCCAGCGCGCGGTTCTCGTACTCGCTGCGCTCGCGGTCCGTCTTTGCAATGTCAATGACGGTAAACACCGCCAAAAAGGCAAAAAACAACACGATGACAGGATATTTCGCAAGCTGCTTCACGGCCGGGTTCACCTCCGGATACCTTGTTAAAAATTAAAATACAGGAAGGGGCTGTAACCGCCCGCAACCATGTAGGCAATGCAAACCACCAAAAGCAGGCCCAAAACCACACCCCGCACTGGCGTGATGTGCTTTACCCTCTCCCACAGTTTTTGGGGCAGCGTGGTGGCAAACAGAATGCCCAGGGCCAAAATACCGGCGTAGTTGCGCAAATAGTACAGCGCGCCCACCCCCCCTTGCGGAATGAACAGCTTGCCGAACAGCGCCGGCAGGCTCACGCCGGGGTCGTTGCCACAGAACAGCGCCCAGCCCACCATTACAATAAGCATGGTGTAAATGTGCGGCCACACGCGGGCCTTTTCCAGGCGCTTCAGCAGGAACACCTTTTCAATGATGAGAAAAGCGCAGTAGTACAGCCCCCACAAGATAAAATTCCAGTTGGCGCCATGCCAAAACCCGGTAAGGAACCACACCACAAAAATGTTGAACATCTGCCGGGGCAGGCCCTTGCGGTTGCCGCCCAGCGGGATGTAGATATACTCCTTGAACCAGCTGGAGAGCGAGATGTGCCAGCGGCGCCAAAAATCGGTGATGGAACGGCTGATATAGGGCAGGTTGAAGTTCTGCATAAAGTCGAAGCCCAGCATCCTGCCCATGCCGATGCCCATGAGGGAGTAGCCGGAAAAGTCGTAGTAAATATACAGCGTGTAGGCCAAAATACCCAGCCAAGCCAGCGGCGTGGAGGCATTCTCCAGCCCCACGCCGGGCACGTCCAGCACGCCGCCCTTGTACTGGCCAATGATATCCGTCCACAGCTTGTTCACGCCGTCGGCCACCAGCACCTTTTTGGCCAGGCCAAATAGGAACAGCGTAATGCCCTCGTCGATGCGGCCAAGTGTAACGCGGCCCTTTAAAATGTGCAGCCGCTCGTTTATTTCAGAATAGCGCACAATGGGCCCGGCAATCAGCTGAGGGAACATGACCACGTAGGCGCCAAAGTTGATGATATTCTTTTCGCTGGGCACCTTGCCGCGGTACACATCGATGGTGTAGCTCATGGACTGGAAGGTGTAGAAGCTGATGCCCAGCGGCAGCACCAGGTTTTTGATGAGGGGTAAATCGGTGCCAAAAACGGTGTTGACATTGCCGATGAAGAAGTTGGAATATTTGTAGTACAGCAGCATGGCAAGGCTGCCAATGATGGACAGCACCAAAAAGGCCCGCTGCAAGCGCAGGTTGTTTTTCGCTTTGAAGCACCCCACCAGCAGCCCGCAAACATAGTTGATGAGGATGACCGCCAGCATAATCCAGAAAAACTTGACCTCACCCCAGCAATAAAACACCAGGCTGCACACAAGCAGGGTGGTGTTTTTCAGGCGCGGCGGGCTGATATAGTACAGAAAAAGGGTGATGGGCAGAAAGCGGAACAAAAACAGAATGGTGCTGAAAAGCATGGGCAGACCTCGTTTATAATAAGGCCGCCGCGCACTGTTTGCTCGGCGGCTTATTTTGTTTTACCGTGAAACGATTGGCAGCGCTCCAATGAACCCTGTTACTGCGCCCCGAATAATTCTGTGATGGCGTCCGTTATGGCGGTGGCATTCCCGTTTGCCGCCACAGCCCACACAACAATGCCTGTCTCTGGATAGGTAACCACCATTGAAGCATTTTCGATGTTATTGCGGGCTTCCTCAAATTCGGCGTAATCGTCGTTGGCAATAAGGGCTTCCCGATAGGTATTCAGTTCCGTTTCCACCATCTCGGCCATGCCGGGCACCGCCTGAATGATGATGACCTGGCCGCCGTTCTGCGCCACCAGCTGCGACTGCGCGCCCGCAAAGGCCAGCACATTATCTGTATTAACACCGGCAGCCATCAAATCAATATCGGAAACTTCGATGGTATTGCCCAGTTCGGCGGCCTCCACCATGGAAGCCAAGGCGGCGTCCAAATCCACCGTGGCAGGGGTGCTTGCCGCGGCAGGGGTGCTCTGGCTGGCGGGGGTGCTTGCCGCGGCCAGGGGGGAGGCCCCGCTTGCCGGTGCGGAGGAAGGTGCGCCACCGCAGGCGGCCAGTGCCAGCATGGCTATGCAGAGTGCCACAAAAAGAGATAGCATTTTTTTCATGGAAATTTCCATCCTTATTTTACTCATTCTTCAAAACCAGTACCTATACTACACGATTTTGCCATTTTTGGCAAGCCGTGGGGCAGGTGAGTGTTCAAACGGAAGTGTTCAAACGAAGGTGTTCAACCCACATCGATAATCGCACTGATAATCGCGATAATTCCAGTGGATTTTTGCCCCCGGATAGGATACAATAGTTTATATATACATATTTTCCATCAGATAGTAGTATTACGTAGGAGGCCCCCATGAACCGCGAACCGGATTGCCCAGTTTGCCATAAGCCCCTGCAAAACGGGCAGGATATCGTAACCTGCCCGTCTTGCGGCGCGGCCTACCACCGCGAGTGCTATTTAAAGGAAGGCCAGTGCCTTTTTGCCGCCAAGCACGCCCCGGGCTTTGAGTACCACCCCCCCAAAGCCGAAGGAGCAGCAGCCGCCGCGCACAAAAACGAAGGCGGGGTGCTGTGCCCCCAGTGCAAAACGGTGAACGACGCCGCGAATATCTTTTGCGAAAGCTGTGGGGCGCCCCTGCACGGCAGCGCCGCGGAAAGCGCCGCCCCTTTCCCGGGGGCAAACGCCGCCGCGGGCGCGCCGCCCTTTCCCGGGGGGCCGGCAGGCGCCTTCGCCCCGCCCTTCCCCTTTGCCGGCTACGGCCCGCAAACACAGTACAAGGGCGAGATAGACGGCATACCCGCCACCGATTGGGCACAGTTTATCGGCAGCTCGGCCCCTGTATACCTGGCCCGCCTTTTTGGCATGGAGCGCGGCAAACGCAAATTCAGCTTCATGCTCAGCGCCTTCCTCTTCAGCCCCACCTATTTTGCCTACCGCAAAATGTGGGGCTGGGCCGCCGGCAGCCTTGCCGCCACCCTGCTTTTGCTGGTGCCGCAAATGATGCTGATTGCCGCAAACAGCGGGCTGGCCATTCCCTTTGCCCTTTCGGCAAGCACTGTTGCCACACTGGCCAATGTGGCCTATTGCCTGGACCTTGCCATGCGCGTGGCCTTCGGCTTCACAGCGCTGCTGTTGTTCCGCCGTTTTGCCGCAAAGCGCATACGCCAGCTGCGGCAAAGCGATGGTGACGACGCCTATCAGGAGCGGCTTGTGCAAAAGGGCGGCGTAAGCATGCTGGGCGTGGTGCTGGTGGCGGTGGCAATGATGGCATTCAGTGCCGTTTTGTCCTACTATATGGGTGATGCCCTGATAGAATATTTCCGTGCAATGGGGTTATTTATTTAACTTTTCTTGGCGCATTGCTTCATCCTTTTTTTTGGATTATACTAAGAAAAGTTGCGATGATTTTATGTGTGTAGGGAGAGTTGCCCATGCTGAAAAAACTGCGGGCGTGGGGGCGGGGATGCGCCGTGCCCCACGTGAAAAGCACCGCGGACATGGAAACCGTTACCATGCCCCTGCCGGAGAAGATTTTGCTGCCCATGCAGCAGCACATTGGCGCACCCTGCACCCCCGTGGTGAAAAAGGGCGACGCTGTATACGTAGGCAGCGTGGTGGGCAAGGCCGGCGGCTTTGTGGGGGCCGACATCCACTGCGGGGTGTCCGGCACTGTTGCGGGGGTGGAAACGCTTGCCTTGCCCGGCGGCGCGCCGGTGGAGACGGTTGTTGTGGAGCCGGACGGCCAACAAACCATAGACGCCGGCATGCTGCCCCCCGTGGTGAGCGACCGCGAGAGCTTTGTGAACGCAGTGCGGGCCAGCGGCATGGTGGGGCTTGGCGGGGCGGGCTTCCCCACCAGCGTCAAGCTTTCGCCCAAGAACCCGGGCGGCCTGGACTGCCTGCTCATCAACGCCGCCGAATGCGAACCCTTTATCACCGCCGACAACCGCGAGATGCTGGAGCACGGCGACGCGGTTATCAGCGGCATTATGGCCACGAAGCAATACCTGAACATCAAAAAGGCGATTATTGGCATTGAGCGCAACAAGCCCGACGCCATGGATTTGCTGTACAGCCTTACCAAGGGCGACGAAAGCCTTTCGGTATATCCCCTGCCCAGCCATTACCCGCAAGGGGCGGAAAAGGTGCTGATACAAACCATCACCGGCCGCGAGGTGCCCAGCGACGGCCTGCCCGCCGACGTAGGCGTGCTAGTGCTGAACGTTACCACCGTAGCCGGCATTGGCAAATATCTGGCCAGCGGCATGCCCCTGATGACCAAGCGCCTGACGGTGGACGGCGACGCCATTGCCCAGCCCCGGAACGTGGAGGTCATCATCGGCACGCCTTTGCGCGACGTTATCAAGTTTTGCGGGGGCTTCTCGCAGTCGCCCGCCAAAATTATTTGCGGCGGCCCCATGATGGGCATTGCCATGGACGACTTGTCCTTCCCGGTGCTAAAGCAGAATAACGCCATTCTGGCCTTTGGCGAAAAGCGGGCCGCTCTGCCGCCCGAAAGCCCCTGCATCCGCTGCGGCACCTGCATCAGCCGCTGCCCGGTAATGCTTTCTCCCATTGAGATAAAGGAAGCCTGGGAAGAAAAGGACACCAAAAAGCTGGTTGCCTTGCACGCCGAGGTGTGCATGGGCTGCGGCGTGTGCAGCTACGGTTGCCCCGCCAAGCAGCGGCTGGCGCCTGCCACCACGCTGTCGCGGGTACTTACACTGGCCGCATTGCGGGAAGGGGGCAAATGATGGAAAGCCAAACCCTTTATGTCTCTCCCTCGCCACATCTGCTAAGCAAAAATTCCACGCGCCTTGTGATGCTGGTTGTGGTGGTGGCTTTGCTGCCCACGCTGGTGGCCTCCACCGTCATTTTTGGCGCGCGGGTGCTGCTGCTGTGCGGCGTTACCGTGGCGGCCTGCGTTTGCTTCGAGCTTTTATGGTGCCTTGTGCGCAAAAAGCCACTGCCCGTGGGCGATTTTTCCGCCGTTGTAACCGGCCTTATCCTGGCCTTTAATTTGCCGCCCGCCTTCCCGCTGTGGATGGCCACCATCGGCGCGTTCATCTCCATTGTGGTGGTAAAGCAGTTGTTCGGCGGGCTGGGGCACAATTTTGCCAACCCGGCGCTGGTGGGCCGCATGGCGCTGCAAATCTCCTTCACCGGGCAGATGATTGCCTACAGCGCCCCTGCGGCCGTTGTAGACACCGTGGCCGGGGCAACGCCGCTGGTGGCCCCGGCAGGCACCTACAGTCTGATGGATTTTGGATTTGCTGCTGGGCACCCACCCCGGAGATTTGGGCGAAACCTGCGCCCTCACGCTTCTTTTGGGTGGGCTGTTCCTCATTGTCACCCGGGTCATCAGTCCCATCATCCCCTGCGTGTACGTGGGCGGGGTGTTTGTGCTCAAATTCGGGCTGGAGATGCTGCTGCCGGGGATGTCCATTCAAATGGCGGCCATGCAGGCCCTTGCGGGCATGCTGCAGGGCGGGCTTTTGCTGGGCGCCTTCTTCATGGCCACCGACTATGTAACCTCGCCCATGAACCCGAAAGGCATGGTGCTATTCGGCGTAGGAATAGGTTTGCTGACTGTTATCATTCGTGTATTCGGCAGCTACCCCGAAGGCATTTCGTTTGCTATCCTTATTATGAACGCCACCGTTCCGCTCATTAATAAATATGTTAAACCCAAACGCTACAGCCCCAATTAGGGAGTTCGCTACTTTAACTAAAACAAATAAGCAACAAATGAAAAAATC
>QMCE01001508.1_pt1 | contig 17776 bp, 15 predicted proteins | sample 1821851 | NCBI WGS metagenome assembly QMCE01 (sample SAMN09453174, study PRJNA476694) | Termite gut metagenome, whole genome shotgun sequencing project. | isolation source: worker | host: Odontotermes sp. | place: South Africa:Pretoria | collected 2016-01-28
GTGCCGCCCAGTTCCTCCGTCAGGCGGCCGGCGATTTCCTCCGCTCCCGGAACAGGGTGCAGATCCGGCGCGTGGAGCTTGAGGAGAAGCGTCCAGTGCCTGCCCTCCCCCGACCCCTCCGACCAGACGAACTCCCTGCTCATCCCGACGGAAAGCGCCTCCGGCGGCGGCGCGCCGCCGCCGAGGGAGAAAATCTCCACCGCGCTGTTCTCGACGACAGCCAGGGAACAGCCGGCGGGAAGAAGCTCGCCCAGCTCCGGCGCGCAGGCGTGGAGCGCGTCCACGGCGCGGCTTCCGTCATCGGCGGAGCGGGAAAACTGCAAATAATTCCGGATGCCTTCGAAGCCGGAGGGAAAGCCGGAGACTTCCCGGCGCGGCGCCGCCTGCGTCCGGCTGCGCTCCAGATTCGCGCCGAGGACGCGGTTCACCGCCTCCATGACGCCGCGGATTTCGACGCGGAGGTTCCGCTCCTGTTCGGCGCGGGCGGAAAGGCGGGCGTCGACGAAGGCGGCGGCGGCGGCCTGCGCGCGGCGCTGGAGTTCCCCCGCCTCCATTTTCGCATACCCCGCCAGCGCGGCGTCCGCGTCGTTCCGGCGCTCCTGCTCCGCCGCGACGGACGCGACGAACTGCCAGCCCGCCAGCGCAAGGAGCAGCGTCAGGCCGGCGGGAAAAATCACGCCGGGCCAGATGCGGAAACGTTTTGCGGATATGCCTGGCCTGTCCACTGTCGGGGTTCCGCCTATTTATGTTTTCTGGGAGCGCCGGCGCCGGTGAAATAGCCTCCGGACACGCCCTTGATGTCGGCCGTGTAGAGGAAGCTGCCGAACTCGTCGGCAATGGCGGATATGTGCGGAAGCTGCTTCCGCGAGCAGACAACCTTGATCACCAGCCGCACGCCGCTCCTGCCCTCGCCGTGGAGCACCGTCGTGCCGAAGCCGGCCTCGCGGAGCTTGTCGAGAAGCGCGGCGGAGCGGTCGCTTTCCTCGGCGATCATCTCCGCCATCACGTAGGCGTTCATCAGCTTGCCTTCAAGGAAGGAGCCGACGATGTTCCCCGTCGCGAAGCCGCCGCAGTAGGCGAGAAGCTCGGGAAAGCTCAGCGACTTCCCGCCGCCCATGATGATGTTCATGACGGAGATGAAGACCATGACCTCGAAGAAGCCGAGGGCGGCGGCCAGGGTCTTCCGCCCCTTGACGACCATGAGGATGCGGAAGACGCCCATCGTCACGTCGGTGCAGCGTGCGAAGAAGATGATCGCGACTGTCAGCCAGAACGGCATGGTTTTCGCCTTGTCGAATGCGTTCCAAAAAGTGACGGAGCAACGCGGCGCAATACAAAATCCGCCGGAGGTTGAGTATACCCCGGCGGGCGGCATATGCAAGCCGCTTTCGCGGCGCGCCCGCCTTCACGACGCGGCGGCGGCGGCGGCGAGGGCGGCCTTTGCGGCGCGGGCAAGCTTTTTCCGCTCGGTGTCGGTGCGGATGCGCTTCCGGAGGCGGAGCGATTCCGGGGTGACTTCGAGAAGCTCGTCGTCCTCAAGGTATTCCAGGGCCGCTTCGAGGGAGAGTTCCCGCGGCGGCGCGAGGTCGGCGTTCCTGTCGTGCGCGCCGCTCGCGCGGACGTTCGTCAGCTTCTTCTCGCGGCAGACATTGACCTCCAGATCGTCCGGGCGGGAATTCTCCCCGACAATCATCCCCTCGTACACGTCCGTCTGCGGGTGGATGAAGAACGCGCCGCGGAGCTGGAGGCCGTCGAGCGCGTACGACGTGGACTTCCCCTGCGAGGCGGAGACGAGCACGCCGTTCGCGCGGCCGGGCACGTCGCCCTTGAACGGCTCGTAGTCCCAGAAAACATGGTGCATCACCGCCTCGCCGCGCGTCGCCGTCAGGAGGCGGCCGCGGAGGCCGATGAGGCCGCGCGAGGGAATCTTGAACGAAATGTGCAGGCCGCCGTTCCGGTGCTCCATTTTTTCCAGATTGCCCTTCCGCGCGCCGACAAGCTCCATCACCTTCCCGCTGTGCTCCTCGGGAACGTCCACGGACAGGTGCTCGACCGGCTCGTGCCGCTCGCCGTCGATTTCCCGGTAGACGACGTTCGGCCGGCCGACGGCGAATTCGTAGCCTTCCCTGCGCATCGTTTCGATGAGAATGCCCAGGTGCAGCAGGCCGCGCCCGCCGACAAGGAAACCGTCCGGCGTCTGCGTCACGCGGAGCGCGATGTTCGAGCGCAGCTCGCGGTCGAGGCGCTCCTTCAGGTGGCGGCTCGTCACGTACTGGCCCTCGCGGCCGAGGAAGGGGCTGTCGTTCGGCTTGAACTCCATCGTCAGCGTCGGCTCGTCGATTTGAATGACGGGGAGCGCCTCGGGGCGTTCCGGATCGGCGATGGTGTCGTAGATGCCGATGTCCGGAATGCCGGTGACGATGGCGATGTCGCCGGCCTGCACGGTTTTCATCGGCGTCTTGCCGATGCCGTCGTAGATCTGCACGGACTCGATGCGCCCGTTCCGCCGCCCGCCGTCGCGGAGCATGACGGCGACGTCCGTCTTCTCCGACACGCTTCCCCGGTAGACGCGGCCGATGGCGACGCGGCCGACATAGTCGTTGTAGTCGATGGCGGCGACCTGAAGCTGGAGCGCGCCCTCCCTGTCCGCCTTCGGCGGGGGGATGACCCGGAGAATCGCGTCCAGGAGCGGGCGGCAGTCCGTGGAGGGGTCGTCCATCTCCGCCTTCGCCACGCCCTGCCGCCCGGAGGCGTAGATGACGGGGAAGTCGAGCTGCTCCTCCGTCGCGTCAAGCTGGAGGAAGAGTTCGAAGACTTCGTCCAGCACCTCGTGCGGGCGCGCGCCGGGGCGGTCGATTTTGTTGATGACGACAAGCGCCTTCAGCCCCGCCTGAAGCGCCTTCCGGAGGACGAAGCGCGTCTGGGGCATGGGCCCGTCGAAGGCGTCGACGAGGAGCAGGACGCCGTCGGCCATGTTGAGGACGCGCTCCACTTCGCCGCCGAAGTCGGCGTGGCCGGGGGTGTCGATGACGTTGATGCGGACGCCGTTGTAGTTCACGGCGGCGTTCTTCGAGAACACGGTGATGCCGCGCTCCCGCTCGATGTCGTTGCTGTCCATGACGCATTCCGCGACGTCCTGGTTCTGCCGGAAGACGTGGCACTGCCGCAGGAGCGCGTCCACAAGAGTCGTCTTCCCGTGGTCGACGTGCGCGATGATCGCGATGTTGCGGAGATTCTCAATTACCTGTTCCATCAAAATCCCATCCACTGTGCATGCGAAAACAATCCGAAACGTGCGCCGCTCCCGGCAACGGGGCCTACTCCCTCCTGTCGCCCGCGGCGAGAAAATCCTCTATGTCGTTCAGCAATTTCTCCCTGTCGCCGTAGCCGGCCGTCGGCGCGGGGATGGAGTCGCGGAACCACTGCCCGTAGCGCTTCACCAGAATGCGGCGGTCGGCGATGACGGCCACGCCCCTGTCCGTCCGCGAACGGATGAGCCGGCCGAATCCCTGCCGGAACCGGATCACCGCCGACGGCAGCGAATAGTCCATGAACGCGTTGCCGCCGTCCGCCTCCACGCGCTCGCAGCGCGCCTCCACAACCGGATCCGTCTGCACCCCGAACGGCAGCCGCGCGATGACGAGGCACGACAGCGCGTCCCCCGCCACGTCCACGCCCTCCCAGAACGAATGCGTGCCCAGGAGCACGCTCCGGTCGCCGCGCTTGAAAATGGACGTGATGTTTTCCCGCGATCCGCTCCGCCCCTGCGCGAGAAGGCTCAGGCCGTCGCCGAGGAATTCCTTCTCCAGCACGTCCGCGACGCGGCTGAGCATGTCGTAGCTGGTGAAGAGCGCCATGCCCCTCCCGTCCGTCCTGCGGAACATTTCCGCGAGGAAGGCGGCAAGCTCGCCCGCGTAGTCGCCGCCGCGGCTGCCGGAGGGCGCGCCCGGCTCCGGAAGGAACAGGGGCGCGGCGACAAGGCACTGCTTCGCGTAGTCGTAGGGCGTGCCGGCATTGAAGGTGAGGAGGCGGTCGCGATCCAGCAGGTTGATGCCGAGGCGGCGCGCGAGGAACGCGAACGAGTTCCGCACCGTCAGCGTCGCGGAGCAGAACACGACGGAGCGCTTCCGCTGGTAGAGCTGGTCGAAGAGGAGCGGCCCCACGGCGACGGGCGCGGCGACGGCGCGGACCTGGCCGGCCTTCGAGCCGGAGCGCTCAAGCCAGTAGACATAGTCGTTCGACGACGCCTGGAGGATGAAGGTCGCGTCCTCCGTGATTTCGCGCAGCCAGCCGGCGGCGCTTTCCAGCTCGCGGGTGTGCTCCATCTGGTAGAGAACGCTGTCCTCCGGCAGCTCCCGCATGACGGCGACGAGATCCGTCACCCCCTGCAGCACCGCGCCGAGCGCGGAAAACAGCTCCTGCTTCGCCCTGTCCACCGGCTCCCAGACGGAGGGAAGCCTGTCCGTCTCGCGGTAGCGGCAGTTTTCGCCGTGCTTCTTCCCGGCCATCGCGCCCTCCAGCGCGGCGAAGAAGGGGGCGATCAGCTCGTGCGAGGAGACGACGGCGGCGCGGATTTCATCCATGCGCTTCAGAGCCATGTCCGCCACTTCCTGCGGGAGGCTTGCGGCGGCGGCGACGGTTTTCTCCATGCTCGCGAGAAGGCCGGTCGCGCCCTTCCTGCCGCCGCGGTGCAGGCGGTTCAGCGCGATGAGGACGCGCTGGCCGGTGAGTTCGACGGCAAGGTGGTTCGTCGCGGCGTCTTCAAGATTGTGCGCCTCGTCAAAAATCATGAACCGGTGATCCGGCAGCGCCGGGCTTTTCGACCCCAGCTCCGCGAAGACGAGCGAATGGTTCGCGACGACGATGTCCGCCTCCTGCGCCTGCGCGCGCGCCTTCCAGAGAAAGCACTGGCGCCAGCGCTTGCACGCGCGGCCGAGGCATTCCTCCCCGATCGTCGACAGCTTCGCCCAGAGCGGCGCGAAGTGCGGGCGGCCGGCGACGATGTTTTCCGTAATGTCGCCGCTCTCCGTCCAGACCGCCCAGGGCAGCAGGTTCAGGAGGCGCATCCTGTCCTCGCCGTCCAGCTCGAACTCCATCTGGTCGAGAAGGTAGAGAAGCTTCCGTATGCAGAGATAGTTCCGCCTGCCCTTGAGGAGCGCCGCGCGGAAGTCGAGGTCGAGCGCGCGGCGGAGAAGCGGCAGATCCTTTTCGAAAAGCTGCGACTGGAGGTTTTTCGTGTTTGTCGAGACAACGACCGGCGTGTCGTTGTGCACCGCGAACTCGATGGCCGGCGCGAGATACGCGAGGCTTTTCCCGATGCCCGTCCCCGCCTCGACCATGAGGTGCCGCCCCGTATTGAACGCCTCGGTCACGCGCTCCGCCATCTGCATCTGGCCGTCGCGGTTCTCGTATCCGGGGAAGGCGCGGGCGAATTCACCGCCGGGGCCGAACCATGCCTTCACCTGCTCCGCGTCAATCGACTTGAATTCGCCTTCGCCGTCAATCGGCTCGCGGACGGAAAAGCCCTTCCGCTGCTTGAAGAGGGCGGCGAGATCCGTCGCCTGCCCGAGACCCTCCGACAGTTTTTCCTGCGCGAGGCGGGAGAAAAACTCCCTGTACGGGTGGCGGGCGTTGGCGGCGAGGAGGCGGTTCATTTCGCCGAGGACGGGGAGGGGAATTTCCTGCGCCCTGTCCAGTATCGCCCCCCAGAGCTGCGCCAGCGTCTCGCAGTCCGCAAGCGCGCGGTGGGAGGACTTCTCGCTCGCGAAGCCGAAAATCTGCGTCAGCACCGCGAGGCTGTGCGAGGGGAGCGTCGGAAAGCAGATGCGCGACAGCTCCACGGTGTCCAGAACCGTGTTCCCGAAGCGGTCATGCGTCGCGGCGCGGAGGAACTGCCTGTCGAAGGCGGCGTTGTGCGCGATGCAGAGGGCGCCGTCGGGGATGAAGGCGAGGAAGTCCTCCAGCACCGCCGCCTGATCGCGCGCGGGCGCGAGCATTTCGGGCGTGATGCCGGTGAGCTTGATGATGCCCGGAGAGAGGGGAACGCCGGGATTGATGAGTTCGGAAAATTCGCCGGCGGGAACGCCGTTTTCGATAATCAGCGCGCCGACCTCGATGATGCGATCCCTGAACGGGTCCGGCCCCGTCGTTTCCAAATCGATTGCCGCAACTGTCTGGTACATATATCACTGGCTTTCCGTCGTCGCCATCGACGCGAGGATGTCCGCCTCCACCTCCTCCGCCGGCGCAAAATCGTCCGCGCCGGCGATGACGTCCCCGGCATAGCGCGCCATGAACTCCCGCGCGACCATCCGGTAGTCCTCCGCGCCCGCGCTTCTGGGGTCGTAGTCGAGAATCGTCAGGCCCAGGCTCGGCGCCTCCGCGAGGCGGATGTTCCGGCGGATGGTCGTCGCGAACACCTTCCCGGGGAAGTGCTTCTCCACTTCGTCCCGCACCTGCCGCGCAAGCGTCACCCGCCCGTCGAACCTGCAGAACAGCACGCCGGAGACGCGCAGCTCCGGGTTGAGCGCCGCGCCCACGCGCTCCACCGTCTGCATCAGCTGGCTGATGCCCCGGAGCGCGAGATACTCCGCCTCCATCGCCACCAGCACCTCGTCCGCCGCCGCGAGGCCGAGAACCGTCAGCAGCCCCAGGCTCGGCGGGCAGTCGAGAAGAATGAAGTCGTAGTTCCCGCGGATCGCCGCCAGCGCGTCCCGGAGGCGGGTGTTCCTGTCCTCCGCCTGCGCGAGATCGAACTCCGCGCTCGCGAGATCAAGATTCGCCGGCAGCGCGTCCAGGCCGTGGACGGTCCGGATGACCTTCGACGGATCCATTCCCTCCACGATGACGTCGTACATCGACGCCTCCGTCGCGTTCGGATCGAGGCCGATGTGGTCGGACATGCTTCCCTGCGGGTCGAGGTCGGCGAGAAGAACCCGCTGCCCGAGCTCCCGCGCGAGCACCGCGCCCAGATTGACGGTGGAGGTGGTCTTTCCCACGCCGCCCTTCTGGTTGATGACGGCGACGACCTTGCCCGCGCTCCCGGTCATGGCGCGCCCGCCCCGTATTCCCGCCGCACGGCGTCGAGTTCGCGGCGCACAGCCTCCGGAGCCATGGGCTGGTTCGTCGCCTCGTCGCGGATGCGCATGTCCCGCGCGAGCGGGAGCGCGAAGGTGTCCGCCGTGAACGGCGGCAGGCCGTTCAGGTTCGTCCGGACGTTCCGGAGAACGCGGACCGTCTCCTCCGTCCGGAAGCGCGGCGTCTCGCCCGGCTTCGGCGGCGGGAACATGATGGCCTTCCGCTCCACGGACCGCACCTTCCACGGCAGCGCGTCGCCGGGGAGAATCCACAATTCCAGCGTCTCGCCCCCGCGCTTCGGGGTGAGGACGAAATGGAGCGTCGTCTCGCGCCGGTTCGGAATCGGCTCGTCGAAGCAGACTATCTCGAACTCCTCCCGCAGGCCGCCCGCGCTCGTCACGTCCCGCCCCATCAGGAACAGGCCGATGAACACCGCCAGCCCCTGCGCCTGGATCCCGTCCAGATTCGGGCGGAACTCCCTGCGGCTGACGTTCCGCGCGCCGTCGCGCTGCGCCTCGACCTCCCAGATGTTCCTGCCGTCGACGATGATGAGCGTGGACTCTTCGACAGGCACGCGCTCCTGGCTTGTCCCGCGGTTGACCAGCGCCATCCGCGTGGGCGCTTCGAGGCGGAGGAATTCGTATGTCGTCTGCGGCTCGCGCTGCATGCCGCCGGCCTTCCGGGTGACAAGGTCGGCCTCCATGCGGACGACGCCGGCGGCGCCGCTGAAGACGGCGTTGATCGCCCTGTCCGTATCCTGCGGCGAAAGGCGCCTGCCCGCAGGCTCGCCCGCCGCGGCGGCCGCGGCGGCAACAAACAACGCCAGAAGAATCGCGGTCGTGCATTTCATTTTCTTTTCCTCCACGCGAGGTACATCAGCGCCGGCGTCACGAACAGGCTGGCGAACAGCACCCAGCCGAGGGCGAAGATGCTGAGCCTGCCCATGCTCGCCACGCCCTCGTACCCGCTGATGGCGAGCGACCCGAAGCCGGCGCAGCTCGTGAGCGCCGTCACGATGAGCGCGCGGCCCGTGTCCGCGATGATTGTCCGCGCGCTGTGGCCGCACTCGAAAAAGCGCTCCGTCAGGTGAATTCCGTTGTCCACGCCCAAACCTATTATTATAGGGAAAACCAGCGTGTTCACGAAATTAAAATGCACGCCCGCGAGGCTCATGAAGCCGAGGAGGTAGACGAGACCCGCCGCGACGGGGAAAAGGCTCGTCAGCAGCCGCACCGGATGCCGCCGGAAAAACACCAGCAAAACCGCCGCGCAGATGACGAAAACGAGAATCGACACCCGCAGGAAGTCCGCCTTCACGATGTCCGCCAGATCGTGCGCCAGCATCGGCATGCCGGCGAGAACGGAGGCGTTCCTGCCGCCGCCGTCCGGCGAAATGCCGAACCGCTCCCGCACCGTCGCCAGCCAGGCGTCGTCGATGCGCGGATCCCCTGCCCAGGCCGCGGGGCCGGCGGGGGGGTAGACGCTGATTTTCACCACCCAGCCTTCGCCGTCGACGACGGTGACGCGCTTCACCTGTTCCTGCCAGTGGAGATCGGGCGCGTCGTAGAGCGCGAAGAGGGCGTCCCTCTCCAGGCGGTCGCCCGCGTGCGCCTTGATCGATTCCGAGCGCGAGACGGCGGGGGCGGCGACGGTCACGGGGAAGCGCACGTCCGCCGGAAGCTCCTGCCGGAGATCGATGACGCGCCGGCGCTGCGAGACGAAACGCTTGATGTAGCGCCAGAGGGGCGTCGACGCCAGATCCGTCGGCAGGACGATGGCGCCCTCCTCCACGCGCTTCCGGTGCTCTTCGAGAAGCGTCGTCGTGAAGCCGAAGAACTCCGGGTCGAGCCCCTCCCCGTCGAGGGCGGCGAGGAAGTCTTCCTTTGCCCGCGCAAGGTCGATGTCGCGCAGCGCGTCAAGAACGCGCCGCTGCGCCGAAGGCGGCGGTATGTACCGGAGGAAGGACTCGTGCGCCTCCAGCAGGCTTTCCTTTTCCATGGCGGAGCAGATGCCTTCGAGGCGGGAGGCGTTCTCCACCGCGGCCTCCTCGCTGTCGCCGTAGGCGAGAAGCATGAGCGCGTTCGGATTCCTGTTCGAGAACGCGCGGGCGATTTCGCCCGTCAGCTCGAACACCCTCTCCGGCGGCCGGAGGCTGGACACGCGCTCGTCGAACAGCATGCGATCGGGAAAGAGCAGCAGCACCCCGCCCGCGACCACGAGGAGCGCGAGGCCGATCGCCGCGGCCGTTCCCGCGCGCCGCTCGACCCAGCTTCCGAGGGGATCAAGCCCCAGCCCCAGCGGCTTCAGCGTCGCCGCGCGCTCGCCCGACTCCCGGTAGCGCCACGCGAGAAGCGCGGGCAGCACCAGGAGCATGACGGGCGCGGAGAGGAAAATCCCCGTCCCCGCCAGCACGCCGAACTCCGCGAGCTGGCTGAACCGCGTCGCCGCCAGCGACATGAACGCCACGGCCGTCGTCACCATGCCGATGATGACGCCCCAGCCCGTGTTTTCCAGCGCGGTCGTGAACGCGTCCTCAAGGGTCGCGCCCAGCGCGCGCTCGCCGATGTACCTGTTGTAGATGTGGATCGCGTAGTCAATCCCCAGCGCCACGAGAACGGCCGCGAAGGAGGCGGAGATGATGTTGAGCTGCCCGTACATCAGCCAGCCCGCGCCTATCGTCCACGACGTGACCATGACGAGGGGAATCCCGATGTAGAGGAGCACGCCCACGCGCTTGAACACGAAGCCGAAGAGCATGAGGACGCCCGCGAGGCTGGTCGCGAGCGTGGAGAGGAGATTGTAATTCACATGGCTCGTGTACCCCACCGCCGCCTCGTAGCCGCCGCCGAATTCCATGCGGACGGACGGGCGCGCGCCGGGCGGCACGATGTCCGCGTACGCCTTCGACGCGGCGTCCCGGATGCGCGCGGAAATCGCCTTCGCGAAATCGACGGACTGCGCCGGCCTGTCCGGCTGGATGACGGCGAGGAGCATGGTCGCGTCCCTGTCGACCAGGTACCCGCCGCCGGCGCCCGGGGCGTTCTCGACGCCGTAGTCCGCCATGGCGCGCTGGAACACGGCGCCGAGGCCGACGGCGTCGAGGAGCATCATCTCCTCCATCGCGCCGGAGGCGGCCATGACGCTGTTGAGCCGCGTCTTCAGGTTGCGGACGGAGCGGCGGATTTCGGCAGGCGAGAGAAGCTCCCGGAGGCGCGGGATTTCGCCCTCGCCCAGCAGCAGCAGGCCGTAGGACGGCAGAGCCTCGTAGAGGATGTAGTCCCTGTCCTCGGGGAGGAACTTCCGCGAGAAGGCGGAGCGGACGCGCTCGTCCGCCGACAGCTCCGCGACAAGCGCGTCCGCGACGCGGCCGGCGGTGTCGATGTACTGTTCGCGCGCGCGCTTCCGCGCGGCCTTCGCCTCGGGCGCGCCGAGGGCGGGGTTTGCGGCGAGTTCCGCCTGCGTCGGCTCGCGTTCCTGCGCGTTGCCGAGGTGGAGGACGACGACGGCCTCGTCGACGGAGTCGAAGTCGACGACGGCGCGGGTGAAGTCCCGGGCGGCGGGCACGTCCTGCGGCAGCATGCCGGCGAGGTCGAAGGGGGCGTGGAGGCCGCCGCGGAAATAACTCACTATCGGCGGCATCCAGGAGAGGACGGTGAGGAAGAGCGCGCACCAGAGCACCCTGCCGTAGTGATGGACGGCGATCGAGGCGATGGCGCGGAGAATTCGTTTCTGCATTGGGGGCGGTTACCTGTTGCCTAGGCGTTCGGCGCGTCGGCGGCGTCGGAGGGGGCGGAGGCCATGGGGTCGCCCTCCTGCAGCGCGGCCTGGTTCAGGGGAAGATACTTTGTCGTTTCCGACGCGGCTATGTCGAAGTCGCCGTCGGAGACGGAGGCGTTGCCCGCCACCTGCTTGAAGTGCATCTCCATCAGCCGCCTGTCCTGCGGCCAGATGAAGGAAATGAGGTACGGGAAGTCGCCGTCGCCGCCCTTCGCGAGGGCGCGGTAGTCGTCGAATTTCTTGACGAAGACGGGCTGGCCGGCGGCGTCCGTGTGGGTGATGGTGTAGATGGTTCCCGTGTTGGGGTTGAGCGCGAGGCGCATGTGCGGCCTGCCCTTCGCCGCGATTTCCTCCAGGACAATCGCCGACTTCGGGTCGCCCGCACCGGGGCGGACGTGCCGCCACTTGCGGCCTGTGAGGCCGGCGTCCGCGGCCATAACCTGGCGCATGATTTCGTCGGGGTCGAAATTGAAGGAGAAATTCTGCAAATCCCCCACCTTGCCGTGATACAGGGTATTCTGCGTCGGAATGTAGAAGCCGATGTCGTCTCCGAGCATGACGACGTCGAAGGCCTGCACCGCGCCGGCGAGTTTGTCCGCCTTGATGCGGAGGCGGTTTTCCTCCGCGTCGGCGACGAGGTTTGCGTTGACGGTGAGGCCGAATTTGCTCGGCTGGTCGACGATGCGCATGACGCCGCGGCCGGTGACGGAGGAGAGTTCGGCGCGGGACTCGACGGCGTTCCGGACGAGGGTGTCGGGGTTTTCGTTCCGCGCGGGCGCGTTTTCGGGGCGTTGCGCCGCGGCCTGCTGTCCTCCGCCGCAGCCGGCGAGGGCAAGGCACAGGACAAGCGCGGCGAGAATATGCTTTGGCATACAATATCCTTCGTCAGTCAACAGAGGGCAAACAGGATAGTGTAGTCTTTTCACCGCGGCGCACAAGTGCGCATCGCGCTTTCGGGAGAAAAACCCGGCGGGAGTTGATCAATCCAGCTAATCCGCGTAGGCGTCCTCGTGCCTGCCGCCCGCGGCCGCGGCGCGCTCGCCGCCCTCCTTCCCCTTCCACGCCACGTTGATGGAGAGCGTGCCGCCCTCCTCTCCGTAGCCGGGGTATTCCCGCGTCTCCAGATGCTCGAACCCCGCCATCCGCGTCGCGTCCTTCCAGTGCTTCCACGTCCAGTACGCGGGCCGCCGGAGGGTGGTGCTTTCGAGCCGCGCGTCGCCGTTCTCCTCGCTCACGAAGAGGAGGCGGTCGTCAATGTAGTCCGCCGCCTTCGTGCGGAGCTGGACGAGGGTGCAGGCCACCTTCCCCTGCCGCTCGAACCATTCCACCGACTCCGGGGGCTTGGACGCCCATTCCTTTTCGACGCGATCCGCGGGGCCGGAGGGGGGATCGCTCTCCGCCGCGCCCACGAACATGAGGAACCCGCCGGCGTGCAGCGCATGGTACAGCCCGACAAGCGCCACGCCCAGATGATCCCACGAAGGCTCCAGGTTCAGCCCCGTGACGAGGATGCCGTCGAAGTGGTGGGGCATGTTCTTCGGGAGTTCGTTCCACGCGGAGCGGAAGAAGGTGACGGGGGCGTTTTCGTCGCGCGCGAGTTCGCGGGCGCGGTTGACGGCGACGCCGGAGATGTCGGAGCCGAGGATGTTGACGCCCTTCTCCGCGAGGACGACGGCGCGGCGTCCGAGGCCGCAGGAGGCGTCGAGCAGGACTTTCGCGTCGCAGTCGCGGGCGAGTTCGGCGAAGGCGCGCGCGGGGCCGCCGCCCTGTCCGTGAATCTTGGTGCGGAATCCCTGCCGCCAGCTTTCGCGCCGGAACCATTCCCAGCGGTGCACCAGATCCCAGTCCGTCATGTGATCGCCCTCCAAGTGATGTTGTCCGCACCCTCGCCGAAGTGTACAGGATCCGGCAATTTCTGTGAAGCGTTATTTGCGCCGTCTGGCTGGGAAAGCCCCGTGTCCTCGGGGAAGCCGAAGAGGATGTTCAGGTTCTGCGCGGCGGATCCGGCCTGCCCCTTCACGAGATTGTCTATGTGGCTGATGACGCGGAACGTCCCTGTGCGCTCGTCCGCCGCGACGGTCAGGAGACAGCGGTTCGACCCGCGCACATTCACCGTGCCCGCCGCCGCCTTCCCGTCGCGGACGAGGACAAAGCCGTCGTTCGCGTAGAATTCGCGGTAGCAGTCAAAAACGTCCTTCTGCCCGACGCCCTGCGGCAGCCGCCCGTAGAGGCTGCTCAGGATCCCCCGCGACGCCGGCACGACCTGCGGCGTGAAGGTCACCCGCACGTCGCCGCCCCCCGCGGCGAGGGAAAGCTCGCGCTCGATTTCCATCACATGCTGGTGCCCCGTGAGGCGGTAGGCGTTCACGTTGTCCTGGCGCTCCGGGAAATGGTGCGCCGGCGCCGGCTTCTTGCCCGCGCCGGAGACGCCGGACTTGCAGTCGCAGACCAGCCCCTGCTTTTCAACAAGCCCGTGCTTCACCGCCGGCACGAGGCCGAGGATGCAGGAAACGGCGAAGCAGCCGGGGTTGCCGACGAGCCGCGCCTTCGCTATTGCGTCGCGGTGCAGTTCGGAAAGGCCGTAGACGGCTTCGGGGAGGAGTTCCGGCGCCTTGTGCACCGGGTCTTTCCCGAGGCGGTTCGCGTATTCGGCGTACAGTTCCGTTGAGTTGAACCTGTAGTCGCCGGAGTAATCCAGGAACTTCCGCCCCGCCGCCAGTTCCTGCGGCGCGCGGAGCTGGCCGACGCCGTCGGGCGTGGCGCAGACGGTGACGTCCGCGGGGGCGTTTTTGAATTCCTCGGAATCCGCGTCCAGAATCGGGAGATCGCAGTAGCCTTCCAGATACGGCCAGACGGCGGAGACGGGCTTGCCTATGTCCTGCGTCGCGGCGATTGCGGAGAGCCGGAACCCGGGATGCCGGAGGAGAATTTCCATCATGCCCAGGCCGCCGTATCCGGTGGCGCCGATGATTTTGACGTTTTTCATTTCTTTGTCCCGTTCTCTGTTTCCGCTTCTTTTTTCCGTATGCGATCTTCCCAGGGCACCCGGGGCGCGTCGCCCCAGAGATCCTCTATTCTGTAGAATTCCCGCGCCGCCGGATCGAACACATGGACAAGAATGTCGCCGAAATCCGCCAGCACCCAGGCGCTTTCCCTGTCCGGCCTGTTCAGCCTCCTGCCTCCGTGCTTCGCCAGCACGCTCTCCACGCGCCGCGCCACCCCGCGCATGCGCGCCAGGCTCGACGCCGACCCCACGACAAAATAGTCCGTGTAATCCGCCAGCTCCCGCACATCGAGGACAACGACATCCTCCGCCCGCTGCTCGTCCATCGTCAGCGCGGCGAGAATGGCAAGCTCCCTGTTCTTTTCGTCCACTGCGTTCGTGTTCATTCTATACACCGACAAGCTCTTCCCGCTCCACAGCCACACGGACAAGATAATAATACTCTTCCTCGCCGTTCCGCTTTGCCTCCACGGCGTCCGCGAGGGGAAAGTCGCCCCGGATGCCCTCAACGGAATCGCCGTCCTCCAGCATCCAGCGGATGTGCGCCGCGAGCGCATCCGTCATCGCCGCCTTCGTTTCCTCGACCGAGTCCCCCGCCGCAATGCAGCCCGGCACCTCCGGCGCATACGCGCAGCAGTTGCCGTCCGCGCGGCTGATGCAGATCCAGACAGAGAATTCCATGGGGGACTCCTTCATTTCTCAAGACCCGCCTGGCGGAGCATGTATTTCCATATTTTGGGCGGAACGTTCTTCGTCGGCTTCCCGTCGACAGTGACCTTGCCGGGCTTCACCGGATGCTTGAGCTGCCGGTGATCGCCGCTGTTGGATTGTACCTGAATCCAGCCGTCCCGTCGAAGAAGTTCGAGCATTTCCCGGACCGTGCCCTTTGTCGCCATCGCGCCCCCTCACAAAGGCAAACATTTCATCGTCACCGCCGCAGCGTGTGCGGTGTGATGCCGCGCTCGGAGAACTTCTGCTTCAGGAAGGCGAGGGTCTTCTGGTGGATCTGGCAGACGCGGCTCTCGGACAGGTTCAGCACCTGGCCGATTTCCTTCAGGTTCAGGTTCTCGTAATAATACAGCACAAGCACCTGCTTCTCGTCCGTCGACAGCCCCTTCATCGCCACTTCCTTCACTTCGCGGCGGATGAGTTCGTTGAGGGGATCCGGCGCGGAGGTGTCCGCAAGCGTCTCGAAGGGGCCGATCTCGTTGTCGTCCGAGTCGTCCCATTTGCGATCGAGGGAGACCATGCTCTTCACCTGCACGTCCCGCAGAAGCTCCCGGTAGCGCTTGTCGTCCAGGCCGAGGCGCTCGCGCATCTCCTCGTCCTCCGCCTCGCGCCCGAGGGAGGATTCGAGTTCCTCGCGGGTGCGCTTGATGAGGTTCACCTTCTGCCGCACCTGGCGGCTCGGCCAGTCGATGCGGCGGAGCTCGTCCATTATCGACCCGCTGATGCGGAGATTGCAGAAGGTGGAGAACTTCACCCCCTCCGCCGGGTCGAACCGGCGCACCGCGTCAAGGAGGCCGATGTTCCCGAAGGAAATCAGATCCTGCACGTCCAGATGATCCGGCAGGCGCTTCGACATCCGCTCCGCGATGTCGAAGACGAGGGGAAGATAGTTCTCGACCAGCCGCGCGCGGTCGTCCTCGCCCCGGCTCTCGGTGTAGCGCGCCCAGATGGCGGCCTCCTCCTCCTCCGACAACGGCGGGGGGACGATGCAGTTTTCGACGTATTCGTTCATGTGTGTGCCTCCCGATGCGAAAAATTCATCCTGCGCCGAGCTGGAACGCGACGGAAAACTCCCTGCTCAGCTCACCCCACAGCCGCGCGACCTCCGCCGGACAGTCGATGCCGCGCGCGCGGACGGCGGAAAGCCCGCCCGCCCGCGCCTCGTCCATCATCGTCTCGCAGACGCGCCTGCGGCAGTATTCGTAAAACCCGACGGGGGAGTCCGGACGGTAGCTGCAGAACGCCCGGAGCAGCCCCAGGTTGCCCCACGGGACAAAGACCGCGGCGCGTTCCGCGCCCGCCCCGTCGCCGGCGATGCGCGCCGCCTCGGCGTCGATGACCGGCGCGAAATTCTCCGCCAGCCGCCGCCGCGCGACGACGCCGCCCTCCCCGCAGGCGCGGCGCCAGAGCGCAAGCGCCTCCGCCTCCGCAAGCGCCGGCGCGGCGCCGCCCCCGACAAAGTATTCCATTGCGCACCTCCCGATGCCGCTCCAAAGCGTTTCAAGAATCAATGCTGCCCCGGCTGCGCCTCCGGCCCCGGCCCGACCGCGCCCAGATCCATGTTCACCAGCCTGTCGTACGCCGTCTTCGCGCGGAACTTCCGCTCCATGTCCCTGCTGCGGCTCTCTGCCAGCACCTCCTGCACGAGCGCGATGCCCAGCGTCGCCACAAACAGCCCCAGAAGGAAAAACGCCGCCGCGAGATAGATGCCTATTTCCCACGCCTTCTCCGCCGTCATCGGCGGAATCCCCCCCTGCTCCCCCACGGGCAGGAAGCAGAAATACAGCCAGGTGCCGAGGAACACGAGGACGCCCAAGACGGAGAAGAACCCCGCCATCTTTTTCGCCATCATGTGCGGCCGCCCTCCGCACCTGCGCCGCCGTCGGCGTTTTCACCGTCGCCCGCGGCGATTTCGCGGCGGCCGAGAACAAGCTCGGCGAGAAAGTCCTGATCCGCCGGCTCAATCGGGCGCGTGTAGTCCGGCCCCGTCGTGACGTAGCTGAGTCCCGCCGCCAGATCCGCGCCGACGTTCACGGCCACCCCGGGCGACACGCATTCGTCGAGCTTCGTGAGAATCACCCGCGCGAACCCGACGGGCGCGTACGCGTCGAGGGTGAAGCGCATGTCCCGCTCCGCCGTCACGGCGGAGAGAAGAAGATGCGTCTCGTGCGCGCCGGCCGCCTTCACGATGTCCGCCAGCCGGGCGATTTCCCCCGTGTCCCGGGGCGAGCGGCCGCCGGTGTCGAGGAGGATGAGATCCTTTCCCGCCATGGAGCGGACGGCGTCGCCGACCTCCTCCGGCTTCGAGACTGTCGAGACGGGAATGCCGAAGAGGCGGCCGAGGTTGTTGATCTGGCTGTCCGCGCCGGGGCGGCGGAGATCCTCGTTGATGACGCCCACCGCCTTCTTGTGATCCATGGAAAACTGTATTGCCAATTTCGCCACGCTTGTCGACTTCCCCACGCCCGACGCGCCCACGAGCGCGACGACGGCCGGCCGGTTTTCGCCCGTCAGGAGGGGGCCGGCGACGGGGATGCGCCGCGCGACCTCCTTCACGAGCGCGGCGTCGACGAGGGCGCGCTCGGTCTCTCCCGGCATGTCGCGCTGGAGTTTTTCGACAATGTCGCGCGCCAGATCCTCCTTCACGTCCGCCTTCGTCAGCGCCCGGTAGCAGTCGAGGAAGACGGGGCTTACAGCCGGCAGTCCGCCGCGCGCCTGGAGGGAGACGATCATGTGCACCCTGTCCCAGAGATCCGCGTTCTCGCGCCGGGACGCCGCGATTTCCGCCTGCACGGCGTCGAGACGGGCGGCGATGCCGGTGGAGGCTTCGCCGACCGCCGCGAAGGGCGCCGCCGCGTCCGCCATTGCCTGCTTCGCAACGGGGCCGAACTTTTCCATTCCCTCCAGCGCCTTCACATAGCTTTTGAGGAGCGGGTTCTGCGCGCCCGGAAGGGCAGCGTGCTTTTTCGTTTCCTTTTTCTCCGCGCGTTCCGGCTCCGCGACGGCGACTTCGAGTTCGACGGAGAGGGCGTCGCCGCCGAGCTTCCCGCTGGTGAGTTTCGAAAAGAGGTTCGCCTCCGTGACGTCGCGGCGGTTGACTATGCTGATGTTCGGCCCCAGGGACGCCTTGGCTTTCACCAGAGCCTCCGTCAGGGTGCGCCCCTTGAATATGCGGGTGTTCGCCGACTT
>QMCE01000679.1_pt1 | contig 17739 bp, 22 predicted proteins | sample 1821851 | NCBI WGS metagenome assembly QMCE01 (sample SAMN09453174, study PRJNA476694) | Termite gut metagenome, whole genome shotgun sequencing project. | isolation source: worker | host: Odontotermes sp. | place: South Africa:Pretoria | collected 2016-01-28
TGGTGTGTGGTGTTGTGTTGTGGTAGGGTGTTTGTTGTGGGGGGCGGCATAGGGAAAGGGTGTTTGTGATGTCTCATAGTGTGATTGATAATATGAAGCACAGTCCGGTTAAACAACAGTTGCTCCGGCTTGTCCACGATTACAATTGTGGTTTTCGTGTGAATGGCATCAGTTTGGTGCCGACTCGATATATGGTGTGTCGGGCTATGGGTCCTAATGCGCCTGCGAGGGATCGTATTAGGTGGAACAATTTGTTGAATGATATGAATCCGTTGTTTGTCGAATACACTGACGTCAACAATAGGGTGGTTTTGTCTCTTACTGAGTTGGGGGTTTTGGTTGTGAATGGTGAGTGGGATAAGGCTGAGGCGCTTTTATGTGAGGGTGAGGGTGATTATGTTGGTTGATTTTGACGAGTTGAGCAACATGCTAACTGGGAGTAGTCCGAATTATCGGTTGGTTATGGAATTGCTACAACACGTGAAAGACAGTTCCGATGGTGAGTGTGACGATGAGCTTGATTTTGCTATTCGGGTTGTTGGCATGTTAGAGGTAAGTGAGGCTGCGCAATTTTCTCTTAGTAAAAGGTTGGGTGATTTTCGTCGTGAGCTTTCTGAGCTTACCCAGTATGTGACTGCCGTAACCGATGAGGTGAATCATCTTATTACGGCGTCTGAGAACAATGATGTGCCTGTATTCGATGCTGTTATAGCAAAGTTGCGCGATCGTGGACTCTTGGGCAACGCTATTGTTCGCCTGCTAGATGAGTGAAAGGAATTATAATGTTTGAACAGTACGTGGCGGCGGCTAAGAAGCTTCGCAAACACTCGAACGAAGAAGAGTTGGAAACATCACACATTTTTGAATATGTGTTGAATGGTATGGGTGTTGAGCTATTGCTTGCGCCGTGTTATGAGTGGCCTGATATCGCTCTTTCTTTGAGTGATAAATATGATAGCGTCCGGGTTTATTATTTCAACTCTGACCTAGAAGAATGGAAATTTTTGGATGAGTTGCGGAATGGCCATTGCGTGAGGTCGTGAACTGTCGTAAACATGGTAATGCCCGGCACGTGGAGGGTCCGTGCCGGGCATTACTGTGTTTAGTTGTTAGGGTGTGATGGGTGCGGTCCAAGCGGCGTCCCATGTTTGGATGCCGATGCCGCCGTCAACCGAGAGTTTTTTCTCAGTTTGGAATTGTCGGCAGACCTTTTGTGTCTCGGGGCCGTATTGGCCGTCTACTCCGATTGTCCAGCCTCGGGCTTTCATGCGTGCCTGCCATGTTTTGAGGCCGGGCGCGTAGTAGCCGCCGTGCCCGTCGGACACGGTGTAGCTGTCGCCGCGTTTGACGCAGCCGGAGACGGACTTGTCGCCGCCTGACGCAGGTCCGTACCACCATCCCTTGGGCAGCGGGAAATTAGGCGCTGTACCGGCCTTGGCAGGCTTGCTGGCGGCCTTGCTGGCGGGCTTGGCTGCGGGCTTGCTGTTTCCTTCGTCGGGTGGGATAGCCACATATTTCCACGGATAGTTAAAGAAGGCTTCGTATCGGGATTCTTTGCCGTTTTGGTCGCCTGCTTTTCCGCCTGTTGCGTTGCCGTTTTCGTCGATTCCGACGTTGTACATTTGGTTTGTGCCGGTGGCGATGTTCATGTGATGGCCGGGTGTGATAAAGACACGGCCTTTCTTGCATTGCGATTTGCCTGTGTAGTTGGTGATTTTCCATCCGGCATTTTTGAGTAGGTCGGCGGCGTTGGATGTGTTGTGTTGTCCGGAAAGGTTGATGTCATATCCGGCCATTTTGACGATGCCCAGTGTGGCGGATGAGCAGTCGGCTTCTTTGTTTTTGATGATCTTTGTGTATTTTGCATCGTGCCATGAATCGCGAGAGTTTTGGTCGTATCCGATGTTGGATGCGGCGAATTCTTTGACGACTGACATGAGTTTGTTGATTGTGCCACTCATAGTTGGCTCCTCTGATTGTTTTGATATTGCGGATCGAACGGGTAGATGCCCGACGATTTTGCGAGTTCCGCTTGTAGGCGGAAGTTTTGATATTGCGGATCATTTTGCCCAGCGGTCTGAATTTTCATGGCCTCAGTTTCGAGCATTTGCCGCGCGATATCGATCATTACTGTCACCTCATTCCTAATAGTCTCATGTTGTCGGTAAATGTTTCACGTGTCATAATATCCGAGTAATAGCAATACCCGAACATAATGGCACGTTTCAGCGATTTAACCATGGGCTCTGACCTTTCGATCATATACATGTTCGGACGCATATCGTCAAGAATCAGCGTGTATTCATCGATACGGCCACCGGCTACCTTGTGGTTAACATACCATGCCCCGGTGCGATAATCGATCCATATCCCATAGCGAATGCCCGCCATGGTTAAGGCGAATTCGAAACCAGCTTCCGGCGGTTTCTGATCGATGAAATAGTCGTCGTTATTCCTGAAATTGTTGCCGCGTGCATACGACTCATAAGACGTGCCACGCGTGAATTTACCAATATCAGTCTCAAGGGCAAACTTGGTAAACTCAGCATCATCAATATACTGGATCGTATAGGATGCCTTGCCGTGCTTATATGTCCGAACTTGCCCCTTGGGTGGTAGCCGAACGTCCCAAGCGAGAAAATACGGGTTAACGATATCAACAGCGTTAGCCATCATGAATATCTTGACTCGTGAATCCTGCCGATCCAAGGTTTCCCATATGTTATAGAGCTTGTCAACTTCGTCTGGGAGATATGGTGTCCGGTTGTTTTCTTTGATGAACTCGTCAAAGAATACCATGTGTGCGTCGGGGTGGGTCACACCCTTGTAGTTTTGGAATTTCGATAACGCCATGAAATATCCAAAGACTTGCCACTTGGATTCATCACCATCGGCAGCTAGGCGAAGTTCCATGTTGTTGCCATTGACCCGGAATTCATAACCAGGAAATTCGTTTTGCATGGTAATGTCAGCGAAGAATGAGGCACCGTCACCGGATTTAGACCCCCTTAGTTCGGACTCATAGCGTCGTAAATATATCCATGTCCACTTGTGTTTGAGGTATTGCTGAATGCCGTATCGTTTCATCGAATACGTTTTACCGATGCTACGTCCGCCGACGCCGATGTTGACGACGCTTGGGGACCCTAGCAGTGCGCTTGGGTCGTATCTCACTCGTTTTGGTATGCCCGCCATATAGCCACAGTACCACGAGGATCGACATGTATAGCACGATACCCAACACGATAACATAAAGACCGACATACATAATGTCTGTTGTAGTGTCTAAGATTACCATTTTAGCGCCCCTTGTGGAATGTTGAAAAACTTAACGTCTGGGTCTGGATATGAATAGTGCGCTATCTGCGACCGGTGTGTGTTAGATGCCAGCTTGGCCCATGTTGACAATACCGTCGCGGTGCCGTCTGACGCGGCCAAAACCAGCCCCGTGTGCCCGTATTGGCCGCCGCTGCTACCCCAGGTGCCCCGTCCGCCGTTAGCGCCGCCAGCGACCGAAAACACGGCTATCGGCGTGGGTGTGGACGACGTGTCACCAAGGTTTCCGGCCACATCCTCACCATTCCCAAAACCATAATCCAAAGTAGTATATTCACCAATAAACCAAGCGGTTAATGTCGGGCAGCCGTTATTACCAACAGTGTACGTGTGACCCCCAACCGAATATGTATTATTGTGAGCTTTCATATAGGCCGCGAACGCGTTTTGCACCTGCGTGGCCGTCGGCAAATCGGCCGGATTAGTCGGGTCGGCAGGTGGGGGAATTATCGGGTCACCGTCATCCTGATTATCAGCATGTCCACCGTTATTGCCGCCGTTAATAGCACCCGTGTTTGACGGTATCCAGATACGGTTAGTCGTCAACTGATAGAGCACCTGCGTGCCGTCCGCCATGTGAAAGGTCAATAGACGCCCAGAATCGCGCGAGATATACGATCCGACCATGGCGGTCGTGACACCCACATTAGTGATATCCCCATCACCATCGTCACCGCCACCCGGCGCATCGGGACCAACAATATCGTCAGCCTTATCACCGTAATAGCCGATAATGTTAGTGTCACCGTCACGCCGCCAAACAACACACTCAGACTCCAATAGTATCGTGTCATAATCAACATTTAACGATCCAATATTGTGATCGTTGCTATATTGCAACAGCGACGCGTAAGGGGAAACTAGGCCATTAGACCACGCATAGGTCTGCCAATGCCGACCCCCATAATGAGCCCCAATATAGTCAACAACACGCTTACCACCATATATTAGCGCCACGTTACCAACTGCCGTGCCACCATCTAACAGTGTATTAGCGCCTAATAGATATTGGTAAATGTTGGTCATATCGGAGGATTGTGCATCATAGTCCACGGCGAAATAAACCGGTACGCGTGCGGGACAGTCAATTGCGTCAAGACGCGCCCTCGCATCCGCACCGTGATCCCGCCCTAAATCACCGTTAAGCACCTCACCCTGCGTCCCCCCATAAGCCTCATAACACAAACAAAGACCTAAACCACTGTTTAGGATGAGATCGCACTCGTCTTTGGTGATCGATTTAGAGCCGGTCCCAAGATACCGGATAACAACACTAATGCCCTTGGCCTTGACGTCCGAGATACTCCCGGACGTCAAGGCCACTGAACAATCAATCGCTTCCAATGCGTAGGCCATGATTAGCTCACGTAAGGGGTGAATGTGATCGCTGACATGCCGATACAGGTCACAACATCACCATCGTTAACCATGTAGCTGCCAGGGGACGGAAGCAGTCCAAGCAATTGGCCGTTGAGCACAACGGTGCCGTTGACCATGAGCGCCCACGTCGTCACCAATGCATTCACGCCCGTAAAATCAATTCGGCCACCGAGAGTGTTAGCAACAGTGTAGCCATCGCCTTGGGCAGCGGTTTCGATATTAATCGGCGTGCCCAAAGTCTTATTGTCTAAGCGTTCCTCCAAGGCGGTGAGCCGGTTATTCATGGCGAGATAGTTTTGGTACATGGGCGCGTCAAGCGCTTTATGCTCGTCAAGTTCCGCGCCTAGGACAACACGATCCAAATCGCCATTAATTGCCTTGTATTGAGGCTTGTAGTCAAGGTCATTCACATCAATAACGAACGCGTTAAGTGGCGCGTTATCGGTCACGCAAATTGGCACAATGCCCGTGTCTGGGAGAAAGGCTACCGCGTGTTCTACTTGTGAATCATCCATGTATATCACATGATTGTCACCGATGTAACGGTAAAAACCGTAAATACCGTCACCGTTGTTGGGTGTGTCTTGCTGTAGCGGAATTTTGACACAAGGGTCGGCGTCAGTCAAAACACGCCCAGACCATCCCGTGCGGTCTAAAAACATTAAGTCATTTATGCTATATCCAGGAAGCGACGATGGGGTGGCATAAATGACAGCCTGATTAGGCACAAAAATGGTTTCTGCGGTCGTCGGAACGGGCACATAATCCAACGCCTCACCCCCACCACTTTCCAGCGCATCAATCCGTGCACCTAATGCTGTGTCCGCGTTTGCTCGCGTGGATATCTCGCCTGCGATTTCGCGTCTGAGTGCATCGTCACCGTCGGCGCGCATTGTGGACTCATTGTCAATACGGCCATTAATCGCTGTGTCCTGAGCGGTGCGCAACGCCACTTCGGTGTTGATGCGCGTGTCTAGGGCATTGTCGGCGGCCGTGCGATCATCGGTTTCGACGTCAATGTCGTGCGATATTCCGCTGATGTCACTTGCGAGGCCAGCGTCACCGTCAGAGCGTGCCTGAATTTCGTCAGCGATTTTATCGCCGATAGTGGCCAGTGTCGCCTGAATTTCGGCCGCATTGATTCCGTCCACAAGCGCGTGCAAGTTGTTGATGTCGTCCTGAAGGTCGGACGTGAGATAGCCGCGAACATCAGTCAATTGGGTATTTAAGTCGTCTTTGTAATCGACGAGTGCGTCTTGCAATTCAGAGACGTCCGTGTTTTCGAGACGCTTGACCAGCAGGTAGGCGTGATAGAGTTCGTCAAGAATGTCCCCGTAATGGTGGGGATGATGGTTTCCGCCGTCTGTGCCATCGAATGGAAGATTAATATACATTGTTTATTCCTTAGGTGTTAGAGTTTCCCCATAGATCGAATCAATGAGGACATAATCGTCTTCCGAGGCTGGCCAATAGCTGACCTCGGCGTTTTGATATTCATCGTGAATACTGCTGTCTTCGGGACGGTAATGCGACCCTTGATGAGCGATTGCACCATTAGACATTGTGGCACCCAGCGGAGGTAGCTTAAGCTGCCCGTTATTGACAATCTGTACAAGCGACTGGACAATAATAAGGTTGCCATTGTTTGGCGGCGCGTCGGTCACGTTAGTAAGAACCAGCGCAACAAAGTCTTTGCCGACAATCTGACTGCGCGGAATTGTAACAATGGTCGGGTTCGTCGAATTCACCGTGTGACAATTAAACTGAATGCTATCGTAATCAGTGATCGGGTGCGCGAGTGTGATAGTGTCACCCGGAGCAGGCGGCGACGCGGGAGCATATAGCGAATCATATACCGGAACGCCCTGCTCTTTAATCGCGTTCAATACAATATCTTTGTACTTATTGAGCAAGTCTTTGAACCATTGATCCGACGGATTATAAAGAGACCCATACTCGTTGAAAAACTGTTGCGCCCAGTCCTGGTCAACCATACCAATATCACCCTCATCAATACGCTTCTTAAGCGCATTGTACTGGTTAGTGAGATTAGTTATCTGACCGTTGATTGTGTTAATCTTATTGTAGATATCGGTGATTTCGCCCTCTATGGTGCTAACCCTTCCCTCAAGATTAAGCACCCTGTTCTCAATAGCAGTCAGCCGCGTCTCCGCCGACACTAAGCGATCCAAAATACCACCCGGACCATAAATCGCCTTATACATCATGTCATACAATTGCTTGGCATATTTAGCTGCGGCGTCGGCTGATTCGGCAGCCTGACGTGCATCACGCGCCGCCCGCCACACAACCTCACGTAACCAGTGAATCCAGTGCGCTAGAATACGCAACTTATCTTCATACGATGTGGCTTGGCCGAATATTTCGGGCACATTAAAGTTGGGAATGTTGGGTAGTCCGGTGACAGGACTGTCAGGGACGAACGCGTTCGGGTAAAAGTGATAATTGTCTTCGTTGTTCATTTTCAATTCCATATCTGTGAAAAACAGGGTTCAAGCTCACTGAACAATGAATTCAGTGGGTACACGTAATTGTCGAGCCAGGCCTTAAGCAGAGCGAAACCAGGCACCCCGCTAAAACCCTTAACATGGTTAATGTAATTCGCCAGTGAGGTGTCGTCCGATTTACCAAGGGCGCTCGCATCATCGTTAGACGTGCTATCCGCCGTCGAGCCGTTAAACGCCCCAGTGTTCCAAAACTGATCCTGTGACGCGGCCGGCTGGGAAAGCCGAACACCCGGTGCATTACTATTAACATTGTTGGCTTGTGCAGTTGTGTTAGACGATGCTTTATCGGTGGATGATGTTTGCGACGTCCCATGAGACTCCGCATTAGCGTTGTTGGTTGTGGTCACGTCCACGGTGCTAAATGGATCGAAATTGGGGTCTGCGAGTTTCTGAAAGATGGGATCATACAAGGGCATTATCTCGCGCATTGTCCTATTCAAGTAGAAGACGAACAGTTCGACTGTTTCGGCCCCTATTTCCCTCATCCAAAAATGTTCAACAATGCGTTGGTTAAGCACCTTGCGGAACGCCTCATCATAGCACTGATAATCATTTAATTTCAAATCATAGCCGTCTTCCACAATTTCCTTAATGCGTGTGCCGATATGAGTCTGCGTCATCGGCTTATGATAAGGCAGGCGCGTATCTAATTGCTCATAGGATGCCCATGTGTCCCCGTAGGGGCGCTTAGCTAATGCGTCAATATCGGCTTGTGTTATGCCCAGGTCGGGCGGCGTCTGGCTCATAGCGGCTCATCACTCCCTAAATCGCCCACTACCCCGTCTGAATCAGAGTCTACCCTCGCCGCACCGCTAGCGTCGCGGTTATAGTCACCTAGGGATTCGTTATCGGCGAGCATTGTTTCATCCCCATACTTGACGGACACATTGAGTCCCCAGCGTTTATTCACATTGTCTGCGAACTGTTCACGAGCCCTTAGGCGAGACAAGCGCATAAGCGCAATATCTTCATCATTAGCAGTCGCCTCGTCGGTAATCATGCGCTCCCGTTTTTCGGTGTTAGTATTGTTAATTCCGAGCATATCTAACGCCATGTTGAGGATTTTACGCTGGTCAACTAACAGCTTATCCGCCACATATGGCGTCATAGTTTGCAATACATCGAATTGCACCATATCAGCCGCGCCACGATTAAGGAACAGAATATCGTCCCCACCTGCGATGCGTGCATACATGTTTGTCATATCGCGCCGAGACTGCTCCGGACCATAAAACATGTATGGATGCCGTTGCATTCGCATATTCTGATCTACGATATCGTCAATAGCCGCCAAGCGGGTCGCGAACATGCGAATATATCGCTTAGTCGTGATAACGGACGCGTTAGCCATTCGGTCAATTGTGTCGTACGCCAATACACAATCGGGCTCATGCAGAACAGTGCCTCCAGCTACCTTGGTGGCTCCCCAGTAATAGGCGTGCCGGAACCAACTTGTGCCGCTATTGAGAGTCGTCAATTGCACCCTATTCGGGTTCCAATAGAGATTAAGGTTTCCGGCTTGTGTGGCTTGCGTGAATGCGTATTGTGGCATCGAGTCGAATTCCTCACCGGCCCCGGCCATGTTGAACATGCCGCCGATACCGAAGTGCAATAGACACCGTTCGATAAATAGCGGGTCTATTTCTTCCGGGAAGCCATCCCACTGGAATGAGGCAAGCGCTAGACTATTAAGCCGATGTATCCAGAAATTGAGATAATCTAATTGCCCGTATTGTTTGTCCCATTGTGCCGCACGGGTATATCCCATCTCGGCTATTTCGTCCGGGACGGGACCATTATTCCACCTATGATTATGCCTCGACATTAGTATGCAATCCCCTCTAAAGGTTGATTATCCGCCAGCGCGACGACGCCTATCTCCGACGGGTTCTCCCATATTGTTGTGCCTGCTTCTAGGATACCCCGGATGGTGGCTCGCTCGGCCTCGGTGCACCGGCTATCAGTGATATAAACCTCTTTGCACTTGATATAACTAAAATGATTCATGGCCGACAGTTTATCGTCCAACGGCATAAACTCATTAATCGCAATACCGTATCTGAGCAGGTAATTACCGATGATGTTCATGACGCCAGGCTGGGGAGTCATAACACGATATCGCAACACCGTACCCGCCGTCGAATAAGCCATTCCGTTACCACCGAATTGGCCACTCATCGATGGCGAGGTGATCTGGGCCTGTTGCACCTGTGCCAAAATACCCTGAATAGTGTTCTGGTATTGAGTGTTGGTTGCGAGGTTAGCGTAATCGTTATTCGCGTTAATGTTAGCCACGTTAGCAGCATAGTCAAGCGATGTATTAGCCGACATGGCGTTAATCGCACCCTGTTGCCCTATCTGTCCCGTAATCATCGTGCCGATATTAGCCAACTGACTTCCAGCCTGCGAGGCGACGCCAAGGCCTTTCATCATCGGACTTGCCCCGGCCATGCCACTGGCAACACTCGGAGCCGATCCTGCCTGTCCACCGATCATACCAATAAATCCATTAGCCAAAGATAGCTGCTTATTCGCCTGCGCCAATTGAATATTGTTGGTTGATTCAGTTAAGCCCGTACCTGCCGAATTGAGCGCGTTAGACTTTGCAACCCTATTTCCCTCAAGGCCAATCGCCTTATTGCGGTCCGCCACCTGATTGTTGTACTGACGCATATACGACGTATTGGCGAGCCACCCCATATATCCGTCATTAATGATAGGCACTTGGGGAAAGTCGTCGAACCAAAGAGCGGTGTCTAAACATTCGCCGCTATATGACATTGTTACTGATTCGTCGCCTGCCGCCGCACCATATTCCTGCGTCACTTCGATTGTTGCCGAGTTGTTGACATTGTAGTCAGCGACATAAATGCCGATGCGAGCGAAGGGCATGAGCAGATTGCCAACTGCCCGGAATGCCATGGTCGGATATTTCATGTTTTCCAACGCTAGGTCAATAGATTGACCGTCATTAGTTGAAAGAACAATGTGGGTAAACTGCGATGTCCACAGTTTCTTAATGATCCGGTATTCTTCGGGAATATCATTAGTAATATCATCCGTGACTGGAATAGACAACGCACTACCATGAGTGTGTTGCAAGACGCCCGATTCAAATTCGTCAATCCTGCGCAAAGTCACCCCACCCAATTCCAGCGATTCGGTAGCAGTAGACACAAATCCCGATGGAAATAGATAGCACGTAATAATGTTTTGTGTGATCCATGGATATCGAGACATGTAGCTAAAAAACGCTGCCACTTGATTAGCAGGGAGGCACCAAACTTCCGCCGCACACGGCATATGGTCAACCATCGTTCCATGGGCCGTTTCCAATTTCGGTGCATCAATCGTCCCAAAGTCACCATAAAGGCTCACTGTGGAAATAAGAAACGCAGTCGCGGACGGCCCATCCTGTAGCGAATTAGGCGCACCTGCCAGGGTATAGAGGTTGTAAGCCCCGTTGGTGGACACTGAGAGATTAGAGCCTATGTCAAGCCCTTCGCTGGCCTGTTGATATCGGTTGAGCGAGGCCGGTTCAAGGGTGGCATTTTCGTTCGCCAGCCCGATATGCCCACGCTCAATAAACGCATTCCCGAACTTAATGGTTGGCAAGAACGTGGTAATGACGTCGCATGAGACGGTGAGGCGGGTTGTTTCGGGTGCAAGGTAATGGATTCCAGTGATAAAGTAGTACATTGTCAGCGCTTTATCATCGGCTTGCCCTAATTGGTTCGGGTTGGATACGATCACGTAATTGTAGTCGAATGCTTTATTCGCGGACATGAGAATATCGAATGGCTCGCCAGGACGCACCAACGTGCTAATTGCCATGTCAGTCTTATCGATAGACTTGAAATAGGCATCGCGGTCATGGCGACGCCAATTCACAATGTTTTGATAATCGGAAAACCAAGGAACCCGGCACAACGAAATAGTTGTACCGGGCTCCCAGACCCGACTCGGAGCCGGATACATAGACTAATCCCCCGTTTCCTCAGTCTCATCAGCGGCAGGATATTCCACAGTCACAAGACACTCGCCAAAAACGTTCGGGTCCTGAACAGACGTCGCCCTAACAGTGAATTCCTTTGACGTCTCATCAGTGGCGATATGCAACCAACCATCCCCCAAAATAAAGGTGTTGGTAGAACTAATCGCCCCATCATCCTTGACCAACTCAAAACGCACACCCTGATTAACAGGCGTATCGTCCGTGCCCGTCACGGTCGCCGTGCACTTAACCATCAGGCCAGGCTGAGTCGTGGCTGGATCGGCCGTCACACTAACGCTCGACACCGTGCCGATTTGCACAACATCCGCCGTGGACGGCAGCGAGCTAAACTTAATCACCGGCAAGAAACGCGACATGGAATAAACACCCCAGTGATGCAAGAAATAGTTAATTGCGAGCGTCTTGGGGTTCGGCATTGTGCGAGCCTCAATCACCGTATCGGCACACACAAACAAATCAGGATCAGCCAAAATCGCATGACAATGCTCATCCCCCGGAAGGCCCAAATCGTCCACGGTCACAACACGACCGACGAAATTTGCCTTATCCATATTGAATGCCTGGGCCAACGAATAAACGTCAATCTTTGGCGCGAAAGACGCATCAACAAACAACACAGGATCGGTACAAACGGCAGGCAAGTGCGCCGCATTGTACGCCCTGTTCCGGAAGCCGATCCGAATAACCATCTCGCGAAGCTTGGACACAATGTCTTGAGCAGCATCCTTGATCGCCGTCGGGTCAGTCAGACCCGTAATGTCGTCGACGTGAACGTTGTACCATTCGTCGCGTTGGTTAGCCAGGGCGAACAATTCCCGCATGATGACATATTCGTCTTGCTGATCGCTTTGGAAGGGGACTTGCATGAGTGTGTTCAGGAATCCAGCGAGACCGACGTCACCGGACCACATGGCCTGGCGCAATTCGATCTCATTGACACGCAAATCATAACGGTCTTGACGATTTTGCGTATGGAAATTAGAGTAAATCTCGGGAAGGTCAGCATCGAAAACATTAGTGACGGAATCATCGTAGTGATGTGCCCGCAATAACCCCATGCCAATTTCTTGAATCCATGTACCGTAATTGACGAGTCGGCCTTGTTTGAATTGAGCGAGTGGGTTATTCCATTCGTTGACGCGAATAATTTGCATCAACATACCATTGATGAGCACGTTGACGAACGCGTTCCACGACGGCTCATAAGATTGAATCTGCTTCATCGTCTGAGCAATATTCCCCTGATCCACGACTGGAATACGCGCCTGATAGTCAAGACCAGCATGTGCGCGAACATAATTCAACGCCTCAATGTTGGTGAGGGCATTCTTGCCCGTAGTTGCGAATTGTTTCATTGTTAGGTCTCCTATTAGAGTTCGTCTGTTGTCATAAATTCATCAAGATCGGCAACGATTTGCGGTTCCTCCGCTTCCGCGTCGCCTTGCGATTCATGCTCGCCGCCATCCTGTGCGATGACGAGCTTGTAATTGGCGGCGGCGAATTTATCACGCTCTGCCTCGGCGGTTTCTGCCCGCGCTGTAGCCTCGGCCAGGGCGGCCTCGGATGAGGTGCGCCATTCGCCGCCTGCCACGTCTAGTTCCTCAGCGATGCCTTGCACTTGAGGATTGTCAACGGCCCTCAGTCGTTCAACAAAATCCGAAATAGACGCCATTATAATGCCTTTCACTAGTGATTTATACCGGTATTGCAAGCATAAAGCCCACCCCGATTAGCCAACATTAACGTCAACTAATCGGAGTGGGCGATTAGTGTAGCGACCCGGATCGCGAGAGACGGCGTGGCGACACCTAAGGGGCGGCCGTGAGGCCTGCCTGCCCCTGCTATTTTCTCTGCCAGCGGTTCCGTTTACCACACACCCAGTGTAGCATCTAACGCAGTTGATATGGACGCGGTTCCAGAACAATTCCGCCGGGTACTGATTTAGGTATCAGTTTGCCCCGACCGGGTATTACCTTACCATTCTTCAAGTTATTAAAACCGATATGGAAATTGTCCCATGTCACCATTTCCTTAATATTATTAGGCATACCAGCGCACTTAACCTCAATCTTATCATTAAGGTCCCACATATAACACTTCGCGCGAATATGCCGCGCCCTTGTGAACTCTCCCTCAACTTTCCAACACCCAAACTTAGTATCATCAATCGGCAAATTAGGAACGTTCGTACCAAGCAAGTGCATCGAATCCGTGTCGCAATAAAGGAAGCGGTCCTTAACTGCCATCACAGCCCTAATGAGAGTGTCGCGCGCATAAGCTGTGACCCACACCGCCACTGGACAATAAACCGATTCACGTTCCTCATAGTCGCCAATAACTAATTTCACGCGATCATCGTCAAACACCGGCACCTTAGGCGTCACGTCAATATTTGTGCCAAACTTACCATAAAGGCTGTTGAGCATGAGCTTGGCTATCTGCCTAATGCCGCCCTGTGATGACTCCTTAATCCGCCGCCACTGTGCAATATACTCATCAAACATGCCTGCCATTGACCTAAACATATAGCCGCCGTTATATGACAGAATGTCCACGTCGTAGTTTTCAAGGAATAATTCAAGATCGATGTCGGTTAGCTTGATATTGGTTGGTTCGATTGATTCTTCCACGTAAGTATGAGCGGCATAATACCAATTCCCTTTAAGTTGGACCATGGGTATACCGTCTGGCTTAAGCATAAACTCGCACGTTATTTCCTGAATGTATAGGGGAAATTCCTCATTCTTAATATATTTGCCACCGAACCATTCAGGCTTACCTACAGGAAAGTTTTTCGATATCATCATAGACGGATACATAGAATTAAAGTCAAGTGAAATTCCCGGACCAACATCCTGATTAGCAAACTTAGGATTACAATACGTAAATCCGCCTCTATAAGCTTGCCTCACGTAAGCATCAATATCGTTAGACAACACAGGAAACATATGTTTGAAAGACTTACCCATGATCTTACGGTAAGCGTTAAACGCATTAGCGCCGGCCGTTAACTTATTCAGCCCTTGATCCAATTCAATCTTAAGCGCCTGCCCCAAAATAGACACATCGTTATGTAAATAGTTACGCTCAATAGACGTCAATTGGTGACCGACTGGCCGTTCAACGTCATAATCAATCTCACCCTTCAAGATAGGCAAATTGAATGATTTAGCGACCGTTGCGATAGACATCGGAAGTATCTTAAGCGAATCGCGAAACTCTATCTCGGACTGGCTCCCCATAATATTGATTGAATAGACCTTGCCCCTATCGCTAATAAGGGTTGTGAACTCGCCACTATTGAGATATCTAGCTTGCTTATTAACCCAATTCCAGCCGTGCCGCATGAGCGCATCAATGATAAATCGGCCATCGAATGCAAGGTTGTGAAAATAGATTATCGTGCCTATTTCGCCAAAGATGCGATCAAGAAACGAACTAATATCCGTGCCCATTAAAACATGATCGGCATCCTCAATGTCTGCTAATCCCCACGCCCACACGCGACAATCATTAGGGTCAGTTGTCGTCTCAAAATCCGCCGCATATATTGTCACTTTGCTGCTCCTTTCCTCGCGCGACTCTTATAAACCTTAGTCGAGTCCCACTTAGCAGTCCGCTTCATCACATTGTCGGCCGCACGTTGCGCTGCCCTGGCTTCCTTATCCCATTCCCAGTTAGCTGGCTTCTTTGACATGAGTTGCCGAGTCTTAGTAATGAGCACGCCGGTCCGGTCGCCGAATGATGTTTCAGTTGTCATGTCTTCGCCCTTATGTTTAAACCATTGCACGTATTCCTCATATTCAATAGCCAAAGAGTTGAATGCGCCCATTGAATAGACGAGAATATCCAAGGCGGGTGCCGATAAGTTGCTAATCTTATTAGCCAAGTCGTGACGGTCAATAGTATCCAGCATTTTCATTAAATTTTGCCGATTGAGCTTTCGACGTGCCTTAAGCGTCGGCTGATGCCGCGAATTCTCAAGACGACGACGAGCCGCCGCCCTCGTTTTCGGCAACTCAATAATCGAAACGCCTGCCAAAACACCCGTTTCCGACCCCCTCATAGCGTGTGCCACACCATATTGATCGATAAATGATTCTTGACGCACACGGTCAATAACCGACTTATTTACACCAATTCTTTTAGCGTTTTCATCTATTTCGGCACGCTGGCGAGCCTTAACCTCATTCGTCGCCATATAATTGCGCTTAGTTTCCTGTAACCACGATTGTGGAATTGCCTCACTGCCAGGTTCCACAACAATCATCCGAGTTGTATTCCATTCTTGAACTCGCTTAAGATAAGCACGTTTTTGCGAAGACGTCATCGTCCTAATAGCCGAACTCGGCTTACGCGGGCTGTTAATGTTAATCGCGCCCTGTTTTTCCTGACGGCGTTCCTTGTCGCGAGCGTTACGATTGACACGCCTAAGCGCCTCATTCAGCATCTCACGCGCCATCCGTACGCCTCACTCTCCCAGACGCCCACGCGCCCGCCTATCAGCCATCATAGGCCAGTAGGCGGGCGCGTTCGACCGAATAGATGTCACTCGGCCATGACGAGAGACTTCATAGTCGTGCCTTTCGGCAGCTTAGTCGCCTTGACTGTAAATGCATAGCCGTTTTCCGGCCAAGAATCACAGGACCCAAACACCCATACAAGTGTTTGAAGCGACTTCGCAATCCCCTCGGACTGCGTGAAATAGCCGTTCCCTTCCGCAGTTAGAATGGTCGAACCCGTGCATGGCGCGGGCGGATTCTTACCTGTCGGATCGTTCCGCATGTCGGGTTTTTGGGTAAATCCGATGATATGTATTTCTTTCACGTCGGCTTTATCCAGCGACTCAGCATTGTTGATCATGTTATAAACACTGACACGGTTATTCGCGAGACGTGCCGGGATAGCCAACAATTCACCCTGCCCGGTTGGTGTCGCCACCATCGTCTCGTCCACGAGACTAATTTCGTTGCTCATTCTGCTTCCTCACTTTCTTTATCCGACGATGAGACCGTCTCATCGTCGGCACTTTCATCCACTGCCCGCTTCGGCTGCGAACTTGATGCAATAACCGCCAACGCCTTAAATGCTTTCATGTCAGCAAGGCCCGGAAAAATCTCAGACAAGTTCTCACCAATTGACGCCAACTCGGTTACCACAATATAGATGGATAGTGGCACAAACACGGGGATATACCCAATTTGTTGCGTAATGAAATCGGCATTCTCGAACAACAACCCGAGTGCCAAAACCAACACGTATCCAACCTTGCGGAACAAACCGTTCCGCATAGCACTGCTGGAAAACTCTTTATTATAGAGTGCTTTCCACAAGCCTGAAAGGATATCCAGCAGAATAAATGCCAAAACCACACAAACTGTTGAAAACTGTGCGGAATCCATGATCGCGCCCATCACTCTGCGACTTCGACCTCATGCGCCATGTAATAGGCGTCCAAGGTTTCACGGGCCACGCGGCCACGCTCCGCCACCGGAATGCCCTGCTCGCGAGCCCACTGGCGCACATCATCCAAATATGACGACGACCGCGACCTCATGCCTGTGATCCACAATTCATTCTCGGTCAACTTACCTGCGATTTTACCAAAAAACCTATCATAGTTTTCGGACTGAAGGTCAAAAACCGCTCGCTTGCCATCCACAGTCAAAACAATGTGTTTCGGCGCGCCCTCAATCACACTGCCCGTGAAATCGTCAACAACCGTCGTGGTTGTTTTCTTCACATTACTCATTGCTATTTCCTTTCGGTTCATTTAATGATGTTGCTTCCAAGATCGTGAATAGGTTATGAGCCGCCACGGCCGTAATCGCCACATCCACATCACCCATGCTATCACGCATAGCCTGCCGCATGAACCGGCTATTGCCGTTGCATAATTCTAATAGTTGGGAAAGTTTCCTATCATGCGTTTTATTGCGCTTCATGATATCACCATTCCGAAATTTCGCGTAATGTATCATTTACGTGCGGAAAGCATTCCTCACAGAACGTTACACAATTAACGACTAATATCATTTTCATCATGGCGGCAGATAATTCTATATGAGAATCAGCATAGTGTCTAATTCCGCAATTAGTGGCATTAAACATGCGGCACCGATTATGAAACACATTCTCAATCTCAACAACCATGTTGCACCCCATACTGACACGCACAAATAGCCAAAACAGGATTAACGCCATAAACACGTGTCAACATATCATAAACACGCGCCTGCTTCGTAGTGAGATTGTAATTTATCTCATCGCAATTGACGAACGATTCAACACGTTTATTATCAACGAAATACTGAATCGCGTCATCGCTAAACAGTTTCACATGATAATGATGAACACCATTCATATGCCATTCAGTCCACACCTTCATATTATCAATCACACTATGAGACATCACAAACACCCTTTCCCTATGCCGCCCCCCACAACAAACACCCTACCACAACACAACACCACACACCA